>Ga0154867_1004_pt1 | contig 24545 bp, 25 predicted proteins | sample Rifle2008BG19ft_FD_105839 | JGI IMG/M metagenome (GOLD analysis project Ga0154867, IMG submission 105839) | Candidatus Aminicenantes bacterium RBG_19FT_COMBO_65_30 | reverse complement strand
GGCCGTGCCGGCCAGGGTCTGCCCTTCCTCGACCACTAGCCGCACCGCTCCCTCTTTGAAGGCTCGATCATACCGACGTCGGACCTTTCCCTCGCTCATCTGGTCCCTCCTCGTTGGAATGTATTCCATCCTTTTCGAGGTGTCCATATTATCGGGGTAAGATCAGTCGCCACGAAGCCCCCGTGAGGGAAGGGGGACCCGCCGGAGGCGGGGGAAACCGTTTACGGAGGTTTCCGGGGTGCGGGGAAGCGAGGGGCGATATCCTGAGCAAAGCCGATGACGGATCTTCCCGGAGATCTGGAGAAGCACCTTTTTTCCTGCGCCGTTTTTTGATATGGTGAGGTCCGCATGGGCGATTTCCTCAATCTTATCAAGGTGCTCGTCGGCAAACGCTTCCCCTTCCAGCTCATCTACAGCAACGAGTACTGGATGGTCGAGACCGGCAAGCACGTCTTCCCCCTCCAGAAATATCGCCTCGTCTACGAGAGCCTCCTGGCCATGGGGGCCAAGAAGGAGAATTTCCTCCGGCCCCGGCCGGCGCCGGACGAGGACATCCTGCTCGTCCACACGGCCCGGTACCTCAAGCGGATCAAATCGGGGAGCCTAAGCCACGCCGAGCTCCGGACCCTCGAGATCCGTTTTTCCCCCGAGCTCGTCCGCTTCGCCCTGTTGTCGGTCGGAGGGACCGTGCTCGCCGCCCGCAAGGCCCTTGAATGCGGTCTGGCCGTCCACATCGGCGGCGGCTTCCACCACGCCTTCCCCGACCACGGCGAGGGCTTCTGCCTCCTCAACGACGTCGCCGTCGCCGCCCGGAAGATGATCGGGGAAAAGCTCGCCGAACGGGTCATGGTCGTCGATTGCGATCTCCACCAAGGCAACGGGACCGCGGCCGCGCTCGCCGGCCGGGAGGACATCTTCACCCTGTCCATCCACCAGATGGATATCTACCCCATGGAAAAAGCCCTGAGCACGGTTGACATCGGCCTCTGGGCCGGCGACGGTGACGCCAAGTACCTGGCCGAGCTCCGAGCACATATCCCCAAGATATACAAGGAGTTCCGGCCGAATCTCGTCCTTTATCTGGCCGGCGCCGACCCCTACGAAAAAGACCAGCTGGGCGGTCTGTCGCTGACTCGAACAGGTCTGAAGGAAAGGGACAAGGTCGTCATCGAGAACGCCCGGCGCCTGGGGATCCCCGTCGCCGTGGTCCTGGCCGGGGGCTACGCTTTAGAGATCAAGGACACCGTGGACATCCACCTCAACACGGTCCGCATCGCCCAGCGCGTCCAGAGAGTTTACCCGGAACCGCCGCCCGGAGCCGCCGCGGCGCGCCGTCCCGTCTAGGATTCGAAAGCCGCGTTCGCCCGGCCCTCACTCCTGCAGGAAGATGTGGCCGTAGACCTTGGCGTCGCCGACCATGTTATCGATGATGCAGTACTCGTTCGGCTGGTGGGCGGTCTCGTCGAGCTTGGACCAGCAGGCCGCGGAGAAACCGGCCCGGCGGAACACTGCGGCCACCGTCCCGCCGCCGATGCCCATGGCCTTGGCCTCTTTCTTGTAGACCGCTTTGACCGCCTTCCTGATGGCTTGGACGACGGGGGCCTGGACCGATGTCGGAGGGGCGGCCGGAGCCTTCTGCTGGACCTCCGCGTGGATCTTGACCTTGAACTTCTTTTCGATCCGAGCGGCGATCGTCCGGACGCTCTTCTCGACGTCCTGGACCTTGAACTTCGGCAGGATCCGCGAGTCCATGTAGAAGACATCCTCGCCGGGGATGGTATTGACGTTCGGGACGTTGGCCTCTTTCTTCGTCGGCTCGAAGGTCGAGATCGGCGGATCGAAGAGCCCGTCCCGGCCCGGGTAGATCTTGTAGAGATCGTTCAGGGCGGCGATGAAGAAGCTCGCCGCTTTGAAGCTGTTGATCCCCTTTTCGGGGGTCGAGCCGTGGGCCTGCTTGCCGAGGGTCTTGAACTTGAGCCAGAGGATGCTCTTTTCGGCCACCTCGATCATCGTCCCGGTCTCGTTGCCGGCGTCGGGAACGATGATGAGGTCCTGCTTGCGGAAGACCTTCTGGTTCTGGAGGACGTAGTCGATGCCCTTCCGGCTTCCCGTCTCCTCGTCGGCGACGAGGGCGATGCCGATGTCCGAGCTCGGGACGATGCCCTCGGCCTGGAGGGCCTTGACGGCGAAGAGGGACGCGACCATGTCCTGCTGGTTGTCTTCAACGCCGCGGCCGTAAATCCGGCCTTTCTTGACCCAGGCCTTGAACGGGTGGCCATGCCACAGGGAGAGCTCGCCGGGCGGGACGATGTCCGTGTGGGTCATGATCCAAATCGTCCGGGCCGAGCTCTTCCCCCGGCAATAGGCGAGGACGTTGGGGCGATAGCCGGCGGGCGCGTCCATGTCGGGGGCCTTGACCAAGGTGATATCGACGAAGCCGTTGGCCTTCAGGAAGTCGATGAGGAAGTCGGCTTTCTTCGCCTCGCCCTCTCCGCCGCTCGACGGAGCGATCGCCGGGATGGCGCAGAGGCGCATCTGGAGGTCGACCATCTCGTCGCGGTACTGTTCGATCCTGCCGGCCAGCTTGTCGAAGGCTCCGTTGGGATTCATGCGGGGACTCCTCGTGAGAATATGTCAGCGGAATCTTATCACGGCAGACTGAAAAAACAAAGACGAAGACGCGGCGGCGTGTCAGCCGGCCGCGCCGCCGCGGCCGCCGCGGAGGATGCGGACGCCGATGAAGCCGTACTGGATCCAGGAGACGGCCGTGAGCACGGCCGCGAGGACGTAGAGCCAGGCCAGGGCTTCCGGCGACCGGCCCGCGGCGTTGCAGAACAGGACGATGGTGAGGACGAAAACCTGGCAGACCGTACTGGCCTTGCCGGCGAGAGTCGGCTTGAATGTCTGCTTTCCCCTGAGGGCGATGATGATCAGGGCGCCCAGGGCGATGGCCACGTCCCGGCCGATCGAGATTGCCGTCAGCCACAAGGGCAGGGTGTTCGGCTGGGCGAGAACCGGGAGGGTCAGGGTGATGACCGTTGCGGTGAGCAGGATCTTGTCGCCGAGGGGGTCGAGCCAGAGGCCGACCGTCGACTTGAGCCGGAGCCAGCGGGCGGTGAAACCGTCGAGTGCGTCGGTCGCGCCTGCGGCCAGGAAGATGAAGAAGGCCGCCCACGGCCTTCTCTGGATCATCATGACGACGAAGACCGGCGTCAACAGGATCCTGGAGAGGGACAGGAGGTTGGGCAGGGTGATGATCTCGGACCGGCGCGCTTCGCCCGTTCCCCCTTTGGAGCTCTTGATGGATCCGTTCATGTCGTCCTTTCCCGCGCGCTCTTACTTGGCCAGGCCGTAAATGATGTCCAGGACCCGGATCGCTTCCTCGCCGGCGACGGTCCTTTCGGGCTCGAACCTCCGTTCCGGTGTCAGGGTCATGACTTGGAAGGCGAGGGCCCGGGTGATGGAGGGGAAGTAGAAGTTGTCGGAGGAGACGTCGGCGATCTGGATCCTCCTCGTCTCGACGAGGGGCACGAATTTGGCGCCCCTGGCCTGGAGGACTCCGATCAGACGGACCGCCACATCGGCTAGATCGGCCCGGTTGATGATCCGCCGGGGCTGGAATGTGTGGTTGTCGTTGACGCTCATGATCTCGAGTGAGGCGACCTTGATGATGTACCTTTGGGCCCAAGACATCGCTATGTCGACGAGGATCTCCGTCCGCCGGCCGGGCGTGTCGAGAAAATCGCCGAACTTGACCCCGATCAGGGCGGCCAAATCCTCCCGGGTGACGGCCTCCAGGGCCGGGATGCCGGCGTACTGGCTGGGCAGCTCGTAAACCCCCAGCTTGCCCTTGAGCTCTTCGACCCGCTTGCCGATGGCCGCGTCCCGCGGCTCGGCCGCGGCCAGTTTTTCGAGGATGTCCAGGCTCTGCCCGAGCTCTCCGGACTCGGCCAGGAACTCGGCGTATTCCCTCAGGACGGCCTTGTCCGCCGTCCGGCCTTCCATGGCCGACTTGAAGTGGAGAAGCGCGGCGGACGTGTTCTTTTCCTGCCTGTAAAGCCTGGCCAGCTCGAGGTGGGCGCCGGGCGTTTCGGGGGCGTAGAACAGGACCTTCAGGAATTCCCGTTTCGCGGTTTCCCGGTTGCCCGAGGCGAGGGCCTCGCGGGCGGCGGCCGTGGCTTCCTTGACGAGGTCGTTCCGGAGCGATTCGAAGCGCGGCGCGGCCCAGCGATGGGCCGGCTCTCTCTTGAGGATCTCCCGATACTCGTTGAAGGCCTTTTCCCGCTCCCGCCTCGACTCGTAGATCTGGGCCAGACCGACCCGGGACGGCGTCATGTCCGGGGAGCCGGCGAGGGATGACCTGAACCTCGCCTCCGCGGCCGCGAGGTCGCCGGCGAGGAGGTCCGCGTAGGCCAGCCCCGCTTCGCGGACGGGGTTGGCCGTCCCCAGCTTCATCAGGTGCTTTTTCGCGAGGTCGGGCCGCCCTGACCTGAGCGCGGCCCAGGCGTCCTCGGCCGCGATCCGGTCGTCCAGGCGCAGGCGCGTCGCCGCATCCGCCGGCAGTTGCTCGACGAAGAAGGCCGGCGGCGCGGTCGGCACGGCGGCGCAGGACCAGGCCCCCAGGAGGGCCAGGCCGATGACGGCGATTCTCTTCACCATGGCTCATCTCCTTGCTCGATGTAGGGCAGGAAATTGACGATCCCCGCCGGCTCGGCCATGACCTTGAATTCGACGAAGCCCTCGCTCTCCCGCTTCTTCAGGACCAGCGAGCGGCGGGGCAGGGAATCGGTGATCTCGCGGGACTCCTTGGGGACTCGGATGTAATAGAGCCTGTAGCTGCCGAAGAGGACCTCCCGGAGCCGGCGCAGAAGATCCGGGACGCCTTCCCCCGTTTTCGACGAGAGACCGATCGTCTGGGCCTGCGGATCGGAGTTGCGCCGAAGGAGCAGGGCCCTTTCCGCGTCGGGCAAGAGGTCGATCTTGTTGTAGACCCTGACGACCGGGATGCCGGCGATGCCGAGATCGGCCAGGATGCCCTCCACCGCGCCGAGCTGATGCTCCGAGGCGGGCGAGGCGATGTCGACGATGTGGCAGATGCAGTCCGCTTCGCCGACTTCCTCGAGCGTCGCCCGGAAGGACGTGACCAGTTCGACGGGGAGCTTCTTGATGAAGCCGACGGTGTCCGTCAGGAAGAAGAACGCGCCGTCCGGAAAGGAGACGCGCCGGAGGAGGGGGTCCAGAGTGGAGAAGAGGTTGGACGACGTGTACCGCCGCTCCTCGGCGAGGAAGTTGAAGAGCGTCGATTTCCCGGCGCTCGTGTAGCCGACGAGCGAGACCGTCGGGATGGGGCTTCCCTTCCGGCTTTGGCGCTGGCCCGAGCGCCTTTTCTGGAGGCCGTCGATATCCTTCTTGATCTTCGTGATCCGGTCCGTGACGCGGCGGCGGTCGACCTCGAGCTTCTTTTCGCCCGGGCCGCGGGTGCCGATCCCGGCGCCCTGCTGGGTCAGGCTGAGTCCCTTGCCCCGCAGGCGAGGCAGGCGGTAGCTCAGCTGGGCCAGTTCGACCTGGAGCTTGCCCTCATTTGTCCGGGCCCGCTGGGCGAAGATGTCGAGGATGAGCTGAGTCCGGTCGACGACCTTGGCCTTGATCTCCTCCTCGAGGTTGCGCTGCTGGGCGGAGTTGAGGGTGTGGTCGAAGATGACCAGGTCGGCCGCGGACTCTTGGGCCAGCTTGGCGATCTCCTCGACCTTCCCCGCCCCGACGAGCCAGCGGGGATTGAGCCGCGGCCGGATCTGGAAGACTTTTCCAGCGACCTCGGCGCCGGCCGCGGCGGCCAGACCGGCGAGCTCCGACAGCGACTCCTCGGCCTCGTCCTTTTCCTTCTTGGTCGTGGCCACGTTGATGAGGATCGCGCGTTCCATGGGGCTCAGGGGTCCTATTGTAAATGGTTTTGGATATATTCCTCAAGGGCGGAGCCGTCGTCGGGCGAAAACCAGGCCACGCCGTCCATCTTCCGGAACCAGGTCATCTGCCGCTTGGCGTAGTGGCGCGTGTCGGTTTTGGTCAAGGCCATGGCCTCCTCGCGGCCGATCTCGCCCCGGAGGATGCTCAGGACGTGGCTGTAGCCGAGGGCGCGGAAGGGCGGAGCTTCCTCCGGCACGCCTCGCTCCAGGAGCCCCCGGACCTCCTCGACGAGGCCGCGGTCGAACATCCGTTCGACGCGGTCGTCGATGCGCCGATAGAGCGCCTCCCGCTCGAGCCGGAGCCCGAGCCGCAGGACGTTGCGGCCCCGGACCGGCGATTCCGTCGCCCGGAAGTGTTCGGAGATGGGCCGTCCCGTTGCCGCGTGGACCTCGAGGGCGCGGATGATCCGGACGCGGTCGCGGCTGCGGATCTTCCGGGCGTATTCCGGGTCGGCCGCCTCGAGCCGTCGGAAGAGGGCGTCGAGCCCTTTCTCGCGCGCCTCAGCCTCGAGCGCCGCCCGCACCGCCGAGTCGCGGCCGGGACCCGGGAAAAGCCCGTCCACGAGGGCCTTGATGTAGAGGCCGGTGCCTCCGGCGACCAGGGGGAGCCGTCCCCGGACGGCGATCCCCCGGGCGGCGGCGAGCGCTTCCCGGACAAAGTCCGCGGCCGTGAATTGGACCTCGGGGCCGACGATGTCGATCAGATGATGAGGCACGCCGCGCTTGACCTCGGGCGTCGGCTTGTCGGTGCCGATGTCGAAGCCTCGATAGACCTGGATCGAATCGCCGCTGATGACCTCGCCGCCGAAACGCAGGGCCAGGTCGACGGCGACGCGGCTCTTGCCGACGGCGGTCGGGCCGAGGACGATGACGATGTCGCGGGCTTCAGGTTCCAATTTCGATCAGGATCCAGACGGCGAGGAGGGAAGCGAAAAGAAGGAGGGCGAGAAGCTGGCGCCGCTTCACGGCACCTCTCCGACCTTCTCCAAGCTCCTGACGAGCGCGGATTCGTGGGCCGGGCCGAGCGTCCGCTTGACGATCAGGACCTCGGCGATGAGGATCTCGTCCATGCTCCGGAGCATGCTCCGGCGGCACTCGTCGCCGACGATGTTGGCGTTCACCTTGAGCAGGGACTTGAGCTCGAGACGCCCGTCCGGCTTGAGCTCCGCGCCCTGAAAGGCCGGGTCGAGACGGCCTCGGACCTCGTCCAGGGCTTTCCCGATGAGGGAGAAGGCGACCGGTCCGATCTCCTTCGAGACGTACTTGAAGACGAACGCACACTTGGCGTTGAACAGGCCCAGAAGCCTGTCCATGCCGGCCAGGGACAGGTCGGCGGGCAATTTCGCCGTCTTGGGCTTCGGGCCCGCCGTCCCGGCCAGGCCGAGGCAAAGCAAGGCGAAGAGGGCCCGGCGGGTCTCGGTCTCTCCGACGTCGCTCGCGCTGCAGATCTCGGCCAGGGTCTTGGCGGGGTCGAGGAGGCCGAGGGCGTATTTTTCGGTGTGCGAGAGCGGGAAGGCGTCCGGCGAGCAAGATGGAAGCCGCCGGATGACCTCGCCCCCTGCGGGGAGGACCCCGTCCATGTCCGCGCTGTCCTTCATCCTCCGGGCGCCCTCGAGGAGGAGGCCGGGGATGTCGATGGCGTCGATGTAAACGCGGCCCGGCGGTCCGCTCCGGGTGTGGAATTCGCGCCCGGCGTCGCGGCCCGCGAAGAGCGACAGGGCCTCTTCCCGGGCGTAGGATTCGAGGAGCGTCCAGAGGCGCTCCGGCTCGAAAAGAGAGGTCTCGACGAGGGCCCGGAGGGAGGAGCCGTCGGTCTTCTGAACCTGTTCTTCGACCCGGGTCAGGGCGATCAGGTCCGTTTCCCCCGTGGTCAGCAGGAACCGCAGGAAATCCTTCTCCTCGAAGGACACGGAATCGAGGACGAGGGAGCCCCGCTCGAACGACAGGCATTTCGGGACGCCGTCGGCCTTGATGTAGAGCGACCCGCTCAGTCCCTGCCTCCAGATCTCGGCCAGGACCCTGGCGAAGGGGGCGCGGGCGAATTCATCGGAGACGAACCAATCGTCCATATCCTTAATGTATAGTCGGGGAGGCGCGAAGTCAATCGCGGCCCGGCCCGCGGGGATCCCCTCAGCGGTTATCGGAGGAAGCTCATGCCGATGAGGCCGATGCCGATGTTGACGAGGGCCTTGAGGAACCACAGGCCGTACGACAGGGCCAGGGCTTTCTTGAGGCTGATCTTGAAGACGGCCGCGAGGCCGAAGGCGAGGACGCCGAAAAGCCAGAGCTGGAAGAAATCGATCTGGGTCAGCATGATGTAGGGCGTCGACGTGACTTCCATCTTGGGGAAGAGCAGAGCCAGGCCGGTCGACGTCTGCATGAGGGATTTCCGGGTCAGGGCGAGGACCAGGCGGACGGCGTTCCCGAAGAGCTTGTCCACAAGGCTGGCGTGGACGAGAACCGACAGGACCTGGACATAGGTTCCCTGGGAAGAGAGGAAACGGCCCAGGATGAGCAGGAGCAGGCTCTGAAGGAGAAGAGCGGCGAGGTAGAAGAGCGGCGTGGTCACGAAGGTCTGGACGATCCGGCTGACCTCGGAGGGGTGTTCCGTCCTGTCGATCATCCGGGTATAGGTGTCATCCCCCACGCGCTCCTTGAGCGCGGCGTTATCCTTCATGAGCAGGAGCTGGTCTCTTTGCATGTAGGGGGCGACGACGAGGTTGAAGGCGATGAGGGCGAGAAGAATAACGACGAGCGTGTCGATCCAGACCGGCTTCGCGGCCAGCCCGTCGAACACGGGACGCGGGTTGAAGAAGACGCCTTCCAAGCGCTTGTAGAGGTTCATGGGCTAGGCTCCTTTCCGTTCGTCCTTTTCGATCTGGCCGTCGCGGATGTGGATGATGCGCTGGGCCTGGTTGGCCACCTCGCGGTCGTGGGAGATGATGATGATCGTGTTGCCTTGCTCGTGGATCCTGTGGAAGAGGTTGAGGATCTCGCGGCCCGTCCGCGAGTCGAGATTCCCTGTCGGCTCGTCGGCGAGGAGGAGCGAGGGCTCGTTGACCAGGGCCCGGGCGACGGCTACGCGCTGGCGCTCGCCGCCCGAAAGCTCGGCCGGCTTGTGCTTCATACGGTCCTTCATCTCGACCCGTTCCAAGGCCCGCCGGGCCTTCTCCTCGCGCTCCGCCTTCTTCATCCCGCCGTAGATAAGCGGGAGCTCGACATTGCGGAAGGCCGAGGCCCGCGAGAGAAGGTTGAAAACCTGGAAGACGAAGCCGATCTCGTGGTTCCGGGTGAAGGCCAGCTCGTCCTCGGACATGGCGCTGACGAGCTTGCCGTTTAGCCGGTAGGTGCCGGAGGTCGGCGTGTCCAGACAGCCGATGAGGTTCATCAGGGTGGATTTACCCGAGCCGGACGGGCCCATGATGGCCACGAACTCGTTCCGCGCGATGGTCAGGGACACCCCCCGGAGGGCCTCGACCTCCTGCTCGTCGAGCTTGTAGACCTTCCAGAGGTCTTCGGCGGAAATGACGACAGGATCGCTGCCGCTCATAGGGACTTGGCGTCCTTCTTCGTCTCCGCCTTGACCAGGACGCCGTCCTTGAGCTCGCGCAGGGAAGCGTAGGGGCCGGTGACGATGTCCTGCCCTTCCTGGAGCCCGGAGGTGATCTCGATCATCATCCCGCCCGTGATCCCTTTGCCGACCGGCAGGAACTTGACCCGTCCGTTCTCGACGGCGAAGATGCCCTCCTCGTCCTTCGCCAAGGCGGGGGCGTTCTTGTCGGCGGCCTCCTTGTCGTGGAGGACGAGCGAGGAGATGGGCACGGCCAGGACCTGCTTCTTTTCGGCCACGACGATGTCGGCTGAGGCGGACAGCCCGGGCTTGAGCTTCCGGGAGGGATTGTCGAGAGTGATGACGACCTTGAAGTCCTTGGATTCTTGGGTCGAAACGCCGCCCGTCGTCTTCTGGAGGGCGGAGCTGCCGATCTCGGTGACCTTGCCCTGGAAGACCGTCTCCGGGAAGGCGTCGACGCGGACGTTGGCCTCCTGGCCGAGGGCGACGCCGATGACGTCGGTCTCGTCGACTTCGACCTCGACCTCCATGACCGACAGGTCGGCGATGGTCAGGAGGACGGTGCCCGGATTGTTCATCGTGCCGATGATGGCCACCTCACCCTCCTCGACGCGGAGGCTGGTGATGACCCCGTCGATCGGGGAGCTGTAGGTCGTCTTGCTGAGGTTGTCCAGCGTGCTCTTGAGGGACGCCTCCGCCTGCTTGATCTGGAAGCCGATGGCGTTCGTCTGGGCCGAGGCGACGTCGAACTGGGCCTTGGCCGTTTCGAGCTGGTCCTTGGAGATGAGCTGTTCGTCGAAGAGCTTCTGCTGGCGCTCGTAGGAATTCTTGTCCCGCTGGAACCGGGCTTCCGACTGGATGAGGTCGGAGTTGGCGGCCCGGATGAAGTTCTGGTCGCGGTCGGCGATGGCCTCGTACTGGGTGGAATCCAGCTTGAGGAGAAAATCGCCGGCCTTGACGTCCTGTCCCTCGACGACGCCGATCTTGATGATCCGGCCGGGGACCTGGGCGCTGATGTTGATGTTCTTCTTGGGCTTGACCTCGCCCGAGGCCGAGACGATGGAGGTCAGGTCCTGTTTCTTCGCCTTGTCCACGGTCACCTTGACCGTCTTCTCGCGACGGGACTGGAGGTTGGCGACGACGAGGACGCCGACGGCCAAGAGGACGGCCAGGATGATCAGCGACTTTTTCCGCCGCCTGAAGAAGCCCGCCTTTTCTGTCATGGTTCTAAGCCTTTCCGCTCGATTTCAGAGGTCCTTCGTCTATTATACTACGGAAGGCGGGCGATTAGGTTCAGGGGGGGGATCTGGAGGATTGCCTCGGCCGGAGGGAGTTGATAAGATAGCTCCGATGGACGTCCGCGAGGAGTTTTCGAGGGTCGGCGAGGCCGTCGTCCGCGAAGCCGGCGTGTACCTGCGGGCCAACCTCGGCCGGCGGGTCGAGGCGTCTTTAAAGGGAGCCGTCGACTTGGTCACGCCGTTCGACTTCGGGGCCCAGGAGATCCTCGTCAGCCGCCTCGCGGCCGCCTTTCCGACACACGGCTTCCTGGCCGAGGAGGGCTTGGCCCGCCAGGGGAGCTCCGATTGCCGCTGGATCATCGATCCCCTCGACGGAACGACCAACTTCGCCCACGCTTTCCCGGTTTTCAGCGTTTCCGCGGCCCTCGAATGCGCCGGCCGGCTCGTCCTGGGTTTCGTCTACGATCCGATGCGCGACGAGATGTTCCGGGCCGAGGCGGGCCGGGGGGCCTTCCTCAACGGCGCCGCGGTCCGCGTCTCCGGCGTCGCCGATTTGGGGAAAAGTCTTCTGGCGACGGGCTTTCCCTACGACCTGAGGACGAGCAACGTCAACAACCTCGGCCACTGGGGGCGTTTCGTCTTCAGGGCCCAGGCCATTCGCCGCTGCGGTTCGGCGGCCCTGGACCTGTCCTACGTCGCCTGCGGCCGTTTCGACGGCTTCTGGGAGCTCAAGCTCAAGCCCTGGGACGTGGCCGCGGGAGCCCTGATGGTCGCCGAGGCGGGCGGTCTCGTCACCGACCTCGGGGGGAAGCCGTTCGCGCTGGAGGCCCCGGGGATCGTGGCCACGAACGGGCTCGTCCACCCGGAGATGCTCGAAGTTCTGAATGTGAGAAGGACGAAGGGGGGGAGCGATGGCGAAGGTGGCAACACCTAGAGCGGTTCTCGCCGCCGTGGCCGCGGCCTTTGGGCTGGCCGCTCTCGCCCTGGGCGGGCTCGCGCCTAGCGCTCAGGAACAGGCCGCCGAAGCCCAGCCCGCGAAGACGTTCGCCGTGCCGGCCGACTCCGGCTGGGTGGATACGGGGATCGATGTCGGGCCGGGCGAGGAGCTCCTCTTCCGCGCTTCCGGGGAGATCAACCTCCAGAGGGGCAACCCGGAAGCCGTCTGCGGCCCCGCGGGACTCGACCTCATCACCGTTGAACAGCCCATCCCGAACGCGAACCTCGGGGCCCTGATCGGCAAGGTGGTCCAGCTCGTGGCCAGACGCACGGACGAGGATTCGGGGATGGAAGTCCGCGACGAGATCTTCGTCCTTTTCCTCGTCGGGCCGGAGAACACCGTCACCGTCCCCTTCAAGGGGCGGCTCTACCTGGGCGTCAATGAGAACGTGCTCAAGGACAACGGGGGAGAGTACTCGGTCCTCGTCGTCCGGCGCCCGGCCTGAAAGGGGAAGGGTCTCAGGCCGTTTCCTCGGCCGTTTTCGAGGCCATGTGTCCGTCCATGAACTGCGTGTCGTATCGCCCGGCGAGGAAGTCCGTGTCGGACAGCACCTCCAGGTGGAGCGGGATGTTGGTCTTGATGCCGACGATGGTCGTCATTTCCAAAGCCGCCCGCATCTTGCCGATGGCCAGCTCCCGGCTCGGCGCGTAGGCGATGATCTTGGCTACGAGCGAATCGTAATCCGGCGGCACGACCCAGCCCCCGTAGGCGGCGGAGTCGACGCGGATCCCCTCGCCCCCGGGCAGGACGAGGAAGTCGATCCTCCCCGGCGAGGGGGCGAAGGTCGCCGGGTCCTCGGCGTTGATTCGGCACTCGATGGCGTGGCCCCGCATCTCGAGCGCGTAGGGGAAGCTGAACTTCTCGCCCGCGGCGATGCGGATTTGGGCCTTGATGAGGTTGATGCCGTAGACCATCTCCGTGATCGGGTGCTCGACCTGGACGCGGGCGTTGGCTTCCATGAAATAGAACTTGTGGTCCTCGTCGACCAGGAACTCGAAGGTGCCCAGGCTCTGGTAGCCCACTGCCGAGGCCGCGGCCTCGACCTCTTTGATCATCCGCCGCCGGGTCTTCCAGTCGATAAACGGGGAAGGCGTCTCCTCGATGAGCTTCTGGTACTTCCTCTGGACGGAGCACTCCCGCTCGCCGAAGGCCGTGACTTTCCCCTGCCGGTCGCCGATGACCTGGATCTCGATGTGCCGCGCCCCGCTGATGAATTTTTCGATGTAGAGCGAGGGGTCATTGAAGGCCGCCTTGGCTTCGCCCTGGGCGATGGGGAACTGGTCCTCGAGCTGGGAGGCCGAACGACAGATCCGCATCCCCTTGCCGCCGCCGCCGGCCGCGGCCTTGATGATCACCGGGAAACCGATCTTCGTCGCGATTTTTTTGGCCACGGCGAGGTCGTCGGTGACCGTGTCGCTCCCCGGCAGGATGGGCAGGCCGGCCTTTTTCATGGTCTGGCGGGCCTTGTTCTTGTCGCCCATGAGCCGGATGATGGACGGCGGCGGGCCGATGAAGGTCAGGCCGTGGGTCTTGCAGATCTCGGCGAACTTGGCGTTCTCGGCGAGGAATCCGTAGCCGGGGTGGACGGCGTCGGCGCCGGTGATGTCGACCGCGCTCAGGATGTTGGCGATGTTGAGATAGCTCTCGGAGGCCTTGGCCGGCCCGATGCAGACCTTCTCGTCGGCGAGCAGGACGTGGAGGGACTGGCGGTCGACTTCCGAATAGACGGCGACGCTCTTGATGCCGAGCTCGCGGGCGGAGCGCACGATGCGGAGGGCGATCTCCCCGCGGTTGGCGATCAGGATCTTCGAGAACATCGGGCCTCAGCTCGCGGGCAGGATGGCGAAGAGCTTCTGCCCGTACTCCACGGGGTTGGCGTTTTCGGCGAAGATCTCGACGATCGTCCCGTCGACGTCGGCCTCGATCTCGTTCATCAGCTTCATGGCCTCGATGATGCAGAGCGTCTGGCCCTTCTGGACGGGGTCGCCGATGTCGACGAAGGGCGCCGAGGTCGGGTCGGGCGCCCGGTAGAACGTCCCAACCATGGGCGAGGTGATCAGCTGATGGCCTTTGGCCACCTCGGCCGCCTGGATCCGGGCTTCGGCGGCCGCCGCGGTCTCGGGCGGGGCGGCGGGGTCGGCGGGGGCTTGGGCGGCGACCGGAGCCGCCGCCGGGGGAGCGTTCCGGCCGATCTTGACCTTCAGGCCCTCGACCTCAAGCTCGAGGACCGAGAGGTTTTTCTCCTCGAGGAAAGAGACGAGCTTGCGGATCTCGTCGTAGTCGATCTTGCCGCTCATGGCGCTTTCTTCCGGTCCGGCAGGCTTGTTGTTCTTGTCGTTCATGCCCTTTTTCCACCTCGCCAAAGTGTCTTTACCTTAACGGCATCCCCCTAAAAAGTCAAGAAGTGCCTCGGGAGGACCTCGGATATCGTCTCCGTCCGTTAAAGCAAAGCGAGCCCACTCCCGAACGATCGGGCTATTCCCGTGGTCGGCCGCTGAGGGGCCTCGGGCATCGTCTCCGTCCGCTGCGGTGATTCTCCATTGGTTAGCCTTGCAAAAAGCCGAATCCCCGCTTTATGCTCCCTCCGACGACACCCTCAACCCCTTTATTCCGCGGCCTCCTTTGGGAAAACTCCTGCGCCATCGTCCTTAACTGCTTGATCCCTCCCCAATACTGGAGTGTTGAGTGAGCTCAGGAGCGAGCGAGACGACCGCTGGACCAGGGGCCAAGGGGTATCGCCGGAGGAAGCATGAAGCGGAAAAAGCCAAGATTCTTTTCAGATATTTACCAGAATAGCGGCTCCGAGCCGCTCCGCCGCTATTCTGCTGGTCGCTCCTAAGACTCCGCTCCCCGCCGCTCCCACCGAATCCGGACCGGCAAGGCGTTAAGAATCACCGCAGCGGACGGAGGCGATATCCCGAGGCCTATTTGACGGACTTCGTCGGTTCTCCTATGATGGCCCGAGGGATAAGACGCGATGTTCGACCAGCTTTCCGGGCGCCTCGAGAAGATGCTGAAGTTCCTCCGGGGCGAGGTCAAGGTCACGGACAAGAACTTGGCCGAGGCCCTGAAAATGATGCGCCTGGCTTTCCTCGAGGCCGACGTCAACTACCGGGTGGTCAGGGATTTCGAGGCCCGGATCAAGGAAAAGGCCCTGGGCGAGGAGGTCCTGGGCGGCCTGAACCCCGCCCAGCAGGTCATCAAGATCGTCCACGACGAGCTGGCCGCGATCCTCGGCGGCGCCGAGAAACCCCTCCAGTTCTCGAACCGCCCGCCGTCGATCTTCATGCTGGTCGGCCTCCAGGGGAGCGGTAAGACGACGACCTGCGGCAAGCTCGCCAGGTGGGTCGCCGGGATCGGCAAGAACCCCCTCCTCGTCTCGTTCGACATGAAGCGGCCGGCCGCCCAGGAGCAGCTGAAGACGATTTCCGCCTCCCTGGGCTTCCCCTTCTATGAGATGACGTCAGCCCGGATGGCCTCCCCAAAGGAAGCCTTGAAGGAGCTCAAGATTCACTCGGTCAACCGGGGGTACGACCCCCTCATCGTCGATACGGCCGGGCGCCTGCACGTCGACGACGAGCTCATGGACGAGCTGCGCCTGGTCAGGGACATCCTCAACCCGACCGAAGTCGTCTACGTCGGCGACGCCATGACGGGGCAGGACGCCGTGCGCAGCGCCCAGGCCTTCGAGGAAAAGATCGGCCTCTCCGCGGTCATCCTGACCAAGCTTGACGGCGACGCCCGGGGAGGGGCGGCCCTGTCCATCGTCTCCGTGACCGGCCGGCCGATCAAGTTCATCGGCGTCGGCGAAAAGCCCGACAAGCTCGAGGTCTTCCACCCCGAGCGCATGGCCTCGCGCATCCTGGGCATGGGCGACATCCTCTCGCTCATCGAGAAGGCCCAGGACGAGGCCGACGTCGCCGAGGCCGAGGAGATGGCCCGCAAGCTCCGCAAGCAGGAGTTCACCCTTGAGGATTTCAAGAAGCAGATCGTCCAGATGAAGAAAATGGGCTCGCTCTCGGACCTCCTCGGTCATCTCCCCCAAGTGGGTCCGTTCAAGAACCTGGCCAAGGCCCAGGTCGATGAGCGGAAGATCGTCCACTTTGCGGCCATCATCGATTCCATGACCGTCGAGGAACGGGCCAACCCGAGGCTGCTCAACGGCAGCCGCAGGGCCCGCATCGCCCGCGGCAGCGGCCGGCCTGTTTACGAGATCAACCAGCTGGTCAAGCAGTTCCAGGGAATGCAGAGGATGATGAAGAGTTCGTCGGTCCGGAAGCTCGTCGGCGGCCTCAAATAAGGTCGTTCTCCCGAACCGGGGATCCCCTCTCTCCGGCTTGGCTCAGGATATCGCCTCTAGCTCCCCGGCCCCCCGGGAACCAGTTCACCCGGTTCCCCTGCGCGGGCCCCCCCTCCACAACGGGGATCTTCAAGGCGATATCCATCGCCGCCTCGAGAGGGAGCCCGGGAAATGGGAGACCCTTTCCTTACCCCGGGCTACCGGCCTTCGAGGACGTGGTCCACGCACTCGAGCCAGAAGGCGGCGTAGTCTTCCCAAAAGACGAAGTTGCAGCCCCAGTGGGGGGCGGGATCGGACATGTAGGCCAGGACGCGGCCTCGGCCGCAGCTCCGGATGGCGAGGAGGGGATCCCCCGTATCCCTGACCTCGAGGAGGACCCGGCCCTCGGGAATGGGCATGGTCTTGTTGTAGCCCAGGATGGGCGGCATGGTCCGGAGGTTGATCGCCTTGAAAAAGCGCTCGCCGGCGGCCGTCAGCTCGGCATCGTAGCCTTCCGTGCTTTCGACGAGGTCCTCATGGTCGAGACAGCGGACAGGGAGGACCTCCCGGAGGCGGGTCCTGCCCCAGCCCCCCTTGCCCTGCTCTCCGGTGAAGGAATACCAGCCGCCGAGGAAGAGGGCCGCCCGGCCTTCCTTGATGGCCTCGACGGTCAGACGGATCCTGTCCGGATAGGTCAGGACGGCCGTCCCGAATTTTTCGCGGTCGAAGAAGTTCGGAGCCAGCTGGAAGAGCTTGGCGTCGATGTCGCTGAAAATGAGGACATCATAGGTGGACAAGATGCGCTCGTAGTCGCCCGGGCCGAGCTTGTTGTAGAAATCCCAGGCCGGGACGGACTCGACCGTGTGTTTCCCCGTGGATTCCAGGGCTTCCTTCAGCCACTTCCCGTAATTGAAGATGTCGAGGCCCTTGGGCGAATGATAAAACGGCGTTTCGGCGAAAACCGGCCCCGTCAGGACCGCCCAATCTCCCACGTAGTAGATCTTAGCCATGTCCTCGGCCTCCTTGCTGGGTGATAGGATAGCAGAGAACGCCCGGGAGAGGAAGCGGTTTTCACCGGGTGTCCTCTCCGGGGGACAGGAGCGGATTTCCAGTTGACTTGCCCCTCGAATTCCGCTATGATTTTGCAGCAATACCCTCGACCACGAAAGTGAAACCACAATGATGACCATGCGCTTGCAGAGATTCGGCACCAAGAAAAAACCGACCTACCGGATCGTGGTGATGGACTCGAAAAGAGCCCGCCAGAGCCAGGCCCTGGACACGCTGGGCACCTACACTCCGCTCAACGACCCGGCCGGCGTCAAGCTCGACCTTGAAAAAGCGAAGAAGTGGATTGCCAAAGGCGTTCGCCCGTCGAGTACCGTTCAATCACTTTTGGATAGGGTCTCCAAGTCCACAAAACCCGCCCAGGACGCGAAATCGTAAAGGAGGTCACCGTGAAAGAACTCGTGGAGCTGATTGCCAAGGCGTTGGTGGACCAGCCGGAAAGAGTACAGGTTTCCCAACTCGAGGGAGAACAGACCACCATCCTCGAGCTCAAAGTCGCCCCGGAAGACCTCGGCAAGGTTATCGGGAAGCAGGGACGGACGGCGCGCGCGATCCGCATCATTCTCGGCGCCGCGGGGATGAAGCTCAAGAGGAGATTCAACCTCGAGATCATTGAAAAAAGCTGACCTCGTCGCCCTCGGGAAGATCGTCAGGAGCCAGGGGCGCGACGGTCAGGTCAAGCTCAGGCTCAACGAAAAGGGGCTTTCCCGGTTCGACGGCGCCACGGTCTATCTCCGGCGGGCGGACGGGTTCGAGGCCTTCGCGGTCGAATCCCTGACCCTCGACCGGAATGCGCACTTCCTGAAGCTCAAGGGGATCGACACGCTGGCCGCGGCGGACGCCCTGGCCGGTCTCGACGTCTTCGTCACCGAGGCCGACTTCCGGCGCCTCGAACGGGACCGCTTTTACGAGTTCCAGGTCATCGGCAGCCGGGTGGTCACCAGGGAAGGGACAGAGATCGGGGAAGTCGTGGGGATTCTCCCCGCGGGCGGCCCGGTCCTGCTCGTCGTGAGACGGGGGGATAAGGATGTTTACGTCCCCTTCACCGAGGCTATTTGCGTGAAGGTGGACCCGGAGGCCAAGGAGATCCTCATCGACCTTCCGGACGGTCTTTTGGAGTTGAATGAGATTTGATATAATCACGATCTTCCCCGAGATGTTCGCCGGCGTCTTTTCGGGGGGGATCATCAAGCGGGCCCTGGATCGGGGGCTTGTCCGGATCGCCGTGCACGACCTGCGGGATTTCACCCAGGACAAGCACCGGCAGGTCGACGACCGGCCTTTCGGGGGCCTGGAAGGAATGGTCTTGAAGCCTGAGCCGATCTTCCGCGCCGTAGAGGCCGTTCGCGAGGACGGGGCGGGTCGGGTCTACCTTCTTTCGCCCCAGGGCCGGACTCTGGACGCGGATTTGGCCCGCGAGCTCGCCGCCGAGCGCCAGGTCATCCTCATCTGCGGGCGCTACGAGGGCGTGGACGAGCGCGTCGTCGAGCACCTGGTCGACGGCGAGATCTCGATCGGCGATTATGTCCTGTCGGGCGGAGAGCTGGCCGCGGCCGTGGTCGTGGACGCGGCGTCGCGCTTCGTCCCCGGCGTCGTCGGCAAGGAGGATTCCGTGAAGAACGACTCCTTCGCCGGCGGGATCCTCGACTATCCCCAGTACACGAGGCCGCGGGAGTTCCGGGGAATGAAGGTGCCCCAGGTCCTGTTCTCGGGCGATCACAAGAGGATCGAGCGCTGGCGGCGGAAAAAGGCCCTGGAAAAAACGGTCCGGCGGAGGCCGGACCTCGTCAGGAATAGAACCCTAGCTCCGGAAGACCGGCGTCTTCTGGAGGATATCCCCAACGAAAGGAAAGACGAATGAACCTGATCAACGCGGTTGAGGATAAACACCTGAGGACGGACCTCGATCCCTTCCGGGTCGGCGACACCGTCAAGGTCCACGTCATCATCCGGGAAGGCGATAAGGAGCGCATCCAGATCTTCCGGGGCGACGTCATCGGCCGGCGCGGCTCGGGGGTGAAGTCCACTTTCACCGTCCGCAAGGTCTCCTTCGGCGTCGGCGTCGAGCGCGTCTTCCCCGTCCACTCCAAGATGATCAAGAAAATCGAGGTCGTCCGCAAGGCCAGCGTCCGCCGGGCCAAGCTCTACTATCTCCGCGACCTCAAGGGCAAGGCGGCCCGGCTCAAAGAGGACCAGGGGTAACCGCCGGGGCCGTGGCCACCCTCAGGCTCGAAAAGAAGCTCTACCGGGGTGGTTCCCGGCTCGTCGCCGGCGTCGACGAGGTCGGCCGCGGCTCCCTGTTCGGGCCCGTCGTGGCCGCCGCCGTCGTCCTTCCGCCGGAATGGCTCCTTCACCGGCCGCCGGCCTGGGCCGGCGCCATCGACGACTCGAAACTCCTGTCCCCGGGCAAGCGCGCCAAGCTCGCCGCCGCCCTTCTCCGGGAGGCTTCGGGCGTGGGCCTGGGACTGGCTTCCGCCGCGGAGATCGACGCCTTGAACATCTACCGGGCCACGCACCTGGCCATGGTCAGGGCCGTCGAGAGCCTGCCCGTCCTTCCCGACGTGCTCCTGGTTGACGGGGTCCCGATAAAAGATGTAAAGTACCGCCAGATGGGCATCCCGCAGGGAGATCGGAAGAGCCGGTCGATCGCCGCGGCTTCCATCGTGGCCAAGGTCTTCCGCGACGGCCTCATGCAGATCTTCGACGCCCTCTACGAAGGCTACGGCCTGGCCAGGAACAAGGGCTATGGGACCGGGGAGCATATCCGATCGCTGAAGGACCGGGGGCCGACGGGCCTCCACCGGACCTCCTTCAAGCTGGGATAAGGACGGGACGCCATGAGCGCGCGCAGCGACCGCGTCAAAGTCATCGAGCAGGCCGAGAAGTTCGTGCGGGGCGGCCGGATCAAGGAGGCCATCGCCGAGTACGAGAAGCTCACCCTCACCGACCCCCAGGACGTCGGGACCCTCAACATCATCGGCGACCTCTACATCCGCCTCGGGCTGAACGACAGGGGCGTCCATTTCTTCCTGAAGGTCGCCGAAGAGTACGAACGTCGGGGCCTCTATTCACAGGCCCTGGCCATCTGCAAGAAGATCCACAAGCTCAATCCCGATAACGCGGATTACGCGCTGAAGCTTGGCGACCTCTACGGCCAGCAGGGCTTCGTGGCCGACGCCAAGAACGTCTACGCAGCCGTCGCCGGCCGTCTTGCCGAAGCGAGGAAAACCGCCGATGCCATCGCCGTCTACGAGAAGATCATCAAGCTCGACCGGGAGGCGGACGACGCGCGGAAGGCGCTCGCCGGCCTGTTCCGGGACGTCGGCAACCTCGAGGCGGCCATGGAACAGATGAACGAGATCGCGGACATCCGCGCCGAAAAGGGCCAGTTCGACGCTGCCGTGGCGGTCCTTAACGAGGCCTTGGCCTTGAGGCCGGGGGAAGGCCGCACCCTGATCAGCCTGGTCGAGGTCTACAAGCGCCAGGGCCAGACCGGTAAGGCCATCGAGGTGCTCGAGAAAGAGCTGGGGTCGGCCCCCGACAACGTCCAACTCCTCAACATCCTCGGCAACATCCATTTCGAGGCCGGGGAGGCCAAGAAGGCGGAGGAGATCTTCACCCGGATCGTCACCGGCCACCCGCTCAACGTCAACGCCCGGATCAAGCTGGGCCGGATCCAGATCCTCAAGGACAAGCTCGACCAAGCCTACGAGCTCTTCGAGCCCCTGATCAACAACCTGGTCAAGAAGCACCGGGACGAGCAGGCCATCGGCCTGCTGGGCCTCATCTTGGAGAGCCAGAAACCTCACCTGCCGGCCCTGGAGAGGCTGGCCCTGATCTACCGCTCGAACAAGGAAGTCAAGAAGCTCGAGGTCGTGGACAGGGCCATCCTCGACGAGCTCCGCAAGCAGGGCCAGAAGGATCGAATGATCGGCGTCACTTCTGAGCTCCTCGAGCTCCGGCCCGACGACGCCGAGCTCGCCCGGGAAACCCGGTCCCTCCGGCAGGAACTGCGCCTGCCCGTCGAGGAGGTCCGGGATGAGACGCCGGGGCTCTCGGACAAGGACCGCGAAGCGATCAGCGACGCCATGGCCCAGGCGGATCTCTACCTCCAGCAGGGCCTCGTCCGGATCGCCCGCCGGCTCCTCGAGAACCTCCGCTTCCGCTACCCCGAGGACCCCCAGATCCAGAGGAAGATCGCCGTCCTCGACGAGGTCCGGACGCACATGGATGAGGACGAGATCCGCCGGCGCGTCGAGAAGACGAGCATCCTCGAAGCCCAGTTCAAAGAAAAGACCGCCGGAAAAAAGGCCGAGGGCAAGAAGCCCGATGAGCGGAAAAAAACGGCGGGCCCCTTCAAGGAGGAGGTCCTCGAGGGCGAAAAGGTCAGCACGGTCGACATCTTCGCGGAGACGGACATCATCCCCTTCGTCAGCTCCGAGCCCGGTCAGCGGACATATCACGACCTCAAGGCGCTGGCCGCCGAAGAGCTCCGCTGGCTCGCCGCGGCGCGCGTCCGTCAGCTCGAAGGGGAGGCGTCCCCGCTCGAAAGAGCTCTCTCGGGGATCGTCGCCGAATTCCGGAAAGAGCTCCAGACCAAGGCCGGCGCGGCCGACGCCGAAACCCACTACCAGCTCGGCCTGGCCTTCATGGGGCAAGGCCTCACCGGAGAGGCCGTCGAGGAGCTGACCGAGGCGGCGAAGGACAAGTCTCTCGCCATCGACAGTTACAGCTTGATCAGCCAATGCTTCAGGCAGAAGAGGAATTTCGGCGAAGCTGCGAAATGGCTGAGGACGGCCCTGGCCGAAGCCAAGGCGGGCACCGACCAGTATTACGCCCTTGTCTACGAGCTCGCGGAGATCCTGGAAGCGTCGGACGACAGGGAGAAGGCCGTCACCCTTTTCCGCGAGATCCGCAACTGGAATCCGGGCTTCCGGAACGTCTCCGCCCGGCTCGAGAGCCTCGAGAAAGCCGCCGCCGGCTGAGCCGGCGGCCGCCGTCAGAACCCGAAGATCAAACCCGTTCCCAACCTCAGGTGTTTCGCGTAAGGCCCCCGGAAAGCGCAGGTCGCCTCCGCGGTCATCCGGATGTTCCTCCGCAGGAGATAGCCGACGTGGGCGGTGGCGGCCGTATACCGGAGGTCCGGCAGGTCGGAATCCACCCAGTTGAAGAGCCCGGCGCCGTACCAGCGGCTGTCGTCCCCCTTGGGCAAATAGATGAGCTCGGCGAACGCTCCCCGTGTCATGACCTTCTCGGTGGGCAGGATGAGGGCGAAATAAGGATTGCTGTCGCGGCGCTCCACGTACTGGACGTTGAGCTCGAAGGGTTTGATGGACAGGGTGGCGTCGCCGCCGGCCATCCAGACCGAGTTCAAGACCTCCTCGGGTCTCTCCTTGCCCGAGTAGCCGAAGGCGCCCAGCCGGAAGGCCGGGGCCACCTCCTGGGAAACGCGGAGCATGACGTTCTTGTACCCGTCGTCGTCGAAGTTGCGGAAGACGTTGGCCTCGCCGATGCCCGTGCCGTTGAGGACCTCGAAGGTGACGTCCGTGCCGCCGGGGAAGCCGTAGGTCAGCATGAGGCCGCGGTCGTAGGTCAGGTTGATCCGGGAGTCGCCCGGCGTCGTCCGGTAGATCTGGTAGTCCTCGAAGGGCAGGCGGACTTCCCTCTTGAAGAGGGGGTCGGACACCTGGAATTGGCCGGCGTAGAGGTCGAGGCCGGAGCCGAAGAGGTCGTTGAACATGACGAAGGCGTCCTCGAGGCCGGCGATCTCGCCCCGCTCGCTGAAGAAGAAGTAGAAGTAATAGGCGATGTCCTTGGTGATCGCCCCTCCGGACAGGAACTTCAGGAGGTATGGTGAGGTGAGATCGATCCGCCGGGTGTCGGCGTTGTTCCAGGTCAGGAAGCCTTCGAGGCGGAGGGCGATCGGCAGCTCCCGGAGGAGCGACAGCGCGCTGTCGCCCGTGTCGACGAAATAGCGCGGCGTGTCCTTGTCCTTGATGACGAAGCCGTTCGCGGCGAACTCCTCGCCGTAGGGCTTGAGCTTGGGGAAGGGCGCGTGGCAGGTCTTGCAGCTCATGCTGTACTTGCGGGCGAAGGCGGGCATGGCCTGGAGACTGCCCAGGGACACCGCCGCGAGCAGGACGACGGCGAATCCGGTCCGGAGGATGTGCTTCATGGTCGGCGCTCCTTTCTCGGGCCCCGTCAGTCGACGATCTTGACCGTCGTCGAATGGCGGTTGACTTCGATGACTTCGGCCTCTTCGGCCGGGACGCCCAGGAAGTCGGCGACAGGTTTGACGAGCTTCTGATAGTTGAGGACGGCGGTGACCGTCAGGTCGCCGAGGGCGACGCCGTCGGGGAGCCGGAACGTACAGGTCTCGAGCTTGGTCTCGCGCGGCCCGAGCCGGTAGTCCGTGCCGAGCGACTTCGTATTCCACTGCTGGATGGTCATCCGGCCCTGGGGGTCGAAGTAGGCCATGCGGAAGATGCGGTCGCCGACCGGGATGCCGTCGCGCTGGACTCCTTTGAAAGCGGGGTCGTTCAAGGCGATGCCCATGTCCTGGTAGGCCAGGACGTCGGCGCCGATCGTGTACTCTTCGCCGGCGAAGCCCTTCTTGTCCACGGGCAGGTGGTAAACAGTACCCTTGGCGTCCACGGCCTCGACGTGCATCCAGACGATGCGGTCCTCGACGGAGCCGGAGGGGAACTTGTGGCCGGTCTTCTGGTTGAAGAGGGCGACCGTGAACTTGACGGCGTCGCCGGGGACGGCCTCCACGATGTCGGAGTGGATGCGGAGTTCGATCGTGCCCCGGACCTTGCCCGGGTCGTGGGCGCCGTGGAAGAGGTGCTGGCGGGCGTCGGGGTAGCTGTTGCCCATGGCCGCGGTCTTGGCCGGGGCGTAAGTCATATGGCAGTCGTGGCACTTGACGCCCTGCTTGGCGTAGGGGCCTTCCTTCCACTCGAGGTGAGTGGACTTGACCCAGACGTTGTAGGGGCTCATCTCGTTGTGGCAGGTGCCGCAGAAGTCGGCCGTTCCGAGGAATTCCGACTTGGCCAAATTGTGCTCCGGCGAGTTCTTCCCCTCGCGCGGGCCGTACTTCGTCTTGCCCGGTTCCGAGATCCAGTTGAAATTGTGGGGGATGTCGCCCGAGAAGCCGGTCACGGTGTGGCAGAGCTCGCAGGAGACGGATTCATTGGCCCGGCTGCCCTTGGAGGGCAGGGGCGGCGGGACGTCGCCGGCCAGGAAGGCGAGCGGCGAATGGCAACCGTTACAGCCGGCCTTGACCCCGGCGACCATGCTGTCTTTCGCGGCGTGCGGGACGGCCAGCTTGAAATACTCGATCTCGTCCCAGTGATGGGTGTAGGCCTGGGACATCATGGCCTGCTGCCATTGCCGGTAGATATCGGTGTGGCAGGACGTGCCGCAGAAT
>Ga0154867_1062_pt1 | contig 24965 bp, 26 predicted proteins | sample Rifle2008BG19ft_FD_105839 | JGI IMG/M metagenome (GOLD analysis project Ga0154867, IMG submission 105839) | Candidatus Aminicenantes bacterium RBG_19FT_COMBO_65_30 | reverse complement strand
GGGTCCTATAAAATCAATATGCATTGAAATCCTCAGTCGCACGCCTGATCGTCCCCATCCTGGCGTGTCTCTCCGTCCTCCTCGCGGCGGCGCCCCAGGACGACCCGCGGGCCGAGATCGTCAACCTCCGCCGCTACACGCACGCGAATTTCACCCGCATCGTCCTCGACATCGGCAAGCTCCGCGAGTATATCCCCGGCGAGCTCAGGGATCCCGGCCGGATCTATGTCGACGTCCTCCAGGCCAAGCTCAATCCCATCCTCCAGGGCCAGTCCTACCCCATCAAGGCGGAATACATCAGCCAGATCCGGATCTCCCAGAAAACGTCTTCGACGGTCAGGGTCGTCGTCGACGTCGAGTTCTCCAGGATCCAATCCTACCGGGTCTATCACCTCCTCGACCCTTTCCGCCTGGTCGTCGATATCTATCCCTACGATACGACGCCCGGTTCGCCTCAGCCGCCGGCCGACAAGGCCCAGCCGCCCGTCAAACCGCCCGCAACGCCCCCCGATCCGAACATCAAGGGGACGTCCATGGCCCGCCAGCTCGGCCTGGGCGTCCGGACGGTCGTCATCGACCCCGGGCACGGCGGGCCGAGGCCGGGCACGATCGGCAAGAGCGGGCTCCAGGAAAAAGAAGTCAACCTGGCCGTCGCCCTCGCCCTCCAGAAGCTGCTCAAGGAAAAGGCGGGCCTTGAGGCCGTCCTGACCCGCGAGTCGGACGTCGACGTGCCCCTTGAGAACCGGACGGTCATCGCCAACCAGAAGCGGGCCGACCTGTTCGTGTCCATCCACGCCAACGCCCATCGGGACAGGAAGCGCGGCGGCGTCGAGACGTTTTACCTGAACATCAGCCCCGACCCCTCGGTCATCGAGCTGGCCGCCGCCGAGAACGCCACGTCGTCCAAGAACATCGGGGAGATGAAGACGATCCTTCAGAAGATCGTCCAAAACAGCAAGATCCAGGAGTCGCGGGACCTGGCCGAAAGGATCCAGAGGAATCTGGTAAAATCGTTGTCGCGGGACCTGCCCGGGATCAAGAGCCTGGGCGTCAAGGGCGGGCCTTTCTGGGTCCTCATCGGCGGCGAGATGCCCTCCGTGCTGGTGGAGATCTCCCACCTCAGCAACGCCAAGGAGGAGGCCAAGCTCAAGACCAAGAAATACCGCGAGCTGGCCGCCCAGGGCATCTACGACGGGATCATGGAGTACATAGGATCCTTCGGGAAAGGATGGAGACCATGAAGAGACGCGATTTCATCAGGGACGTGGCCGCCGCCGGCCTGGCCCTTCGCTTCGGACAAGGCCCGCTCGCCGGCCAAACGCCGGCTCCCGCCGGGCTTCCCCTCCTCGCCGCGGTCGAGGGCGAATCCCCGGCGGCCATCACCAGGGAAGCGATCGCCATGCTCGGCGGCATGAAGAAGTTCATCGGCCGGGGCGACAAGGTCGTCATCAAGCCGAACATCGGTTGGGACCGGACCCCGGAGATGGCCGCCTGCACCAATCCTGAAGTGGTCAAGGCCCTCGTCGAGCTCGTCCTCGATGCCGGGGCGAAGAAGGCCGTCGTCATCGACAACACGACCAACCAGGCCAAGCGCTGCTACGTCCGCTCGGGCATCCAGGAAGCCGTGAAGCAGGCCGGGGGCGACATGCTCTTCGTCGACGACTACCGGGTCAAGAAGACGGCCCTCAAGGGCGTTTGGATCAAGGAATGGGAGGTCGTCCTCGACGTTGTCGAAGCCGATAAGCTCATCAACGTCCCCATCGCCAAGCACCATTCGCTCTGCCGCCTGACCCTGGGCATGAAGAACTGGCTCGGCGCGACCGGCGGGGCCCGCAACCAGTTCCACCAGGAGCTCGACAAGGCCGTGGTCGACCTGGCCGCGTTCTTCAAGCCCCAGCTGACCGTCCTCGACGCCTACCGCATCCTCGTCCGCAACGGGCCGCAGGGCGGGCGGGTGTCGGACACCGAGCTCGTCAAGACCGTCGTCGCCGGGACGGACCCCGTCGCCGTGGACGCCATGGGCGCCACGTTCTTCAAGGTCACGCCGCGCGAACTTCCCTACCTCGGTTTCGCCCGGGAGCGGGGCCTCGGGGAATTTGAACTGGAGAAGGTCCGCCTTGAAAAGAAAAAAATCTAGGAAACACCGCGTCCTCGAGCTCCTGCGGATCGCCAGCCAGACGGCGTTCTTCGGGCTCTTTCTCTTCCTCCTCCTCGGCGCCCACTACACGGGCGAGGACTACATCGGCTCCACGGTCCAGCGCTTCTTCCACTTCGACCCCTTCCTCGCCCTGATCACCATCGTTTCGGCCCGCCTCGTCTACGCCTACTTCGCCTTCGCTCTCATCACGGTCGTCGCGACCATCCTCTTCGGCCGCGTCTTCTGCGGCTGGGTCTGCCCCCTCGGCGCCGTCCACCAGTTCTCCTCCTTCGTTTTAAAGAAAACGAAGTTCCTCAAGCCGCCCCGGGAAGAAAGAGCGAGCCTGGCCTGGAAGTACTACATCCTGATCATCGTCCTGGCCGGCGCGCTATTCGGGCTGGACCTAGCCGGCTATCTCGACCCCTTTTCGTTCCTGACCCGGTCCTTCTCCGTGGCCGTGCTTCCCTCGTTGGCCCACGCCCTCTCCAGCCTGAACGGGGTTTTCTACGGACTCGGCGCAACCGGCCTGGCCCGGTCGATCTCCCAGGCCCTCGAGAACTGGACCATCAACGTCACCTTTGTCCAGGGCTTCTCCGTCGGCCTTCTCTTCCTCGGCGCGGTCGCCCTCAACGCCCGCAAAGAGAGGTTCTGGTGCCGCTATCTCTGCCCGACGGGCGCCCTGCTCGGCCTCCTTAGCCGCTGGAACCTGTTCAAGCTCCGGATCGACGAGGAGAAGTGCATCAAGTGCGGCCTCTGCACCCAGCACTGCGAAACGCAAGCCCAGCCCTACCCGAACGAGAAGTGGAAAAGCGGCGAATGCGTCTACTGCCAGAACTGCGCTTCGATCTGTCCGACCGGCGCCATCCGCTTCCCGTTCTCCGGACGGCCCGAGAAAGTGACCAACGTGTCGAACGTCGACCTCTCGCGGCGCAAACTCATCCTGACCACCCTGCTGGGTATCGTCGCGGTGCCCTTCTTCCGGCTGACGCCTTCCCACAAGCGGGCCTCTCTCAAGCTCATCCGGCCGCCCGGCGCCCTCCCCGAGGACAAGTTCCTGGCGAAGTGCGTCAAGTGCGGCCAGTGCATGCGGGCCTGCCCGACGGGCGGGCTCCAGCCCGTCCTGACCGAGGCCGGGCCCGAGGGGATCTACACTCCGATGCTCGTTCCCAAAGTCGGCTACTGCGAGTACTACTGCTCGCTCTGCACCCAGGTCTGCCCGACGGGGGCGATCAAGAAGCTGACCATCGAGGAGAAGAACAAGCTCAAGATAGGTACGGCCTGGGTCAACAAGAGCCGCTGCATCCCCTACGTCCTGGGCAAGCCCTGCATCGTCTGCGAGGAGCACTGTCCCGTTTCGCCCAAGGCCATCAAGTGGATCGAGGTCGAGACGAAGCTCCCCGACGGCACGGTCGCCGTCCAGAAGGCCCCGGTCATCGACATCGAGCTCTGCACCGGTTGCGGGATCTGCGAGAACAAGTGCCCGGTCATGGACGATCCGGCCATCTTCGTCACGAGCGTCGGCGAGACGCGCTCGGCAAAGAACCGGCTTCTCCTCGACATTACGAAGGAGACGGCTGCCGATCCCTATAAATAGGTTCTTCTCCCATTATTGGGGATGCGAAGCGATAGTTGGCGTTAGATATCGCCCTGAAGACCCCCGTAGCGGAGGGGGCCCCGTCGCCGGGCGACGGGGGAACCGCCGGGACTGGTTCCCGGGGGGGCCGGGGGGCTAAGGGCGATATCTATCGCCAGACTACCCCTCAGAGCGTCGCCCAACACGGGAGAAGAACCTTTAGATAGGGATTATTCCGCCAGGGCTTTTTTCAGCTCGTCCTTGAGCCGCGGCACGACTTCGAAGAGGTCGCCGACGATGCCGTAGTCGGCGGCCTTGAAGATCGGCGCCTCGACGTCCTTGTTGACGGCCACGATGACTTTGGAGGACGACATCCCCGCCAGGTGCTGGATAGCCCCGGAAATTCCCACCGCCAGGTATAGGTTGGGCGAAACGGTCTTGCCCGTCTGCCCGACCTGGTGCTGATGGCCGATCCAGCCGGAATCGACGGCCGAACGCGAGGCGCCCACTGCGGCGCGCGGAAAGACGGCGGCCAGGTCCCGGAGAAGGGCGAAAGCCTCTGGGCCCTTGAGACCGCGACCGCCCGAGACGACGACGTCGGCTTCGGTGACGTCGATCTCCCCGCTCTCCTCTTTGATGACCTCGGCGACGCGGCCCTTGACCGCCCCGCTGGGGAGCGGAACGTCCTTCCTGACGACCTCTCCGGCGGCGGGGGCGGCCTCGCCGAGCGGGAAGATGTTCGGCCGCAGGGTCGCCAGCTTGGGCGTCGACTTCAGGGTGAATGAGAGGAAGGCCTTGCCCGCATAGATGGGACGGGTGAATTCTAGCTCGCCGTTCCTGACGGCGACCTTCGTGCAATCCGACGCCAGGGCCACGCCGAGCCGGGCCGCCACCCGCGGGGCGAGGTCCTTGCCCATGGCCGTGGCCGCGAAAAAGAGAGCGCCGGGTTTGACGTCCCCGACGAATCCGGCCAGGGCCAGCGCGTAGGCCTGGGAGGAATAGTCCGCCAGGGCCTGGCTCTCGAGAGCGTAGACCTTGGCCGCTCCCAGGGCGAAGGCGGCCGGGGCCAGTCCCGCCACGGACGCGCCGACCAGAACGGCGGCCGTTTCGGCGCCCATCTCTTCGGCCCGCCGCTTTGCCTCGGACAGCGCTTCGAGCGAGCTCTTCTTGATCTTCCCGTCCCGTGCTTCCATGAATACGGCGATCATCGTCCCTCTCCTTAATTTATATGACCTTGGCCTCGCCGCGCAGGAGGCGGACGAGCTCGCGGGACGTTTCAGCCGGGTCGCCCTGCAGGATCTTGCCGGCCTGCCTCTGGGGCGGCACGTCGAGTCCGGTGATCTCGACCCGCGAAGCGAGATCGTCCGGCCCCAGACCGAGCTCCTCGAGCGTGATGACCGGAACGTCCTTCTTCTTGGCGGCCATGATGCCCTTGAGCGTCTCGTAGCGGGGCTCGTTCAGGCCCTTCTGGGCGGTGACCACGGCGGGCAGCGGCAGGACGACCTTCTCGGTCCCCCCTTCGATCTCCCGGTAGGCCGTGGCGGAGGCGCCCTCGACCTCGAACTTGGTCACGACGGTCGCCTGGCCGAGGCCCAGGAGCTCGGCGACCATGGCCGGCACCTGGCTGTTGTCCGCGCCGACCGATTGCTTACCGAAGAGAAGGAGGTCGGCCCCGGGGAACTTCCGCTCCACGGTCCGGGCGATGATGCGGGCCGTCCTCAGCCCGTCGTACGTCTCCGGAGACGCATCCTTGACCAGGAAGGCCTCGTCCGCGCCCATGGCCAGGCACTTGCGGAGGACGGCGCCGGCCTCGTCCCGTCCGACGGAGACGACGCGGACCGTCCCTCCCTTCGCCTCCCGGAGTCGCAGGGCCTCCTCGACGGCGTATTCGTCGTAGGGGCTGACGACGAAGTTCAGTCCGTCCTCGGCGATCGTCTTTGTTTCGTGCTGAACGCGGATGCGGGATTCCGTGTCGGGAACCCGCTTGACGAAGACGAGAATGTTCATTGGTCTCTCCTCAACAAGGCCGGCGCGTCCGGCGCCGTTCTTTTAGCGGCCCGAGCCGGCTCACGGCCGCTCGAACCTCTTGAAGACGAGCGCGCCGTTGGTCCCGCCGAAGCCGAAGGAATTGCTGAGCGCGTGGCCGATCTCGGCCTTCCGGGCGGCATTCGGGACATAGTCCAGGTCGCACTCCGGATCGGGGAATTCGTAGTTGATGGTCGGCGGCATGATCTGGTAGAAGAGGCACAGCGCCGTGACCCCGGCCTCGAGCCCGCCGGCCGCGCCCAGGAGATGCCCGGTCATGGATTTCGTCGAGTTGACGGCCAGGCGCGCCGCCTGCTCTCCGAAGACCTGCTTGATGGCCATGGTCTCGGTCTTGTCGTTGAAGGGCGTCGACGTGCCGTGGGCGTTGATGTACTGGATGTCCTCCGGCCGCACACCGGCGTCCTCGATGGCCCGGCGCATGACCCGGGCCGCCCCGTCGCCGTCCGGCGCCGGAGCCGCGACGTGGTAGGCGTCGCTCGTCAATCCGTAGCCGACGACCTCGCCGTAGATCCGGGCCTCCCGCCGCAGCGCCCGGCCGAGCTCCTCGAGGATGAGAACGCCCGCCCCTTCGCCCATGACGAAGCCGTCCCGCCGCGCATCGAACGGCCGCGAGGCCTTCGCCGGCGCGTCGTTGCGCTCCGACAGAGCCTTGATCGCCGTGAACCCGGCCAGGCTGAGAGGCGTCAGCGGCGCTTCGGCCCCGCCGGCGATCATGATGTCGGCCTCGCCCCGGGCGATCATCCGGAACGAGTCGCCGATGGCGTGGGTTCCGGTGGAGCAGGCCGTCGCGTTGGCGCAGTTGGGCCCCTTGGCGCCGTAGCGGATGGACACCTGGCCCGAGGCCTCGTTGATGATCGTCTGGACGAGGAAGAACGGGGAGACGCGGTCGGGGCCTTTTTCCAGGAGCACCTTGTGGTTCTCCTCGATGGAGCCGAGCCCGCCGATCCCCGAGCCGATATACGTCCCGGCCCGGTCCGATTGGAGGTCGGCGGCGGGGACCCCCGAATCGTCGACGGCCAGGACCGCCGCGGCCATGGCGAAGCGGATGAAGGGGTCCATCTTGCGGACTTCCTTGCGGTCGATGAACAGGAGCGGGTCGAAGTCCTTGACCTCGCCGCCGAAGCGGGTCGCGTAGCGGGAAACGTCGAAGCGGGTCAGCGTGGCGATGCCGCTCTCGCCGCGGAGGAGGGCCTGCCAGGTTTTGTCGGTGCCGACGCCGAGGGGGGAAACGAGCCCGATGCCCGTGACGACGACCCGGCGTTCGGGAAAGCTATCCCTGCTCATGGATCGAACGATCCGAGGCCCAGCGCGGCCGGCGGGATTATTTCGCGTGCTCCACGATATAGTCGATGGCCTTGCCGACCGTGGTCAGCTTTTCGGCCTGGTCGTCGGGAATATCCAGCCCGAACTCGTCTTCCAGGGCCATGACCAGCTCGACGGTATCCAGAGAGTCGGCGCCGAGATCATCGATGAAGGACGCGTCTTCCGTGACCTGCTCCTCGCTGATGCTCAGCTTGTCCGAAACGATCGCCCTGACCTTCTTGAGCAGTTCGTCTCTTTGCATGGTGTCCTCCTTGCGAAATTGTTATAGATGATGGCGTACCGCTTACATATACATGCCGCCGTTCACGCTGACCACCTGGCCCGTGATATAGGAGGCGTCGTCGGAGAGTAGGAATTTTACCGCAGATGCCACGTCTTTGGGAAGCCCGAATTTTTTCAGGGGGATGATCTCGAGATAGGCCTTCTTGACCTCCTCGGGGAGGACGTCCGTCATGGCCGTCGCGATGAATCCCGGCGCGACCGCGTTGACGGTGATGCCCCGGGCGCCGACTTCGCGGGCCAGGGACCGGGCGAAGGCGATGACGCCGGCCTTGGAGGCCGCGTAGTTGGCCTGGCCGGCGTTGCCCATGAGACCGGCGACCGAGGCGATGTTGACGATCCGGCCGTATTTCGCCGCGATCATGGTCCGGATGACGGCCTTGGAGAAGTTGAAGGTCCCCTTGAGGTTGACCCGGAGGACGGCGTCCCAGTCCTCCTCCTTCATGCGCATGAGGAGGCCGTCGCGGGTGATGCCGGCGTTGTTGACCAGGTGGTCGATCCGGCCGTGCGCGGCGGCCACGGCGGCCACGGCGCGCTCGACGGCGGTCGTGTCGGCGACGTCGACATGCCGGGCCTCGGCCTTGCCGCCGGCGTCGGCGATCGACCGGACCACGGCCTCGAGCTTGTCCGCCTGGACGTCGACAAGGACGACGGCCGCCCCCTCGGCAGCGAGGTCGCAGGCGATGGCCTCGCCGATCCCCTGGGAGGCGCCGGTGACGATCGACACCCGTCCTTCGAAGCGTCTCATGCGTTGACTCCTTTGAGGGCGTGCTCGTAGCGCAGGATCTCCGCCTGGATCTTCTCCAGGACGCGGTTCCCGACGAACTCCCGGGCCCGGAGGATGGCGTTGCGGACGGCGGTCGGGTTCGACCGGCCGTGCCCGATGATGCAGACGCCGTCGACGCCGAGGAGCTGGGCGCCGCCGTATTCGGAGTAATCCACCTTCTTGTAGATCTTTTTCAGGTGCCGCTTCATGAGGAGGTAGCCGAGCTTGGCGAAGATGTTCTTGGTGATCTCGTGGCGGGCCATGGACAGGACGCTCTGGACGACCCCCTCGGAGACCTTGAGGGCCACGTTCCCGGTGAATCCGTCGCTGACAACGACGTCGGCGGCGCCGGAGAACAGATCCTCCCCCTCGACGTTGCCGATGAAGCGCAGGGGCGCCGCCTGAAGCCTGTCGAAGGCCTCGCGCACGAGGTCGTTGCCCTTGCCCTTCTCCTCGCCGATGCTCATCAGGCCGATCCGGGGGTCCTTCAGTCCGACGACGGCCTCCATGAAGACCTTGCCCATGAGCGCGAATTGGACGAGGTTGTGGGGCTGGCAGTTAGCGTTGGCCCCGACGTCGAGGAGCAAGGTCTGCCCCTCGACCCCGGGAACGAGGAGGGCCAGGGCCGGCCGGTCCACGCCCTTGAGCGCGCCCAGGACGCTGCGGGAGATGTAGACGACCGCCCCGGTGTTGCCCATGCTGACGAAGGCGTCGGCCCGCCCGTCCTTGACGAGCTGGGCCCCGACGCGGATCGAGGAGGCCTTCTTTTTCCGGAAGGCGAGGAGACTCTCGCCCATGCCGATCGCTTCCGGCGCGTTGATGAAGGTCGTTCGCGATTTCGGACCGCCGGTCCGGTCGGCCTCCCGGCGGATGGCGCTCTCGAGGCCGACGAGGAGAATGTCGACGCCGAAGTCCTCGGCCGCGCGCATGGCGCCCGGCACCGTGGCTTTGGGGCCGAAATCTCCCCCCATCGCGTCGACGGCGATTCTCATGGACGGGATCCGGGTCAGTCTTCGGTCCCTTCCGTCACCTGCCGTCCCTTGTAGTGCCCGCACTCCGGGCAGGCCCGGTGCGGCAGCTTGGGGTTGCCGCACTTGGGGCAGACGGAGAAGGTGGGAAGGGTGAGCCCGTCGTGTGCCCGGCGTTTCCCCTTTCTCGCCGGCGAATGTCGTCTCTTTGGATTAGGCATTTAACTCTTGTCTCTCACGTAGAATTTGAGCTTGTTCCAACGGGGATCGGATTCTTTCACGAGGCAGGAACACTTGGCGTCCCGGATGATCTCGCCGCAGACGGCGCAAATGCCCTCGCAGCCCGGCGCGCACAGGGGTTTCGCCGGGAAGGTCAGGTTCAGCTGCTCGAGGACGACGGCCCGCAAATCGATCTGCCGGCCGCTATAGTACATCTGGTCGATTTTCTCGTCGGACAGCTCCTCGGACAGGGCATCTAGCTCCTCGGGAAGATAGACGAGGTCGAACCGGCTGGCCACGGGGAACTCGAACGGGGTCAGGCAGCGCGAGCAGACGAAGCTCAGCCGGGCCGTGACCTCGCCCTGGACGAAGATCTCCTCGCCGACGAGGTGGACAGCGACCTCGGCGTGGGCCGGTTCGAGGAAGACGGCGTTCTCCTCGACCAGATCCAGGCTCAGGAACTCGAAATCCCTGGATAGGCGGAGGCCTTCCTTCGGCAGGCGGTCGATATCGATAAGCATCATCGTGTCCAATTGCGCATTCTCGAAAAATTTCAACTTATTATACCAAGTGGGCCCGGGTTGTCAAATGGACAGGAGCCGCCCAAAAAGGGCTGCGGCCCCGAAATCGGGCTTGAACCGCGGGGGCGGACGAGTATAATGAGGGCGGATCCATGCCCATGGGCGGATACAACACCCGGGTTGATTACAGGGGTGACGCCTATATCGTCCAGACTCAGGACAAGGGACTCGGCGCCCGGTACATCGAATCGCTGATCTATAAGTCGGGCCGCCTGCTGGCCTCCAAACGGGCCTCCTACTCGGCCTTCCTCGACTCCCCCGACGTCACGGAGCGGGTCGAACGGATGATGGAGGAGCAGCACAAGGCGATCCTCGGGCAGATCGTCGAAGGCAGGTACGACTGAGTCAGAAACGGCTCTTCCTCATCGACGGGAGTTCCCTCCTCTACCGCTCCTATTACGCCGTTCAGAAGCTGGCCAATTCGAGCGGCTTCCCGACGGGCGCCATCTACGGCTTCCTCAGCTCCCTGCGAAAGCTCCTCGCCGAGGAAAAGCCCGATTACCTGGGCGTCGTCTTCGACGTCAAGGGCCCGACCGTCCGCCACGAGGAGTACGGCGCCTACAAGGCCCACCGCAAGCCGATGCCCGACGATCTGGCCCTCCAGATCCCCGTCCTCAAGGATGTGCTCCGGGCCCTGCGCGTGGCCACGGCCGAGTTCCCCAAGTACGAGGCCGACGACGCCATGGCCTCGCTCGCCGCGCGGGCGGCGACCCGGGACATCCGGACGGTCATCGTCACCACGGACAAGGACCTGCTCCAGGTCGTCGACGCGAGGACATCCGTCTGGAACCCGTCCAAGGAGATGACCATCGACACGGCCAACGTCAAGGAGGTCTTTGGCGCTGAGGCCGGGGCGGTCGTCGACGTCCTCGCCCTCTGGGGCGACCCGACGGACAACGTCCCCGGCGTCCCCGGCATCGGCGAGAAGACGGCCAAGGCCCTCATCCAGGAATTCGGCTCGCTCGACAACCTCCTCGGCCAGCTCGAACAGGTCAAGAACCCCCGCGTCCGGGAGAAGATCGCCCAGAACCGCGAGCTCCTTGAGCTCAGCCGGCGCCTCGTCACCGTCACCCGCGACCTGCCCATCGAGCTCGACCTCGACCGCTACACCGTCCAGGAGCCGGACGAAAAGGAGACGATCCGTCTCTTCGGGGAACTCGAGTTCTCCTCCCTCCTCCCGGAGTTCCTGAAGGCGCCGCGGCCGGCCGCGAAGAGCTTCCGGACGATTTGCGACGAGGCTGAGCTCCGGGCTCTGGCCGCCCGGATCGCCGAGGCCGGCGAAGTGGCCCTGGACACCGAGACGGACAGCCCCGCCCCTACCCGGGCCCGCCTCGTCGGACTGTCCTTTTCCCTCGTCCCGGGCGAAGCCTATTACGTTCCCGTCGGGCACGATTACCTCGGCGCCCCGGCCCAGATCCCAAAGAAGCGCGCCCTGGCGGTCCTCCGCTCCGTCCTGGAAGACCCCGCGATCCAAAAGACCGGCCAGAACATCAAGTACGACCTGATCGTCCTCGAGCGGGAGGGCGTTCGCCTGGCCGGGGTGGCCCGGGACACGATGGTCCTGTCCTACCTCCTCGAGCCCAACTGGGGCAAGCACGGCCTCGAGAGGCTCGGCCTCCACTACCTCCGGGAAACCAAGACCCCCTATGTGGAGATCGTCGGCCGGGGCAAGAATGAGCTGACCATGGACAAGGTCGCGGTCGAGCGGGCCGCGCCCTACGCCTGCCAGGATGCCGCTCTGGCCCAGGCGCTCGGTGTCATCCTCTGGGACAAGGTCCGGGCGAGGAAGCTCGACCGCCTCTACGAGGAAATGGAGCGGCCCCTGATCGGGCTTCTGGCCCGGATGGAGATCGTCGGGGTTCGGGTCGATCCCGCGATCCTCCGGTCGATGTCCAAGGAGCTCGAGGGCGAGATCGGGCGTCTCGAGAAGGAGATCCACGACCTCGCGGACTGTGCCTTCAACATCAACTCGCCCCGCCAGCTCGCCGACGTCCTCTTCCACAAGCTGGGCCTGCAGCCCTCTCGCCGGACCAAGGTTACCAAGGGGTTTTCGACCTCCCTCGACATCCTCGAGGATCTGGCCGAGGCCCACCCGCTGGTCCGCCATGTCCTCGACTATCGGCAGATGGCCAAGCTCAAATCCACCTATGCCGACGCCCTGCCCGCGCTCATCAATCCCGAAACGGGCCGCATCCACACCTCTTATAATCAAACCGTCGCGTCCACGGGCCGTCTTTCGTCGAGCGAGCCGAACCTCCAGAACATCCCCGCCCGGGGGCCGTGGGGGGCGCGCTTCCGCCGGGCCTTCGTCCCGGACGGGGGGCACGTCCTTCTCGCCGCCGACTACTCCCAGATCGAGCTTCGGGTCCTGGCTCACCTCTCGGAGGACAAGGCCCTTCTCGCCACATTCCTGGAGGGCCGCGACGTCCACGAGGAGACCGCCCGGCTCGTCTTCGGGAACGCGCCGGAAAAAGACGCCCGGCGGCGGGCTAAGATCATCAATTTCAGCATCATCTACGGGACCTCGGCTTTTTCCCTGGCTCGGGAGCTGGGGACCTCGGCCGGGGAAGCCCAGAAGTTCATCGACCGCTACTTCGCCGAGCGCCCGCAGGTCCGGGAGTACCTGGACAGGATCGTCGAGGAGGCCCGCGAGCGGGGCTATTCCGAGACGATCTTTGGCCGGCAGCGGCAGGTCCCGGAGCTCCGCGCCCCGGACAAGGCCCTCCAGCAGGCCGGCCGCCGCATCGCTCTCAATAACCCCATCCAGGGCTCGGCGGCCGACATCATCAAGGTGGCCATGCTCCGGGCCGCCCGGGCCCTCGAAGACCGGAAGCTCCGGACGCGCATGATCCTCCAGGTCCACGACGAGCTCGTTTTCGAGGTCCCCGAAGGCGAGGCGGCGGCGGTCGAGCCGCTGGTCCGCGAGGCGATGGAGGGCGCGGCCGAGCTCGCGGTCCCCCTCAAGGTCCGCCTGGGCTTCGGCCCGAATTGGGCCGACGCGAAATAAAAAAAAGGCTAGAGCATCTTGTAGAAGGCCCGGTATTTCTTGTAGATCGTCCCGCCCATGCGCTCCATCTCGGCCCGGACCTTGACGTTGGCCTCCATCTCGTGATGGGTGTCCATCATCTCGTAGCCGGCCTTGTGGGCGGATATGAGTGTCTTGACGCCCATGAGGACGTCGAGGCCCTGGCCTCGGTATTGTTCCTTGACGGCCCCGAGCATGAGGTCGAGCTGTTTGGTCTTCTTGGCCGCCCGAAGGACATGGATGAAACCGAAAGGGAGCAGGCGGCCGCGAGCCCTGCGGATGCCCTCCGTCATATCCGGCATGGCGATGATGAAGGCCACGACCTCGTCGTCCTTCTTGACGGCCTTGACGAAGCGCGGGTCGATGACCGGGAGGTAGCGCTTGGCCAGGTCGTCCATCTCCTCCTCCTCGAGGGGGGCGAAGCCGTAGATGTTGCCGGCCATGTAGCACTCGTTCATGAGCGACAGGATGGGACGGATCCAGGGTTTGAGGTCCTTCTTCTTGCGGAACTCGATGATCTCGTAGGTGCCGCGCTTCATGGCCCGCTCGTAGATCTTTTTATAGAATTCCGGCAGCTCCTTGGGGACGTCGAGCTTGTAGACGAACCAGTCGTTGTCTTTGGCGTAGCCTTCCTCCTCGAGGAACCGCGGCATCCATTCGAAATTGTAGTAGGTGGCGATGGTCGCCCGGTGCTCGAAGCCCTCGATGAGGAAGCCCTCGGGGTCCTGGTCGGAAAAGCCGTAGGGGCCGACGATCTTGGTCATGCCCTTGGCCCGGGCCCAGTCTTCGACATGGCGGAGGATGGCCTGGAGGACTTCCTTGTCCTCGTAGATGTCCAGGTAGCCGAAACGGGCCGTCCTTTCGTTCCGGTGCTCGTTGAAGCGGTGGTTGACGATGCCCATGGCCCGCCCGACGGGGCGGCCGTCCTTCCAGGCGACGAGGAGCGTCGTGTCGCAATAGCCGAACGCCTTGTTCTTCTTCTTGTCGAAGTACTTCCAGTCGTCCATGTAGATGGGGTGAACCCAGTTCTCGTGGCCGGCGTGGATCTTCTCCGGAAGGTAGATGAACGTCTTCAGGTCCCGGCGGGAAAGAACCTCGCGGATCTCAATGGGCATGGCGTTTCCTCTTCTCTGCGGATTCGTCCTTTTATCCTACATTCCAGGCGAAAATGCAACGGAAATCTCGCTCTGGAAAAGCTTGTTTAAAAGCGGCGGACGGCATGTGGAAATTCTTGACAACCCCCCGGTCCATCACTATACTTGGCCTTCATTTTAAGGAAGGCAACCTGTCCAAATGAATGCCGAAACAACCGTCCTCCTAACGATCCTCGTCCCCATCGTCGGCTCGTTCGCGACCCCCCTGGCCGGCCTCCTCGCCAGGCGCGTCCGGTCGGTCTGGGCCATCCTGGTGAGCGCCGTGACGGCCGTCTTGCCACTGACCCTGATGCCCCTCGCTCTCCAAGGGGGGGGGCTTGTCGTGCGCAAGAGCCTGGTCATGGGCTTCGATTTCATTCTGGTCATCGACCCGCTGTCGATCTTCATGGCCGCCGTGTCGTCCTTCGTCGGCTGTCTCATCGTCGTCTATTCCGTCGGCTACATCCGCCACGAAGAGAACCAGAACGAGTATTACCTGATGGTCCTGCTCTTCATCGGGGCCATGATGGGCCTGGTCTTCTCCGGGAACCTTATCTTCATCTACCTCTTCTGGGAGATCATCGCCATCAGCTGCTGGCGGCTCATCGGCTTCTATAGGGAACCGGCTCACGTCCGCAAGGCCGACAAGGCCTTCCTGGTGACCTTTTTCGGCGCCGTGATCATGCTCCTCGGCTTCATCCAGATCTATGGCGTCACCAACACCTTCGACATCACGGCCATGCGCGGCACCCTCGTCCCGGGGACGGCCGTCCTGCTCATCCTCTTCGGCATGTTCTCGAAATCGGCCACGGTCCCGCTCCACACCTGGCTGCCGGACGCCGGCGTCGCGCCGTCGACCGTCACAGCCCTGCTCCACGCCGCCGTCCTGGTCAAGATCGGCGTCTACGCCTTCGCCCGCCTGTTCCTCTACACCTTCCGCCTGCCCGAGGGCTGGCAGCAGGCCATCCCCATCCTGGTCGTCGTCTCCAGCCTCGTCGCCGCCGGCGCGGCCGCGGTGGAGAACGACTTCAAGAGGATCCTGGCCTACTCGACCGTCAGCCAGATCGGCTACATCTTCCTGGGCTTCAGCGTGGCCAACGCCGCCGGAATCTCGGGCTCGCTTCTCTTCATCCTCATGCACGGGCTGGCCAAGGCCGGGCTCTTCCTCTGCGCCGGGATCGTCATCCACGCCGTCCACACCAAGGACATCCGGGAGATGGGCGGTCTCATCAAGACCATGCCCGTCACGGCCGTATCCTTCCTCGTCTGCGCCTTCTCCGTCATCGGCATCCCGCCCTTCGGCGGCTTCTTCTCGAAATTCCTGGTCATCCTGGGCACCGTGCAGGCCGGCCGGGTCTGGCTCGCCGCCGCGGCCCTCTTCACCGCCGTCCTGACGATGTACTACCTGTTCAAGGTCTTCAGCCTGGTGTTCCTTGGCGAGGCCAAGCACCCGGCCCCCGAAAAAACGAAATCCATGGTCTTTGTCGTCGCCGTCCTGGCCGTTCTCAGCCTGGCGGCCGGCCTCTTCGTCGCCTACCCGATGAAGCTCGTCAACATCGCGACGACCGAGATGAGTTGGTGGCTCCGATGACGCCCAAAATGCTTCTTCTCCCGATCCTCCTGCCGGCCGTCCTGGCCGTCCTCTTCCTCGTTCTTCCGCGGACGCTCCGCCTCGTCCGGGACGCCCTGGCCTTGGCCGGCGCGGCGGTCCTCCTGTACTACGGCTTCGTCTTCTTCTCCCTGAAGACGCTCGAGCTCAGCGTTCCCTGGCTCGGCCTGGGCATCGATTTTGAGCTCCGCCTCTACCACTTCTCGAGCTTCATCCTGCTCGCCCTGGCCGGGTTCCTCATCCTGATCATTCTCTACGCCACGGTCAAGATGAAGGACGCGCCGAGGGCCGGAGAATTCTTCGCCTACGTCTTCCTGACCGCCGCCTTCGCCAACGGGGCGGCCCTCGCCAACAACTTCGTCCCCCTCGTCTTCTTCTGGGAAGGCCTGCTCGTCACCCTCTACGGCCTGATCACGATCGGCGGCCGGCCGACTTCCGGCCGGACCGCGGTCAAGGCCCTCCTGATCAGCGGCTTCTGCGATTTCTCGATGATCCTGGGCATCGGGCTGCTCTGGACCATAAGCGGCACACTGACGATGTCCGAGATCTCCGTCGAGCCGACGGGCATCGCCGCCGTGGCCTTCGTACTGATGATGGTCGGGGCCGCCGGCAAGGCCGGGGCCATGCCCTTCCACACCTGGATCCCCGACGCCGCCGTCGACGCCCCGGTGACCTTCATGGCCTTCCTGCCGGCCGCCTTCGAGAAGCTCCTGGGTATCTACCTCCTGGCCCGCATCTCCCTCGACTTCTTCAAGCTCAAGCCGGGGAGCGGCCTCGCCATCCTGCTCATGATCGTCGGCGCGGTGACCATCGTCCTGGCCGTCCTCATGGCCCTCGTCCAGAAGGACCTCAAGCGGCTCCTCTCCTACCACGCCGTCAGCCAGGTCGGCTACATGATCCTCGGCATCGGCACGGCCGTCCCGTTCGGCATCGCCGGCGGCATTTTCCACATGATCAACCACGCCATGTACAAGAGCGGCCTCTTCCTGAGCGCCGGCTCGGTCGAGCACCGCACGGGCACGACGGAGCTCAAGAAGCTCGGCGGCCTGCGGAAGGAGATGCCCCTGACGGCCTTCGGCTTCACCGTCTGCGCCCTGGCCATCTCCGGCGTCTGGCCGCTCAACGGCTTCGTGTCCAAGGAGATGGTCTTCCACGGCGCCCTCGAGACCGGCTATACCGTCTTCGCCGTCGCGGCCTGGATCGGGGCCATCTTCACCTTCGCCTCGTTCCTCAAGGCCGGGCACTCCGTGTTCTTCGGCGATCGGACGCGCGAGGTCCCGGCGGTCAAGGAGAGCCCGCCGGGGATCGTCATCCCCATCCTCGCGCTGGCCGCCCTCTGCATCCTGTTCGGCGTCTACAACAAGCTTCCCCTGACCCTTCTCATCCAGCCGATCCTCGAAGGCCACGTCGAGGCCGGGGCTCCCCTCGATTTCACCAGCCATGCCCTCGACATCTTCAACCCGGTCGCCCTTATTTCGATCGGCTGTCTCGTCCTGGCCTTCCTGCTCCACCGTCACGGCTTCCTGAAGTCCGGCCGCAAGCCCTTCCTGGCGTCCGAACCCGTCCACAACCTCCCTGTCGTCCACAAGCTCTACGACCTGGCCGAGCGCCGCGTGTTCGATCCCTACGAGCAGGGCGTCAAGGTCCTCCAGGGCCTCTCCGCGGTCCTGTTCAAGGCGGTCGACCGGCCCATCGATTTCATCTTCGAGAAGGTCGTTACCGTCACCGGCGAGAAATTCACCGGGATCCTGAAGAAGGCCCATAACGGGCACTACGCGAACTACCTGGCCTGGTGCCTGGCCGGCCTAGTAATCATAGCGGGCGTCATCAGCCTGCTCGCGAAATGAGGAGGAGCGTTGATCATACTCTTCGTTGTCCTACCGCTCGTCGTAGCCGGAATTCTCCCTCTCCTCGGCAAGGTCTCCCGGCGCGTCGTCCCTGACCTGCTGGCCAACGCCACTCTTCTCTTTCTGTTCGTCTACGCCGCGGTCGCCGGACGGCCCCTCATCGCGGGCGGGCCCGTCCTCCAGCAGCTCTCCTGGCTCGGCGAGGCCGTCAACATCCGGCTGGCCCTGGACGGATTCAGCCTGTTCATGCTCCTGGCCGTCTCCCTCGTGGGTCTGGCCGTCTGCCTTTTCTCCGTCGACTACATGGAGCGCTACGGGGCCAAGGCCAATTACTACGCCCTGCTCCTGATCATGATCGCCGGGATGAACGGGCTCATCTTGGCCACGGATCTCTTCGCGGTCTACCTCTTCCTCGAGGTGGCCGCCGTCGCCTCCTACGCGCTCGTCGCGTTCGGGCTCGGCCACGACGAGCTCGAAGCCGCGTTCAAGTATTTGATGCTTTCGGTGGTCGCCTCGGCCTTCATCCTGGCCAGCATCGCCGTCGTCTTCGGGATGACCGGAAGCCTCGACTTCGCCGCCGTGGCCTCCGCCCTCAAGGAGCTCAACGCCGGCGCCGTCGTCGGCGTCGCCTCCGCATTCTTCCTCGTGGGCTTCGGGCTGAAGGCGGCCCTCATCCCCTTCCACGCCTGGCTTCCGGACGCTCACCCTTCGGCCCCGGCGCCCATCTCGGCCGTCCTGTCCGGCCTCCTGATCAAGGTCTCCGGCGTCTACGCCATGACCCGAATTTTCCTCAACGTCTTCGGCCTTACCCCGGCCCTGTCCATGGTCCTGATGTCCCTCGGCGCGCTGTCCATGGTCGTCGCCGCCTTCCTCGCCCTGGGCCAGAAGGACATGAAGCGGATGCTGGCCTATTCCTCGATCAGCCAGGTCGGCTATATCGTCCTGGGCATCGGCATCGGGACGCCCCTGGGCATCGCCGGCGGCCTCTTCCATCTCTTCAACCACGCCCTGGCCAAGGGGCTCCTGTTCTTGACCAGCGGCTCCGTCCAGCAGGCGACCGGCACCCGGAACCTCGACGAGATGGGCGGTCTGGCCAAGCGCATGCCGGTCACGGCCGCCACGAACCTCGTCGGGGCCCTGTCGATCGCCGGCGTCCCGCCGCTCAACGGGTTCTGGTCGAAGCTCATCATCATCATCGCGCTCATCCAGGCCGGGCACCCCGTGTTCGCCCTGATCGCCGTCTTGGCCTCGGTCCTGACCCTGTGGTACTACCTCCTCATGCAGCGGAAGGCCTTCTTCGGCAAGCTCAACGAGAAGTGGGCCGCCGTCAAGGAGGCGCCGTTCTGGATGACGGCCGCGACCGTCCTCCTGGCCCTCCTCTGCGTGGGGATCGGCATCCTCTTCTCGTCGACCGTCACGACCTGGATCCAGCCCGCCGCCGACGTGCTCGCGGACGGGGTCCACGCCGTGATCGGATCGTGGGGATTTTAAACGATGATCGTGCAAACAGCTCTCCTCGTCGGCTTGGTCCTCTTCTCGGTCCTGGCCATCGTCCTCCGGGACCTCCTCAAATCGGCCATTTCGCTGGCCGTGGCCAGCCTCCTCCTGGGCATCATCTTCTTCCGGATGAACGCCCCCTACGCCGGCGTCTTCGAGATCTCCGTCGTCGCCGGGCTGATCACGGTCCTGTTCATCCTGACCATCGCCCTGACCGGGGCCGGCGACGAGGTCCGGGAGTCCCGGCTCGTCAACTGGGTCTTCCCGCTCGTCTTCGTCGCCTTCATCGTCATCGACGCCCTGGTCATGAAAGGCCTGCTCGGGAAGATCCCGGCCCTCGCCTCGGGGGGGGAGACGGGCTCCTTCGGCGACGTCCTCTGGAAAGGGAGGACGTTCGACCTCGTCGGGCAGATCGCGGTCATCTTGGCCGGCGTCTTCTCCGTCCTGGCCCTATTCCGCAAGAGGGACAAACATGACTGACACCTGGTATCTCTACCTGTTTTTCTCGGCCGCGCTCGTCTTCGCCGGGCTCCTCGGCCTTCTGGCCAGGCGGAACCTGATCAAGCTCTTTATCGCGATCGAGGTCATCGCCAAAGGCATCAGCCTCCTCCTCCTCGGGACCGGGTTCGCCAAGGACAACGTCCTCACGGCCCAGGCCCTGGTCGTCACCTTCATTGTCGTCGAGGTCAGCCTCGTGGCCACGGCCCTGGCCCTGATCATCAACATCTACCGCCAGACGAAGAGCCTGGACGTCCGCAAACTGGCCAAGCTGAAAGGGTAAGCCATGAAGGGAATCGGTTTTCTCCTCTCCCCGCCCGTCGCCTTCTTCTTTTTCCTCGGGGCGGCCTTCGCCCTCTACGGCCTGGGAAAGAAAATGGGGCCCCGGCTGACCAAGGTCGGCGGCAAACTCACGACCTATGCCTGCGGCGAGGATATCCCGGGCGTCAAGATCCAGTTCGGCTACCGCCTCTTCTTCTTCATCGCCCTGTTCTTCACGATGATGCATGTGGCCGCCTTGGTCATCGCCACCGTGCCCTCGGGCAAGATCATCTTTTTCGCCGTCTTCTACCTGCTCATGATCTTCTTGTCCATCATGGCCCTGGTCACAAGGAGTTAACATGCTCAAGAAGCTCACGCGCTGGTCCAGGATCAAGTCGCCCTGGATCCTGCACCTCAACTCCGGCGCCTGCAACGCCTGCGACATCGAGATCGTCGCCGCGCTGACGCCGCGGTTCGACGTCGAGCGCTTCGGGATCCTGCTCAAGGCGACGCCGCGCCACGCCGACGTCATCGTCGCCAGCGGCCCGGTCACCCGCCAGATGAGGGACAGGATCATCCGTATCTACGAGCAGGTCCCCGATCCCAAGTTCGTCATCGCCGTGGGCGCCTGCGCCATGTCCGGGTGCGTCTACCGCGGCGCGTACAACATCATGGGAGGCATAGACCAAGTCATCCCGGTCAACATGTACGTCCCCGGCTGCCCGGCTCGCCCCGACGCCATCATCGACGGCGTCGTCAAGCTCCTGGGGAAACTCTAGGCTTCGAGGAAATGCCATGACCGACGCCGAACTCATAGAAAAACTGAAATCGGATCTGGGGGACACGGTCGAGGAGATCTCCAACCCGGCCCGCCGCCGTCTCTTCCTGAAGGTCGCCCCGCAACGCCTCCTCGCCGTCACCACGCGCCTCCGTGACGCGTACGGGGTCGTCTTTCTCTCCACGATCAGCGGCGTGGACAACGGCGAGATGTTCGAAATCCTTTACCATTTCTCCACGCCCGAAACGGACTACAATATCCGGACCGAGATCCCTAAGGCCAACCCCCACATCGACAGCATCACGCCCGCCATCCCGGGCGCCGTCTTGTACGAGCGCGAGCTCCAGGACATGTTTGGCATCGTCGTCGACGGCATCCCGGACGCCCGGCCCCTGGTCCTGCCCGACGACTGGCCGGCCGGGAACTTCCCGCTGCGCAAGGACTGGAAGCACGAGCGCCCCCAGGAAGTCATCCCCGGAGGAAAGTCATGAGTTTCCAGATTCCCATCGGCCCCCAGCACCCGGCCCTCAAGGAGCCCATCAGCCTAAGGATGACCGTCGAGGGCGAGGTCATCACCGGCGTCGACATCCGCCTCGGCTACAACCACCGCGGCCTGGAGAAGCTGGCCGAGGACAGGAACTGGACCCAGAACATCTACCTCGTGGAGCGCATCTGCGGCATTTGCTCCCACTCCCACGCCACCTGCTACGTCCAGGGCGTCGAGAAGCTCATGGAGCTCGCCCCCCCCAAGCGAGGCCTGTATATCCGCTACCTCGTCTCCGAGCTCGAGCGGATCCACAGCCACCTTCTCTGGCTCGGCGTCGCCGGCCACGAGGCCGGGTTCGATTCCTTCTTCATGTACGTCTGGCGCGACCGCGAGGTCGTCATGGACCTCCTCGAGCTCATCACCGGCAACCGCGTCCACTACGCCATCAACACGCTCGGCGGGGTCCGCCGCGACCTCGACGCCGGGCAGATCGCCAAGATCCGCGACGGCCTCGTGGTTCTGAGGAAGCGCAGCGAATACTATTTTCACATCGGCGCCAACGAGCCGAGCTTCGTCGCCCGGATCGCCGGCGTCGGCTATCTCTCCAAGGAAAAGGCGGTCGCCCTCTGCGCCGTCGGCCCGACGGCCCGGGCCTCGGGCTGGGCCCGGGACGTCCGCAAGGAGGATCCGTACGCCGTCTACGACGAGGTCGATTTCGACGTCGCCACGGCGGACTCATGCGACGTCCTCGGCCGGGTCGTCGTCCGGGTCAAGGAGCTTCTCGAATCCTACAAGATCTGCGAGCAGATCCTGGATAAGCTGCCGCCGGGGGACATCGCCGTCAAAGCCCCGCGCAAGGCCAAGCCGGGCGAGGTCGTCAGCCGCTACGAAGCGCCCCGCGGCGAGAATATTCACTACATCAAGTCCAACGGGACGGACAAGCCCGAGCGGCTCAAGGTCCGGGCTCCCACCCTGGGCAACTACCCGGCCACGGTGGAGATGCTCCGGAAAGGCTTCATCGCCGACATCCCTCTCATCTTCGCCGCCATCGACCCCTGCATCTGCTGCGCCGAGAGGTCCGTGACCCTGATCGACGCCGGGAGCGGCGAGGAGTCGGTCGCCCGCATGAGCGACCTACGCCGGCGGGCGATCGTCCGGCACGAGAACGCCCCCCTGAAAAGGAACGCGGTATGGCCGTTGTGAGAACACTTCTGTACTTGGTCGTCTACCCTGGACTTCTCTTCCTGTTCCTCTATTCGACCTTCTGCGAGTGGTTCGACCGCAAGGTCTATGCCCGGTTCCAGAACCGGATGGGACCGACCCACACGGGCCGGTTCGGCCTCCTCCAGCCCATCGCCGACTTCGTCAAGCTCCTGTCCAAGGAGGACGTCGTGCCCGAGGCCGCGGACAAGCGCCTCTTCGCCGTTCTGCCGATCATCGGCCTGGCCGTCGTTTCGACGGCGGGGCTGCTGCTCCCCGTCTGGAACTTCGACCTGGCCAACCCGGGCTGGACGTCGTTTTCGGGCGACATCATCGTCATGCTCTATCTTCTCAGCCTGCCGACCCTCATCCTTTTCCTGGCCGCCTGGTCGTCGACCAACCTCTTCTCCACGATCGGCGGCGCCCGCGTTCTGACGATGCTCTTCGGCTACGAGGTGCCGCTCTTCCTGGCCGTCCTCAGCCCGGCCATCCTGGCCAACTCCTGGCGCCTGGCCGAGATCGCGGCCTTCTACCAGAGGAAGCCCCTCCTCCTCTTGCCGAACCTGCTCGCCTTCATCATCGCCCTCATCGCCGTCCAGGCCAAGCTCGAGCGGACGCCGTTCGACATCCCCCACGCCGAGACCGAGATCGTCGGCGGCACGTTCACGGAGTACTCGGGGAAAAAGCTGGCCCTCTTCCGCTTGACCTTCGACATCGAGCTGGTCGTCTCGAGCGGCCTTCTCGCGGCCGTCTTCCTGGGCGGCTTTCCCGGCGGGGCCGTTGTCGGCTTCATCCACTTTGTCGTCAAAACGCTCTTCGTCATCTTCCTCCTGTGCCTGCTCCGGGCGCTGACCTCGCGCATCCGCGTCGACCAGGTCATATCCTTCGCCTGGAAGTACCTGGCCCCCCTGGCCGTGCTCCAGCTCCTGGCCATCATCCTCCTGAAGGGATTCTTGCCATGAAAATAGCGGTCTTCCTCCCCGAGCTCCTGCGCCATCTCTTCAAAAAGCCGGCCACCGTCGATTATCCCTTCAAGAAGCTCGAGGTCCCCAAGGACTTCCGCGGCACGCCCTATCTCAATCCGGAGATGTGCATCGCCTGCCGGGCCTGCGAGCGGGATTGCCCGGCCGAGGCCATCGAGATCTCCTCGGTCAACGAGGCCGAGAAGCGCTTCCGGATGGTCATCCACAACGACCGCTGCATCCACTGCGCCCAGTGCGTCGATTCGTGTCCGACAACCCCCAAGGCGATGCAGATGGACAGCCTCTTCGAGATCGCCTGCGACGACCGCCACAAGCTGAAGACCGACTGGGTCTATGTCCGGGCCGTGCTCAAGCCCAAAGCGGCGGCCCCGGCCGCGGCGCCCCAGGCCGCAGAACCGAAAACCTGAGCCCTTGGACCGGCCGGCGGCGGACATCCCCCGGCCTGTTACCGCCGGGACTTGCGGGCTGGCCTGGGAATCCATAGAATCAAGTCATGGGAACGTGGAGCCGCGTCCTTCGCCGGGAGGCCGGGCGGTCCGCCCGGGTCGCCGTCATCGGCGTCGGGAACATGGCCCGGGGCGATGACGCCGCCGGGGCGCTCGTCGCTCGGGCGCTCCTGGCCGGGCGCGCCTCCCTTCCAAAAAAAGCTCTTGTCGTCGACGCCGGCGAGGTCCCCGAGAATTTCACCGGGGTCGTCCGGGCGTTCTCGCCCGATCTGGCCGTCGTCATCGACGCCGCCAGGGGCGGCCGGCCGCCCGGCACGGTCTTCCTCATCGATCCCGCCGACATCGCGGACGAGGACCTGTCCACGCACCGGATCCCCCTCCCCCGGCTCGCCCGCTACATCCGGGAAACGATGGACTGCCGGGTCCTGCTGGTGGGGATAGAGCCCGCCTCGCTCGAACGCGGGGCGGAAGGGAACGTGTCCCCGGACGTCGGCCGGGCCGTCCGGAGGATCGCGGAAGTCATGCTCCGGGCCATCGGCGCGGAATAGGCGCCGGTTCCGGCCGGATCAGATCTTCATCGGCATCAGGACGTAGATGTTGGTGATGCCTTCCTCGGCCTCCGGCTTGAGGAGGACGGCGCTGTTCTCGTCCTTGATCTCGAAGACGACGCGCTCGGACCCGACCGCCGTGAGGAAATCGAGGAGGTACTGGGCGTTGAAACCGATCTCCAAGTCCTGCCCTTTGTAATCGACCGCCAGCCGGTCGCGCGCCTCGCCGATCTCGGGATTGGAGGAGAAGAGGCGCATGCGGTTCTTCTCGATGGTGAACTTTATCCCCTTGGACCGCTCGGCCGATAGCAGCGAGACGCGGCGGATGGCGTTGGCCAGCTCTTCGCGGGATATGACCAAACGTCCGGGGTTGTCCTTGGGAATGACCGCCTGGTAGTTGGGGAACTTGCTTTCGATGATCCGCGAGATGAGAGTCCTCGGCCCGGCCTTGAAGAAGAGGTTGTTCTCGTCGAGGTCGAAGGCGATCGTTTCGTCCTCGAATTTCCGGATCTCGTTCAGGGTCTTCTTGGCCACGATGACGCTGATGTCCTTGTCGAGCTTCAGCCCGTCCTGGGCCTTTTTTGTGTAAGAGAGCCGATGCCCGTCCGTGCTGACGAGTTCGATCTGGCGGTTCTTTAGGCCGAGTAGCGCGCCGTTGAGATAATAGCGCTGTTCCTGGGTGATGGCGTAGAAAACCCGGTCGATCATGTCCTTGAAATCCTGAAGACCCAGATCGACCCCCTTCTCGAACTTTCCGTCCG
>Ga0154867_1012_pt2 | contig 26215 bp, 26 predicted proteins | sample Rifle2008BG19ft_FD_105839 | JGI IMG/M metagenome (GOLD analysis project Ga0154867, IMG submission 105839) | Candidatus Aminicenantes bacterium RBG_19FT_COMBO_65_30 | reverse complement strand
CAACGAATACTTGACCCGCGTCAACCTCATGCGGGCCTATGCCTTTCCCGCGTATGACACACCGGTCTTCAAGGCCAAGACGGCCGCGGTCATCGGGGGCGGCAACGTGGCCATGGACTCGGTCCGGACGGCCAAGCGGCTGGGCGCCGAGAGAGCGGTCATCGTCTACCGGCGGTCGCGTACCGAGATGCCCGCCCGTAACGAGGAGATCCACCATGCCGAGGAGGAGGGGATCGAGTTCCAGTTGTTGACGACGCCCCTCCGCTATTTCGGCGACGAATACGGGCGGGTCCGGGCCATGGAGTGTCAGAAGATGGGGCTGGGCGAACCGGATGCCTCCGGCCGCCGCCGTCCCGTGCCGATCGAAGGCTCGGAATACACGATGGAGGTCGACCTCGTCGTCTGCGCCATCGGCCAGAGCCCGAACCCCCTCATCCCCCAGACGACGCCCGGTCTCAAGATGGGCAAGTGGGGAAACATTGAAGTCGACTGGGCGACGATGGCCACAAGCCTCCCCGGGGTCTATGCCGGGGGCGACATCATTCGCGGCGGGGCGACGGTCATCCTGGCCATGGGAGATGCGCGGATCGCGGCCGCCCAGATCGACAAGGACCTCCGCCGTTGATGTCGCGAGAGGCCCTTTTCCGCCGCGGTCCGTCCTGAACGGGAGGCCTTGTCAAAAGGAGAAAGGAGACGGCCATGGTCGACGAAAAAAAGCTGGCCTCGCTCGAGCTCTTCGAAGGATTGCCCGGTCACGCCCTCCGCGCGTTAGTGGGCATGAGCAAGGAAATGCGTTTCGCTCCCAAGGCGGTCGTTTTTTCCCCCGAGCAGTCTTCGAAGTGGATCTACTTGCTCGTCGAGGGCTCGGTCCGCCTGACGATCCACGCATCGCCGCTCCCGGAACCCATCACGGTCGCCGTGCTTGAGACGCCGGGCCAGGCGTTCGGTTTTTCATCGGCCGTCGGCCAGGGGCATCACAACAGCTCGGCCGAAACCGTCACGAGCGTCCGGGTCATCGCCATCGACGGCCAGCCCTTTCTCGACTACCTCGAAAAAGAACCGAAGGTCGGTGTCATCGTGATGAGGCGCCTGGCCCGGGTCATCAGCCGCCGGCTGGCGGCCGTGCGCAGGCTGCTGCTCGAGACCATCATCGATTACGAGAGACAATCCAGCAGCACTCCGGAAAATTAAAGAGGAGGAGCCATGAACGTCGAAGAGGCGATTCAAACGGCCATCCAGTACGAGAAGAGAGTCGTTCAGGTCTACGAAGAGGCCGCGCGGGCGAGCGGCGACCAGACCGGCAAGAAGATCTTCGGGGTCCTGGTCAAAGAGGAACAGCAACACGTCGCCTATCTCGAATCCAGATTGTCCGAGTGGAAAGCGACGGGGCACGTGACGGCCGCCGCCCTCGGCACGGTCGTGCCCTCCCGGGCGCGCATCGACGAGGGCGTCCGGACGCTCCAGAGCCGTGTCGCGAGGAAAGCCCCGGAGGCGGAAATGCGGCTCCTCAAGCGGGCCCTCGACGTCGAAGTCGAGACGAGCGCGTTCTACGCCCGCGTCGTCCGGGAGCTTCCTCCCGAAGGGCGCGAGCTATTCGAGCGCTTCGTCGAGATCGAGCAGGGCCACCAGGCCATCGTCCAGGCCGAGATGAACGCCGTCGCCGGCAACGGCTACTGGTTCGATATTCCCGAGATTAGCATGGAAATGTGACCGGCCCGGAACAATCCTCCGGCGACAGGGCCGGTTGACACCGCCGGGCTCGATGCAGTATAAAGGCCCTCCCTAATACTACGGCCATCCCAAAGGAGTCATCTATGTCGAATACTTTCATCCAGGACATCCGTCAGAAAGCCGCCAAGAAGTTCCTCCGCGTTGCCTTCCCCGACGCCGAGGACGTGAGAACCCTGACCGCGGCCTTGACCCTCAGGGAAAAGAAAATCGCCGAGCCCTGGCTCGTCGGGAACCCGGAGGCCGTCGAAAAGATCGCCAAGGACAACGGCCTCGCCCTCGGGATGATACCGATCATCGACCCGCTGACGCATGAGAGGAAGGACGAGCTCGTCAACTTGCTCTTCGAAAAGAGGCAGGCCAAGGGCTGGACACTCGAGCAGAGTATTGAAGCCGCCAAGAGCCCGCTCTACTACGCCGGCCTGTTGCTGGCCACGGACATGATCGGGGCCGTCGTCGGCGGAAACATCTCGGCCACGGGCGACATCATCCGCGCCGCCATCCACACGGTCGGGACGGCGCCGGGCATCTCGACCGTCTCGAGCTATTTCATCATGGTCTTCCCGGAGAAGCTTCTCTGCTACGCCGACTGCGCCGTCGTCCCCAACCCGACCGACGTCCAGCTCGCCGACATCGCCCTGGCCTCGGCCAAGAACTTCCAGGCCGTCACCGGCGAAGAGCCCCGCGTGGCTATGCTTTCTTTTTCGACCAAGGGCTCGGCCGCCCACGCCGATGTCGACAAGGTCGTGAGCGCCACCAAGATCGCCAAGGAGAAGGCCCCTCAACTCCTCCTCGACGGCGAGATGCAGGCCGACGCCGCCTTGGTCGCCTCGGTCGGCGAGCGGAAGTGCAAAGGCAGCCCGGTCGCGGGCAAGGCCAATGTCCTCGTCTTCCCCGACCTCGACGCCGGGAACATCGGCTACAAGCTGACCGAGCGGTTGGCAGGAGCCGAAGCCGTCGGCCCGATCGTCCAGGGCCTCAACAAGCCCTTCTGCGACCTCAGCCGCGGCTGTTCGCCGGACGACATGGTCAACGTCGCCGCCATCTGCAGTTTGATGGCGTAAAGAAAACCTTCGGCTCTTTCACTGTCGAGCCTAGTCCGCATCCCTGAGCTTGGGCCCGGCGGAAGATGACGGATATTGACTGCCGCGCCCCAAAAGATATATATAGGTTCCGCAAGAACAGGGATTCTATTTTCATATGACTTTTATCCCGCAAGTCTTCTGGGAGGATTTCTTCAAGGGCGGCCGGCTCGCCTGCGCCCGCCTGATCACCGCTGTCGAGAACGAGCCCGAGGCGCTCCCCGAGATCCTGGACAGGATCATCCCGGGCCAGAAAGGCGGCCTCCGCATCGGCGTCACGGGTCCCCCGGGCGTCGGAAAGAGCACCGTAACCGCCGCCCTGGCCCGCCGCGCCGTCCGGGCCGGACACTCCGTCGGCATCCTGGCCGTCGACCCGACGAGCCCATTCTCGGGGGGGGCTTTCTTGGGCGACCGCGTCCGCATGCAAGACCTCAGCGACGATCACCAGGTCTTCATCCGCTCGATGGCCTCCCGGGACGGGCACGGCGGCCTCTCCCCGGCCACACCCTACGCCGCCGACATCCTCGACGCCTTCGGCCTGGACCGCATCTTCATCGAGACGGTCGGCGTCGGTCAGGCTGAGCTCGACGTCCTCGATTGCTCCGACCTCGTCGTCCTCGTCCTCCAGCCCGGCACGGGGGATGTCATCCAGGCCCTGAAAGCCGGGATCATCGAGGCCGCCGACATCTTCCTGGTCAACAAATCGGACCTCCAGGGCACGGAGACCCTGCTCGATTCCCTGCGATTCCTCATGGATATCAGCCCCGTCCGGAAGGGCCGGCCCTTCCCCCCGGTCGTGGAGGCCTCGGCGCTCCTGGACAAGGGGATGGACGCGGCCTCCGCCGAGGTCGAGCGCCTCATCCAGGACTGCGTCGGCTCGGGACGCTATCGGGAAAAGCGCCGCTCGCGGCTGGAACGGGAGATCCGGTCGGCCATCCAGCGGGAGCTCTGGGACGGCTACTCGGCGCTGGCCGGCGCGGGCGAATCCATCCGCGCGGTCGCCGAGGCGCTGATCGAGAAGGGCGGGTCTCCTTATCCCTACATCCATGAGGCCTGCTCCCGGATCCGCATTCAACTCGTCGACGAAAGGGACAGCCGTGGGAAATAGGACCAAGACAGCCTGGGCGGAAAAATACGAGGCCGGCGGTGTCCGCGACGCGGATTTCACCTCGATCTCCGGACGGCCCCTCGAGCCCCTCTACACGTGGGAGGACCTGGCGGGCAGCGACCCCGAGACCAGGCTCGGCTGGCCGGGAGAATACCCCTACACCCGGGGCGTGCATCCCTCCATGTACCGGGGGAAGCTGTGGACCATGCGCCAGTTCGCCGGCATGGGCACTCCCGACCAAACCAACGAGAGGTACCGGTTCCTCCTCGAAAAGGGCCAGACGGGCCTCTCCGTCGCCTTCGACAACCCGACGCTCTACGGCCGCGATTCCGATCATGCCCTGGCCGCCGGAGAAGTGGGCAAGACCGGGGTCGCCGTGGACACGCTCGCCGACATGGAACGGCTCTTCGCCGGGATCCCCTTGGACCGCGTCTCGACCTCGATGACCATCAACGCGCCGGCGGCCTGGATCTTCGCCATGTTCCTGGCCAACGCGGAAAAGCGCGGCATCGGCTTCGACAAGCTCCGGGGCACGCTCCAAAACGACATCCTCAAAGAGTACATCGCCCAAAAAGAGTGGATCTTCCCCCCCGAGCCCCACTTACGCCTCATCACGGACCTCATGGCCTTCTGCGCCGAAAAGGTCCCGCAGTGGAACACGATCTCGATCAGTGGTTATCACATCCGCGAGGCGGGCTCCACGGCCGCCCAGGAATTGGCTTTCACTTTGGCCGACGGGTTCTGCTACGTGGAGCACGCCCTGGCGGCCGGCCTCGACATCGAGGATTTCGCTCCCCGGCTGTCGTTCTTCTTCAACTCCCATCTCGATTTCTTCGAGGAGATCGCCAAGATGAGGGCGGCCCGGCGGATCTGGGCCCGGGCGATGAGAGACAAGTACAAAGCGAAAAATCCCCGCTCCTGGCTGTGCCGCTTCCACGTCCAGACGGCCGGCTGCAGCCTGACGGCCCAACAGCCCGAGATCAACATCGTCCGGACGGCCCTCGAGGCTTTGGCCGGGGTCCTCGGCGGCTGCCAGAGCCTGCACACGAACTCCATGGACGAGGCCCTGGCCCTGCCCTCGGAAAAGGCGGTGGAGATCGCCCTCCGGACCCAGCAGATCATCGCCTTCGAGAGCGGCGCGGCCAACGTCATCGACCCCCTCGGCGGGTCCTATTACATCGAAAAGCTGACCAACGACCTCGAAGAGGAGGCCGAACGCTATTTCCGGAAAATCGACGAGCTCGGCGGCGTCGTCAAGGCCATCGAGCAGGGTTTCTTTCAGCGGGAGATCACCCGGGCCGCCTACGAATACGAGATGGCCCTGTCCCGCCGGAAAAAATTTCACGTCGGGGTCAACGAATTCGCCAACCTGGGCCAAAAGCTGGAGATCCCCCTGCTCGAGATCGACGAATCCACGGAGAGGGACCAGGTCGCCGCTCTCCTCCGGACCAAGGCCGAGCGCGACAACGGGGCGGTCCGGGAGAGTCTGGCGGCTCTCAAGACCGCCGCGGCCGCGGGCCGGAACCTGATGCCTCCCCTGCTCGAATGCGCCCGGCGGTATGCGACTCTCGGCGAAATCAGCGACGCGTTGACGGCCGTCTTCGGGTCATACCGCGAACAGCCGTTTTTTTGACAATCCCAGAGAAAAGGACAACGCCATGGCGGACCGAAAAATCAAGGTCATCATCGCCAAGCCCGGCCTCGACGGCCATGACCGGGGCGCCAAGGTCGTCGCCCGGGCCCTGGTCGAGGCGGGGATGGAGGTCGTCTACCTCGGGCTCCAGCAGACGCCGGAGTCCATCGTCCGGGCCGCCGTCGAGGAGGACGCCGACGTCATCGGGCTGTCCATCCTGTCCGGCGCCCACATGACCAACTTCCGCCGTGTCCGGGAGCTCATGCTGAGCTCCGGTCTCGGCGACCGGCTGCTGACGGGGGGCGGGATCATCCCGACCAAGGACCAGGAAAAGCTCCAGGAAATGGGCGTGGGGAAGGTTTTCGGCCCGGGCGATGACCTTCAGGAGATCGTCGAGTACATCCGGGCCAACGCCCGCCGCGTTCCCGGATAGATCTATAACGGGAGGAAAACATGGATTTTGAACTGTCCGAAGAGCATCGCATGATCATCGATGGGGCGAAAAAATTCGCCGAAAAGGAATTGGCCCCCCTCGCGGCCGAGTACGACGAGAAGCAGGAAACCAATATCGCGGCCCTCAAGGAACTCGGCGAGCTCGGCTACCTCGGGATGACCGTCCCTGATCAATACGGCGGGACGGGAGTTGGGGCCGTCGCCTACGCCGGGGCCATGGTCGAGTTCAGCAAGGTGGATGCGGGCGTGTCCGTCGGCGTCTCGGTGCAGAACTCCCTGGTCAACGACGCCATCATGATGTTCGGCACCGAGGACCAGAAGAAATTCTATCTGCCCAAGCTCGCCTCCGGGGAATGGCTGGGCTGTTTCTCGTTGACGGAAGCGGGCGCCGGCAGCGACCCGGGCCACATCCGGGCCACGGCCGTCCGCGACGGGAACGACGTCATCCTCAACGGCACCAAGAATTTTACGACCAACGGCGGATTCGCCGACGTCATCATCGCCTTTTTCAGCACCGACAAGGACAAGGGCGCCAAGGGGATTTCGGCCTTCCTCATTTCCAAGGATACGCCGGGTTTCGAAGTGGGCAAACACGAGAACAAGCTGGGCATCCGTTCCTCGAGCACGACGGAGTTGGTCTTCACCGACTGCCGGGTCCCGGCCGGGAGCCTGCTGGGACAGGAGAACAAGGGCCTGAGCATCGCCCTGGCGACGCTCGACTGCGGCCGGATCGGCATCGCCGCCCAGGCCATCGGCATCGCCGAGGCGGCTCTCGAAGAGGCGGTCAAGTACTCCAAAGAACGGATCCAGTTCGGCAAGCCCCTCGCAGAATTCGAGGCCCTGCAGTTCACTCTGGCCGACATGGCCGTCGACGTCGAGGTGGCCAAGACCATGCTCTACCGCGTCGCCTGGATGAAGGATTCGGGGGCCAAGCGGTTCACCAAGGAATCCGCCATGGTCAAGCTCTTCGCCTCCGAGATGGCCCACCGCGTCTGCCACAAGGCCCTCCAGATCCACGGCGGCTACGGGTTCATCAAGGACTACAAGGTCGAGCGCCTCTACCGCGACCAGCGGATCACGGAAATCTACGAAGGGACCTCGGAGATCCAGCGTCTCGTCATCGCCAGGTATCTCCTGAGCGACTAAGGAGGAACCATGGACTACGAAATCCTGAAGATGGAAGTCGCCGAGGCCGTCGCCACGGTGACGATCTCCCGGCCCCAGGCCATGAACGCGCTGAACACCCGCTTTTTCCAGGAGATGGACAGCCTCGTCGCCGAGATCGCCGGCCGCGCGGACATCAAGGTCGTCATCCTCACCGGGGACGGGAAAGCGTTCGTCGCCGGGGCCGACATCGCCGAGATGGTCTCCAAGACCCAGGACGACGCGAGAGCCTTCTCCAAGGTCGGCCAGCGGACCTTCCGCAGCCTGGAGCTTCTCGAGAAACCGGTGATCGCCGCCGTCAACGGCTTCGCCCTGGGCGGCGGCTGCGAGCTGGCCCTGGCCTGCGACGTCCGGATAGCCAGCTCGAAGGCGAAATTCGGCCAGCCCGAGGTCAACCTCGGGCTCATCCCCGGATACGCTGCGACGCAGCGCCTGCCCCGGCTCGTCGGCCTCGGCAACGCCCTCTGGCTCCTCCTCTCGGGCGAGATGGTCGGGGCCGAGGACGCGCTACGGATGGGACTCGTCCAGAAGGTCGTCGAACCTGAAGCCCTCCTGCCCGTCGCGGTCGAGCTGGCCAAGACGATCGCCGCCAAGGGTCCGCGGGCCGTCCGGCTCGTGAAACGCGTCGTCCGCGAGGGGATCTTGAAGGATTTTGAGAGCGGCTGCGCCCTCGAATCCGAGGAGTTCGGCTCACTTTTCGATAACGAAGGGGCCGAGGGGATGAAGGCCTTCCTGGAGAAGCGAAAGCCCGAGTGGAAAGCCTGAGCACGGGATAATGGGAGGTCGCCGATGAACTATGTCGAACGATTGGAAAAAGTCGCCGTCCTCGGCGCCGCGGGAAAGATGGGCAGCGGCATCGTCCTGCTCACGGCTCTCGAAATGGCCGACCTGAGCCTGGAGCCCGGGAACCGGTCCCGGGACTTCGCCCTTTACGCCGTGGACATCTCGGAGCCGGCCCTTGCCGGGCTCCTCAAATACCTTCGCGACCAGGTCCGGCGGGCCGCCGAGAAAAAGACCGTTTGGCTCAGGAGCGTCTACGCCGACCGGTCCGATCTTGTCGAGAACGAGGAGATGATCGGGCAATATATCGCGGACGTCCTGGCCGTCGTCCGGCCGGCGACGCGGCTCGAGGCCGCCTACGGCGCCGGCCTCGTTTTCGAAGCGACCAACGAAAACCCGGACCTCAAGGTCAAGCTGCTCGGCCAGATCCGGGCCCAGAACAAAAAGGACGCCTGGTTTCTGACGAACACGTCCTCCATCCCCATCCATGAGCTCGATGAGAAAGCGGGGCTCGGCGGACGGCTCATCGGCTTCCACTTCTACAATCCGCCGGCGGTCCAGAAACTTGTCGAGGTCATCCGGGCGAAATCCACGCTTCCCGAGCTGGCCGAGTTCGCCGCCCAGTACGCCAAGAAGCTGCGCAAGACCGTGGTCCCCTCGAACGACGTCGCCGGTTTCATCGGCAACGGCCACTTCATGCGGGACGCCCTCCACGGCATCGCCGAGGTCGAACGTCTGGCCCCGGAGTTCGGCTTCGTCGACGCCGTCTACATGGTCAACAAGGTCAGCCAGGATTTTCTCATCCGGCCCATGGGTATCTTCCAGCTCGTCGACTACGTCGGGCTCGACATCTGCCAGTGCATCCTCAAGGTCATGAGCGACCGGTCCGTGGGCGCGGACTTGCGGAGCCCCCTCCTCGACCGGCTGGTCTCTTCGGGCGCGATGGGGGGTCAGTTCGCCGACGGCTCCCAGAAGGACGGCTTCTTGAAATACGAGAAGGGACGGCCGGCCGGAGTCTACGACCCCGAGGCGAAGGCCTACGTGCCCTTCGCCGACGTCGGGCCGAGATGCGACGAGCGGCTGGGCCCCCTCCCCGCGTCGGGCAAGCCCTGGAAGAGCGTCATCCAAACCGTCGACCGTCCGGCCTACCTCCAGGGCTACTTCCGGGACCTCCGCGCGACGACCACGATGGGCGCCGACCTGGCCAAAAGATACGGCCGGAAGGCCAAGGAGGTCGGTCTCGGACTGGTCAAGGACGGCGTCGCCCAGAAAGAGGATGACGTCAACACCGTCATGTTGACGGGCTTCTACCACGCCTACGGCCCGGTCAACGCCTATTTCGATGAGTGAGGTCAGACCATGAAAAAAAGCCGACGAAAAGTCTACATGGCCGCGGGCTACAATACCATCTCGCTCGGGACCGGGCGGAAGGAGTTCCATCCCAAGAAGGCCCGGCCGGGCCTCGAGGATTATATCCAGGAGGCGGGCCGGGGCGTTCTGGCCCAGGCCGGCGGCGGGAAAAACGTCGACGAGGGCGTCATCGGCAATTTCATGGCCGCCCGGTTCAACAGGCAAGGCAACCTCGCGGCGCTCATACCCACGGTCGATCCGGACCTCCGCTGGAAGCCCTGCACGCGCGTCGAGGGCGCCTGCGGCTCCGGGGGACTCGCTCTGACGGCGGCGATCAAATCGGTTCTCGCGGAGACCGCCGACGCCGTCCTGACGGTCGGCGTCGAGGTCCAGAACACGGTCAAGGCCATCTATGGCGCGGATATCCTGGCCGGGGCGGGCTGGTATCGTGGCGAACGGAAGGCCGGCCACGCCTATTTTTTTCCCGCCCTGTTCAGCGATAGGGCCGGGGCCTATTTCGAAAAATACGGCCGGGACAAAACGCGGCGGGCCTTCGCCCGCTGGTACCGGAACGCCGTCGAGAACGCCCGGCTTTGCGAGACCGCCCAGGAATTCCATAATACCTGCGAGGACCTCGAGGCGCTGGGTCTGACCGAGCCCAATCCTCGAACCTTCGTCGACCATCTCAACGTTTACGACTGCTCCAAGGTCTCCGACGCGGCGGCCGGGATTGCGGTCCTGTCCGCGGAGGGACTCGACCGCTGCGGCATCTCGAAAAGCGACGCAGTGGAGGTCCTCGGCTGGGGCCAGGTCGAAGCCGACCTGACCGTCCCGCCGGCCGACCCGACCGAGCTCGAAACGTCCAGACGGGCCGTCCAAAAAGCCCTGGAAGCGGCCGGAATAGGATTGGACAAGATCGGCACCGTCGAATGCCACGACTGCTTCACCATCTCCGGACTCCTTTCCATCGAGGCCATCGGCTTCGCCGGGAAGGGCGAGGGGGCCGACTACATCCTGGCGGGAAAGACGTCACGGCAAGGTCCGGTGCCTTTCAACACCTCCGGCGGGCTCATCGGCTGGGGGCATCCGACCGGCGGCACCGGCGTGCGCCAGGCCGTCAGCATCTGGCAGCAGCTCACCGGGAAGGCCGGCAAGTGGCAGGTGGAGATCTCGCCGGAGCGGCCCTGCGCCCTGTCCGTGAACATGGGCGGTAACGACAAGACCGTCGTCGCCGTCGTCTACCGCCGCGCGGCTTGATCGGAGATTCGCGCCTAGCCGCCGATGAGCTCGCGGGCGATGACCAAGCGTTGGATCTCGCTCGTGCCCTCGCCGATCGTGCAGAGCTTGGCGTCGCGCCAGAACTTCTCGACGGGGTAGTCCTTGCAGTAACCGTAGCCGCCGAGGACCTGGACGGCGTCCTCCCCCACCCGGACGGCGACCTCCGAAGCGTAGACTTTCGCTTGGGCCGAGAGAAGGGTCGTTTTCCCGCCGCGGTCTTTTTCATCGGCCGCGCGCTCGGTGAGGAGCCGGGCGGCGTTTACCGCGGTGGCCATATCGGCCAGCTTGAACCGGATGGCCTGGAAGGCGGCGATGGGCTTGCCGAACTGGCGGCGTTCCTTGGCGTAGGCCACGGCCGCGTCGAGCGCGCCCCGGGCGATGCCGACAGAAAGGGCGGCGATGGAAATTCGCCCGCCATCGAGGATCTCCATGGCCTGGATGAAGCCGTCGCCCTCCTTTCCGAGGAGGGCGTCGCCGCCGACCTGGCAGTCCTCGAAGTTTAGGGAAGCCGTGTCCGAGACGCGCATGCCGACCTTGTCCTCGTGCTTGCCGACCGAGACGCCGGGCGTCTTCAACGGGACGAGGAAGGCGGAGATGCCGTGGTGGTCCGAACCGGGTTTGGTCCGGGCCATGACCACGGCGACCTCGCCCACGGAGGCGTGGGTAATGAAATTCTTGGACCCGTTGAGGACCCACCCCTTGTCGTTCCGGACGGCCGTCGTTTTCGTCGCTCCGGAGTCCGAGCCGGCCTCGGGTTCGGTCAAGGCCCAGGCCCCGAGGACCTCCCCGGACGCCAGCCGGGGCAGCCAGGCGCGGCGCTGGGGCTCGCTTCCATAAATCTGGACGTGGTTCGTGCAGAGGGAGTTGTGGGCGGCCACGGAAAGGCCGATCCCGCCCTCGACCGCGCCCAATTCCTCGAGGATCATCGCGTAGTGCCGGTAGGACAGGCCGACGCCGCCGTACTCCTCGGGGACGAGGATGCCCATCATGCCCAGCCCGCCGAGCCGGCGGAAGACCTCGAAGGGGCATCCCGCTTTCTCGTCCCATTCCCTGACGTGAGGGGCGATCTCCGAGCGGGCGAAGCCCCGCACCATCTCTCTGCATTCCTTCAACGAATCGGCGCATTCGGTCGTCATGGCCCGGCCCTCCTTGCTGATGTTTATTGTTTTTCGACTTCGATGAGCGGCCTTTCCGAGTCGACGAGGTCGCCGACCGCCACATGGATCTTTGTGACGACTCCGTCGATGGCGGTTTTGATTTCGTTCTCCATCTTCATGGCTTCGACGATGACCAGGGTTTGGTTCTTGCGGACCTCTTCGCCCTCGGAGACGGCGATGTTGGTGACCTTGCCCGGCATGGGCGATTTGACCCGAAGGCTCGTCTCCGCGGTTTTCTCGTCGCCTTCGCCGCGCCGGCCGGTTTCGGGGCGGAATTCGGACACGACGAAGTCCCGGCCGTCGACGGAAACGAATGTCCGCTCGCCGTCCCGGACGAGATGGGCTCTGAGAGTGCGGCCGCCGAGCCGGAACTGGAGTTCGTTCGCGGAGATCCTCCTCACCTCAGCTTCGAGGACGCAGCCCCCCTCGCGGAAGACGAAGGCCTTGTCCTTCGTCTCCACGGAGATCTTCCGGGGCTCCCCGTCGACAAGGAAATCGAGCTCGGTGACGCTCATGTCTCCCCGCCCGCCCGCCAGCGGCCCAAGGTCGTCCAGGGCGTCGCGACATCTTCCTTCCCTCGCCGTCCCGGAAGGCCTGTCGGCCCGGCCGTCCGCGCCAACGCCTCGTAAGCGGCCGCGGCCAGCGCCAATCGCCTCCCGTCCTCTTCCCCTTCTTCCGTCCCCCACGACGGGAAATATTTCCCGATGAACGACGTTGTCGACCGGCCGGCCCGGAACTCCGGATGGTTGACGACGTCCCTGAGGAAGCCGGCCGTCGTGTGGATGCCGAGGATGACGCAGTCGCCCAGGGCCACCGACATCCTCCGGCAGGCCGCCTCCCGGTCCTCGGCCCAGACGATGAGCTTGGCCAGGATCGGGTCGTAGAATACGGGGACCTCGAAGCCCTCAAAGACGCCGCTGTCGAAGCGGACCCCGGGGCCCTTCGGCTCGCGGAGGAAGGCGATGCGGCCCGGGGAAGGCAGGAAGTTCGACTTCGGGTCTTCGGCATAGATCCGGCATTCGACGGCGTGCCCCCTTTGGAGGAGGTCCTCCTGCCGAATGGACAGGTCGGCGCCGGAGGCGATCAGGATCTGCCGGCGGACGAGGTCGACGCCGGTGGTAAGTTCGGTGACCGGGTGTTCGACCTGGAGCCGGGCGTTGACTTCGAGGAAGTAGAAACGGCGGTCCCTGCCCAGGAGAAACTCGACGGTCCCCGCGTTGTTATAACCCGCCGCCCGCATGGCCCGGATCGCCGTCTCCCCCATCTCGGCCCGGAGCTCGGGGTCCAGGGCCGGGGACGGAGTCTCTTCGAGGATTTTCTGATGCCGCCTCTGGATCGAACACTCCCTCTCGAACAAATGGATCGTGTGGCCCCGGTCGTCGGCGAGAACCTGGAACTCGACGTGGCGAGGCTCCTCAATATACTTCTCTAGATAGACCGAATCGTCGCCGAAGGCGGATTTGGCCTCCCTCTTGCCGGATTCAAGCGCCGGGACGAGGCCGGCCTCGTCGCAGACGATCCGCATGCCCTTGCCGCCGCCGCCGGCCGAGGCCTTGACCATGACCGGGTAGCCGAGGGCCCGAGCCGCGACCCGGAATTCTTCGGGAGACGTGGCGACGGATGTCATCCCGGGGATGGTCGGGATCCCGGCCTTCTCCATGGTCCGCCGGGCCCGGACCTTGTCGCCGACGAGTTCGAGCGCCGTGGAGTTCGGCCCGATGAAAACGATCCCGCGCTCCTCGCAGAGCCGGGCGAAGGCGGCATTCTCGGCGAGAAAACCGTAGCCGGGGTGGATGGCCTCGGCCCCCGTCGCTCTCGCCGCCTCGAGGATCCTCTCCATGTCGAGATAGCTCTCGACGGCCGGGGGCGGGCCGACCGGGACGGCCTCGTCGGCCTGCCGGACGTGGAGGCTCGTCGCGTCGGCCTCGGAATAGACGGCCACGGAACCGATGCCCATTTCCCGGCAGGCCTTGATGACCCGGACCGCGATCTCTCCGCGGTTGGCGATCAGGATCTTGCCGAACATGCTCTTGGACTTCTTTTATTTAGACCACTTCGGTTTTCTTTTTTCGAGGAAGGCGGCCATCCCTTCCTGCCCCTCCGGGCCGACACGCAGGCCGGCGATCATCTCCGCGGTGAACCGCTTGACCGCCGCGATGTCCATTCCGGGGACCTTCCGGAGAAGCTCCTTGCAGGCCGCCAGCGCCGCGGGCCCGGAAGATATGAGGCGGCCGACGAGTCCGTCCACCGTCTCGTCCAGCTTCTCGGGCTCGGCCACGATGTTGACGAGGCCGATCTCGAGAGCCCGGCGGGCGTCGAGCCGTTCTCCCGTTAGAAAGTACCGGCGCGCCTGGCCCTCGCCCGTCCGGCGGAGGACGTAGGGGGCGATGCACGCGGGGACGAGACCGATCTTCACCTCGCTCAGCCCGAACACGGCGTCCGTCGAGGCGACGACGATGTCGCAGGCCGAAAGGAAGCCCACGCCCCCGCCGATGGCCGCCCCGTTCACCCGGGCGACGGTCGGCTTGGGCAGGGTGGAGAGTTCGTGGAGCCACTCGGCCAGCTCGAGGGATTCGGCGAGGTTTTGTTCGTAGGAAAAGCGGATGATCTCCCGCATCCAATTCAGGTCCGCCCCCGAGCAGAACGATTTCCCGGTCCCCGATAGGACGACGACCCGGATCGATTCATCCTCGCCGAGATCCGCCAGGGCCGCCCGGAGCTCCCCGATCATTTGGGAATTGAACGCGTTGTGGACATCGGGCCGGTCGAGCCGGATGCGGCCCGCCTTGGCCTCCCGTTCGACGCGGATCGTTTCGTAGGTCCTTTCCGTCATGGCCCTTCTTTACATCCTGAAGATGCCGACCTTGAAGTCCGGGATGGGGGCGTTGAGGCTAGCGGCGATCCCCAAGCCCAGGGCGGCCCGCGTGTCGAGAGGGTCGAGGATGCCGTCGTCCCACAGCCGGGACGTGCTGTAGTAGGGGCTGGCCTCGGCGTCGTAGGCGTCCACGATCGGCTTCATCATCTCGGCCTTCCGGGCCCCGGTCATCTCGACGCCCTGGTCCAGGAGCCTCTTGACCTTGACCTGGACCAGGACCGAGGCCGCCTGCTCGCCGCCCATGACGCAGATCCTGGCGTTCGGCCACATCCAGAGGAGGCGCGGCCCGTAGGCCCGGCCGCACATGGCGTAGTTCCCGGCGCCGTAGGAGCCGCCGACGATGACCGTGAACTTGGGCACGTCGGCGTTGGCCACGGCGTGGACGAGCTTGGCCCCGTCCTTGGCGATGCCGCGGTGCTCGTACTGCTTGCCGACGATGAACCCGGTGATGTTCTGGAGGAAGACGAGCGGGATCTTGCGCATCGCGCACAGGGTGACGAAGTGCGCCCCCTTGAGAGAGCTTTCGGAGAACAGGACGCCGTTGTTGGCCAGGATGCCCACGGGGAAGCCCATGATCCGGGCGAAGCCGCAAACAAGCGTCTGGGCGTAGAGCTCCTTGAACTCCTGGAAACGGCTGCCGTCGACGAGGCGGGCGATGACCTCCCTCATGTCGAACGACTTGCGCAGGTCCGGGGGGACGATGCCGTAGAGTTCCCGGGGGTCGTAGGCCGGGTCTTCCGCGGGCGCCGTATCCAATTCGAAGCGGCGCGGCGGGTCGAGGGTCTCAACGATGTTCCGGGCGATCTCGAGGGCGTGGGCGTCGTTTGCCGCGTAATAGTCGGAGACGCCCGAGATGCGGCAGTGGACGTCGGCCCCGCCCAGGTCCTCGTCGGTGACTTCCTCGCCCGTGGCCGCCTTGACCAGCGGCGGACCGCCGATGAAGATCGTGCCCTGGCGCCGGACGATGACCGTCTCGTCGCTCATGGCCGGGACGTAGGCGCCGCCGGCCGTGCACGAGCCCATGACGACGGAGATCTGGGGGATGCCCAGCGCGGACAGCCGGGCCTGGTTGTAGAAGATCCGCCCGAAGTGCTCCTTGTCGGGAAAGGTCCCCGACTGGTGGGGCAGGAAGATCCCGCCCGAGTCGACGAGATAGACGCAGGGCAGCCGGTTCTCGAGGGCCACTTCCTGGGCCCGGACGTGCTTCTTGATGGTCATCGGGAAATAGGTCCCGCCCTTGACCGTGGCGTCGTTGGCGACGACGAGGACTTCCCGGCGGTGGACGACGCCGACGCCGGTGACCATCCCCGCGCCGGGCGCCTCGTCGTCATACTGGCCGGTGGCCGCGAGCGGGCTGAGCTCGAGGAACGGTGTATTCCTGTCGAAGAGCTTGTCCAAGCGCTCGCGGACGAGGAGCTTGCCCCGGGATTTGTGGAGCTCCCGGTTTTTGGCCGGACCTCCCTCCCGGGCCGCGGCCAGCCGCTCCCGGTATTCGGCGACGACGCGGCTCATCCCTTCGAAATTCCGCAGGTACTCGGGACCCCGGGTATCGACCTTGGATTCGATCCTGAACATGTTTTATTCCGGGACGAATTTATAGCCGTAATAGATGATGCCGGCCTCCCCTTCCTCCGAAAGCTTCCGGAACTCCAGCCGGACCCGCAGGCCGACCTTGAGGTCGGCGAAGTCGCAGTCGACGACCTGGGCCGTCAGCTTGACCCCGTCGTCGAGCTCGGCGATCCCGACGGCGTAGGGGGCCTGGTCCTCGAACGGCCGCGGCGGGACGCGGATGATCGTGTAGGTCAGGATCTTGCCGCCGTCGGCGAGCTTGGCCGGGACGAATTCCCGGGCGCCGCACGCCGGGCAGACGACGCGGGGGGGGAAGGCGACGAAGCCGCAGGCCTTGCACTTCCCGGCTTCCATCCGGTACCGCTGGGGAATTTCGCGCCAGTAACGTGAGGGTGTCGGCATCGTCTCCTCCTATTCCGCCTCGAAGACGTGGACGAGGGAACTGCCGCCCGTGCCGCCCATGTTCTGGGTCAAGCCGCGCCGGGCGCCTTTCACCTGCCGGTCGCCCGCCTCGCCGCGGAGCTGCTTGACGACCTCGATGGCCTGGGCCACGCCGGTCGCGCCGACCGGATGGCCCTTGGCCTTGAGCCCGCCGCTCGGATTAACCGGGAACCGCCCGCCGCGGGCGGTCAGCCCCTCCTCGACGGCCCTGCCGCCCCTCCCCTTCTCGACGAGGCCGAGGGCCTCGGTGACCATGATCTCGGCGATGGTGAAGCAGTCGTGGACCTCGAAGAGGTCGATCTCGTCGACCTTGCGGCCGGCCATGGCCAGGGCTTTCTGAGCGGCGATATGGGTGGATTCGAGCCAGGTCAGGTCTTTGCGCGAAGCCAGGGCGATCGTGTCCGTGGCCTGGCCGCTCCCGGTGATACGGACGACGGGCTTCTTCATTTTTCGGGCCATGTCGGCCGGACAGAGGACGACGGCCGCCGCCCCGTCGGTGATCGGCGAACAGTCGAGGATCCGCAAGGGATCGGCGACGAGGACCGAATTGAGGACGCCTTCCACCGTGATCTTGAAGGGGAACTGGGCCAACGGGTTCCGCGAGCCGTTGTCGTGGTTCTTGACGGCGACCAGGGCCAACTGCTCGCGGGTCGTCCCGTAACGGTGCATGTGGGCGACCGCCATCATGGCGTAGAGCCCAGGGAAGGTCAGGCCGTGATAGCCTTCATATTCCTGGTCGGCCGCGGTGCCGAGGGCGTAGGTCGCCTCGCACCCGGTGACGTCGGTCATCTTCTCGACGCCGCCGACGAGGACGACGTCGCTCATTCCCGAGGCGACCTCGATGAAGCCCTGACGGAGGGCCAGGCCGCCCGACGAGCAGGCGGATTCGACGCGCGCCGCGGCGACGGGCGTCCGGCCGAGATAATCGGCCAAAAGCGAGGACAGATGCTCCTGGCCGACGAAGAGCCCCGACGACATGCAGCCGACGACCATGGAATCGATCTTGTCCACCCCCGCGTCCGCGATGGCCAGCAGGGCCGTCTCGGTGAAGATCGTCCGGAGCGACTTCTCCCAGAGCTCGCCCCACTTGGTCATGCCGACGCCGATGATCGCAACGTCTCTCATCGCCGCCTCCTATTCCGCTTTCCTGATCTTGCGGCGGTACTTGGCATACGCGCCGTATTCGAGATAGACCTTGTTCGTGTCGAGGAGTTTCCGGGTCCGGGGGGCCAGGTCCCGCACCTCGTCGATGCGTTCGGTGACACGGATGACGAAAGAGTCGCTCCCCGCTCCCGATCCATAGGAGACGAGGAGGATCATGTCACCCGCCGCGGCGATGTCCAGCGTCGCCGTCAGCCCCAGCGGCGAAGAGCCGGAGTAGGTGTTTCCGAGCTTGGAGACGAGCCAGCCGGGCTCGATCTGCTTCTTGGAGAATCCCAGCATTTCGCCGACGCGGAGGGGGAACTTGCCGTTGGGCTGATGGAAGACGACATACCGGAAGTCGGCCGGTTTCATGCCCGCCCGGTCCATGATGCCCCGGGCCGCTCCCGTGACGTGCGCGAAATAGGCGGGCTCGCCCGTGAACCGGCCGCCGTGTTGGGGGTAGTACTGGTATTCGCGGCGCCAGAAATCCGGCATGTCCGTCGTGTAGGAGTACGTCTCGAGGACTTCGGCCACGAGCCTTTCTTTCCCGAAAAGGAACGCCGCCGCGCCGGCCGCGGCGGAATATTCCAGCGCGTCGCCCGGCGCGCCCTGCGAAGTGTCGGCCCCGACGGCCAGGGCGTACTTGACGGCCCCGGACCGGACCAGGTTGAGGGCGATGAACATGCCTTCCGTCCCGGCCTTGCAGGCGAACTCGAGATCGGCCGTGTGCACGTCGGGCGTCGCTCCGATGGCCTCGGCCAGGACGGTCCCGCTCGGCTTGACGGCGTAGGGGTGCGACTCCGACCCGACATAGACGGCGCCGATCTCGCGGGGGTCGATCCCGGCCCGCTTGAGGGCGCGTTTCGAGCCCTCGACGGCCATGGTGATCGTGTCCTGGTCGGGGGAGGGGACGGATTTCTCCTCGAGCATCAGCCCTTTCTTGAAGCTCGGCGCGTCCGCCCCCCAGACCTTGGCGATCTCTTCGACGCGTATGCGGTTCCTCGGAATGTAGGCTCCGTATCCGATGATTCCAGCCATCAGACCTCCTTGTTGGGGCGAGGAAACCCCCGCCGATCCAAAGTATAATAAGTGCTTCAGGCCGAAAAAAATATGTATAACCCACCTCTGCAGCTAAGTCAATCAGGAAAACGGGCCAAACGGATTGATTTTTCGGAAAAGCTGGGATATAGAGTAACAACAAGGAGGCAGGGGATGCCCGGAAAGACGATCGGACTTCACCAGGCGGCGGCGCTCGTCCCCGACGGCGCGACGCTCTCGATCGGCGGCTTCACCACCCAGCGCCACCCGATGGCCTTCGTCTACGAGCTCATCCGTTTGAGGAGGCGAAACCTCTACCTGTTCGGCCACTCGCCGGGAGGCGACTGGGACGTCCTCATCGGCGCCGGCTGCGTCAAGCGGGTCGAGCTGGCCTACGAGGCCGACGAGGCCTTCAACACCGTCGGACCGCGCTGGCGCCGGGCCGTCGAGCAGGGGAAGATCGAGTGGGAGGATTACAGCAATTTTTCCATGGTCGCCCGTTTCACGGCCGGGGCCATGGGCATTCCCTTCATGCCCGTCCGCAGTCTGCTCGGAAGCGACGTCCTCCGAAAGGAGACATTGACGACGGACGAGCGGTCGGCCGACCCGCGCACGGCGGCGAAGAAGGCCCACGTCATGACCTCGCCCTTCAATCCGGCGGATCGGGTCGTCCTGGTGCCGGCCATCCACACGGAATTCGCCGTCCTCCACGTCCAAAAGGCGACGGCCGCGGGCACGGTCCGCATCGAAGGGCAGAGCTACGCCGACATCCAGCAGGCCCTGTGCGCCGACACGGTCATCGTCACGGCCGAAGACATCGTCGAGGAGGACGAGTTGCGCCGGACGCCGGAGCTCAACCCGATCCCCTTCTTCGTCGTCAAGCACGTCTGCCACGTCCCTTTCGGAGCCCACCCTTACGCGGTTTACAATTATTACGACTACGACCCCCTTCAGCTCAAGGAATACCACGAGAGCGCCCGGGACGACGCGGCTTATCGGGCCTACCTCGATAAGTACGTCTATGGGATCCGGGACCACCAGGCCTACCTCGAGGCCGTGGGCGGCCCCGAGCGGCTGGCCGGACTCAAGTCCTCACCCGAGTTCGGCTACAGTCCCGACCTGAAGCGGAGATTATGATCTCCATGGCCGCCACAAAATATTCCCTGATGGAGCTGATGACCGTGATCTCCGCCCGCGAGGTCGCGGACGGGGAAGTCGTCTTCGCCGGCACGGGATTGCCCATGCTCGGGGTCATGCTGGCCCAGAAAACCCACGCCCCCGGCTGCATCATCATCTTCGAGGCGGGGACAGTCGCCAGCCGCCTGGCCCACCTGCCGATGTCGGTCGGCGATCCCCGGGCCATGCGCGGCGCGGCCACCGCCGCCGGTCTCAACGAGGTTTTCACGTTCGTCCTCCAGGCGGGGCGCGTCGACGTCGGCTTCCTCAGCGGGGCCCAGGTCGACCGTTTCGGCAACATCAACAGCACGTCCATCGGCGCGGACCCGCGCCATCCGGTGGTGCGTTTTTCAGGAAGCGGCGGCGCCTGCGACATCGCCTGCCTGGCCAAGCGGACGATCATCATCGCCAAGCACGAAAAGCGCCGCTTCCCCGAGAAGGTGGATTATGTCACGAGCCCCGGCTGGCTCGAAGGAGGCCGCAGCCGGCAAGCCGCTGGTCTCGTCCGGGGAGGCCCGGACGTCATCGTCACCACGATGGGCGTCATCCGCTTCCGAGTCGATACGAAGTCGCCCTACCTGGCCAGCTTCCATCCGGGGCTCACGCCCCGGGGTGTCGCCGAAGAGACGGAGTTCGCCCTCGACATCGGCGAAGCCGTGGAGACCGCCCCGCCGTCCGCGGAAGAGCTGCGCATCCTGCGGGATATCGTCGACCCGGAGAGGGTCTTCTTGAAATAGGCTCAGTCGACCTGGACCTTTCCGCCGTAGGGAATGAAGCCGCGCGGCTTCTTCCCCAGGCAGAAACCGACGGGCTTGGTGAACATGGGATCGTCGTAGAGCTCTTTGAGATACTCGTCCCGGTACTTGGGATGGGCGATGCTGGCGATGGCCAGGGCCTTCTCCCCCGCCGTCAGTCCCCTCAGGTCGGCCACTCCGTATTCCGTCACGATGACCACGGGGTCGTAGGCCGAGGCCGTCAGGCTCACCCCGGGGGGGTGGACCTTGGCGATCTTGGACTCGCCCTTGTCGGTAATGCTCTTGAAGGCGATGATCGGGACGCCGTAGGCGGGGTCGTTCAGGGCCCGGACGAAGTCCGGCTGGCCGCCGACGCCGCTGTAATAGCGGCGGGCGTCGATGTAGTCGGCCCAGACGTTCCCGAAGAGGTCGACGCCCATGGCCGTGTTGATGGAGATGAACGGGCTGTTGATGCGGATGACGTGGGCGGCGTTGGTGATGGCGCAAGGGCGCATCTGGACGCCCGCCCGCATGTGGACGAACTCGTAGAGTTCCTGGGAGCCCATGATCAGCGAGGCGGTGCTGTATCCCTTGTGCTGTTTTTTCTTCCGGTTGGTGACGATGCCGGACTTCTGGAGGAGCATCAGGCCGTCGCCATAGAGCTCCGTCTGGACCCCGAGGTCCCGATAGCCGGCCCTCTTGATCGTCCCGACGACGGCGTCCGGGATCTGGCCGATGCCCGCCTGGAGCGTCACGCCGTCGCGGATGAAGTGCTCGGTGACGAGCTCGCCGATCCGCATCTCCTCGGCGGGGAGGTTGTCGAAATCGGGCCCGGGAAAGGCGTAGACGGGCTTGACGTCGTCGTCATCGATGAGGTAGTCGATCGACTGGGAATCGACGATGGTCTGCCCCTCGGTGAAGGGCATGCTGAAATCGAGCTCGGCAATGACGCAGCGGGCCTGGTCGATGGCCGTGTGCATGGCCTCGACGGACAAGCCCAGGCTGTATTCCCCGGTGATTTCGTGGGGGCGGACCTTGAAGATGGCCAGGTCCGGGGCGTATTCCCGGCCCTTGCCGATGAGGCTGTCGATGTTGGCCAGAGTGCACGGCAGGTAATAGGCGTTGCCCTCGTTGGCCGCCTTCCTCACATCGCCCGCGGAAAAGATGGAATAGGTCATGATCCGGTCCTGGAGCCCCTCTTCGACATAGGGCACCGGCCCCTGGAGGAGGATATGGACCATCCGGATGAAGGGAAGCCTGGGATTCCCGGCCTTGACGGCCGCGGTCAGGGCCTCGATGGCCGCGGTGGGCGTCGCCGCGTTGGACCCCAGATAGCAGGTGATGACGTCCTTGTCCTTGAACTCCCGGGAGATGACCTCCGCGATCTGGTCCAGCTTGATGGTCGTGGGTTTGTCCACCATTTGAGCGCTCCTCTGACGATCGGGAATCTTTATATTATAGCGAGATACTAGGATAGCCAAATCCGGAACCGCAAACAAGCCCTCCGGCCCTGGACGAAAACCCGCGTCCTGTGCTAGACTGCCGCCGGACATACGGACGATGAGATTCGGGAACTTTGACCTATCCGTCCACACCCACGGCTTCTTCCGCCTCGACGGCGGCGCCATGTTCGGGACCGTCCCCAGGACGATCTGGTCCAAGCTGGCCCCCCCGGACGAGGATAACCGGATCCTTCTCGCCGCCCGTTCCCTCGTCATCCGGGCGGGAGAGCGCGTCTTCATGGTCGACGCCGGCATGGGCGACCGCTGGACGGAAAAACTGCGCCGCATCTACGACATCCGGCCCCAGGCGGACGACCAGCCCGGCTTCGACCCGGGGAGCGTCACCGACGTCATCCTGACCCATCTCCATTTCGACCATGCCCGGGGGATATTCCGCGCCCGGCCCGGGACTGAAAACGAGGTTGATCTGCGATTCCCCAACGCCCGGGTCTACGTCCAGGCGGCGAACTACGAGAACGCTAAATCGCCGAACGCGAGGGAACGGGCCTCCTATATCGCGGAGGACGTCAAGCTCCTCGAACGGGCGCCGCTGGTCCTGACTTCAGGCGCCCAGGAGATCTCTCCGGGCATCTGGGTCCATGGAACGAACGGCCACACGCGCGGGCATCAATGGATCGAGGTCAAGAGCGACGGCCTGACTCTCGCCTTCCCCTCGGACATGGTTCCGACGTCGCGCCACCTCCCTCTCCCCTACTTGATGGGCTACGACGTCTCCGCGGAAACCCTGCTCGAAGAGAAGGACGAGCTGCTCGACCGGGCGGTCGGCGAACGCTGGATTCTCGTATTCGGCCACGACCCGGACGTCCAAGCCGGCCGGATCACGCGGGACGAAAAGGGCCATTACGCCCTCGAGGAAGAGATCGTGCTGTCATGATCTCCATCTGATCTAGGGCCGGCCGAACAGGTCGGACTTTTTGATCAGGCCGGCCGGCTGGTAGGAGAGCTTGGCGACGCGCAGGCCGGGGACCCCCATGTCCTGCTCCCTGTTGACGAACTTGTAGTCCGGCCATTCGCGGCGGACGAACTCCCGGTTGATCCACTGGGCCAACCCGGGGAAGGCCGGGTTGGCGATCTCGATGGGGATGACGACCGTGTCAGCGGTCAGGCGCATGCCGAAGGTGAAGGCCTCGATGCGGCCGTCGACCTTGACGACACCGCCCTTCAGGCCGAGGAGCTCGAACGAGGCCAGAGCTTGGATGATGGCCACTTTCTCGGCCTTCATGTAGGGGTCGCCGTTCCTCTTCTCCTCGAACCAGCTTTGGAGAAGCACGCCGCATTCGGGAGCGTCCTCACGGGCGAGGGGGAGATACTCGTGGCGGAAGCTCGATTCGAATTTCCTGATCCGGTTGCGCTTGCCGTCGTATTTCTTGCCTTTGAGCTCGACCAGGTCCTCGACCCGGTAGATGTAGTCGAAGTTGTCCGGGTCTTCCTCCGCGCGGAAGCCGGCCCCGAACCGCCGGACGAACTCCTCCGGGACGCGCGACAAGCGCGGCGCATGCCGCAGGCACGTCCCGATCGTCTCCGGGACTCGGTCGCCGCCAACCGGGGGCAGAAAATAGGGCGGCTCGAAATCCGGCTCGACGAGGATGCAGAGACTGCCGTCGAGGATCGTGTAGCTGGGGTGCTCGGAGTCCTTCCAGATAAAGATGTTGGCGAAGTTCATCTCGCAGACGCCCGACGGCTCGCGGTCGAGGTAACCCTTGAGAAGGGCTTGGTCCTCGAGGCCGACCGGCTTGAACTCGGGATAGACCGGGCGGTTCATCCTGTCTCTCTCGACATGACCGTGCAGTGCTCTTGAGGACAGCCGTCGCACCAGGTGGTTTTACGTTTTTCGGGGAAGGTCGCGGGGATATCGGCGCATTTCTCGAAGCCGCAGGCCTCGAAGAATTCGGGGATGATCGTCGTCAGATGGACGCGGCCCGGGGCCGCCGCCATGACGGCCTCGACCAAGCCCTTCCCGATGCCCTGCCCTCTGAAGCGCGGCTCGACCCCGAGCGCGCAGAGCTCGAAGCAGTCCGGGTGCTCCTTGAGGGCGACGAGGCCGACGATTTCCACGGACTCCTCCGCGACCCAGAGCCGGTCCGATTCCATCCCGGGATAATCCAGGTCCAGCCTCCGGGCAAGTTCTCCGGCGCGTGGGATATCCTCTATGCAGGCTTTCCGGATGCGCATTTCCGGCTATTATACCACGCCCGCGGCCGCCCCGAAGCGGCTCCCATCCGCATTGACAGGACTTGAAGGAATTCATTATATTGTGACTTCTTTTATCCCCTGAGGAGGTGTGTCATGTCGCTTATCCGTAAATCAGCCGTGAGGAAGTCCATTTTCCTCGTAGCGGCCGCAATTCTCGTCCTGGCGGCCGTCCCTTTCGCCCAGCAAGCAAAGAAACCCAAGGTCCTGCAATCGACGAACCCGGAGCTCCGGCTCAAGGGCTTTGAGGACTACAGGGCCATGCAGGCCGCCTCGAAATTCAAGGACCTCAAGTGGCAGTTCATCGGCCCGACGAACATCAGCGGCCGGGTGACGGACGTCGCCGTCGTCGCCCCCAAGGGCGAGAATTATGCGATTTATGTTGCTTCGGCCTCCGGCGGCCTCTGGAAGACCGAGAACGAGGGCACGACCTGGACGCCCATCTTCGAGAACCAGGCGACGGCGGCCATCGGCGACATCGCTCTCGCCCCGTCCGACCAGAACACGATCTGGGTCGGGACCGGCGAGCACAACATCTTCCGCAGCTCCCAGGCCGGCGCCGGCATCTTCAAATCGACCGATGGCGGCAAGACTTGGACGCACATGGGTCTGGCCGATACGAACACCATCGCCCGGATCGTCGTTCACCCGACGAACCCGGACGTCGTCTACGTCGCGGCCGGCGGGCACGAGTGGACGAAGAACGCCGACCGCGGCGTCTACAAGACGGTCGACGGCGGCAAGACCTGGGAGAAGGTCCTGTACGTCAACGACGAGACCGGCGCCTACGACCTGGTCATGGACCCCCGCTCGAGCGATACGCTCTACGCCGCGATGTGGCAGAGGACGCGCAAGAAATGGAACGACCCGCGCAACGATGCGTCCTCCGTCGGCAGCGGCGTTTGGAAGACGACCGACGGCGGCAAGACCTGGACGGCCATCAACACGGGCCTGCCCGACGCCCGGTGGCGCGGACGGATCGGGATCGACCTCTGCCTGACGAAGCCCGACACTCTTTACGCCCTCGTCGACAACTACGAGATTTCCCGCGAGCCGACGCCTCAGGAGATCACGGATTCCTACGGCATCCCCTCCTCCGGCTTCATCAAGGGGGCCACAGTCTACCGTTCCGACGATGCCGGCGCGACCTGGGCCCAGACGAGCGGCCTGACGCCCCAGCAGAAGACCTTCATGGAAAGGCACTCCGGGACCTACGGTTGGGTCTTCGGCCAGATCCGGGTCGACCCCAACGACCCGAACACGTCCTATCTCATGGGCGTGCCCTTCAGCGTCTCGACGGACGGCGGCAAGACGTTCGCCCGCCTGCCCGGCCCCGGCCATGCCGACCACCATGCCCTGTGGATCGACCCGGCCAACTCCAACTACCTCCTCAAGGGCTTCGACCAGGGAGTGGCCGTCTCCTACGACAAGGGTAAGAGCTGGCGCTATTTCCAGGATGTTATCCCGGTCTGCCAGTTCTTCAATATCAACTACGACATGGCCACCCCGTTCAAGGTCTACGGCTCGATGCAGGACCACGGCAGCTTCCGGGCGCCGGTCGACCTCAGCCGGGGCCGCGACCGGATCCCGGCCCAGAAGTTCGAGAACGCGCCCGGCGGCGAGGGCTCGAACCATGCCATCGACCCGACCAACCCGGACATCGTCTATTCGGCCGGCTTTTATGGGACGATCTCCCGGGCCGAGTACGACAAGCCCGGCCCGTTCCCCGGCTATCCCTTCACGAAGGAGCTCCTTCCCGTCCTTTTCGAGAACGAGCCGCCCCTTCGCGGCCA
>Ga0154867_1114_pt3 | contig 26918 bp, 22 predicted proteins | sample Rifle2008BG19ft_FD_105839 | JGI IMG/M metagenome (GOLD analysis project Ga0154867, IMG submission 105839) | Candidatus Aminicenantes bacterium RBG_19FT_COMBO_65_30 | reverse complement strand
CGTTCATCCCGGCAAGCTTCGCAGGTTGGGACCTCGGCGGCACGGCCGACCTCTCGCTCGCGGCCCGCCGCCCGGCCGCTTCGGGGCAGGCCTGGTCGTTTTCGGGGACGATTTCCCTCGCCGGGGTCAGGTTCAACGACCCGTCGTTCTCGATCGCCGGGGAGGGGCTCGACCCCATGATCAAGGTCGAAGGAACCCTCGCCGCTTCCAAGGGGATCCCGTTCACGGCCGCCCTCGACATCGGCCAGGGCGAATCGCTGTGGAAGGCGGTCTACGTCTCCTGGAGCAAGCACCCGCTCAAGATGACGGTCGCCGGCCGCTACGACCCCGGCTCGGGCGGAGTCGACGGCCTGGCGGCCCGCTTCCTCCTTCCGACGATCGGCGAGGTCGGCCTTGCCGGCTCGGTCAGGACACGTCCCCGGCCGTCGTTCGACCTGCGAACGGAAGCGCGCCTGAGCCTCGGGCCGCTCTATTCGCTTTATGCGCAGGCCGGCGCCTCCGAAGAAACTCGGATGAAACTCGACGGAACGCTCGGGACGAACGTCCTCATCCGCGGGGAAGGCGACGCGCTCTCGGTCGCGGGCCGGGTCACGCTCGACGACACGAACGTCGAGCGCCCCTTGTCCAAAACCCTCCTTCTCGGCATCACCGCCGACCTCCCGATCCATTACAAGGCCGCGAAGACCGACGCGGCCCCGTCGGACGGCCCGCTTCCCGAGGAAGGCTTTCTCCGTATTGGGGAATTCCAGCATCCCTTCCTGACGCTGAAGCCCGTCGACATCTCGTTGCGCGCCGGGACGAACGCCCTCGGCATTGAGCCCCTCTCCCTGGATCTCTACGGCGGCCGGCTCGAGCTCGGCCGGACGACCTTCCGTTTCGACCCACAGAACGGCTCTTTCCAGGGCATCGGCTCTCTCGCCCTCCGGGAGGTCGACATCTCCCTCTTCCCCATCCAGTCGGCCCAGTTCAAGCTGACCGGGAAGGTCCGGGCCGAGTTCCCGCGCCTCGACATCGGCTCCAAGATGATCGCCATCTCCGGCCGGGGCGAGGCCGACGTCTTCGGCGGCAAGGTCGTCCTGCGGGACCTCGCCGTGGCCAATCCCTTCACGCCCGGCCGCTCGATCTCGCTCAACGTCGACCTCCTCGACCTCGACCTGAAGAAGCTCACCGACGAGGTCCCCTTCGGCGAGGTGACCGGGATCGTCAGCGGCGAGATCCGCGGCCTGGTCATCACCTATAAACAGCCGGAGCGGTTCGATTTCCGCCTCGAATCCGTGCCGCGGAAGGGCGTCCCACAGACTTTCAGCCTCAAGGCCGTGGACAACCTGACGGTCCTCAGTACCGGCCGGCAGGCGTCCGGCGGGATGGGCGGCTTCTGGCTGAGCCTCATCCGGGGCTTCCGCTATCAGAAGCTGGGCGTCGTCAGCACGCTCCGCAACGACACGTTCTCCCTCAACGGCACGATCCACGAAGGCGGCGTCGAATACCTGGTGAAGAAACCGGCGCTTTTTGGTATAAGTGTCATTAATAGAGAGCCCGACAAGGTGATCAGCTTCAAGGAAATGACGAACCGGCTCAAACGGGTCGGCCAATCCGAAAAATAACACCGCATCGCAAGGAGGATGATGACATGAAAAAAAGATACGCCGTGGGAACGATCGCCGCCGCGGGCCTCGTCTTCGTCCTGGCCTGCATCACGGTCAACATCTATTTCCCCGAAGCGACGGTCAAGCAGGCCGCCGCGGAGATCGTCGACGAGATCCGCAAGAAAGACGCGGACAAGACCGGGCTGGAAGCCGCCCCGCGGCTGCCGGCCCTTCGCCAAGCCGCGCCCTTCTCCTTGGTCCCGGCGGCCTACGCCCAGGAGGCGACGAACGTCTCGACGCCGGCCATCCGGGCCCTCAAAGAATCCATGAAGACGCGCTTCGCCGTTCTCAAGCCCTACTACGACGGCGGCAACGTCGGCGAGTCGAAGATGGGGATGGTCGAAATCCGCGACGAAGCCGGCCTCAACCTCCAGGCCAAGGCGGCCCTGAGGAACCTGGTCAAGGACGAGAACAACGACCGGACGGAACTCTACGCCGAAGTGGCCAAGGCCCTCGGTATCGAGGCCAGCCAGATCGAGCGCATCCAGAAGATCTTCGCCGAGGAATGGATCAAGAACGCCTCCGTCGGCTGGTGGATCCAGCAGGAGGACGGCGCCTGGGTCAAGAAGGCCTGACCTCTTAGGCCGCCTTCTCCAGGCCGCTATGTTATGGTTCCGGCCTCTTAGCTCATACGGGGAGAGGGATCAGGGCCATAGGCGTGACGATCGGCTACAACTTCTGACCGGGCCCGAGCGGCAGGCCGATGCGTTTGAGCAAGGCCTCATAGCGGGGATCGGACCGCAGCCCATCGAACCGCCGGTCGCACTTGATGTAAACCAGAAAGCCCGACCGCTCCTCCAAGGCTTTTGACAGCCATTCAAAAGCCTGGTCCTTTTCCCCAAGTCCAACTTGAACGGCGGCGATATCGTAGGCCGGAACGAAGATCCGCTTCGAATTCTCAAGGAGTTTCTCTAAAATCTCCTGGGCGTCCTTCTTTTTTCCGGCCATCCCGTAGGCATGGCCAAGGGCGGCCAGTGGCAGAGGGCCGTCTTTCCATTGGCCGAGGGCGTTTTGGAATTCGATGATGGCCTCCGGAATCATGGATTTCTGTTCATAGGCCCAGCCCAGAATGACTCGAGCCCAGGCGTTGCCGGGGCTCGTCTGGAGTCCCTTGCGGGCCAGCTCGATCGCATCATCATCATCCGCCGTGGCCAGGCAGTGCCAGCCGAAGCATAAATGCATGTCCGATGAAAAGGGATCGAGTTCCGAGGCGAGTTTGACCTCGGCCATGGACTCCTCCATTCGGTCCATGGCCATCAGGTAATGCGCATAGAGATGGTGAGTATAGGCGAGGCTGGGGTTGAGCTCGAGGGCTCGTCTGAATTCTTTCTCGGCCTCTGGCCAATCCAGATCATAATGGAGCCGGGCCAGAGCCAGAAAGCTGTGGGCCTCTCCGAGGCTATCATCCTTCTCCAGTCCCTTCAGGGCTGCCTGTTTCATTTTCAAAAAGGCCTCCCGAGGCGGAACATCGCCGAAAAGACCACTAAAAAAATAACCGTTGGCGATTTTCGTGTACGCCAGGGCAAAATCCGGGTCGAGCTTGACCGCTTGATTGAAATATTCATTATCGCCTGAATAAACCCCCTTGAGATAGGCGTCAAGGGCTTGGGGATTCACAGCCTTTTTCTTAGCCAACCGGAACCTCTCCTCCTCACCGAGCCTGATGCCGACTTGCCTCGTGATATCCCGGGCAATTTCGCCTTGGAGAACCAGAAAACCGCCGACATCGCGTTCGTAGCTATTGACCCAGAGCTGCCGGTCGTTGGCCGGATTGATCAGCCTGGCCGTGATCCGCACTTTCTCCCCCGACCTCAAGACAGAGCCTTCAACCACCATGTCGGCATTCAGCTCTTTGGCGATCTGCGGCAGAGATTTATCTGTTTTTTGATATTTTATAACAGAGGTCCGCGATATGATCCGCAGGGTGCTGATCTGTCCCAATTCCGTGATGAGAGCATCTGTTATTCCCCCGGCGAAATATTCTTGCTCAGGATCATGGGAGAGATTCTCCAGGGGCAGGACCGCCAGCGACTGCACCAGAGAGGTTCTTGCCCGGCCTGTCAAAAAGTTCCGCATTCCCCCGATGTTAAGGGCGAACAAAAGAGCCGCTACTCCGACGAGGGTTAAAAGACTCATAGGCAGGGGTCTTTGCCACAAGCCTCGCTTTGCCCAGCGCCGGGGCTTTCCGGCGATCAGCGCCGACAGATCACCGCTCTCAACCTGGTTCAAATCAGCGATGAGCTCCTTTGCCGATGCGTACCGGTTGGCCGGTTCTTTCTCCAGGCACTTGAAGATGATCCGCTCCAGCCCCTCGGAGATGGGGGCTCCCAGCGGTTCGGGCTGCTCGTGGAGGATCGCGTGAATGACCTCAGGGGCGGTTTCCTGAGGAGCCGGCCTCTGGCCCGAGGCCAGCTCATAGAGAATGGCGCCCAGGGCATAGATATCGGTTCGCTCGTCGACCACGCGGCCTTCGAGCTGTTCGGGCGCCATGTAGGGAAGAGTGCCCGTCAACCCTTCTGTGCCGGTGAGGGTGAGGGTCCTGTCGATCGTTTCTGAGGGCCGGAGAAGCTTGGACAGGCCGAAGTCGAGCACTTTGAGCAGGCCCTTCGGCGTGACCATGATGTTTCCGGGCTTGAGGTCCCGGTGGATGATCCCCTGCTCGTGGGCCGCTTCGAGCGCCCCCGCCGCTTGCTTTCCCAGCTGGACGACCTCCGCTTCCGGCAGAGCTCCCGAGATCGACCTCTCCTTCAGGGTGACTCCGGATATGAATTCCATCGCCAGAAAGTCGAGGTCCTTTTCGGTGTCAAAATCGTGGATCGTGGCGATATTGGGGTGGTTGAGCTTGGAGAGAGCCATGGCTTCCCTGCGGAAGCGCTTTCGCGTCTCCTCGTCGGCAAGAGCCCCGGCGGGCAGGATTTTCAGGGCGACGTCCCTTTCCAGGCGTTCGTCTCTGGCCCGATAGACAACGCCCATGCCGCCGGCCCCGATTTTTTCGATAATGCGATAATGTCCGAGCGTCCGACCTATCATGAGAGCTGACTCCTTTTCCGATCGAAGACAATACGAGCGCGGGTCTTCGCGATCCCAACCGGCCGCGGCCGTTCAAATCCGAGAAATCATACTGAAATTATAGGAATATTATATTACCCTCTGTGAGGGGTGTCAAGCTATCGAAGTTGATTCCAAAGCGGAGGTCCGGGACTAGGCTTAATTTATCGGCCTTGACTCCGGCCGGACGCTGTACTATCAACGGAAACGATCAGGAGAGTGCCCCATGTCTTCCGGCCGGCTGACGTTCGCGACCTGGAGACACTTCACCAAGGACTCCCCCTTGCTGCCCTCTGGACTCCTCGGCCCGGTAAAGATCCTTGAAGATTAGCGAGGATTCCGCATCATGAGCCTTTTGCCTTGCCGCCAGGTTCTGGAGCGATCTTCTCACGCCTTTCGAGACCGCTCCTAGGCCGGGATTGCGGGCTTAGTGTTTTCCGGGCGAAAGGCGGCGGAGGCGGAGCAGGAAAAGAAAGGCGACCGCGTTGAGCAAGGCGGCGGCCAGAGCGACGGCCGGAAAGCCGAGGCCGTAGAGCCGGGGAGACGCCAACGACCCGACCGCCCGGCCGAGCGAGAACGCGGCCGCGTAGAAGGCCAGGAGGGTCGCCCGCGACCCGGGCAGGATCTCGCTCACGACCGGGATGATGCTGACCACCGTGTATTCGAAGGTGAGGTAGAACAGGGTCAGGCCGGCGAGCGCCGTCGCCGTCGTCCGGCCGGCGAGGGGGAGGAGGAGAGCCGCCCCGGCGTTGGCCGTGAGGCCGATCATCAGGGCCTTCATCTTGCCGATACGGTCGACGGTGGCCGCGACGAGGCTCTCTCCGCCGAACTCCGCGACGCCGATGACGGCAGCCGCCACGCCCAGGGCGGCGATCTTCAGCCCGAACGAGTCCTCGAGCCAAACGCCGAAGACCACGTTGACGACCTCGTTGGCCATGCTGGCCGCCAGGACAGCGCCCAGCGCAGCCCAGGCGGCCGCGGAGCGGAAGACGGCCCTATAGCTCTCGATGTGGCCCGGCCGGCGGCTGCCGGGCGCCGCGTTGGCCGGGGCCGCGCCTGTCTCGCCGCTTTTCGGGAAGGACACCCGGACCGTGACCAGGCCCGCCAGCCCCAAACAGGCCAGGGCCAGAAACGGAGACCGCCAGCCGAAACGGCCGAGGAGGAATCCGGCCGCCGGGACCCCCAGGATGAAGGCCAGGGCCCAGCTCATCTCGGTCAGGGCCACGGCCCGGCCGCGCCGCTCGTAGGGGATGAGATCGCCGAGGTGGGCCAGAACGGCCGGGTCGAAGACGTACTTACCCATGGTCATCAGGACGAGGGCCGCCGTGAAAGCGGCGAGGCCCGGTCCGAAGACCGCAACGAGCGCCCCCGTCGTGAATAGTCCGAACCCGAGGGACAGGCCGAATTTGCGGCCGTGGCGATCCGTGAGCGGGGCGAGCAGGGGCCCGAGCGCTCCGGACGCCGCCCGCGCCGACAGGGCCAGGGACATGGTCTTGAGATCGACGCCGAAGGCGCGGGCGAAGACGGGGAGAAAGGGGTAAACCATCCGGTAAGCCGTGTTCAGGGTCAGCCGGGAGGCGATGAAGAATAAGAGCTGAGTCCGGAGCCGGTTCATCGACGTGAGGCCTCTCCTGGCCCTGGCACTATATGCGCGTTCCAGGGCGATGACAAGACTTCAACGCCGGGGCCGATCCCCCCTCCGCTCAGGCCGTGGCCGTTCTCTTCTTGCCGAAGCGCAGCTTCATGGTCAGGATCTTGTCCGTCGAGAAGATCCGGGCGGCGAACACGACCAGGACGGTGAAGACGACCAGCATGTAAACAAGCCCGCCTATGATCATCCCGTAATTGCCGAGGTAGAGGTTCTGCGACACCAGGAACGGATGCGTGAAGGGGATGGCCAGGATGAAGATCCTGACGGGCAGGGGAACCGTGTTGATGTCGGCGAACAGGGAGATGAAATAGGGGATCATGACCATGAACATCAGGGGCATGATCATGGTCTGGGCGCTGCGGAAGTCCTCGGCCAGGACGCCGAGGATCATGGCCAGGGCCAACGCGACCAGGATGGCCAGGAAGAGGGACGCACCGAGGATGAGGTAGCCGGTTGTGTCGAAATACAGGCCCAGCTGGCGCATGACGGCGCCGGACTGCGACGTCGCCGCCTTGAGCTCGTCGCCGCCGATGCCGCCCATGAAACTCTTGAAACCGAACATGTAGACAACGGCCGAGATCAGGCCGACGAGCCCGGCCGCGAACATCTTGGCGGTAATGATCGAGGTCCGGCGGATGGGCACGGTCAGCAGGGTCTCCAGCGTCTTGTTCTGCTTCTCCATGGCCACGGCCGAGATGACCATCTGCGAGGAGTAGATGACGATCATCATCAGGACGATGGGGATGAGCATGGACTGGGACGAGACCATGCCGGCGATCTCGGAGGCCGAAGCCTCGGCCATCCGGTCGTGGACGATGACGAAGTCCTTGCTCTTGATCGGGTTCTTGAGGCTGGCCGGGTCGAGGTCGGGGAGGCGTGATTTGATGAATCTGTCGGACAGGACGTTGTTGAGGGCGGAGATGACGCCGCGGACGATGGCCGAGCCGCGGGCGCCGATGAGGGAGAAGCTCCGCATGTACGAGTAGGTCTCGATCTGGCTGGGCTTGAGGTCCTTGAGGGAGTCGCCGAAGCCGGCGGGGATGACCAGGAGGAGCTTCGAATCGCCGCCGCGGGCGATATCGATCGCCTGCTCCTTCGTCTTCCCCTCGATCCGCTCGATCTTGAAGCGGGCCGACGCGAGCCCCGTGAGGATGGCCCGGGAGGAGGCCGAGTCGTCCAGATCGAGCGAAGAGATCGTCTGGACACCGACGGCCTTCTGGACCTCCTTGCGGCTCATCTGGCCGATGAAGTTGAAGAGCATGATGGTGAAGGCCAGGGAGACGACCAGCTGGATGGTCACCAGCTCCTTGATCTCTTTCTTGAGAAGGTTGACGAATCTTTTCATCGGAGGGAACTCCTGAAGACTTCTTCCAGGTTCTTGGCCTGGTGTTTTTCCTTCAACTCCGCGGGCGTCCCGGAATCGAGGATCCGGCCCTTGTCGATCATGGCCACGCGGTCGGAGAGAAACTCGATCTCAAGCATGTTGTGGGAGGAGAGAAGGACGGACGTCCCCTCCTTGACGTAGCGGCGGACGATCTCCCGGACCTCCAGGGCGTTGATGACGTCGAGGCCCGAGGTCGGCTCGTCGAGGATGGCCAGGACGGGCTTGGTCATCAGGGCCCGGGCCAGGAGGATCTTCCGGGTCATGCCCTTGCTGTAGGTGCCGACCTTGGTCTTCAGCCGGTCGCCGAGCTCGGTGATGGCCACGGCCCGGTCGACGAAGGTCTTCTCCTCTTCGGAGTCCAGGGCGTAGAAGTTGGCCATGAAGTGGAGATAATCCAGGCCCTTCATGTTCTTGTAGGCGCCGGCCTCCTCGGGCAGGTAGCTGATCTTCTCCCGGACGAGGCCGGGCTCCTTGCGGAGGTCGTGGTCGAGGAAGGCAATGTCCCCTTCCGACGGCGTGAGGAGGGTGGCGATGATCCTCAGCGTCGTCGTCTTGCCGGCGCCGTTCGGACCGATCAAGGCGAAGACCTCTCCCGCGCGGACTTCGAAATCGATGCCGGCGAGGGCCATTTGGGTTCCGTAGGATTTTTTCAATCCCTTGACGGTCAAGACGTTAGTCATGGGCGACTCCCCTAGGTGGCGTAAAAAATATCGGGCTTATTCTAGTGGATACGCAAGGAGATGTATACGGTTCAGCGCTTATTCGAGGTTGATGTCCTCGTGGTAGTCGACGGAAACTCTGGCCCGCGATCCCGGCCGGGGTTTGAGGAGGGCGATGACGCGGAGGAAGGTCCGGTTGCGGCGCTTCCAGGTGCGGTTGAGGTTCCGGGCGTAGTGGGCGATGGCGACGCCGATCCACTGGCCGGCGAAGGCCTTCCGGACCGTCTCCTTCAGGGAGTAGAACTTGCGGTGGGCGAAGATCTGGGCCTTCTGGAGGTCGGGGAGCGAGAAGCGGGCCGGCTGGAAGACGGCGTGATGGGCGTCGTAAAGTGCCCAGTCGTGGAAGCGGATGCGGTCTTCGGCGGCGATCCGGTCGTAGAAGGCGGAACCGGGGAGAGGGGTCAGGATGAGGAATTGGGTCGAGGTCAGCCGCGCCCGCTTGGCGAAGCGGACCGTCTTGCGGACCGTCTTCCAGTCGTCCTGGTCGAAGCCGAGGACGAACATGCCGTGGATATGGATGCGGTGGCGGCGGAAGACCTTGACGGCCTGGACGATCTCGGCCACGGTCTGCTTTTTCTTCATGCCCTCGAGCGACTCCGGATTGACCGATTCGAAGCCGATGTAGACGGTGTGGCAACCGGACTTCTTCATGAGTCGGACGAGGTCCGGGTCGCGGGCGACGTCGGCCCGGACCTGGGTCGTCCACTTGAACTTGAAGCCCTCTCGGACCATGGCTTCGCAGAGGTCGCGCGTCCGTTTCGGGTCGGCGGCGAAATTGTCGTCGTAGAAAAAGATGAGGGCCTTGCGGTCGTTGTAAAGCCGGAGCTCCTCGATGATGTTTTCCGTCGAGCGGAAGCGGTATTTCCGGCCGAACATGCCCGTCACGGAGCAGAAGGAACAGTCGAAGGGACAGCCCCGCGAGGTCAGGACGGGGATGGACGGCATGTGCTTCGTGCCTTTCGCGTCGGGCCGGAGGAGCGAAAAATCGGGGAAGGGGATGCGGTCGAGGTCCGAGGCCCGGGGAGCCATGGGATTGTGGACGATATTCCCGGCCTCATCTTTGTAAGACAGGCTGGGGACTTCGGCGTAGTCGCCGCCGCGCTCCCGGGCGTCGATGAAGGCCGTCAGGGCCGCCTCGCCCTCGCCCCGGACGATGAAGTCGGCGTGTTCCAGCGCTTCCTCGGTGAGGTAGGTCACGTGGGGCCCGCCCATGAGGACGGGGATGCCCATCGCCCGGACGCGGTCGGCGATGGCGTAGGCGCGGGGCGCCGTCGAGGTGATGGTTGAAATGCCGACGAGGTCGGCCGAGGCGACGACGTCGAAATCGATCTTCCGGAAATCCTCGACGAAGACCTCGACCGTCCAGCCGCTCTTCTTCATCATCGTCCCCAGGATGAGCGTCCCCAGGCGGGGCAGGGGAAACTGCGAGAAAATGTGCAGGTTCGGCGCCTGCGGTTCGATGAAGACGATCTTAGCCATCGCTCGCCTCCCTGGCCTCTTTTCCCCGTTTGCTATTCTTGGCCTGGAGGGCCAGGATGTCCTTTTTCTTCTTCTTGAGCAGATCCTGCCAGCGCTCGACGCCGTCCTCGAGGAGCTTCATCTTATCGAAAAGGGCCTGGATGGCCTCGAGCATGGCCGCGAGCCGCTTCTCCACTTCGGCCTTGGGAAACGAGTCGGGTTCGGCCTCGATGGCCAGGAATGTCCGGACGTCGTCCGAGACGGCCTTGACCTCCTCGAGGGTGTATCCGAAAAGCTGGAGGTCGCGGATGAGCTGGCAGAGGAAGACGTAGGACTCCGAGTAAAGCCGGAAGCCGCCTTCCGTCCGCATGTCGGGCTCGATGATGCCCTTGTCCTCCCAGTGCTTGATCGTCCGGGGGCTGACGCCGGACCGCTCGGCCAGGTTCCCGACCGTGAGGAAATGGTCCTTGTCGGGCGCCCGCTTACGGCCGTGCCCGTCCCGGGGCAGGCCGACCTTCTTGATGATCTTCAGGACCTCCTCGGTCCCGTAGCCGAGGTCGGCCAGACTCCGGACGAGGGCGACGCGCTCGAGGCTTCCGGAGGCGAAAAGGGGGACCTTGTCGCCGGTGAAACCGTCGGGCTTGAGGAGCTTGGCCTTGGTCCATTCGGCGAGGCGGTCCGCGGGAACGCCGGCCTTGCCGGCCAGATCGTCGAGAGTGAGAACGTCTTTGTTCATCATGTACCTATGCGTTCGAATATAGTCATGGATTTATATAACATGAACGCATAGGAATATATTATCCGGGAAGGGGCTTGTCAAGCCCTAATTTGGCGATCTCGCTCTCGGCCCTCTTCATAAGGGCCCCGGGCCCGTCGGCGGGCGGGTCAGGCCAGGCGATGTTCTTGGTCCGTTTGGCGACGTCGTTCGAGTCCGTGACGGGAGGCGGAAAGGGACGGCGGCCGGCCGCCCATTCACTCCACTGGTCCAGGATCTCTTCGAGGAACCGGAGGGCGAGCTCGCTCTTTTGGATGGCAACTCCGGCCGCGGCGACGAAGCCCGCGGTGTCGCGAGCGAGCTTCGTCAGCAGGTCGTCGACTTCGGCGGGAGGCTCGGCTTTGATGTAGTCCTTCCGAAAGCTTTCGAGGAGGCCCCGCATGCGCCGGGCCGACTGCCAGACCTCGCGCATCCTCAGACGGACGAGGGCGGCGAAAACCCAGGCCTTGGCCCTGGTCTTTTCGAACCTCCTCTCGTCCGGCCCGGGACGAAGCCGGGGCCGTTTTCGCAGCGCTTCGAGCTCCCCGAGCAGATCTTTGACCTTACTCCAGCTCGCGGCGATGTCGCCTTCGGCCCACTTGCAGAAAGGCCCATGGCAGCCCATTTCGGCCATGAAGGCCCGCATCTCGTCCCATTGGACGGATCGCCCGCCCGACTTGAACTCGGCCTGGATGCGGGCGACGAGCGCGTCGTCCATCCCGGCGTGCATCCCCTCGTGCATCAGACCGCCGGCGAGCATGTGGTAATTCTCTTCGCGGAGCTCCTCGAGGAGCCGGAGGTAGAGGGCCTCGCCCAGCGCTTTCCGAAGGCTTCGATGAGCCGTTTCGTCGCGGAACAAGGGCTCGAGCCGGCCCGTCTTCTCCCGGAAGGCCGCCGCTTCGCGGCCGTCGGCCGCGCCGAGCATTCGGCCGTACTCGCCGACGATGGAGCCGGCCGTGAAAGTCCGCCGGTTCTCCACGCAGAGCGTGAGGTAGGCCGACTCGTGGACCTCCATGAACAGCCTGCCGTCGGGGCCGAATCCGTGGGTCATGAAGTACGTCCCCGGCCGGACGAAGTAGGTGTTATTCGGAAAGTAACGCCGGGCCCGCTCCCAAGCCTCGCCGTATCCTCCTCCGGCCCACTCCTTGGCCGCGAATCCGCCGCGCATGGAGAAGAACGGCGAGCCGAGGACGGCCTGGATGACCTCTCTCGTGGGGTCCGTCGCCGGAATGTCCTTGAAGAGGGCCCGTTCGAGGCCGCCTCCGCCGAGGACGGGCGCCGCCGCCAAGAGGAGCAGGATGCCCGGAAGGAACGCTCTCGCCGGGCGGACGGAGAACCTCATCGGGCCCTTATCGGAGTTGTCCGGCCCCCGGGATGTCCCCTGAGCGGGGTTTCGGGCCGGAGGGGAATGATCTCGTTCGTTCGCGAACGGCCTCAGGACGTTTCCCGTTCGGGATCGTTCGGGCTGGGCGGGGCCGCCGGCGCCTCGTCCGGCGTGAACTGCTCCTGGGACTCTCCCTCGGGGGCGGAGATCTTTCCCAGCCGCCGCAGCCGCTTTTCTTCCTGTTTCTTGAGGCGCCTCAGTTCCTTGCCTCTTTTTTCGCTTTTGAATGCTCTGTTGCCTCTACCCATCAGGCCTCCTTGTTTTTGGATTTTTCTTATCATACAGAGAAAGGCCGGTTCATTCAAGCCTCCCGAAGGCGGGCCGGCGCCTTGCCGCTTTCGCCGGTCGTGCCCTCTCTGCTATAATCCGGCCATGCCGGAGCTCCAAGGAACAGAGTTCCTCTTCCGCCGCTGGGACGCCGCGCCGTCGCCGGCGTCCCCCAAAGCCGTGTTTCTTCTCATCCACGGCCTTGGCGCCCATTCGGCCCGCTGGGATTTCCTGGCCGGCGATTTCGCCGGGCGCGGCTTCACCTCCTGCGCCGTCGAGCTCCGCGGCTTCGGCCGGACGCCGGAGCGGCCCCGAGGTCATATCGGATCTTTCCGGATCTGGTATCGTGATATCCTCGAACTGAGGGATATCATCGGAAGGGACTTTCCCGGCAAGAAGGTCTTTCTCCTCGGCGAGAGCATGGGCGGCCTGCTCGCCTTCAACTTGGCCTGCCTCCTGCCGGGACGATTCGCCGGCCAGGTCCTGATCGCGCCGTCCTTCAAGAACGGGATGAAATTCCCCATCAGCGCCTACGTCAAGCTCGCTTTGTTCGGGCTGTTCTACCCGACCCTGATGGTCGACGTTCCCTTCACTTCGGAGATGGTCTGCCGCGACCCTGAATATCTCAAGGTCATGAACACGAGCCCGGATGAGCTCCGTGTCGCCAGCCTGAGATGCCTGTTCAATTTTCTGCCCGATCAAGCCAGGTCCCGGAGGCTGGTCAAGAATCTCAAGGTCCCGACCCTCTTCCTCATCCCGGGCATCGACCTTCTCGTCGACGAGAGGGCCGGCAAGAAAATGTTCGGGAAGATCGCGCTCGCCGACAAGACGCTCCTCGAGTACACGGACATGCTCCACGCGCTCTCGATCGACCTCGGCCGCGAGAAGGTATTCCGGGATATCGTAGGCTGGACGGACAAGCGGGTTTGACGTGAGCCACGTTCTGGCCATAGACCAGGGCACGACCGGGAGCCGGGCCATCGTCTTCGACCGGCGCGGCCGGGCCGTCGCCTCCGCTTACGAAGAATTCCCCCAGTACTTTCCCCGCCCCGGCTGGGTCGAGCACGACCCCGAGGAGATCTGGCGGAGCGTTTGCCGCACCATCCAAAAGGCGCTGGCCTCGGTCCCCGGGCGGGCGATCGCCGCCGTCGGCATCACCAACCAGCGCGAGACGACCGTTATTTGGGACCGGAAAACGGGCCGGCCCGCGGCCAACGCGATCGTCTGGCAGTGCCGCCGCACGGCCGGGCGCTGCCGCGAGCTCGCGGCGCGGCCGGGGCTGAGCCGGCTCATCCGGAAGAAAACGGGATTGCCGATCGACGCCTACTTCTCGGCGACCAAGGCGGAATGGCTCCTCGACCGGGGCGGCCGGCGCGTTCGCGCAGCGCGCGGCCGGCTGGCCTTTGGCACGACAGACTCCTGGGTCCTCTGGAAGCTCAGCGGCGGCGCCAGCCACGCTACGGATCCGACCAACGCCTCGCGGACCATGCTCTTCAATATCCGGCGGCTCGACTGGGACGACGACCTCCTGCGCCTTTTCGGTATCCCCTCCGGCATCCTGCCCACGGTCCTGCCGTCCTCGGGGGAGTTCGGCCGGACGGTCCGCCTGGGACGGCTCCCCGCGGGCATCCCGATCATGGGCATCGCCGGAGACCAGCAGGCGGCGCTCTTCGGCCAGGCCGGATTCAAGCCGGGCGCGATCAAGAACACGTACGGCACCGGCTCGTTCATCCTTCTCAACACCGGACGGGAGCTCGTCGAATCCCGGCACGGCCTGATCACGACGGTTGCCTGCGGCCCCGGCGGCAGGGCCGTCTACGCCCTCGAGGGGTCCGTCTTCGTCGCCGGCGCGGCCCTCCAGTGGCTGCGCGACCAGCTCGGCCTCATCGGGTCGGCCTCGGAGTCGGAAGCCGCGGCCGGGGCGGTCGAAGACAACGCCGGCGTCTATTTCGTCCCGGCCTTCGTCGGGCTCGGCGCGCCCTACTGGGATGCCGAGGCGCGGGGCACGATCGTCGGATTGACGCGCGGCGCCGGCCGGAACCACCTGGTTCGGGCGGCCGTCGAAGCGATGGCCTATTCGACCCGGGACGTCCTCGAGACCATGCGGAAGGAGTCGGGGCTAAAAGTCCGCGAGCTCCGGGTCGACGGCGGCGCCTCGGTCAATGATTTCCTCTGCCGCTTCCAGGCCGACATCCTGGGCATCCCGGTCGTCCGCCCGAAGACGGTGGAAACGACCTCGCTCGGGGCCGCTTACCTGGCCGGCCTGGGCGCCGGATTGTGGGAAACGACGGCGGCGATCGAGCGGCTCTGGGTCGACGAACGGAAGTTCATGCCGGCCATGACGCGAGGCCGGGCCGACGGGCTTTACGCGGGTTGGCAGGCCGCCGTCCGTAAGGCCCGGGCCGTCTGAAGCGGAGTGAAACATCCGGGTTCCCGGTGCGTATTACAGGGCGTAGGAATCAGCCTCAAAGGAGATGCGGATGTTCAAGAAAAGCCTTCTGTTGATCGCGGCCCTCATGGCGGCCGCCCTGTTCTTTGTTCTCCCGGTCTGGCCGGGCGCCGTTCCGACGTCCATCGTCCCCGAGGGCGCCCGTTGGATCGCCCATCTGGACATGGAAAAATTCGTCGCCACCAAGCTCTACGAATACCTGGAAAAGGACGGCCGGTTCGAGATCAAAAGCCGGGATCTCAACCGCTGGCTCAAGATCGACGTGCCCAAGGACATCACCGGCCTGACCGTCTTCGGCTTGGAGCCCGGCGAGAAGCAGGCCGTTTTCGCCATTGCGGGGAAATTTGACAAGCCGGGCCTCCTGGCCTTCATCGCCCTCGACAAGGAGCACCAGGAAACTCCCTACGGCTCCTATACGCTTTACTCGACCGGCAGCGACGAATACGGCGCCTTCATCAACGACGGCCTGATCGTCTTTTCCGAGAGCCGGGAGGCCATCGAAAAGGTCCTGGACACGGCGGCTGGAAAGACGAAGACCTTCGCCGCGTCCAACTTGAACGCGGCGTTCAAGGACGTTCCCTCGAGCGCCTTTCTCAGCGGAGTTGTCGGGGACCTGGCCGGCCTGGGCAAGGAGATCAATCAGTCCAAGATCGTCGAGAAGGCCACCGGGATGTTCTTCCTGGCCCAGGAGAAACAGGACAACCTCCTGGTCCGGCTCCAGGTCACCGCGGATTCCCCCGAAAGCGCCAAGAACATGGCCGACGTCGTCCAGGGCCTTATCGCCATGGCCCGGCTCGGCGAAGGGCGGGGCGACATGGCCAGGATCGTGTCCCTCGTCGAGGGCGTCCAGGTTAAACTGGACGGGAAGACCGTCCGCCTGGAATTCAACCGGCCCTCGCGTGAGATCGCGGACCTGATGTCGCGCGGTCGTGGGCTCGACAGATTGTTCGACTGAGGACCGGTCTGGAAGCCGTCCTGGCCCCGGCCGGCCGGGGCCCCGGGGAGTGCATGGTCGACGTCGACCCGATCGAAGAGAAGACCGACGAAGAGCTGGCCCGGGAAGCGCGGGCCGGCTCGCGCCGCTCTTTCGAGGAGCTGGCGCGCCGCTACAAGCGCCGGCTTTTCGTCTATCTTCGCCCCCGCCTCGGGAGCGACCAGGATGCCGAGGACATGGTTCAGGAGACGTTCCTCAAGCTCTTCCGGAACATCCGGAGCTATGACCCCGCGTTCCGGTTCTCCACTTGGCTCTACACCTCGGCCAACCGGCTGGCCATCAGCTCCTATCGCAAGAAAGAGATCGCGGCGGGGAGACTCGACGCGGAGGTAGCGGGGAACCTGGCGGACCCGACGGTCGGAGCCTCAGGGGAGACCGGGACGAAGGGCCTCTGGGACACGGCCCGGACGCTCGGCGGGAACCAGTTCCGCGCGCTCTGGCTGCGCTACGGCGAGGACATGACCGTCGAGGAGATCGCCGGCGTGCTCGGCAGGAGCCGGCTGGCCGTGCGCCTGCTCCTGCACCGGGCCCGGACGAACCTCATGAAACGAGTCGGCCCCGCCCCGGCGCGGGCGGCGGCGGCGACGAAGACCGCGGCTGCAGAGGATACGACGCTCGGATGAGGCAAAGGAGAAAGACGATGTTCTGCCATCTGACCCGCTGGCTGATCTCGAGGGCTGAAGACCGGGGAAAAAGCAGGCCGCGCTTCGCCGAACGTCACGCCGCGCGGTGCGGAGCCTGTATCGAATACGACCGGTTCGCGGCCTCCCTTCCTTCGCGGCTCTCCGGAGAAAGGCCCGCGTTCCTCGCCGCGGTCCCGGACTTCCCTTTGATCGAGGCCAAATGGGTCGTGGACCGGGCCGACCGCAGGAAACGGGAAATCCCCCGTCGCCGGCTCCTCCTTCACCCCTTCCCGGCGGCTGCGGCGGTCCTGGTCGTTGTCGCCGCCGCGCTGCTCGTTTTCCAGGTCTTCCGGCGCGAACCTTCGCCGACGCCCGGGGAGAGAGCGGCGGCCTTGGCCACCCTCAAATCCATTACCGCGGCTCCGGACGGATTTCAGGGGGTCGTCAAAGAGGCGGAATCCCCGCTGGCCAGGGAGCGCCAGATCCTGGAAAAATCCGTGCTCTCGGCCGTCGAGTATCTCCAGGCCCGCCTTAACATCCGGATCGAGAGAAAAAAAGAAGCGCCGAAATCGCTCTAGGGCCCTTCGCTATTCCCTGGGACGCTCGCCGTTTTGCCCGCGTAGCTTTTCCGACAGCTCCCCCATGAGCTCGGTCTGGATCTCCTGGATCTCCAGGAGCCTCTGCCACTGCTTGAAGATAAGATGGTCGATCTTCTCGTGGAGGCCGCGGATCTCGATCTCGGCCTTGAGGTTGATCTGGTAGTCATGCTGGGCGCGCAGCCGGTCCTTGGCCTCCTGCCGGTTCTGGCTCATCATGATGACCGGCGCCTGGAGGGCGGCGAGGCAGGAGAGGATGAGATTGAGCAGGATGAATGGGAAGGGGTCGAAACGGTGGGTGATGAGGACGATGGAATTGAGAACGATCCAGCCGAAGAGGACGCTCATGAAGATGATGATGAACTTCCAGCTGCCGCCGAACGTCGCCAACCGGTCGGCGATGCGCTGCCCGACGGTCCGCTTTTCCTCGAACTCCATGTTTACGTTACGGGTCAGGACCTCTCCTTCACTCAGGCTCTCGATGACCTCGGCCTCGATCACAGACAGGTCGCCCTTCTCATCTTCGAGAACGCCCTGGACGTACTGGGCCCGGTAGCGGTTCAGGTCGTCCCGGCAGATGGGGTTGTCAGGGTTCCAATCCGGGTGGTCCTTACGGATGAGATCCGCAATGGCGGCCCGCACGGCCTGGCCGGGCACAACCTCATCGGGATTCTTGGCGAGCTTACACACTCCGCAGATGACTTTCGCTTCTTCTCCCATGGGGCCTCCCTCCGCCGGAACTATAGCTTTTCGCCGGAGGGAACGTCAACTACGAGGAGCGGTTCGAGATGAGGCCGGGCAGGCGCCTCGGGGGTCGCCTTCGTTCGCTGCGGTGATTTTTCACGCCGGTCCCGGGCCGGATTCGATGAGAGGAGGTCCCTCTGCGGCCGACGGCGGGAATGCCCCGAGTGTTTGAGAGTGGGCTCGCTTCACCGCAGCGGGCGGAGACGGCCCCCAAGGATTTTCCTGGCATTGCTCCGAGGGAACCTTCGCGATCAACGCTGCGTATATTAAGGAGTGGTCTCGCCGCGTTGATTTTGTGCGCATATTTTGCGAGAATGACTGACTCCGGGCCTCCATCCGACCCGCGCCGAGTGCGGCCCGGCACAACCCTCTCAGGGAGGTATCCGCAAGTGATCATTCGCCGAATCTCATACTTCATCCCGCTCATCCTTCTCTGCTTGGTCCTGGCGCCGCTCGTCGCGGCCGACCCGTCGTTCGACCGCTACCGCCGGCCTGAGGAGCTGACGGCGGCCCTCCAGGACCTGGCCCGGGCCAACCCCGGCTTCGCCAAGGTCCACATCCTGGCCAAGAGCCCCGGCGGCCGCGAGCTCGCTGTGCTCGAGGTCGGCCCGGAGACGGGGAAAACCGCTAAGACTCTTCCCGCGGTCTTCGTCGCGGCCAACATGGAGGGGACGGTCCCTATCTCCGGCGAAGCGGCCCTGTACCTGGCTAAGCTCGTCTGCGAGAAGGCCGACATGCGCTCCGACCGGACGTGGTACATCCTCGCCTGCGGCAATCCGGACGCCGCGGCGGCCTATTTCGGCAAGCCCCAGCGCCGTGACTCGCGCAACGCCCGGCCCCGCAACGACGACCAGGACGACCAGACCGACGAGGACGGAGCCGAAGACCTCGACGGCGACGGCCTCATCACCCAGATGCGGGCCAAGGACCCCGAGGGTGTCTGGATCGCCGTCCCCGGCGAGCCCCGCTTGATGAAGAAGGCCGACGGGGCCAAGGGCGAGAAGGGCGTCTGGAAGCTCTATCCCGAGGGTCTCGACAACGACGGCGACGGCCAGTACAACGAGGACGGGCCCGGCGGCGTCAACGTCGGCACGGCCTTCCCCCACCTCTTCAAATACCATGCTCCGGACTCGGGCCCCTGGCCGGGCAGCGAGGCGGAGACCTTCGCCCTGCTCAAGTTCTTCGACCTCCACCGCGAGGTCGGCCTGGCCTTCGTCTTCGGCGAGGCGAATTTCTGCCTGGCCCCGCCGCGCGCCGGCCGGAAGGGGGACGCCGACCTCAACCAGATCAAGGTTCCCGAGCGGGTGGCCGGCTTCATCAACGCCGACCCCACCCGGACCTATACGCTCGCCGAGATCATGGACCTCGTCCGGCCTCTCGTCCCGCCCGGCATCGAACTCTCCGAGTCGGATGTCGCCGGCTTTCTCGAGCTCGGGGCCGCGGTCAACCCCCTCGAGGACGACCTCAAATTCTACAAGGAGCTCTCCGAGAAATACAAGGAATTCCTGAAGGCCGCGAAGCTTGACGGCAAGCGGCTCGACCCGGCGCCCGACAAGGACGGCTCGCTGGAGCTCTATGCCTACTACCACCTCGGCCTGCCGTCCTTCGCCCTGGACTTCTGGACCCTGCCCGAGGTCAAGGAGGAGAAAGCGGCCGACGAGATCACGCCCGAAAAGCTCGAGAAGATGACCAACGACGAGTTCATCGCCCTGGGCGAGGAGAAGATCGACGCCTTCCTCAAGGCCTCCGGCGCGCCCGACCAGTTCAAGGCCAAGCAGGTCATCGAAGGGCTCAAGGGCGGCATGATGGACACCAAGAAGATGGCCGAGATGATGAAGCAGATGCCCAAGAAGCCGAGCGCGGAGGGGATGGACCCCAAGGAGAAAGCCCTCCTGGCCTGGAGCGACAAGGAGCTCGGCAAGACGGGCTTCGTCGAATGGAAGCCGTTCAAGCACCCGACCCTCGGCGACGTCGAGATCGGCGGCGCCGTGCCCTTCACCGACAACACGCCGCCGGCGAAGATGATCGACGGCCTCGTCAAAGGCCAGGTCCCGTGGGCGCTCGAGGTGGCCAAGAAGATGGCCCGCATCAAGATCGCCGACACCGCGGTGAAAAAGCTGGGCGGCGGCGTCTATGAAGTCAAGGTCTGGATCGAGAACACGGGCGACCTGCCCTACCCGACGGCGATGGGCCGGCGCAACGGGCGCGTCCTCCCCGTCATCGTCAGCTTGGGCGGGCAGGGGTTCGACATCGTCGAAGGCAAGAAACGGAGCCTCGTCCCGGCCGTGCCGGCCCACGGCGCCCAACTCGTGACCTGGATCGTCCGGGCGGCCAAGCCCGTCAAGCTCGAGGTCAAAGCGGAGACGAAGATCGCTTGGGGCGATTCCCGAGCGGTCGACCTGGGAGGTGCAAAATGAAAAAGCTCGCCGGTTTCGCACTTTTGATCATGCTTTTCGCGTCGACCCTCCCCGCGCAGAAATCCGAGATCACCGTTCCCCTGAGGTTCGATCAGTATTACACCCTGGACCAGGTTTACGAAGCCCTCCGCGCTCTCAACAAAGCCTATCCCCAGCTGACAACGCTCGAAACGGTCGGCCAGAGCGAGGAAGGCCGGCCCATCATGGCCCTGACCGTCAACAACCCCAAGACGGGCGCCGCGCTGGACAAGCCCGGCCTCTACGTCGACGGCAACATGCACGGCAACGAGATCCAAGGCGGGGACATCTCGCTGTACCTTCTTGATTACATCCTCGGCGGCTACGGCAAGAACCCGGAGATGACCCAGCTCGTGGACAAGGCCGCGCTCTACGTCGTCCCCGTCGTCAACGTCGACGGCCGCTACCACTTCATGGCCGACGCCAACAGCCCCGACAGCAACCGCAGCCTGCGCATCCCCGTCGACGACGACAAGGACGGCCTCTTCGACGAGGATAACGCCGACGACCTCGACGGCGACGGCAACATCTGCACGATGCGCAAGAAAGACCCGTTCGGACAGTTCAAGACCGACCCCGAGGACCCGCGGCTGATGGTCCGCATCAAGCCGGGGGAGAAGGGCGAGTGGTCCATGCTCGGCGAAGAGGGTCTCGACAACGACGGCGACGGCCGGGTGAACGAGGACGGCGAGGGCTACGTCGACCCCAACCGGAACTGGGGCTTCGACTGGGCGCCGTCGTACGTCCAGAGCGGCTCCGGGGAATACCCGTTCTCCGGGGTCGGGCTCAAGGGCCTGGCCGAGTGGACGATGACCAAAACCAACATCGCCTTCGTCTGGTCCTTCCACAACAACGGGGGCATGATCCTCCGCGGCCCCAGCCGCAAGGGGCTCGGCGAATACCCGCCGCAGGACGTCGCGGTCTACGATTATCTCGGCAAGCAGGGCGAGCGCATCATGCCCGGTTACCGCTATATGATCTCCTGGAAGGACCTCTACACGACCTACGGCGACTCCGGCGAGTGGGCCACCCAGACGATGGGCGCCTATTTCTACTGCGCCGAGGTCTTCGCAGGCGATTCGGAGGCCTTCAAGGGCGTCTCGGAAAGGCCCGAGCCCGGAACTCCCCGGGAGGAGGCCGTGCGCGACATCTTCTCGGAAAGAATCTCCGACCGCGAACGGATCAAGTTCAGCGACAACGTCGTCCAGGGCGAGCTCTACAAGCCCTGGAAGCCCTTCAAGCACCCCGACTACGGCGACATCGAGATCGGCGGCTGGGTCAAGATGAGCTCCCGGCTCGGCGCGCCCTTCATGATCAAGGACCTCGTCCACCGTAACGCCATGGCCGTCCTGTTCACGGCCAAGCACCTGCCCGAGGTCGGCCTCGAAACGATCGAGGTCAAGGCGCTGGGCGGGAACCTCTTCCGTATCCGGACGCGTCTCGCCAACACCAAGGCCATGCCGACGATGAGCTATCTCGCCCAAAAGACCAACCTCTATCCCAAGGACATGCTCAAGGTCAGTGGGACAGGCGCCAAGGTCGTCGCCGGCGGCCTCCTCCTCGACCCCTACCGCGATCAGGTCGCCTATAGAAAGGACAGGCCCGAGGTCCAGTTCCTGGTCGTTCCCGGCTTCGGCAAGGTCGAGCACCAGTTCCTGGTCGAAGGGAAGGGCGAGGTCACCCTCCGGTACGAATCGCGGCACGGCGGCAAGATCGTCAAGACGGTCAAGCTCGAATAGGCGCGGGCGGAAAAAAAGACGGATCCGCTTGTCATCTTCCGGCCGGCGGGAGCGGCGGGGAGCGGAGTCCCCGGAGCGACCGTCAGAAGTACGGCGGAGCGGCTCGGAGCCGTACTTCTGGAAATATCTGAAATGAGTCCTGGGTTTCTGCTTGCCATTTCCCGCCCGGCGGAAGCATAATCCTTGATAGGACGTTTGAATCTTGCCGAAAGGAGTCCGTCGATGCTCAGACGCTACCAGATCGAAAACTCCAAGATCGTCGAGACGGCCGATGAAAAAGCCCCCGTCCTGCTCTATGTCAATCCCGACGAGGCCGAGAAGCGCCGCCTCGTCGAGACGTACCAGATCGACGAGCACACCCTCAATTCCGCCCTCGACCCCGACGAGCAGGCCCGCCTCGAGTGCGAGCCGAACCACATCGCCTTCATCTACAAGCGGCCGAAGAACTATTCTGGCGACGACCAGCTCCTCTTCAAGGCCTCGACGATGGGCGTCTTCTATTTCGGCGAGCTCCTCATCCTCGTCGTGGCCGAAGACACCAACCTGTTCGAGGGGAAACAGCTGGCCAAGGTCGCAAGTGTCCGCGAGCTCATGATCCGGCTCATCTACCGGTCCATCTTCCACTTCATGGAGCACCTGCGGGTCATCAACACGATCGCCGACGACGTCGAGCAGAAGATCAACAAGGCCATGGAGAACAAGTATCTCATCAACCTCTTCGCCCTCCAGAAAAGCCTCGTCTACTACCAGAACGCCGTCAACTCGAACGGCGCCCTCATCGAGAAGATCCGCCACAACGCGGCGCGGTTCGACTTCACCCAGGAAGAGCTGGAGCTCCTCGACGACATCGTCATCGAGAACAACCAGTGCTACCGGCAGGCCGAGGTCTACTCCAACATCCTGGCCAGCCTGATGGACGCCCGGGCTTCCATCGTCAGCAACAACCTCAACGTCCTGATGAAGACCCTCAACATCATCACCATCTCGATCATGGTGCCGACGCTCGTCGTCTCGATCTTCTCCATGAACGTGACGCTGCCCTTCGGCCTCAAGGAGCACCCGGCCTTCTGGCTCATCATGGGCCTGGGCGCCGTCTCCATGGTGGGGTTCCTCATTTTTTGGAAATACAAGAAGTGGTGACGCGGGCCGGGCGCCCCGGACGCGCCGCCGCGTCTGTTTTTCCGCCATGATCCATGAATGCCGGTCTTCGCGGCTTTTCGTGGTTATTGACAGTGCCCCCCGGCCGGCGATACAGTATCGGCATGGTTAGCAGGGGGGATTCGGCGTCGAGAGAGGGAATGCGCCTGTCTTGACTAAAGCTAATTCATTGAACTAGAATTAGTTGAAAGGAGAGAAAGGTGGTCCTGGACTCCGGCAGGGAAATTCTCGGTTCTTGGAAGCAAATCGCTCAATATCTCCATCGCGAAGTCCGGACGTGTTATCGCTGGGCGAGAGAGCTTGGCCTGCCGGTATATCGTATCGACGACAAATCTCCCAAGTCGAAGGTTTTTGCCTATAAAGACGAAATCGATAAATGGCTGGAGGAGAAAGCGCGGTATCAGGCTCTGCTCAAGAACGGAGTCCATATGAAAAGGCGTCTGATCTACGGCGGCCTTTCCTTATTTGCCATGTTGTCGGTAATCGCGATCGCCAAGTGGCAACCGTTCACTTCCAGCGGAAGGACCATTTCGGTCGCCGTCGCTTCGCTGAAAAGTCTCGATTCCTCGGAGAACGACGAATATATTTCCGAAGTACTCACTCGCGCAATTGCTGAAAATCTCCCGGTTCCGGATAAGCTGAGAGTCATTCCGGCGTTTAGCATCCGCCGGTCCCCCGAGAATTTCGGGGACGCAGAAAAGCTCGGTGATGAATTGAATGCCGACTACGTTTTAAGGGGAGAGGTCAAGAAGGGGAATCCCAAGATCCAGGTCTCCGTCGAGCTTGTCCGGGCCAACGGCGGTTCGATCATCTGGGCGGCGCCGTTCTTGGAACCGGTCGAAAGAGCGTTGGCCATCCCGCCGAGCATTTGTGCGGCGATCCACAAGGTCCTGAAGATAAGCGGCGGGACCTTGGCCAGGAATAATATTTATACCAAGGATTACCGAGCACTGGACAGCTATCTCAAGGGCGATTTTATCCTCGGCCGTCTTAACTCGGGAAGTGATGACCCCTGGCAGCTCTACCACCAAGGGGAATATTATACCGGGCGGTTCACGCCCGAGGCCAATGAGCTGGCGATAAAGCTGTTTTCTCAAGCTAAGGAGATCGACCCCACTTTTGTCCTAGCCTATATCGGGCTCGCTTCTTGTTATGCGAACTATGTGAACTTCAACTGGCAATTCGATATTTCCTGGCTCAACAAGGCCGAAGAGCTTCTTGTAAAAGCCCGGGTCCTTGCTCCTGACCTGCCGGAATACTATGGCGCTCTCATTACGGTAAGAATCCTCAAAGAAGCCGGGTTTTCCGAAGACGTTTGGACCTCGGTCGAGGAGCTCGTCGCGGAGGCGGTCAAGAGATGCGGCAGTCATGCCCGGCTTGATTCGATCATCGGCTATTTTTATTACAAAAAGTTCGGCAGAGAAGGGGACACCGGGGATTTCCGAATGGCCCTGGAATACAAGGAGCGGAGTTTTTGGCTTGATCCCTATGACATTGGGAATGTTATCTATGCCGGCATCTTGCTGCTCGACAAGGAGTTCGCCAAGGCATTGGAAGTATGCGATATTCTTGAAAAAGTGGATGAAACCCGCATGTCGCGGTTTCTCAGAGGAGAGATTTATTATTACATGGGGGATTTCGATCGAAGCAGGTCGGTTTTTGAGCAACTTTTGGATGATTCTCTTGAGTACAAGATAGGCGCCCTGTATTATTTGGCGATGATCTCGGCCGGGCAAGGCGAGGCTTCCAAGGCTAAAAAGAACATTGAAGAGATCGAGTACTTATCGCCCGCTGAATTCGTCTATTTCGAGAAGGAGCTCAAGCTGGCATCGATTTGGGCCGGACTGGGCGAGAACGTCCTCGCCCAGGCGACACTCGAGGCTTTCCTGCAGAATTCCGGAAACCAAAAAGATTTTTATATTTTTAAAAAATATATCGACCTCGATGACAACTTCCGTCAGATGAGGCAGGATAATGCCTTCAAGGAAATATTCAACTTCAAGGGAGAGACCAATGGCAAAAAGCAAAACAATTAGAGCCACGCCCAATGTCCTGAAGTGCGCGCGAGTCCTTCGAGAGGCTCTGAAATCGCTTCCTGTCGGAGAGACTAAAACCAGGGCGGCGCGTGCCCTTGATTATCTGGACCGGACGTTCTCGGGAGAGCCGCAGCCGAATAGGGGGATCTTCTGCCCTGTCGACAAGGCGATCGTGAGGGAGCCATAGCGGATCCTTTCCGGTCCAAATAGCAGTCTGGCAAGCTCGTCCGTGAAATGAGAATCCGAGGCCTGTCTTTTATTCTCACGAATCGATGCAATTTCCGCTGCCGATACTGTTACGCAGCCAAAAGCGATGAAACGATGGACTTTTCCACCTTCCGAAAAGCTCTTGTTTTTTTTTGCCTCGATTGGGCAAAGAATATTCCCTCAATTTCTACGGAGGGGAGCCGCTCCTGTGCTTCGGCCTCGTAAAGAAGGCCGTTTATTTCGCCGAGAAGCTCGGCCGAGAATCCGGCTCCAGGCCGCGATACTCGCTCACGACAAACGGAAGCCTGATCACGGACGAGGCAATCCGGCTTTTCAATAAATACCGTTTTGCCCTGGAAATCAGTTTCGACGGAACCGCCCAGGAAACTTGCCGGCAGGAGGGGAGTTCCGCAAGAATCATCAGAAACATCCAGAGACTGCTGGCCTGCCCGGATATCCAGCTCGAGGTCAACAGCGTCTTTACGCCCGGCACGGTCCAACATCTCAGCGAGTCAGCCCGGATCATCCTCGACCTGGGAGTTCCAAGCGTTCAAGTCTCAATCTCGGCGATAGAGCGCTGGCCCAAGGTTTCCCTGAGAAGACTGAGGGCGGAAATGAAAGCCCTGAGGGAGGTCGCCATAGAGAATTTCCGGAGAACGGGGAACGTGGGCATCGCCAATTTCAAGGGCTCCCGGGGAAAAGGCTTTTTTTTCTGCGCGGGGGGGCAAGACAGGTTCGCCATCGCCCCTGATGGCGGGCTTTGGGGCTGTTTCTTATTTCCCGGATTCTTCCGCGGCAAGGAGAAGACCGCCGAATTCCGGAAGTATTATTTCGGCCGGGTAAACGACTTGGCGGTCAGCCTGAAAAAAACCATCCCCAGGGTAGCGGCGAAATATGCCCGGCTCTCGCTGGACAATTTTTCCACCAGTCTTGGTCCTTGTCTTTTTTGCCCTGAATTCGAGACCTGCGCCGTATGCCCCGTCGCCGCGGCCCTCTCAGGCTCTCCCCTGGGGAAGATCCCGGATGACGTCTGCGAGATCCAGCGTATCCAGCTCCGCGAACGCCGGAAACTCGATAAAGAGCTGACCGGAGCAAGCTGATCCGGACAGGGCGGTCCTTTTCCCGCGGCCGTCCTCATCGCCGGGTCCGGAGCGCACGCCCGCGCCCACCGGGTCACTTCTCCGCGCGCTTGTAGCTGACGGATAGTCCCGACCAACTTCCTTCCGCGAAGGTCGTCTCCATGAAGGGCAGCTAATATTTTGTGATCACGGGGAGCGGGAGTCTATAGAAGGCGTGGTTCGAAAAATCCGCTCAATCAGGGGCGAGGCCGCGCCACAGGCGTTCCACAGCGCCCTGGATGAACGTATCAGGGAACCGGGCGTTGTGCGCGCCGAGCCGCTCGAACACCGCGATCGTGTGGCCGAGAGAGATAAGCAGGATGGCCATGGGTCCCACCGGCCCCGCGCCGATATTACCGCACCGCTGTTCCTGGGTTAGCCGCTGGGTGAGTTCCTGGCGGAGTACGACAAGTGAGGATTTCGGATGACGCCGCGCGAACTCCTCGAAGCAAAATTTTGGGTGTGTCAGGAGCGGTCCCAGAACCGGCGCCGTCTCGCGAAAATACTC
>Ga0154867_1119_pt2 | contig 26971 bp, 30 predicted proteins | sample Rifle2008BG19ft_FD_105839 | JGI IMG/M metagenome (GOLD analysis project Ga0154867, IMG submission 105839) | Candidatus Aminicenantes bacterium RBG_19FT_COMBO_65_30 | reverse complement strand
GAGTTGCCTCAGAATCGGCTTTATCCTTCATCGGAAGAGGATATTCCCGGACGCGGATCGAAGTCAAGAACGAGGAATAGCCGAACCAGGACGATTTTCTTCTTTAGACATTATAGGGAATCCCGATTTTTTGACAAAGCAAATCCTCTTAGTAATAAAATGGGGGCGTCGCCATGTCCGAATATCGTTACCCGCAGGGATCTGTCCTTTACCGAAACCTCCATCGGTCTTTCCCGTTGATCAGGGCCGGCCGCGGATCCTACCTCCAACGTGTCCTCATTCCTGCCATTTCGCGATGCAAAAGTTTTCTTCCTGACGTCAGGGTCAGAAGCTATCGAGGCGTCCATCAAGCTGGCCCGGCAGTATTGGCTCGAGAGCGGAAAGCCGGAAAAATACCGCGTCATATCTCTCAGCCCGAGCTACCACGGAAACACGCTGGCGGCGCTGTCGCTCTCGGCGCGGAAACACTATCAAGAAGCATTCCGGCCGCTCCTCCTCAAGAGCGCTCGAATACCCGCGCCCTATTGCTACCGCTGCCCCTGGGATCTGGCGCCGTCTAACTGCGGTGTGAAATGCGCTCACGAGTTGGAAAGAGCCATCGAGAAACTGGGCCGGGAGAGAGTCTCGGCGTTCATCGGTGAAGTCATCGGCGGTTCCTCTACCGGCGCCTTCCTTCCAAAGGTTGGGCGGCCATGATCCGGAAGGTTTACGAGGTGGATCCGATGGTCTGCCTCAAGTGCGGGGGCCGGATGAAGGTCGTCGCCTTCCTCACGGAGTATGCCGTCGTGGACCGCATCATCGATCACCTGAAGCTTCGGTTTGTGGCGGCGAAGCCGAAGGCCTCGCGCTAGGCGCCGGAGTCGCTGGTCTGGCCCGGGTCGGCCGCGGATTCCGTTCCGACGAATTTCTGTTCGAGGCCGATGATCGTGGTCAACACCTGGGGGACGTTCTGATCCTTCTCGAGTCCGTAGGGATTGAACTGCACGCCCGCCTGGTACTTGTAGCTCTTCCCGGCGTTGAAGGTCGACCAGCGGACGCGGCCCTTGAGGTCGAGCGGAAGCCTTTCCCCGGGGATGGACAGCTGGAGGCGGATCTTAGACTTGAACTTCAGGGGTTTTTGGGTCAGGAAGCGGAGGCCGCCCCGGCTGAGGTCGAGGACGGGACAGAACTCCTCGTCGATCTTCGTTTTGGACGAGAAGAGCCTCTCTTTCCGGTAAGAAACCGTCGCCCCGGGAATCTTAAACCGCTGACAGAGCCGCCTTTCTATCCCCTTGTCGCCCATCTTGGTCCTCCGTTTTTCAAGGCGCTTCTCACGGCCTAACGGCCGAAGGCTGTCCGAGGGGAGCCTTCTCTTGATCGAAGATATATCAGATGCCGGGGGCCGAAGTCAAATCGGCCGGGCTCACTCCTTCAGGATAACGGCCCGCGACGGGGATAGGGAAACGGACGCCCGGGCCGATACGGACAGCCCCTCGGCTGTCGTCCGAGAATATGCGAAAGACAGACTGCTGACCTTCTGATAGGAAGGAGGGGAAGGCGGCAAGGGCTTCTTGGCCACCAGGTCTTTGATCGCCTTGTAGGCCAGGGCGAGGGCGTCGAGGATGTTGACCCCCCTGGACATCGGGTCCTCTTTCGGGGGCGGCAGGTAGGGCTTCTGGCCCGGCATGAGCGGTCCGCCGAGCGGAAAGGTGAAATAGGTGGGCTTCGCGACGATCTTGCGGCTCTTCAGGATGAGCTTGTTGTCGACGTAAAGGGAGATCTCCCCCTCTTGGATGGCCTTGATCGGCGTCCCGGATTCGGGGGAGAGGATGTCCCTTGGCGCCGCGGCCGGGGCGGCGACCATGTCCGCGATATCGACGCGGACCCTGATGGGCTTCCTGGAGATGATATCGCCGGACTTGAGGTCGAGAATGAATTCGTAGGTGTCGGAGCGCTCGAAGAGGCCGTGGAGTGGGATGGTCAGGATGTGGAAGCCCCTCGGCCAATGGCCCCCTTCGAGGATGTAAGGCCCGAGCGAGACCCTGAAAAAGGCCTCGTTCAAAAGCTCGAAGCCCACTTCGACCGAGGCCGGCAGGCCCGTTGCCGGGCCCTTCGCGTAGGAGAGGAGGTTGAGGTCATAGACCAGGGGATAGGAACGCTTCCAAGGAGCCCAGAAAGCGAGGAAGTCCCGCAGGGTATAGACGTCGAGAAAGCCGAAGTCCGGGTCGTTGTCCCTGTAGGTCTCGAAATATTCCGCTGCCAGGTCCCGTTCCTTGTCCTTGTCGCCGAGCTTGGCCGCCAGGAAGGGCAGGAGGACCGCCGCCGTCTGCCGGTCCTCCGGCTCGAGCTTCTTGGCTTCTTCGACGAGGTAGTCCCAGGCGGCGCCGTAATCGGGATTGCGGCCGAGTCGGGAGAGGAGCTCCGATTTCCAGTCGGCGCGCAGGCCGGGCGTCAGGGCCAGCGCGAGGAGGAGGGCCGTCGCTATCCGTTTAGTCATTGTAGACGAACTCGAAAATGATCTCCAGGAGATCGCCGGGAAAGTCGGCGGGAAGGGCGGGGAAGGGGAGTCCGGCCCGGATCGCCTCGAGCGCGGCCCGGTCGAGGACTTCGATGGTGGTCCCCTCGAGGATCTCGATCGAATCGAGCTCTCCGCTCTTCTTGATGACGACGATCATGCTGATTTTGGCCTGGTCGGGAAGCTCCGTGACGGCGGGCAGGTTCCAATTGAGCTGGAGCCGGTCGATGACGATGGAGGCCCAGGGCAGGAGGTCGTAGCCCTTGAGCGCGATGGACATCCCGACCCTTTGGCGGCCGCCTGCGCCGCCGCCCCGGCCTCTGCCTGTCCCATATCCTCCCCCGCCTCCGTAGGCTCCGCGATCGTACTTCGAGAAATCGGGGAGCGGAGCTCCGCCGCCGATCCCCGGCGGGCCGGCGGGAGTGCCCGGCGGCGCCAGCGGGATGGTCAGCTCGGACTGGCCGCGGATGGCGATCGATCGCTGGAATTTCGAGGACAAAGAGGGGATGGCGGAGCCGGCGCCGGCGGGAGCGGCCGTTGCGCCGGCCGGCTGGCGGGGCTCTCCGGCGGGAGCACCGGCCGGTTCTTCGGGAGCTGCCTCGGGCTTCTGACGGACCTCACCGGGCCGCCGGGCCGCGGCCGAGGACGCCGTGTCCTCGGGAAGGCCGCCCGGTTCGGCCGAGAGCCCCCGCCCTCCGACGATCTTGGGGATCGTGACCTTGAGAGGAGGGACGATCATGACGTTGCGGACTTCCCCTTTTTCGAAGGGGAGGATCTTGACCGTGAACCGGCCATGATAAACGATGTAGCCCAGGAGTCCATGAAAGAGAAGGGTAACGAGGACGCCGACGATCTTGTCGAACGGCGGCCGGCCGTTTTTCTTCGACGCGGGAAGGCAATCTTCAAACATCTTTGGGCGGCCCCAGCAGGCTATTATAGTATAATCCGGCGCCGGCCCGAATAGTTACAGGGGTCGCTGGGCGGCATTTCTCCACCCGTGATAAGTCGATACCATGGGTCCTGTCCCGGGGCGTCCCCGTCCGGCCTCCGCTCCACCCATCCCCCCGAGGGCGGAGGGGGACTGGCCCCGTGCCACCCATCGTTAATCGACTCACCATCCCGGATGGCGAACTGCCTGCAGCGACCGGGCTAGATCTTGGAGGAAGTAACAAGGAGGTAGGCGAAGCAGAGGGCGTTGAGAACGGCCAGGCGAAGGATGACGGCGGGAACGCCGAAGAGGGGGATGACCAGGGCCGAGGCCAGGATCACGCCGACGAACGAAGCCAGCAGGTCGACGCCGTAGCCGAGTCCCGGATGCGAGATTTCACGGAGGAGGAGCCTGTTGGCCGAAACGAAGAGATACCCTCCGAGAACGCCGAAGCCTAAGAGAAGGGCGAAAAAGACGATCTCCCCCCCCGCCCCCGAGAGGCTCTTGAGCGTGAGGAGGAGCAAGAGGACGAAGGCCCCCTGGACGGCGGGCAGGCCGGCGCGGCCCGGCCGCTTCCGTCTCCGGGCCGGCAGCGAGCCGAGGACGAGCCCGGCCATGAATACGGCAAGAAGAAGCGGGATCTTCCCGTAGACGAAGCCGAAACGAGCCTGGAAGGCGATGAACACGACGATCTCGACAACGATCGACGTGAAGCCCATGACCGCCACGGGGACGAGAAAGCGGGCCGCCGAGTGTTTTTTTCTCAAGGCCAGAATGGCCAGCCCGAGAGCGAAAACGGCCAGGGGCACGTCCAAGATCCAAATCGACGAGACCCGTCCGGCGGTCCGGAGGATGCCCGACTCGATACCCCGGAACTGGCCGGCCCAGAGGAGCGAATGGAAATAATAGCTCACCGGAACGAGGTCGCGGTTGATCCTGGCCGATGGCCCGGATAGCTTTTCGGCCAGGTAATCGACGCGCCGGCGATCGAGCCGGGCGGGGAGCATGGCCGGGCTGACGAGCCGTGTCTCGAGGCCGAGCTTGACGATCGACTCCGATAAGCGGCCGGGGTCGATCGAAAGAGGGCCGTCCGAAGCCAGGAAGACGCAGTTTCCGCCGGGGACGGCGACGACCGCGGGAAAGACGCCGCGCAGAGTGCCGGCGAGAGAGCTCAAAAGCTGCCCCAAGGATTCGCTGATGTAGTTTTCGGCCGAGGGGACGACGAAGCTCAAGACCCCGCCCGGCGCCAGCTTTTTTCTGACTTCGAGGAAGAACTCGCGCGTGTAATACCGGTTGATCTGGGCCGTGGCCGGTTCGGGCAAATTGAGGAGGATCGCATCGTAACGATCGCCCGTCCCTTCGAGAAAGGACCGCCCGTCGCGGGTGAAGATGCGGACGCGCGGGCTTTGGAGGGCGGCGAGGGCCGGGCCGGAGAGGTGTTTTTGCGCCAATCGGATGATGGCCGGGTCGAGCTCGACATAGTCCACACGGACGCCGGGATATTTCAGGGCCTCGGCGGCGCCGCCGCTCGCCCCGCCCCCGATGAGGAGGACGCCGCGGATGCCGTCACGCTGGAGAAGGGCGAAGTGGACCGATTCTTCCGCGGCCCCGGCGTCCGGATGCGAAAAGACGGCCAGGCCATTGTCGAAAAGGGTCACCTGCTCTTCGTTCCGGATGACCTGGAGCTTCCCGTAGGGGGTGTCCTCGGCCTCGACGAGGCGCAGGGGCTTCCAGGCCGATTTTTGGGCCGGCAGGTCGAATCCGGCAAGACAGACGGCGAAGACGAGAGCCGCCGTCAGGACCGGCCTCGACCGGGCGGGCTTCATCCCGACGAGGACCAGGATTACCGCTCCGGCGCCGATGATGGCCCCTCCCTCCCAGTTGGAAAACCGCGGGATGAGCACAAAGTGGACGGCGAGGCCGGCCGCGGCCGCCCCGGCCGATTCCAGGATATAGACCAAAGGGACGTCGCCTCCGAGGAGGCCGGCGTTGAGAACGAAGTAATGACCCAGGGGAAAGCTCAGGAGGAAGCTCAGAAGAAGGGCGAAACCGAGGGCGGGGACAAGTCCCGTCAGCTCGGCCGGCAGGATCCCCATCAGCTTGTGGGAGAACCTCAGGACGACGAGGCTCGTGAAGAAGAGGATGACGGCCAGGCCGTAGAGTCCGGCGAGACGCGTCGCCCAGGCGTTCGACCGTCTTCCGGGCAGGACGAGACTGCCCAGGCCGCCCCAGAGAAGCCAGGAGCCGAGAAAAAGGCCGAAGGTGAGCTCGTTCCCGTAGAACTCGGCAGAGAATTCCCGGAGGAGATAGATCTGGAAAGCGACGGCCAGGAAACCGAGCAGGAAGGCCGGCAGTACGGGCCTCAGGCCCAGATCCCGGGAATGGGCGTCCCGCATTTTTCGCACGTTCCCTTCTTGAGCCGGACGGCCTCGATCCTGTAGCCGAATCTCCGGATGGCCACGTTCCCGCACCCGGGACAGAAGGTGCTCTCGCCTTCGTGGCCGGGCACGTTGCCCACGTAGACGAAACGAAGGCCTTCCTCGAGAGCGGTCCGGCGCGCGGCTTCGAGCGTCGACACGGGGGTTGGAGGCAGGTTCTTGACGAGGTACATCGGCAGGAAACGGGAGAAGTGGACGGGGACATGGGCGCCCGCCTCGTTTTTGACCCACCTGGCCATCTCTCGGATGAGGTCCATTCGGTCGTTCAGGGTGGGGATGACGAGGTAGACGATTTCGAGCCACGCTTTGGACTTGGCCACGGCGCGGATGGCCTCAAGGACGGGCTTGAGCTCGCCGCGAACGTACTCCTTATAAAATTCCTGGGTGAAGCCCTTCAGGTCGACCTTGACGGCGTCGACGACGGCGAGGAGGTCGGCCAGGGGTTCCTGGTTGATATGACCGCCCGTCACGACGACGTTCCTGACGCCTTTTCGCTTCGCCCGGACGGCCGTGTCGTACATGTATTCGAAGAAGACGGTCGGTTCCGTGTAGGTATAGGCGATCGACGAGCATCCGGTCTCCGCGGCCCGGGCGGCCGCCGCCTCGGGCAGCAGGTCGAAATGATCGATCTGTTCGGGCCGCGCCTGGGAGATCTCCCAGTTCTGGCAGAACCTGCAGTTGACGTTACAGCCCGCCGTCGCCATGGACAGGGCCGAAGTGCCGGGAAGGACGTGGAAGAAGGGCTTTTTCTCGATCGGGTCGTAATTGAGACTGCAGGCTTTTCCGTAGACCAGGGTGTAGTAGGTCCCGTCGATATTCTCCCGGACGCCGCAGTAGCCTCTTTCCTTGTCGCCCAGCCGGCAGAGCCTCGGGCAGAGCCGGCACTCGATCTCGCGGTCGGGGAGCTTCGCGTAATAACGGGCCTCGACGCGCGAGAGGTTGGGAACAGCGCCCAGAGCGGCCAGACGCCCGCACAACGAGGGGAGCCCGGCGCCGAGGGCCAGGCCGGCCCCTGCCGCTCCGCGGATGAATCCGCGCCTGTTCACGCGATCGTCTCCTCGATCGTCTCGATCGACGCCGGATCGGCCCGGCCGAGGCCCATCCTCTCGGCCGTGGCCAGATACTCCGGCGCCCGGCCCTCGTCCTTGAGGGTCGGCAGGCCTGCGGCCTTCCTGAGCCGCTCGATGACGGTCCAGCCGACGCTGTCGGCCGCCACCGGGTCGAGGCTGAAGATCAGGCCGCCGAATTTCGCCGCCCACCGGGCGTGATACGACGGTCCCTTGTGGAATTGGACGACGAGAGCGTCGAGGACGGTCAGCCGATGCCTGGTTTTGACCGGCGGAGCATCGAAGACTTCGGCGACGAACGGGTTGCAGTGGAAATCGTGGTACTTGTTGGGATTGTGGATGGCCCCGAAATAATTCTTCATCCCCGCCGTGACCCCGGCCAGGCCGTGGTCCTTGAGGATGGCCAGGCTGATCGAAGCCGTGGCGAATTCGGTCTGGATCTTCGAGAAGAGGCTGCCGACGCCGAGATGCGAGACGAGTCCGGCCTCGTAGCCGACGCCGTCCGCGTCCGTGCCGAAGACCTTGATCCCGCTCCGCCCGGCGCTCGTCGTGTAGCCGGCGTCGCTGAGCTCCCGGGTCGTCCTGTCCCAGATGATGAGGTTTTTCTCTTGAAGCCCGCTTCGGGAAAGCCAGCCGGCGAGCGACATGGCGACTTCGGGCCGCGTGCTGATGGCCTTTCCGCCGATGGTGTTGACCTTGATGCCGACGCGGTCGTCGGGCCGGAAAAGAGAGGAGAGCGCGCCCGCGTCGTCCCTCTCTCCGGTCAGGAGCGCGAACCCCCTGGCGAACATTTTGGCGATGACGGCCGGGTCCACGGCGCCGGTCGATGTCCACAAATTCCCGGCCTTGATGATGACGACGCGCGACGCGGCCATGGCGGTTCCATGATGTCCCTTTTCCCGGGACCTGTCAACCAAGGCCGCCGAGCCGGAAAACGGCCGACACGGCTTGCCAAGTCGGCGGCTGTTCGCTATATTAGCCCTGTAACCTGGAACGGAGGTCGAGGATGAGAAACATCCGGGCTAACGGAGTATGGGCCGTTCCGGCCGCGCTCGCATTTCTGTTTTTCCTGGCGCCTGCCTCGGGCCCGGCCCAGACGCGCGAAGGCAGTCCCGAGCTCGCCGCCCTCGTCCCCCGTCTCGCCGCCTGGTCCCCATCGGAAGCATTCCGGAGCTACTTCCCGGACGACCTCTTCGAGTACATCAACGGGGCGGCCGAGAGCTACCTGAGCTACGATTTCCGGGAGCTTCTCGTCGTCGACCTCGAGAAAAAAGGCACGGAGGCGACCCTGACGCTGGAGATCTACGACATGGGCGGTCCCGTCAACGCCTTCGGCATCTTCGGGGCCGAGCGTTACCCGGAGAACAAGTCGGTCGCCATAGGCGAGCTGGGCTACCTCGAGGGCGAGTCCCTGAACTTCCTGTCAGGGCGGTTCTACGTGAAGATGCTCGCCTTCGGCCTCGGCGAGGTCACGGAAGCGGTCCTCGGCGATGTCGGGGCCAAGGTCGCCGGCGCGGTCAAGGCGGGCGGCGGGCTCCCGGCGCTCGTCCTGGCCTTTCCCAAGGACAACCTCGTTGCCCGGAGCGAGAAATATATCAAAAAGAATTTCATGGGCTATGAATTCCTCCACGATGGCTATGTCGCCGCCTACGAGGCCGGCGGCCGGGAGATTGAGGGCTTCTTCATCGAAGGGCGATCCGAAAAGGAGGCCGAAGGGATGCTGGCCAAGCTTCTCGACGCTCTGGCCGCGGACAAGCAGCTTCCGGAGAAAATCGCCCTCGGCGTTCACGTCCGGAACCGTTACGGCCAGCATCTCTATGTCGGCCGCGTCCGGAACGTCGTCTGCGGCGCGATGCGCGTCCCCGACGGCCTGGAAGCGGCGGGAGAAGCGCTCCTCCGAAGCCTGACGGTTTCCTTGGCCGAAAAGCGGTCCCCAAAATGAGGCCCGGCTAAGGCCGAGGAGGCGAGCGAGAGGTCAGTGGACGAAGACAGATTTTTCAATGCGGCCATCGCGGTGGTCGTCCTCTTCGTCGTGGGCATCGTTCTGAAACTGGCCCGGCCCGTCCTCATCCCTTTCATCCTGGCCGTGTTCCTCTCCTACATCATCGACCCCGCGCTGACGTTCCTGACGGGGTGCCGCTGCCCCAGGCCGGGGGCCATCCTCATCGTCCTGGCCCTGATGTTCGTCCTCCTCTATCTCCTCGGGGTCCTCTTCTACTCGAGCGGCAAGGCTTTCGTCGCCGAGCTCCCTAAGTACCAGGACCGGTTCGGCGACCTGGCCCGGCTTCTCGAGAAAGGCCTGGGACCGTTCAAGGTCGACCTCTCTTCGGCCCTGGGGAAGCTCGATATCGAGAAGATCGGAACGGTCATCCTTTCCTGGCTCGGCCCGTTCGTCAGCCTCCTCGGCGAGCTTCTGCTCGTCTTCCTCTTCCTCGTGTTCATCGTCGCCGGCCGGGGAAGGGCCGGGACCAAGATCTCGAAGGCCTTGGGCGACGGACGCGCCGACCGCGTCCGGGGGGTCCTCGAGGCGATCAACGGCCAGGTCCGGAAATACCTGGTCATCAAGACGGCCATCAGTCTAGGGAACGGCCTGATGGTCTGGATCGTCCTGACCCTGTTCGGCGTCGATTTCGCGGCGCTCTTCGGCCTGCTGGCGTTCTTCCTCAATTTCATCCCCAATGTCGGCTCACTCATCGCCACGGCCCTCCGCGTCGGCTTCGCGTTCTTCCAGTTCGGGACCTTCTGGACGCCTTTCCTGGTCCTCATCGTCACCGTGGGCCTGGACGCGATCCTGGGTGACTTCCTGGAGCCCAAGATCATGGGCAAAGGGCTCGGCCTCAGTCCGCTGCTCGTTTTTTTCTCGCTGCTTTTCTGGGGCTGGCTCTGGGGGATCCCCGGCATGATCCTGTCGATTCCGCTAACGGCCATGATCAAGATCGTCTGCCAGAACATCCCCGCTTTGCGGCCGATCGCGGTCCTTATGGGGCCCTAAAAAAAGGATCATCTCCCGATTCCGGGATATCCATCTCTCCGGCTTCGCTCAGGATATCGCCCCTCGCATCCCCGCGCCCCGGAAACCTCCGTAAACGGTTTCCCCCGCCTCCGGCGGGTCCCCCTTCCCTCACGGGGGCTTCGTAGCGACATCCATCGCCGCCTCCTGGTGGATTTCCCGGAAATCGGAGATGAACCTAATAAAAAACCGCCCGAAGGTCAGGGGAGGATCAGGTCCTCGGCCTCGATGACGAAGGCCTCGGGAGAAATCTTCTTGATCTTCCGGCCGAAAAAGGCCTTGAGGACTTTCTCGGCGGCCGCCTGCTCGGCGCTCTTCTTGGACGCTCCGTTCGACTTGGCCAAGACCTTCTCCCCGAGGCGGACCTCGACGATGAAGATCCGGTCGTGGGCCGGCCCTTTCTCCGAGACGAGGCGGTAGGCCGGCGCCTGAAGCCCCGCTTTCTGGCAGATCTCCTGGAGCGCGGATTTGGAGTTGCTGATCGTCAGCGATTCCGACTTGATGGGCTTCAAGGACGATTTGAGGAGGCCGCAGATGAACCGCCTCGCGGCCTCGAAACCGCCGTCGATATAGACGGCTCCGACCAGGGCCTCGAACGCATCGGCCAGGATCGAGACCTTCTTCCGGCCGCCGCATTTTTCCTCGCCCTTGCCGAGGAGGATGACCTTGTCGAGCTTGATCGTCCGGGCGAGCTGGGCCAGGGCCAGCGTGCTCGTCGCCGAAGCCTTGAGCTTCGACAGCTCGCCTTCGTTCCTTCCGGGGAAGGCGGAGAGGGTGAATTCGGCGGTGATGAGGCCGATGACCGAGTCGCCCAGGAATTCGAGGAGCTCGTTATCCTCGGGGCAGTCCGGCCGCGTTTCATTGGCGTGGGAGCTGTGGGTCAGGGCCTTCGTCAGAAGGCCGCGGTCCTTGAAGACGTAGCCGACGGCCTTCTCCAGGCGCTCGAGCTTTTTCTTGTCCGGGCTCATGACCGCCGCGCCGGGCTCCCGCCGTCGAAGGGGTAGACGACCCGGCCGCCGACGATCGTCATGACCGGGCCGCCCTTGAGCTTCCAGCCATCGAAGGGCGTGTTCCGTGCCTTGGACACGAACCGGCTCTTGTCGACCTTGACCGGCAGGTCCAGATCGAGGACCGTCAAGTCGGCGTCCGCCCCGGCCGCGATGCGGGCCTTTCCGGAGAGGCCGAGCAGGCGGGCCGGGTTGACGGAGAGGAGCTCGACGAACCGGGCGAGCGTGATGATGCCCGGGCCGACGAAGCGGTCGAGGACAAGAGAAACGGCCGTCTCGAGGCCGACGATGCCGAAAGGGGCCTCCGTGAATTCCCGGTTCTTTTCCTCCTCCGTGTGTGGGGCGTGATCGGTGGCGATCGCGTCCACGACGCCCGTCCGGAGCCCTTCGACCAGCGCGGCCGCGTCGGAGGGGGATCGCAGGGGCGGGTTCATCTTGAAGTCCGTGTCGCGCGTTTCCAGGGACTCGTCGGTAAGGAGGAGATGGTGGGGCGTCGCCTCGGCTGAAACCCGGACGCCGCGGCCCCTGGCTTCGCCGACCATGCGGACCCCGCCTGCGGTCGAGAGATGGGCGATGTGGACACCTGTCCCCAGGGCCTCGGCCAGGACGATGTCGCGGGCGACCATGATGTCCTCGGCGGCCGAGGGGATGCCGGTGAGGCCGAGACGGGCCGAGACGCGGCCCTCGTGCATCGTTCCGCCCTCGGCGAGGGCCCTGTCCTCGCAGTGGTCGATGACGAGGCCTCCGGCCGCCGCCGCGCCGGCCAGGGCCCGGCGCATGATCCGGCTGTCCGTGACCGGCCGTCCGTCGTCCGAAAAGGCGACCGCTCCGGCCGCGATGAGGTCGGGCATGTCGACGAGCTCCTGGCCCCGGGCGCCGCGCGTGACCGCGGCGATGGGGAGGACGTTGGCCAGGCCGGAGCGGCGCGCTCCGGTGAGGATCCTTGCGGTGACCTCCCGGCAATCGTTGACGGGATTGGTGTTGGGCATCGCGCATACTGTCGTGAATCCGCCGCGGACCGCCGCCCGGGCGCCCGTGGCGATCGTCTCCTTGGCCTCGTAGCCGGGCTCTCTCAGGTGGACGTGCATGTCGATGAGGCCGGGGACGACGACGAGACCGCGGGCGTCGACGGTCCGTTCCGGGGCGGCGTCGATCGCGGCGCCGACGGCGGCGATCAGGCCGCCGTCGATGAGGACGTCGAGAATACCGTCGAGGCCGGTCGAGGGATCGACGACCCGGCCGCCGCGGATGAGGATCATCACCGCTTTCGGCCTCGGCCGATCTTGACCGGTTCGGCGATAAGGACCTCGTCGCTGCCGTCCATCTCCTTGAGGCGGACCCTGACGACCTCGCGGTGCGAGGTGGGCAGGACCTTGCCGACGTAGTCGGGCCGGATGGGCAATTCGCGGTGGCCCCGGTCGACGAGGACGACGAGTTGGATGCTCTGCGGGCGGCCGCTGTCGATGAGGGCGTCCATGGCCGCCCGGATCGTCCGCCCCGTCATCAGGACGTCGTCGACAAGAAGGACGTCCTTCTTGACGACCGAGAAACCGATCCCGCCCTGCTCGAGGGCCGCCTTCGACCGGGGGGCCGGCACGTCGTCCCTGTAGCGGGTAATGTCGAGTATGCCGACGGGGATGTCGACGCCCTCCATCTCCTTGACCAGATGGGCGACGCGCTTGCCGATGGTGATGCCCCGCGTCTTGACGCCGACGATGACCAGGTTCTTGAGGTTCCGGTTCCTCTCGATGATCTCGGTGGCGACACGGGCCAGAACGCGCCGGATCCTGGTCGCGTCCATGATCCGCGCTTTGGTCTTCTCTTCCATGCGATCACTCCTCGCGCCGGGATTCGTGCCCCTTGAACATGCATGAACCCCGTCGAAATGTCAATCCCGCCGGGCGAACCAGGCGCGCGCCGCCTCGATGTCTTTGCCGATGCGGGCGGCGAGAGCCTCGGCGCCGGGGAAGGTCATCGTCGGCCGGAGCTTGCGGAGGAAGCGGATGGCGATCTCGGCCCCGTAAAGCGAGCCGTGGAAATCGAGCAAGAGCGTCTCGACGGTCAAGGGATGGAGACCGAAGGTCGGATTGGTGCCGATGCTCGTCAGGGAAGGGTGGACCCGGCCCTTGCGGACAGTCTCAGTGATGAAGACGCCCTCGGGCAGGATCTCGTTCGGTGTATCCAGGTTGGCCGTCGGGAAGCCGATACGCCTGCCCCGGGAACGTCCCCGGACGATCCGCCCGCAAATCTCGTAAGGCCGGCCGAGAAGGCGGGCGGCGTCATCGACCCGGCCGCGTCCGAGAAGGCGCCGGACGGCGGTCGAGCTGACGATCCGGCCGTCGAGGACGGCCGGAGCCACGACGTGGACGCCCAGCCCGGCACGCCGGCCCAAGCGCCGCAAGCGGGTCGTGTCGCCGCGCCTGTTGCGGCCGAAGCGGAAGTTCCGACCGACGACGACTTCCCGGGCTCCGAGCTTCCCCCGGAGGATCTCATCCACGAAGTCCGGACAGCCGAGACGGGAGAAGGCGGTGTCGAATGAAGTGACGACGACGGCGTCGACGCACGTCCCGCGGAGCCGCTCCAGCCGCTCGTCCGGCGTGTCGATCATCCTGACCGATTTCTTGCCGAGGGCCCGCTCGGGATGGGGCTCGAAGGTCAGGACGAGGGCGAGGAGGCCCCGATCCTCCGCCAGGGCGCAGAGCCGGGCCAGGATCTTTCGATGGCCGAGGTGGAGGCCGTCGAAATTGCCCACGGCCACGGCGGCGGGACGGGCGGGGAGGCGGCGGTCGTCGAGACCGCGATAAACGACCATGCGTCTACATCTTCACGACGTCGGCCTTTTTGAGGTAGGCCAGCTTGAGCTGGTCGATGACGCCGTCGAGGAACTTGCCCTCTTCGGGCCCGAGGTTCCCCTTCGTCCTGTCCTTGAGGAGGTCGAGGAGGTCGATGTTCCTCTTGGCCAGGCCCAGGTTCTCGTTTCGTTCGCTCGTTGCCGGGTCCTCCACGAGGCCGAGCTGGACGAGGGCAGGGAAGTAGAGGAGGATGACGATGGAGCTGAACTCGAGGGGAGGAAGGAACTCCGGCCCTCCGGGCGTCTCCCTTTCATCCTTGGCTTTCGTGTCGTCTTCGGTCATGGCAATATCCTTTATGGGTCGGCCGGGGCCGATTTCTTCCTGAGGACGAGAGCGGCCTTGATGAACTCATCGAGGTCGCCGTCGAGGACCCGGTCCGTATCCCCCGTTTCGAGCCGGGTCCGCAGGTCCTTGATCATGCGGTAGGGGTAGAGGACGTAGGAGCGGATCTGGTTCCCCCAAGCGATGTCGGATTTCGCGTCCTCTAGAGCGTCGATCTTGACCCGCTTATTTCGCTGTTCGAGCTCGTAGAGCCGGGCCTTGAGGACCTTCATGGCCGAGGCCTTGTTCTTGTGTTGGGAACGCTCGTTCTGGCACTGGACGACGATGCCGGTCGGGATATGGGTGATGCGGACGGCCGAGTCCGTAGTGTTGACGTGCTGGCCGCCCTTGCCGCCCGAGCGGTAGGTGTCGATCTTGATATCGTCCGGGTTGATATTGATCTCGATGTCCTCGTCGACTTCGGGGTAGACGAAGACCGCGGCGAACGACGTGTGGCGCCTCTTGGCGGCGTCGAACGGGGAAATGCGGACCAGGCGGTGGACGCCCGTCTCCTGACTCAGATTTCCGAAGATGTAGTCGCCCTCGATCCTGACGGTCGCGCTCTTCAAGCCCGCTTCTTCTCCGGGCTGCTGGTCGAGGATTTCCACCTTGAATCCTTTCCGCTCGGCATATCGGAGGTACATCCGGAGGAGCATCTGGGACCAGTCCTGGGATTCGGTCCCCCCGGCGCCCGGGTGGATCGTCAGTATGGCGTTGCGGGGGTCGTCCTCGTCGTAATAAAGCGCCCGGAGCTCCGCCTCCTGCAGGGCCCTCTCGAGCCGGCCGATCCCGGCCCCGGTCTCCGACTCGACGTTCTCGCCCTCGGCCGCAAGCTCCGCGAGGACCTCGAGTTCCTCTTTCTGGCCGAGGATCTGCCTGAAAAAATGGATGTCCTTCTCAAGGAGCTTTTTCTTCTGCTGGAGGGCCTGGGACGCCTTCTGGTCCTGCCAGACCTCGGGCGAGGCTAGGCGCGCGTTTATCGCTTCCCACGCGGCGTTCTTGCGATCGTGGTCAAAGAAAACCCCGGACCTCTTCGATTTTCTCGAAAAGGCCGTCGAGGCGTGTTCGGAGGTCAGATGATTTGTCGATGGGGACCATGGGTGTTCCTATCTTTCGCGTTCTTTAACACGGCCAGAATAAGGGCGAATAGGCTCAATGTCAAGCCGGCGACGGGGAGGGCGTCGCCGATCCGCGTGTAGAGCGACAGGCGGGCCGAGGGATAGACCGTCTCCGTGAGGACGGCCCGGGTCATGAGCCGCGATGACGCAAGGACGCGGCCGAAGGGGTCGACGAAACCGCTCACGCCGGTCGTCGCCGCGCGCAGAAGGTAGCGCCGGTTCTCGACGGCCCGGACGACGGCCTGGGCCCAGTGCTGGTGCGGGGCCGAGGTTTTCCCGTACCAGCCGTCGTTGGTGATGGTGACGAGGAAGTCGGCGCCGTTACGGACGAACTTCCGGACGAGCGACGGGAAGATGACCTCGTAGCAGATCGGCGAGCCGAAACGGAAAGCCGCGTGCTTGTGGAGGACGTGGTCGCTGCCCGGCGTGATGTCGCCGATGGCGTGGGTCACCCGCTCGATAAAGAAGAAGACCTTTTTGTAAGGCGTGTACTCGCCGAACGGCACGAGGTGCATCTTGTAATAAAGGCTCCGCGTGAGGTCGGGATGGATGGCCATGGCCGTGTTGTGGTACTGCGGGTTCGCCCGCGGCCCCGTGACTTCGTTGGAGCCGAGGACGAGCGTCGCCCGGCTCGAGGCGACCAGCCTGTCCACTTCCGCTCCGAATTCTTTGTAGAGCGGTTCGCCGCAGCTCCAGCAGAGGGGGACCGTGAACTCCGGCCAGATGACGAGCTCCGCCCCGGCATCGAGGGCCTGCCGGGTCAAGTCGAGATGGTCCTCGAAGATGCCACGGACCTCCCCGGGCGCCGTGAATTGCCAGTAGATGTCCGAGGAGACGTTGCCCTGGACGACCGCGGCCTTGACGCCGGTCGGGCCCCGGAAATCCCCCTTCTTAAGGACGTACCCGCCCCAGGCGTGGGCCAGGGCGAGAAGGGCCAACGCGGCGAAAAAGGGGCTCTTCGGCTTCCGCCTGACGGCCAGGACGAAGGTGCTCTGGACGAGAACGAGGAGGAAGGAAACGCCGGTGACGCCGGCGAGCGAGGCTGTCTGGATCAGGGGCAGGTTGCGGTATTGGGACGTCCCGACGATCCCCCATGGGAATCCGGTCAGAAAACGGGTCAGGATGAATTCCGTCGCGATCCAGAGGAACGGGGCGACGAGGAAAGCGGCCAATGGAAAGGTCCTATGGAGGCGGACGAAGACATGTCCGAAAAGGCCCCAGTAGAGGGCTAGGAAAAGGATCAGGGCGAGATAGATCAGGATGCAGAGCCAATAGGGCATGCCGCCATAGTGGGCCGGGACGTCCGGGATCCAATAGAGGAGGATTCCATTAAACACGAATCCGGCCAGGCCCGCGGTGAGGAAGCCGGAGCGGCGGCGCTTCCCCGTCAGGACCAGGAGGAGGGGGATGAGGGAGATCCAGGCGAGGAACGACAGCCCGGCCTTGGGGAAGGCCAAGGCCGTCAGGATACCGCTGAGGATGGCCGCCGGCATGGGACGATGGATCTTCCGGTTAGTCGTGGACGATCTGGAAGTCGGTTTTCTTTCCGGCCGCGGCATTCAGCTTGGCGAGAAGGTCGTCCGCCCGGTCTCTCGACGCATAGCCGCCCAGCCTGACGCGGTACCAAGTTTTCGTGCTCGTCGGCCGGGGATCGATGACGGGTGTATAACCCTGCTTCTTGTACTTGTCCGCGAGCGCCTGGGCCGGGGCCCGTTCGGTGAAGGCGGCGACCTGGACATAGTACAGGCCGCTCACGCCGGCCGGGGTCTTATTGGCCTCGACGGGCGCCTTGACAACGGAGTCCTTCGCCGGGGCCTTGGACGCGAGCTCGTCCGCGGCCGGCTGGGATCGTCCGGCGCTCGATTGGAGGATGGCCGCCGGTGCGGGCTCCTTTTCAGCGGCAGTGGGCTTGACGGGGGGTTCCTTGACCGGCTCGGGGATCTGCTGGGTGACGATCTGGGTCGGGGAAGAGACGCGGACCTGTTTCTTGCCGACCGAGACGCCGAGAAGGAAAATGAAAACCCCCAGGGCGAGAACGCCGAGGAAGATGACGACGAGCAGGGAGCTCGAGACCTGGATCTCCCGGAAATCTTTATTTTTCATCAGCTCTGTTTTTTCTCCTCATTCTTATCATAGGAGAAGGCCCGCAAAAGCTCAAGGGGAAGAGGAAAGACGATGGTCGAATTCTTCTCGGCGGCAATTTCGGTCAGGGTGCCCAGGAAGCGGAGTTGAAGGGCCTGAGGGTTCTTGGAAATGATGTCGGCGGCCTGGGTCAGCTTGTCGGCGGCCTGGAATTCGCCCTCGGCGTGGATGACCTTGGCCCGCCGTTCCCGTTCGGCCTCGGCCTGCTTGGCGATGGCCCGCTGCATGTTCTCCGGCAGGTCGACCTGTTTCATCTCGACGAGCTGGACCTTGATGCCCCAGGGGTCGGTGTGCTGTTCGATGATCTCCTGGAGACGGGAGTTCAGCTTTTCGCGCTCCGAGAGGAGGTCGTCGAGCGGAACCTGGCCGAGGAGGCTGCGCAGGGTCGTCTGGGCCAGTTGGGAGGTGGCGTAGATATAGTCCTGGACCTCGATCACGCACTTGAGCGGGTCCATGACCCGGAAGTAGAGGACGGCGTTGACCTTGACCGTGACGTTGTCCTTGGTGATGACGTCCTGCGGCGGGATGTCCATGGTGATGAGCCGCAGGCTGATCCGGACCATGCGGTCGATGGGGGAGAAGACGAGGATGAGGCCCGGCCCCTTGGGCTGGGGCAGGAGGCGGCCGAGACGGAAGATGACCCCCCGCTCGTACTCTCTCAGGATCTTGATCGAATTCAGGATGTAAAGGACGATGAGTCCGACGACGATGATGGGATACGTGATCATGATGCCCTCCTTATCAGGCTTTGCCGACTTTTATTTTCAGTCCTTCGAGGACTTCGATGACTTTGACCTTTTCGCCCGCCCGGACGTGCTCCTCCGCCTCCGCCTCCCAGAGCTCGCCGTGAACGAAGACCTTCCCCGACGGGGCGAGGTCTGTCCGGGCCGTCCCCGTCTCGCCGATCATCCCCTCGCGGCCGGAGAACGAGCGGCGGGCATGAGCCCGGAAAACCAGGGTGAGCAGGAAGATGACGATCAGGGAGACGCCGAGGGCGACCGGAAGGACAAAACGAAGGCCCGGCCGGAGCTCGGGGATGGGGGAGTCGATAAGCATGAGTGAGCCGATGATCATGGCGGCGATCCCTCCAACGGCAAGCATGCCGAAGCTCTGGACTTTGACCTCGAGGATGAAAAGGATGGCGGCCAGGATGATCAGACCCAGCCCGACGTAATTGATGGGCAGGATCTGGAAGGCGAAGACCGCCAGGAGCAGGCAGATCCCCCCCAGGACGCCCGGCAGGATGGCCCCGGGATGGGAGAATTCGAAATAGAGGCCGAGGAGCCCGATCATGAGCAGGATATAAGCGAGGTTCGGGTTGGCGATGGTCAGGAGGAATCTCTGCCGGAAGGACATGGGCAGATCGACGACGGGCTTGCCGAGGAGGGCCAGCGTCCTCTCCGACCCGTCGAAGCGCTTGAGCGTCTTGCCGTCGAGACGGGCGACGATCTCCTCTTCGGTCGCGGCGACGAGGTCGATGAGTCCGCCGTCGAGGGCTTCCTTTTCCGTATAGGACGAGCTCTTGCGCACGGCGTCCTCGGCCATGCGCACGTTCCGGCCGCGCTTCTCGGCGATCGTCCGGATGTACGAGGCGGCATCGTTCGTGACCTTCTCCTCCATCGTCTTGTCCATGGACTGGCCCGTGAACGAGACGCCGACGGGATGGGCGGCGCCCGTGCTCGTGCCCGGGGCCATGGCGAAGACGTCGCAGGCCAGGGCGATGAAGAAGCCCGCGGAGGCGGCTCGGGACCCGCTCGGACCGACGAAGGCGGCCACGGGAGTCTTGGAGTTGACGATCTTCTCGATAATCTGACGCATCGAGGTGTCGAGTCCGCCCGGCGTGTTCATGGTCAGGACGACCAGGTCCGCGCCTTCGCGGTCGGCCTTCTCCAGGGATTTGACGACGTACTCGGACGTGACCGGATGGATGGGCGCGTCGACCTTGATCTTGAGCACAGCCGCGGAGGCGAGGACAGGCCCCAGGAGCGACAAAAAGACGAAGATTTTAACTCGCACCGTGGTTTCATTATAGGAGCTCGGCGGGGTCAAGTCAACATGGCGCGGATCCTATTAATTGTGCTTGACTTTTTATTTTCAATAAATTAAATATAGTAATCGTTTTCTCAGTAAGGAGTTTTTTCGATGATCAAGAATGATATCGCCCTGGCGATCGAAAAAAAGACGGAATTCAATAGGGCCAAATCATTGTCGATCGTCGAGGCCGTCCTGGGCTCGCTGAAAACCGCCCTGACGAACAGGGAAAAAGTCGAGATCCGCGGTTTCGGCAGCTTCAAGGTGGTGGCCAAGAAGACCGGCTTCGGGCGGGACATCCGCCGCCAGAAACAGATCCGCATCGAAAAGGGCCAGCGGATCAAGTTTCGACCCGGCCAGGAGCTGAAAACCCTCCTCTCCAAGACCAAGACCGGCTGACCTCAAGAAGGGGTCAAACCTTAATTCTTATAATTTTCGGGTCATTCTCTGTCTTCGACGTCCCTGATGCCATAGAAGATTATAAGAATTAAGGTTTGACCCCATCTGGGCGTCTTGGACGAGGCGGGCGTATAAACGCTCGGTTTGTTCGACCGTTGCCTCCATGGTCCCGGACGTATCGACGGCGTAGTCGGCGTGCCGCAATTTCTCGATCCGGGGCATCTGCGACCCGATCTTCCGCAGGGCCGCCGCCCGGCTGATGCCGTCACGCCGGCGCAGGCGCCGGACTTGCTCAGCCTGGCTGCAATGGACGACGACCACGCGGTCGAAATGGCGGGCGTACCCGGCCTCGATCGTCAGAGCGGCCTCGGATATGAAGATCCGGACGCGGCCCTCGCGCTCGAGCCGGCGGACGGCCTTTTCCTGCTCCGCCAGGACGAGAGGGTGGAGCAGCCGGTCGAGGAAGCGGCGCGCGGCGGGGTCGGAGAAGACAATCGAGCCGAGGTGGATCCGGTCGATCGTCCGGTCGGCGCGGAGGATGTCCCGGCCGAAACGGGCGACGATCTTTTTCCAGGCGGGCCGGCCGGGGAGCATCAGCGCGTGGGCCGCCTCATCGGCGGAGTGGACGACGCAGCCTTTTTCAACGAGGAGGCTGGCGACGACAGACTTGCCGCAAGCGATCCCTCCCGTCAAGGCGACGCGAAGAACGCTATTTTTTCTTGGCCGATTTTTTCGCGGGGACGACCTTGAACAAGTCATCGCTGAACCGCACGGCGACGCCCTGTCGCTTGGTCTTCTTGTCGGGCTTTTCCAGGCGGACGGTGATGCCGCCGATCCGCAACCTCAGTCTCTTGCCGTCGGCGAGCTTCTCCGGAAGCTCGATGTAGAGGTTGAGCTTGGAGCCGACGACGACGCCGGAGTCCAGGGAGAAATAGGCCCCGCCGGAGGAGATGTTCTCGAGTTGCGTCTCTTCCTTGAATTTGTTGCCGTCGGCGAGGCTGCCCTCGATGAGCGTGCCCAGGGGGAAGTCGAACCGCCATTCGCGGCGGCGGTTGACCTCCAGGTCCTCGGGAACGGGCTTGGCCTTCTTTTTGGGGGCGGCTTTCTTTGTCATGGCGTCCTCGATTCCTCACTCTAAAACAGGGCTGAATTGATAGCGTAGAGCGCCAGCTGAAGACGGCTGTGGGTGTCGAGCTTGGCGTAGATGCTCTTGATGTGGGACCTGACCGTGTTCTTGCTAATGAACATGAGCTCGGCGATCTCGTCGTTGCTCTTGCCCTGACCGATGAGGCGCAGGACCTGGAATTCGGTGGGGGTGAGCTGGTCCAGGGTTTTTTCCTTGAGGTCGCGGCCGACGACGGAGATGATGCGGTCCATGATGCTGGACATCTTGTCGCGGGGCAGCCAGATCTCGCCCTTGTGGATGCCGCGGACGGCCTCCGGCAGCTGGGTCGAAGCATCGTTGAGGTCGAAATAACCGCGGGCCCCGGCGTTGATGAGGTTGACGATCTCCTCGTGGGCCGGGATGTTGCCGAGGAGGAGGAGCTCCGACCGTCCCTGGGTCTTGGCGATCTCGCGGATGGCCTTGCAGATCTCCCGGAGGTTCGGCAGGGCCTCCATGTGGGCAAAGAGGATGACCTGGGGTTTGAGCTTCTTGATCGAATCCATGAACGACTCGATCGTGTTCTTCTCGATGTTCAAAATCTCCAGGTCCGGATCCGCCTCGAGGGCTCTCAGGATACCGGCGAGGATGATGTCGGACGGGCAAAAGACGAGGAGACTGATCTTCGTGTCCGGCGTGGCTGCGGTTTTCTTTTTCTCCATGCTGGTCTCGGCCCCTTTTGGCGATTTAGTTGATTTCGGTGGCTTGTCCATCGGATCGTGCGAATCATAGTCAATCGCCGCGGGCTTGTCAAGCACGGGGGGTGAGAGGGGATGAGAGGGGAGGGCTAGCCTCAGGCCGGGGGGAGGCTGTTCGGGTGGAGGCGGAAGCCGCGGTCGAGGCGCACGGCGACGAACTGCAGCTTGCCGTTCCCCTCCTCGAAGCGGACATAGACGACCGCCCCGGACAAGACCATCCGCAGGGGGCTTTCGAGGATCAGCGTGCGCGGGATGTCCAGGAAGAGGGTCACCCGGGAGTCGATGATCAGCCGGGCCTTGAGCCGGAAGGAGACTTCCTGGGCGCTGATGCCGCAAACGGAGGTCTGCTCCTCGAATTTCCGGCCCGCCGCGTCGAGGCCTTTGACCAGGGCCGGAAGAGAGAGCTCGAAGGAGCGCTCCCTCTTCGCGGCCCTGGCCGCGCCCTGGGTGGAGGGATCATGAAGAGACTTGCCCATTTCCATGTCGCCCCGCATTTTCTCAGCTCTCATGGCCCAAGGCAATCCCTTTTCGTGGGGAATCGCGGGGTCATATTCGGCACGCTCATCTCACCGCTAGAGGCTAGGCGTCAGGGTCGGCGGGATCGGGGTTCGGACGCCCGGTCAGGCGGCGTCCGCCTGGATGATGTACCTCGCTTCGAGGCGGATGGCGACTTGCGGCGTTGCGCCGTCCCCGTCGCTCGGGTCGACGTCGACGATCGTCCCCTTGACCACGAGCTTGAGGTTCCGTCCTTCGGCCAGCTTGGGCGGGAGGGCGATGACGAGCTTCAGACGGGAGCCGAGGGCCACGGGGCTTTGAAGGGGGAAGAGGGCGCCCTGATGGCTCATGAAAGAGAGCGTCGTCTCCTCATGGAAGAAGTCTCCGTCGGGGTCCGGCCCCTCGACGGTCATGGGCAGGGAGAGCTTGAATCCCCGTTCGGCCGGACGGCGCCGGACGGGCCTGGACTCCCAGGAGATCCTGCTCTGCATAGCTAATTCCTTTTCCTCTGAAATTGGCGAGACCAGCATCGCATGGCGCTCCACGACCGGTCAATCACCCCTAACGGTGAACCCGCGGGGGATATTTCCGGACGTGTCCCAGGAATTTCTCACGCCGTTCCCGGGGCATTCCCCGGGATTCCTTGACAATTCCCGGGTCCGCCGCTAGAATCGTAAAACGCTCAAAGACAAGGAGATGTCGTGAACGAGAAGGAACGGCTGGTCAGACAGATCACGCAGAAGAGCGACGATTTTTCGAAGTGGTACGTGGAGATCGTCCAAAAGGCCGAGCTCGCCGACTACACGCCGATGAAGGGCATGATGGTCATTCGGCCCCACGGCTACGCCGTCTGGGAGAATATCCAGAAGGCGCTCGACCTGCGCATCAAGGCCGCCGGGCACGTCAACGCTTATTTCCCGCTGTTCATCCCCGAAGGCTTTCTTAAAAAGGAGGCCGAGCACGTCCAGGGTTTTTCGCCGGAGGTCGCGTGGGTGACGATCGGCGGCAAGGAGGAACTCGAGGAGAGGCTGGCCGTCCGGCCCACCTCCGAAGCCATCATCGGCCACATGTACGCCAAATGGATCAAGTCCTGGCGGGACCTGCCCGTCCTCATCAACCAGTGGGCCAACATCGTCCGCTGGGAGAAGGTGACCCGGCCTTTCCTGCGGACGACGGAATTCCTCTGGCAGGAAGGCCACACCTGCCACGAGACCGCCGAGGAAGGGGAGGCCGAAACTCTGAATATCCTGGCGCTCTACAAGGAGTTTTGCGAGACCGAGTTGGCCATTCCCGTCCTCTCCGGCCGCAAGTCCCTGAGCGAGAAGTTCGCCGGGGCATCGATGACTTACGCCATCGAAGCCCTGATGTCCGACGGCAAGGCCCTCCAGATGGGGACGTCCCACAACCTGGGCCAAAATTTCTCCAAGGCGTTCGACATCAAGTTCGAGGACCGCAGCCAGACGCTCCAGTACGTCTGGCAGACCTCCTGGGGCATGACGACGCGGACCATCGGGGCCTTGATCATGGTCCACGGCGACGATTCCGGCCTGCGCTTCCCGCCCCGGATCGCCCCGGTCCAGGTGATGGTCGTGCCCATCTCCATCGGCAACTGGCGGGAAACCGTTCTCCCGGCCGCCCAGGCCGCGGTCGAGGGACTGAAGTCGGCCGGCATCCGGGTCGCGATCGACGCCCGCGAGGAGGCGACGCCGGGCTGGAAATTCTCCGAATACGAGATGCGGGGCGTGCCCCTGCGCATCGAGATCGGGCCGCGGGACATCAAGGCCGGTCAGGCCGTTCTCGTCCGCCGCGATACGAAGGCCAAGGAGACCGTCCCGCTCGCTTCTCTCGCCGTCCGGGTCCCGCCGCTCCTCGAGGACATCCAGGCCGGGCTTATGTCGCAGGCCCGGACCTTCCTCGAAGCGAATATCAGGGAAGCCGCCGACTACGCGAGCTTCAAGGACATCCTCGAAAACCAGCGCGGCTTCGTCCGGGCGCCCTGGTGCGGGGGGGAGGCGTGCGAGAGCAGGATAAAGGCCGAGACCATGGCCACGATCCGGGTCATCCCGCTCGACGAGAGCGAGGCAAAGACCGACGGCCCCTGCGTGGCCTGCGGCGACAAGGGACAGGCCTTGGCTTACTTCGCCCGGGGCTACTGACGGGGGGAGATCTCCGTTGAGCGGAGAATACACGCGCGAACGCCGGCTGATGACGGATTCCCAGATCCGGGCCAGGGGAGTTCGCGACCCTCAGGTCCTCGCGGCCATGGACAAGGTCCCCCGCCACCTCTTCGTCCATGAAAGCCTGCAGGCCCACGCCTACGCCGACGAGCCCCTGCCCATCGGGGAAGGCCAGACGATCTCCCAGCCTTACATCGTCGCGTACATGACGGAGGCGCTCGGCCTCCGGGGCGGGGAGAAGGTCCTCGAGGTCGGGACCGGCTCGGGCTATCAAACGGCCGTCATGGCCGAGATCGCCGGAGAGGTCTGGACCGTCGAGATCGTCGAAAAGCTGTCCCTTCGGGCCCGCGCCGTCCTTGATGGCCTGGGCTACGCGAACATCCGCTTCCGCGTCGGCGACGGATCGGCGGGGTGGCCCGAAGCGGCGCCCTTCGATGCCGTCATGGTCACCGCGGCGGCGGCCCGGATCCCCGAAGCCCTCGAGGACCAGCTGGCGGTCGGGGGGAGGATGATCGTCCCGGTCGGAACCGATCTCCAGGAGCTTTTCCTCATCCGCAAGGGAAAGAAAGGGGTCGAGAGGGAGCGGCGGCTGGCCGTCCGCTTCGTCCCGCTGGTCAAGGCCTCGTGACGATGGCGACTGAGCGGCCGTTCGTTCCTCCGGAGGGTGCCCGCCAAGCCGGACGGTGAGGACGGAGCGCTGTTCAGCGCTTTTCGCCGTAGGTGACGATCTTGGGGAGTTTCTTGGGGTCCTGGCCGAAGAAGAACAGCCATTTGTCGTGGCTTTCCTGGTCATTGTAGATCTTCACGGACCTGTTCGTCGATGAGCTGACGACGCCGAGGATCTGGGGATTCTTGATGGCGGCGAGAACGCGCTCGGGCGCGACCATGACCTCCTGGGCCGATTCGCGCCCGGTCGGGGCTTTGCCGGTGGTCAGGATGACGTTCCATTGCCCACCCGGTCCGAGGGGATCCTTGTAGAGCCGGCGGATGCATTTCTTATCGAGGAGTTCTTTCAAACTGGCCGGGAGGCGCCCGGGGTTCTTCCGGACGTAGACGCGGACGGCCTCGGCGTATTGCCTCCCCCGGAAGATGAGCTCCTCCTCTTTCTCTCTCTGGAGCTCGGTCTGCCAGACGGGAACGGCGACGAGGAGCCCCAGGGTGATGACGAAGACGGCCATCGTCAGCATGATGAGGACATAGCCCGGCCGCCCGGGGCGATCACCAGGTGTTGTAGGGCGAGCCATCGAGGGGCGACTTGTCTTCCGAGCCGGACTTGACGTCGAACACTCCGGGGACCTCATTTATCATGGGGTCTTCCGGGGAGGGGAGCTCGCGGACCTCGACCCAGGTCGTCGACTGCCTGGTCATCGGGTCGACCGGGATGGCCCGGATATAGCTGTCCTGGACGAGGGTTTCGAGGGAGGCCGGGTACTTCCCCTTGTCCTGGGCGTACAGATCGATGAGCTTGCGCAGAATGAACAGATTCTCCTTGAGCACGGCTTCCCGGGCCTTGACGGTCGCGGACTTGTAATTGGGCAGTCCGAGACCGACCAGGAGCCCGATGATGCTCAGGACGATGATGAGCTCGATCAGGGTGAAGCCGCGTTCACCAATCCCTGTAGCGCGTTCCGTCGAGGGCCAGAGCCTGGCTTTTCGTGTAGACATCGTACACATTCTCCTCTCCCCAGATGTCCGAATCGGGATCGTCCTGGTAGGACCTGAGCCCCCAGTCGAAGGAATTGGTCATGGGGTCCTTGGGGATGCGGCGGAGGAACTTAACCATCTTCTTGCGACCCGCCTGGCCCTTGGCGTCCTTGTCCTGGACCTCGACCCCCTTGACCAGGGCCTCCAGAGTGGGGGGATATCCTTCGGTATCCTCGTCGACCTCGGTTTTCTTCTCGTCGGCGAGCTTCTTGTAGGCGTCGATGGCCTCGCGCATCAGACGCAGCGCTCGCTGCAGCTCGATCTCGTTCTCCCGCTTGACGGCTATCTTACTGAGAGGCAGGGCGGACAGGGCGAGAATGGCGAGGAGCGAAAGGGTGATGATCATCTCCGCGATGGTGAAGCCCGATGAGCCGTGTTTTCGCAACATCATCCCGTTGGCCCCATCGCCTCCGCCACAGGGGGCCGCCAAATATTATAGATCAACGGCCGGAGAAATCAAAACCGGCCGCGGCCGCCGCGGTCGCGGCCCCCCCGGCGGTCGGAGGAGTGCTCGCGCGGGTAGCGCCGCGGCGCCGGGCGGGGGGTCGAGTCCGGGTTCTCTCCGCCTCCTTCCTCGCAGGCCTTTTTGCTCAGTCGGATCTTGTTGTCGGCGGGGTCGATGTTGACGACCTTGACCGTGACCGTGTCGCCGAGATGGAGGACATCGTGGATGCTGTTGATCCGGAAGGGCGCGACCTCGGAGATGTGGAGGAGGCCGACGAGGTTCGGCATGATCTCGACGAAGGCGCCGTACTCCTCGACGCGGACGACCTTGCCCGTGTAGATCTTCCCGAGCTCGGCCTCGGCCGTGAGGTCGAGGATCATCTGCTTGGCGGCCTCGGCGGCGGACATGTCGACCGAGGCGATGAGGATCTTGCCGTCCTCCTCGATGTCGATCTTGGCGCCGGTCTGACTGATGATCCTCTTG
>Ga0154867_1089_pt6 | contig 27031 bp, 18 predicted proteins | sample Rifle2008BG19ft_FD_105839 | JGI IMG/M metagenome (GOLD analysis project Ga0154867, IMG submission 105839) | Candidatus Aminicenantes bacterium RBG_19FT_COMBO_65_30 | reverse complement strand
GTCCCCTTCTGGGACTGTCCCTCTTCACCATCCATGCCCGCTCAGCCCTTCCACGGCCTCCTCTGGGAACACCCCTGCGCGCGGTGGATTACTTTCGGCATTCCCCGAGCCCCGTTATTGATCTAGCCGAACAACTTGAGGCGCTTGACCTCGCCGATGAGGAAGAGGGAGCCGGCGATGACGACAGGCGAGCGGCCGCGCGATTCGACCAGGGCCAGGCGGACGGCCTCGCGTGTGTCCGGTTCGAGGAAGACGCGGCCCTTGAAGGGCGGGGCGGCGGCGGCGAGCTCTTCCGGCGTGGCCGAGCGCTTGTAGGGGACGCGGGTCAGGATGACGGATTTGCACAGAGGAAAGAGGATGCGGGTCATGGAACGGATGTCCTTGTCCTGCATGGCGGCGAAGACGAGAACGACGGGGCGGCCGATCGACTCTCGGAGGTGGGCGGCCAGGGCCGAGACGCCTTCGACGTTGTGGGCCCCGTCGAGGAGGACAAGCGGACGCCGCCGGACCGTCTCCAGGCGGCCCTCCCAGCGCGTCTCGCGGACGGCCTTGACGATCCTGCCCTTGTCCAGGGGCCTCCACGTCCGGGAAAGGACCTCCGCCGTCGCTATGGCCACGGCCGCGTTCGTCCCTTGATGGCGGCCGGCGAGAGCGGGGGAAAAAACATAACGGCCCCTCTCCCCCGTGTAAGCGAACCGAAATCTGTTCCGGGCGGGCCGGGCCTCGAAGGTCCGGGGGGGGCTGAAAACCTCGGTAAAAGGCGCTTTCCTCTCGCGGGCGACCCGGCGGATCTCATGAAGAGCCGCTCCTCCCCGAACGCCGCAAACGACGGGGACGCCGGGCTTGATGATCCCGGCCTTTTCGAATGCGATCTTCTCCAGGCTCGAGCCGAGGTGCTTTTCGTGGTCCTTGGCGAGCGTGGTGATGACCGAGACGAGGGGGAGGACGACGTTGGTCGCGTCGAACCGGCCGCCCATCCCCACCTCTAGCAAGGCGATGTCGACCTCCCGTTCGGCGAACTGGAGAAAAGCGAGGGCGGTCAGGACCTCGAAATAGGTCGGGTGGTAGAGGAGGCGGTCCTCGGCCATCAGGCCGTCGATCGCCTCCTTCAATCTCGCCAGCAGCTCGCGGAACCGCCGCGCCGGGATGGACGCGCCGTCGATGCGGATCCGCTCCTCCACGCGGGCGAGATGGGGGGAGGTGTAGAGCCCGGTCCGTAGCCCGTGCTCCTCCATGATCCCGGCGAGCATGGCCGAGACCGAGCCCTTGCCGTTCGTCCCCGCCACGTGGATGGACAGGAAACGGTTCTGCGGATTGCCCAGGGCCGCGCAGAGCGTGGCGATATTCTCGAGGCCCAGCTTGATGCCGAAGTGCTGGAGGTGGCCGAGGTAGTCCCGGCACTCGGACGGGGTCATTGAGGACGGCTGAGGAAGAGACGGAGGGCCCGGACGAGGTACGGCTTCAGGGCTTTCCTCTCGACGACGTCGTCGAGCATGCCGTGGCTGAGCAGGAACTCGGAGCGTTGGAAGCCCTTGGGCAGCTTCTCCTTGATCGTCTGCTCGATGACGCGCGGCCCGGCGAAGCCGATCAGGGCCTGGGGCTCGGCGACGTTGATGTCGCCGAGCATGGCGAAGCTCGCCGTCGTGCCGCCCGTCGTCGGGTCGGCCAGGACGGAGATGAAGGGGATCTTGGCTTCGCCCAGCCGGGCGACGGCGGCGCTCGACTTGGCCATCTGCATCAGCGAGAGCATGCCCTCCTGCATCCGCATACCGCCGGAGCAGGAGACGATGATGACGGGCCGGCGGTCCTCGAGGGCGCGCTCGCAGGCCCGGGCGATCTTCTCTCCGACGACCGAGGCGACGCTACCGCCGAGGAAGCCGAACTCCATGGCCAGGATGTAGACGGGGATTCCGCCCATCGTCCCCCGGGCCGTGATGATGGCCTCGGAAAGTCCTGTCTTTCTCTCGTTCTCGACGATCCGGTCGGCGTAGGGCTTGACGTCGACGAAGTGGAGAGCGTCGACGGAGTGGATGTTGGCGTCGAGGATCTCGAAGGCGCCTTCGTCGAAGAGCATCTGCAGCCGCTCCTCGGCCGAGATACGGAAGTGGAAGCCGCAGGCCGGGCAGACGGCGAGGTTGTCCAGGATATCCTGCTTGTAAAGGATCCGCTGACAGTTGTTACAACGGGTCCAAAGGTTTGTCATGGGCGTTGTCCTTTGTGCGCCGGTTTCCCGTCCCCGCGCGGGGAGGCGTGCCCGCGGTCGCGGCGGCTCAGGGCCTCGATGACCGCATTGGAGTCCGGCAGCGCGTCGTCGAACTCGTCGGCGGCGGGGAGCAGGCGCTTGACCGCGTCGATGAAGGCCTCGGCGTCGAGCGGCCTCTCGAAGTATTCCGCCGCGCCCAGGGCGTTGAGCGCCTCCTGCCGGTACTGAGGCCCCTTGTAGAGGCCGGTGATGAGGATGATGGGCATCCGGCCCCGGGCCTCCCGGGAGATCTTCTGGGTCAGGTCGAAGCCGTGCATTTTCGGCAGCATGGCCTCGATGACGATGAGGTCCGGCTTCTCGGCCTGGAAGGCCTCGTAGCCGGCCTGGCCGTCGGCCGCTTTGATCACGCGGAATTTATGCATTTTCAATAGCTTGGCAAGCTTTTCCAGACTCCCGGCGTCGTAATCGACAACGAGGATTTTCTTCTCGGCCATGGCTCGGGTGCCCAAAATTGTACGGGAATACCCGGGCCGTGTCAAACTCCGAATTGCATTGACTCCCGGAGGGCTTCTTGTTATTCTGGTTTCACCATAACGACCTAGGGGGGTACGGCAGGATGATATGTCCTGACTGCCAGCATCGCAATCCCGCGGACACGCTTTTCTGCGGGAAGTGCGGCCAATCCCTGAAAAAGTCCGCGAAAAAGGCAGCCGGGGCCACGAAAACGCTGCGCATTCCGGTCCGAGAGCTGGCGATAGGCATGAATTTCGCCGGCCGTTATCAGGTGATAGAGGATTTGGGGAAAGGCGGCATGGGCCGTGTGTACAAGGTCCTCGACAGAGAGCTCAAGGAGGTCATCGCGCTCAAGATCCTCAAGCCGGGGGTCATGGAGGATGACGAGATCATCGAGCGTTTCCACAATGAACTCACGCTGGCCCGGCGTATCTCCCACAAGAACGTCTGCGGAGTTTATCACCTCAGCAAGGACGAGAAGGAGACCTACTACATCACGATGGAGTACGTCTCGGGCGAGGATCTGAAGAACCTCATCCGGCGCATCGGCCAGCTGACCATCGGAAAGGCCGTCTTCATCACCAAGCAGATCTGCGACGGCTTGGCCGAAGCGCACAGACTCGGGGTCGTCCATCGCGACCTCAAGCCCCAGAACATCATGATCGATCGTGACGGCCACGTCCGCATCATGGACTTCGGGATCGCCCGGTCCCTCTCTTCAAAAGGGCCGACCGGGGCTCACGCGATCATCGGCACGCCCGAATACATGTCCCCCGAGCAGGTCGACGGGAAGGAGGTCGATCATCGGACCGATATCTACTCCATGGGTGTCGTTCTTTACGAGATGCTGACGGGGCACTTACCGTTCGAGGGACAATCCGCGTTGGCCATCGCCCTGAAGCAAAAATCGCAATCCCCCGCATCGCCCAAGAAATTCAACCCTCACATCCCGGACTCGCTCTGCCACGCGGTCTTGAAGTGCCTGGAAAAAAGGAGAGAAAAACGTTTTCAGGACGTGTCGTCCCTCTCCGAGGAGCTCTCCCGGATCGAAAAAGCCCTGCATCTGGTCGCCTATACGAACATAAAAGAAAGCAAGACTCAAAAAATCACGCGCGTCATCAAACGAGGCCTCCGCTGGCAATACGCCGCTTTCCTGGCGCTCGCGCTCGGAGGGGGCTATCTGCTCTACGACCGCGTCTTGGCCCGGAACCCGCGCGGGTATGACAACTACATCTCCCTGGAAGTCGCCTCCGCCGGCCCGGCCCGTGACCTGCAAAAGCCCGTCGAATTCGTATTGAACCGCGCGCTCTCGGCGTCCACGAAACGATATATTTTCGTCCAGCGGGACCTCCTGACCTACAAGAAGAGGACTCAATCCGGGAACTCGGTCTTCCGCCCTGCCATATTGAGCATCACGGGCGAGATCACCCCGAAAGTCGTCGGCTACGAGATCAACCTGACGACGCGGTTTCGCAACAGGACGTCCCGCAAGACTTTCGACTGCAAGGGGCACTTGGATTTCATGGCCAAGCGCGCGGACGATATCCTGGCTTATCTCAGGGATTATGCCGGCGGGCTTGTCGGGCCCCTCGAAGGGGGGAACGGTGTGGCCGGCATCTGCACCTCCAACATTGACGCCCTCGAGCACTTCTTGAAAGGGGAAGGGGCCTGGGAAAGCCTCGACTCGGAACAGGCCTTGTACGAGTACAGGACGGCCTTGGAGAATGATCCCTCTTTCGGCCTGTCCCATCTCAGACTCGCGGACGTCTTGACCTTCCGCAGCGACCTTGAGGCGGCCCGGAGTCATTTGGACCTGGCCCTGGCCGAAAAAGACCGGCTGATCGAGCTCGACCTTCTGCGGCTCTACGCCCTCAAGGCGCGGCTGAATTCGAAACCTAATGAAGAGCGCCAATTCCTGGGGAAACTCACCGAGGAATTCCCCTTCAAAAAGGAATACCATTACGAGTTCGCCGAATCCTATTTCCACTGCGGCGCCGCCGAAGAGGCCATCACGCACTATCTCAGGGCCCTCGAGCTCGACGCCAACTACAGCTTGGCCCATAACCACCTGGCCTACTGTTATGCCTGGACAGGCGCGCATGACAAAGCCCAGGAGCATTTCCGGAGGTACCAGGAGCTCGACGCCACGGCCAATTCGTACGACAGCCTGGCCACGGGACACATGTTCGCGGGGGAATACGAGCGCGCGCTGTCGGTCATCGGGGAAGGCCTCAAGATCAATCCGGGTCTGGACTACCTCTACGGCAACATGGCTCGAAACCGGATCCTCCTGGGACAACTGGCCAAGGCCCGCGAAGCGATCGACCGGCAGGCCTCGGTCACGACGCGGGAGTTCACCAAGATCAATACGGGATTCTGGCTCGCGTTCATCGAATACTTGAAAGGGAACCGTGAAGAGGCCCGCCGGCTATTGGCCCCGACGCTGCACACCTATCGTCAGGCCGCTTATCAGGACCGCCTCGATGAGGCGCCCAACCTGCCTTCATGGCTCATGGGGGTCATGGCCGCTCAAAGCGGAGACGTCGTCGGGCTCCGAAAGGAAGCCGGTTGGATGGGTGAAAAAATCGCCCAACACGCGGTCAGCGCCACGAACTATTTCCCGATATTGAAATTTTCCATTCATTTGAAGATGCTCGCAGGCCTTCTCGAGAAGAATCCCGGCCTCGTCCATAGCTGCATAGAGGAAGGCCGGCAGATGCGCACGAAGATGGGGTATCGAAGCTCCTTTTTCAACCTGGCCTATTTCTACAACTACTATGCGGAATCTTTGCTGGGCTCGATCGATTCCGGCGATACCAGGTCGCTCGCGGAGGCGCGGGCTCTGCTGACGGAGGCGAACAAGTACAACCCCCGATATGCCTGGACTCACTTGAACCTGGCCCGGCTGTCTCTCAAAGACGGGGACGAACAAAGCGCCCGGTCGGAGTTCCTGCAGGCCAAGAGCCTGTTATCCGGGGCCGACCCGGATTACATCATGACGAAGAACCTGCTCGAGATCCAGGCCCCTTCGGCAAAATAGACCCGCCAACCTAAAAACGGTAAGATGAACCCCGGCCCCATGAAAAAATCGCGGCGGCACGCCCTCGGCCAGCACTTCCTGGCCAGTCCGGCCGTGCTGCGCAAGATCGTCGGCGTCATCGATCCCAAGCCTGCGGACCTCATCGTTGAGATCGGGGCGGGGCGCGGCGTTCTGACGACCCAGCTGGCCGGGAGCGCCGGCCGTGTCATTGCCGTCGAAAAGGACGATCGGCTCATCCCCGCGCTCAGGGAAGCGATGCCCCCCAACGTCGAGGTCGTCCACGCCGACATCATGAAGCTCGATTTCCGCGAGATCCTGAAGAAAGCCGATGTCCCGACGGTTCGCCTCGTCGGCAATATCCCCTACTCGATCTCCTCCCCGCTTCTTTTCCGCGTCCTCGACGACCGCGCGCTTCTCTCGGTCTGCGTCTTCCTGCTCCAGAAGGAAGTGGCCGAGCGGGTCACGGCCGGGCCGGGCACGAAGAGCTACGCGCCTCTCGGGATCCTCCTCCAGAACGAGTTCGAAGCGCGGATCGCCTTCACGGTGGCGCCCGGCTCGTTCTCGCCGCCGCCCAAGGTCCAGTCGGCGCTCCTGACGCTCCGAAGACGGCCCGTCCCGCTTCATCCCGGGGCCGCCGACGAGCCTTATCGCGCCTTTCTCCGGGCGGCCTTCGCCGAGCGCCGTAAGATGCTCTGGAAGAACCTGGCCCGCCGCGCGACCCCGGCCGCCATCACAGCGGCCTACGACGCCCTCGGCCTGGCCCGGAACGCGCGGGCGGAAGAACTTTCGCCCGACCTGCTCTTCCGCCTCTTTCAAGTCCTGCATTCCTGATCCACAGGTTAGGCGACTCGAGAGGAGGGGTCAGAGTGGCGTCCTAAGGAAATTCCCCCGGCGATTGTGCTATAATCGCGCCGTGAAAAAGCGGAAGAAGAAGGGCGCGAACGGGAAGAACGGCAAGGCCCAGCCGAGAAGGGCCGGCCTGGCCGTCGAGATCACCGGCGTCGTCCTCATCTTCCTGGCCCTCTTCGCCCTCATCAGCGTCGTCAGCTACAGCGCCAAGGACCCGTCCTTCGCCAACATCCCGCCTCCCGGACACAGGATCCGTAACTTCGCCGGGAGCTTCGGCGCCTATTTCTCGCAGGGGCTCCTCTGGTTCCTGGGCCTCGCCGCCTTCCTCTTTCCGTTCGCCCTCGGCTACGCGGCCCTGCGGGCCGTCCTCCGGGGGACCTCCGCCCACCTCCTCCGGCGCCTGGGCTCCCTCGCCCTGGCTCTCCTCATCGTCTGCCCCTTCCTGGCCCTCATCTTCGAGTCGTTCCCCTTCCGGGGCAACGTCATCCCGGCCGGCGGCATCATCGGCGAGCTCCTCCTGAACTTCCTGGTGCGCTACCTCGGCACGCTGGGTTCGTTCATCTTCCTCCTCGCCGCTCTCGCCATGTTCCTCCTCTTCTCCACGCGCTGGTCCCTGGCCAAGACCCTCCGCTTCGCCAAGGGAGCCTTCGATTCCACGGCCAAGGAAGTCCGGATCCGGGTCACCGACTATCAGAAATCCAAGGCCAAAGACAAGATGCGGGAGAAGGTCCGCCAGAAATACGCGCCCCCGCCCGCCGCCGAGGCCGAACCGGCCGCGGAAAGGCCCGCCCACAAGGCCGAGAGACAGGCCGAGAAGGAACGCCGGAGACAGGAGAAGGAAGCCCGGAAACCGTTCAAGAGCGAGCCGGCCGCGGCCAAGCCCGCCGTCCCGCCGCCGCCGGAGAGGCTCCTTTTCCCCGACCTCGGCAAAAAGGGCGACTACCACTACCCGCCGTTCACCCTGCTCGAGCCCGGCAAGCCGGCCGAAAAGATCGACAAGAACGAGCTCTTCGACAAGAAGCGCCGGATCGAGGAGAAGCTCAAGGAGTTCGGCATCGAGGGCGAGGTCCGGGAATACCATCCCGGCCCGGTCATCACGACCTACGAGTATTTCCCGGCGCCGGGCATCAAGGTCGCCCAGGTCGCGAACCTGACCGAGGACCTGGCGCTGGCCCTGGAAACCGAATCCGTCCGCATCCAGCGCATCCCCGGCAAGTCCTCCCTGGGAATCGAGATCCCGAACGACAAGCGCGAGACGATCAAGCTCCGCGACATCATCGAGTCGGAGAAGTTCCAGAGCGCGCCCTCCAAGCTGACCTTCGCCTTGGGCAAGGACGTCCATGGCGGTGTCGCCGTCACCGATCTCGCCGTCATGCCCCACCTGCTCATCGCCGGGTCGACGGGGACGGGCAAGAGCGTCGCCCTCAACGCCCTCATCGCCAGCCTGATGTACAAGGCCACTCCGGAGGAGGTCAAGATCGTCCTCATCGACCCCAAGCGGCTCGAGTTCTCCCTCTACGAGGACATCCCCCACCTCCTCTGCCCGGTCATCAACGACCCGAAGAAGGCCCACGTCGTCCTCATGGACATCGTCCGCAAGATGGAGGAGCGCTACCGGAAGCTCCAGGGCATCAAGGTCCGCAACATCGACCAGTACAACACGCAGATGAAACAGCTCATCGCCGAGAAGAAGGGGACGCTCACCGAGGAGGAGAAGGAGGCGCTCAAGCCTCTCCCCTACATCGTCATCATCATCGACGAGCTGGCCGAGCTGATGATGGTCGGGGCCCAGGAGGTCGAGTTCTTCATCGGCCGGATCGCCCAACTCGCCCGGGCCGTCGGCATCCACCTGGTCATGGCCACTCAGCGGCCGTCGATCGACGTCATCACCGGGACGATCAAGAACAACTTCTCCTGCCGCATCGCCTTTCGCGTCCCGTCCAAGGTCGACTCGCGCATCATCATCGACACGATCGGCGCCGACAAGCTCCTGGGCATGGGCGACATGCTCTTCCTGCCGCCCAACTTCCCCCGCGTCGTCCGCCTCCACTGCTCCTTCATCTCCATCCCCGAGGTGCGGCGCATGGTCAAGCACGTCAAGAGCCAGGGCACGCCGACCTTCGACACGCGCATCCTCCATGTCGTGAAGGGCGACGCCGACCAGCTCCTCGGAGATCCGGGCGATAAGGACGAGCTCTACGAAAAGGCCGTCGAGACGGTCCTCAACAGCGGCCAGGCCTCGGCCTCCTACCTGCAGCGGAGGCTCAAGCTCGGCTACGCCCGGGCGGCCCGGATCATCGACCAGATGGAGGGCGAGGGTCTCATCGGCCCCTCCGAGGGGAGCAAGCCCCGCGAGATCCTCGTCGACCGCAGGGAGTTCTTCAAGGACCGGGCGCGGGAACAAGCCAAAGTACGTGACCGGGACGGGGACGGCTGAGCCCTGAGCCGGTCGGCCTTGCGGAATCCCCGCCCCTGCCGTTATAATGGCGCGGATGGTCAAAGAGGATAAGAACGCGCCGCCCGAGAACTCGGTCCTCCAGTATCGGGCCGTCATCTCCTTCCGGGTCCGAAAAGCGCTGGGCGGCTCGAACCCCGATTGGGAGGACGTGGTCAACGAGATCCTGACCCAGGCCGTGGCCAAGATCAAGAGCGGCGAGTTCCGCGGCGACTCCTCGATCGGGACCTTCCTCTACATCATCACCAGCCGGCGGATCATCGACTACATCCGCCAGAAGACGCGCGTCCTCAAGCACGCCCCCGAGCCCGCCCCCTTCCCCGACCCCCACGACGAGATGGAGCACCGCGAGAGGGCCAAGCAGGTCGAACAGGTCGTGGCCGGCCTCAAGCCCAAGTTCCGGGACGTCCTATACCTCTATTACTACCGGGAGCTCTCCCGGGAGGAGGTCGCCCGGGCCCTGGACATCTCGCCCCGCCGGGTCAGCGAGCGGGTCAACTACGCCCTCAAGCTCATCCAGAAGTCCGTCCGGAAATAGGGATGTCCGTTTTGTCCCGGCGTGGAGCGACTAAAACCGTGAAGCTCTCGAAGGCCGCGGCCATGAAGAAGTGCAAGTACGAACACTACATCGACGGATACCTCCTCGATAAGCTCAAGCCCGAGGACCAGGCCGAGTTCGAGGAGCACTATTTCATCTGCCCGCACTGCTTCGCCAAGCTCGACCAGCAGAGCGAGATCGTCCAGATCCTGCGGAAGGAAGGGGTCCTCGAAACCCCGGGGGAGGGCTGCGAACACGCGCCCCGGCCCGCGCCCTGGTGGCGCCGGCTCCTGGCCCGGCTGGGACTCCGCCGCTAGTCCTCGATCAGGCGGTCGCCGGACTGGGAGAACAACCGTCCCCGCGTCTGCTCTTCGAACGCCAGGCAGCACATCAGCCGGCCGCAAAGCCCCGAGATCTTGGTCGGATTGATGACGATCTGCTGTTTCCGGGCCTTCTGGATGGTCACCGGCTCGAAGGTCGTCATGAAGCTCGAACAACAGAGACAGCGGCCGCAGACGCCGAGGCCGCCGATCATCTTGGCCTCATCCCGGACGCCGACCTGGCGCATCTCGATGCGCATCCGGAGCTCCTTGGCCAGATCCTTCACCAGCTGGCGGAAATCGATCCGGCCGTCGGCGGTGTAGTAGAAGATCCCCTTTTTCTCGTTGAAGAAATAGCGGACCGCGACGAGCTTCATGGGCAAGTTGTGCGCGGCGATCCTCTGGAGGCAGAGATCGTAGGCCCGCGCCTCCCTCTCCCGCAGCCACTCGAACTTGCGGACATCGTCGGCCGTCGCTTTGCGGATGACCTGGACGGCCAGTCGAGCCGCCTTGGGGTTGTGGCAATAGGTGCTTGTCTCGTCGACGACGAGGGCCAGGTCGCCGCCGAGCTCGGACTCGATGATGCAGCGGTCCCCGACGTGAAGGGCCAGCTCTCCGCCGCGGACGCGGACGAGGCGGCCCGATGTTTCCGAACGGACGCAGATGATGTCAGACATGTCTCAGCTCCCCGAAATTGGAAAAGAAGGTCGTCGCCAGCAGGCCCTTGTTCAGGTTCCCGCGGAGCTCCACGAGCACGAAATCGATCTCTTGGATGACACCCAGGACCTGACGCACGGTCCAGGATCCCGAGGCCTCGCGGAGCCTCCTTTCGAGGTCCGGGTTGAGGAGGAGCGACGGGTCGCCGCCGAGCCTGAGGAGCAGGATGTCCCTGGCGAAGGAGGAGATAACCTCCAGGACGGCGCCGAACTCCTCCAGGACGGCCTTGGGCACCGCGCCGAACCTCTCCAGGAATTGGCTGGAATGGTCGGCCGAAACGAGGGCCTCGAAGAGGGCCCAGGACCCTTCCTTGAGGGCCCGGACCTCGTCCCATTCGAGCTCCTGGGCCCGCTCGAGGTTCCCGTCGGCGAGCAGGGCGAGGATGCGGGCCTGCTCCTTGCTGAAATCCCGCTCGAGGAGGATCTCCTCGATCTCCTCGCGGCCGATCGCCGAGAAGGCCAGGAGCCGACAGCGGGAGCGGATGGTCGGGAGGAGCCGGAACGGACTCGCCGTCACCAGGATGACGTGGCAGAAGTGGGGAGGCTCTTCGAGGACCTTGAGCAGGGAGTTGGCCGAAGGGTCGTTCAGGTTTTCGGCCTCCTCGATGATGAAGACGCGCCGCTTCCCCGTCATCGGCCTGAGGTAGGCCAGCTGCTTGAGGAGGCGGGTCTGTTCGATCTTGACGTCCCTGACCTCGGCGGCGATGACCATGACGTCGGGATGGCGCCCCTTGTCGATAGCCCTGCAGGACGGGCACGCGTCGCAGGCGTCCGTGGCCAGGATTTGACAATTGAGCGTCTTGGCCAGGGTCAGGGCCATGTCCATCTTGCCGACGCCCTCCGGGCCGCTGAAGATGAGCGAGTTGGGGACGCGGTTGCGTTCGAGGGCGAGCTTGAGGATCTTCTTGATGGGCACGTTGCCGGCGACGTCCTTGAAGGCCATGTCCTCAGCCGTCCTTTCGCCCCGGCCCCCGGCCGCCGTCCAGGGCCTTTTTTAGGTAGCGTCCCGTATGGGAGCGGGCCGCCACGGCGACCTCTTCCGGCGTTCCTTGGGCCACGATCCGGCCCCCCTCGTCTCCCCCTTCCGGGCCCAGGTCAATAATATAGTCGCAATATTTGATGACTTCAAGGTTGTGCTCGATGATGACGACCGTATTGCCGAGCGAGGCCAGCTCGGAAAGGACCTCGAGGAGCTTGCGGACGTCGTCGAAGTGGAGGCCGGTCGTCGGTTCGTCCAAGAGATAGAGGGTCCGGCCGGTCGCCCGCCGGCCGAGCTCCTTCGTCAGCTTGATGCGCTGGGCCTCGCCGCCGGAGAGCGTGGGCGCCGGCTGGCCCAGGCGGATGTAGCCGAGCCCGACCCTCATCAGGGTGGCCAGCTTCCGCTTGAGCTGGGGGTAGGCCTTGAGGAGTTCGTAGGCGTCGTCGACGGTCATGGCCAGGTAGTCGGCGATCGTCTTCCCCTTGTAGGTGACGGCCAGGGTCTCCTTGTTGTAGCGCTTCCCCTCGCACCGGTCGCAGGTGACGAAGACGTCGGGGAGGAAGTGCATTTCGATCTTCTTGACGCCGGCGCCTTGGCAGTCCTCGCACCGTCCGCCCGGGACATTGAAGCTGAACCGGCCGGAGGAGTACCCCCGCGTGCGGGCTTCCGGGGTTCTGGCCATGAGGTCGCGGAGGGCGGCGAAAAGCCCCGTGTAGGTCGCCGGGTTGGAGCGCGGCGTCCGCCCGATCGGCTTCTGGTCGACGGCGACGACCTTATCGATGCCGTCGATGCCCTCCATCTTTTCGTGGGCGCCGACCCGCTGGCGGGCCTTGTAAAGCCTGTTTTCCAGCGCCTTGTAGAGGATGTCGTAGACGAGGGTGCTCTTGCCCGAGCCGGAGACGCCGGTCACGGCCGTCATCGCCGAGAGGGGGATGCGGACGTCGATCCCCTTCAGGTTGTGCTCCCGGGCTTTGCGGATGACGAGCCAGCCGGCGGGCCGGCGCCGGGAGGATGGAACGGGCACGGCCTTCTCGCCGCGGAGGTACTGGGCCGTCAGCGACACCGGGGAGTCGAGAATGGCGGCGAGCGGGCCCTCGGCGACCTTGAAGCCGCCTGACTCGCCCGCGCCGGGCCCGAGGTCGAGGACGAAATCGGCGGCCCGGATGGTCTGCTCGTCGTGCTCGACGACGATGATCGAATTGCCCTCGTCGCGGAGGCTCCGCAGGAGGCCGATGAGGCGGCCGTTGTCCCTCTGATGGAGGCCGATCGTCGGCTCGTCGAGGACGTAGAGGACGCCGCGGAGGCGGGACCCGACCTGGGCCGCGAGCCTGACGCGCTGGGCTTCCCCGCCGGAGAGGGAGGCGGTCGTCCGGTTGAGCTGAAGGTAGGACATCCCCAGCTCCTCCATGACGGCCAGGCGGGACGAGATCTCCTTGAGGATCTTGGAGGCGACGAGGGTTTCCGCGGCGGGGAACTCGAGCTTGGCGGTTTCGGCGAGGAGGTCGCGGATCGAAAGCTCCCCGACGTCGTGGATGTTCCGGCCGCCGACCCGGACCGACAGGCTCTCCTTTTTGAGGCGGGCGCCGCCGCAGTCGGGGCAGACGGCGTCGGTGAGCTCGACCTCGCCCCACTCGTTGCGGGTCGTCTCATGGCCGAGCCCGTGGCATTTCGGGCAAGCGCCGTAAGGGCTGTTGAAGGAGAAGTTGCGCGGCTCGAGCTCGGCCAGGCTGACCTCGCAGAAGGGGCAGAGGAGGGTCAGGGAGAAGAAGCGCTCCCGGCCGGCGTCGTCGATGACCAGGAGTTCGCCTTCCGCGACTTCGAGGGCTTTCTCGACGGCCGCGCGGAGGCGCCGCTCCGCATCGGGGCCGAGCTTGACCGTGTCGACGAGGACCTCGATCGTGTGCTTGCGGTTCTTCTCGAGCGGGATGTCGTCCTCGAGGTCGCGGAGAGTACCGTTCACGCGCGCCCTGAGGAAACCCTTTTTCCGGAGGCGCTCGAAGAGGCGCTGATATTCGCCCTTGCGCCCCTTGACCACGGGGGCCAGGATCCTGGCCTTTGCGCCGGGGGCATGCTCGGCGATCCTCTTCAGGATCTCCTCCGGCGTCTGGGACGAGACCACCCGGCCGCAGCTCGGGCAGTGGGGCGTGCCCACGCGGGCGAAAAGGAGGCGGAAGAGGTCGTAGACCTCGGTGATCGTGCCCACGGTCGAACGCGGGTTGGTCGAGATCGTCCTCTGGTCGATCGAGATCGAGGGCGAGATGCCCTCGACGGACTCGACCTCGGGCTTTTCCATCTGGTCGATGAACTGCCGGGCGTAGGCCGAGAGGCACTCGATGTAGCGGCGCTGGCCCTCGGCGAAGATCGTGTCGAAGGCGAGCGAGGACTTGCCCGAACCGGACGGGCCCGTGACGACGATCAGCTTGTTCCGGGGGAGCGCGACGTCGATGTGCTTGAGATTGTGTTGGGCCGCCCTCTTGATGCGTATCTCTTCGAGCATAATCGATCTATTTTATCACAAAATGGGCCCCAGCACTCTCGTCCATTGTTGACACCGCTTCGCGGCCGGCGATATGCTTGGTCTTGACCGATTCTTGACCGAATCTTGACCTGCCGGGGATGTCATCGATCCTCGCAGGCTGTTACTCTATCCGTCAAGGGACTGAATGAAGGATTCAGCGGTTCGCCCTCCGGCCCGGCGGCGATTCCTCTCCGGACCGAGCCAGAGACTCATCGGAGTCTTCGTTTTATTCATCCTGCTACCGGGCGCGTTTCTCGGAGGTCTCGCGTTCAGGGCGCTGCGCCAGGAGGGCCAGCTCGCCGGACAACGGATCCGGGAAAGCCTGGAAAGGACGGCCGAAGAGATCGGCCTCTATCTGGATGCGGAGTTCCGGCGCTGGAGTGACGCAGTCCGCTCAGCCCCCAAAGAGAAGATAATTAGCGCGGACTCCTTCCCCAAGATCGCCGGCCAGGCCTTCGCAGAACCGGGCGGTGGGATTTTTTTGTCCGTTACCGGAGGCGACCTCGAGACCTTCCCTTCCGGCGCGCTGCTCTACAGACCCTCAGGCGTGCCCAGACCTCAAGCCGCGGCAAGCCGGCCTTCCGCGGCACTAGCCGAGGCTGAGTCGTTGGAAATCACCAGGAAGGACCTCGAACGGGCCGTCCGCGCCTATCGCAGCCTTCTCGATCGAGCCGGAACCGGCGAACGGCCGCTCGTCCTCCAACGCCTGGCCCGGACTCTTCGCAAGGCGGGTAAGCTCGATGAATCGGCCGCCTTCTACCGGGAGCTCCAACGCTCGGACGTGGTTTGGATCGGCGACTTGCCTTCAGATCTCATCGCCCGGTCCGAACTCTGCTCCCTCGCCGCCGAGGGGGGCGATCCGGCTGGATTGGCGGCCCAAGCCCTGGCGTTCTATCGCGAACTCACGGGAGGGAAATGGCTGCTCGATAAGCCGCGCTATCTCTATTATTCCGACCGCTGCCGCGCCTGGTGCCGTGAAAGCCCGCTCGCGGCGGACGAATTCAACCGTATTCGGACGAAGGAGGAACAAAAACTCTCTCTCTCCAGCGCGGCCGAGGAACTGCTGAACTCGCCAAAGAGGGTGATTTCTGGGGAATCCGAAACGCATCTCGCTTTCTGGAATACAGACCCGTTTACGGCGCTCCTCCTCTCCGCGAACTTCCTTAAATCACATTGGTGGCCCCAGGCCTTGTCAGCCCGAAGGGACGACCTCAAGGCGGTTCTGTCGAGCCCCGACGGGTCTGCGGTCTTCGGAACACTGCCCGCGGCGGTTCCCGCTTTCGCCGTGACGCAAGACATCCGAATCGATGACACGCCTTGGCTCCTTCAGGTCTGGCCCGGCCGGCCGGACGCGATCCGTGCGGACATCAAGCAAAAGCAAACGCTCTCCATGGCCATGCTGGGTTTCGTCGCGGTCTTGTTGGCCTTCGGGAGCTACATCACCGTCAGGATCGTGAGGCGAGAGCTCGAGATCGCCAGGCTGCGAGCCGACTTCGTCTCGACGGTTTCCCACGAATTCCGCTCCCCCTTAACAGGGATCCGCCAGCTGGGCGAGATGCTGCTTGAAGGGCGCGTGGCCGACCGGGAGAAACAACGAAGCTATTTCAGGATGATCGTCGAGGAAAGCGACAGGCTGGCCCGGCTCGTCGAGAACATCCTCGATTTCTCTCGGATGGAAGAGGGACGCAGGGAGTATCGCTTGGAGCGGCTCGATCCCTCTCCTTGGCTGCGAGAGCTGGCCGTCGATTTCGAGGCCGAGATCGCCATGAAGGGAGCGGCCGTCGAGGCGGACATCCCGGACGGGCTTCCCCTGATATCGGCCGATAAGGAAGCCTTGGGATCGGCGGTCCGCAATCTCCTCGATAACGCGGTGAAATATTCGCCCGGGACGAAGACGGTCCGGATCGAGGCCGCGGCCTCGGGCGGTGAAGTCAGGATCTCCGTCCGGGACAGGGGCGTCGGGATCTCCGAGCAGGACCGCGGACGCATCTTCGACCGCTTCTACCGGGCGGATGGAGAGATCTCGAAGCGCGTCAAGGGAGCGGGGCTTGGGCTGAGCCTGGTCAAGCACATCGTGACGGCCCATGGGGGGGCGGTCGAATGCGAGAGCCGCCTCGGCGAAGGCAGCACGTTCACGATCCGGCTTCCGGCCGCGCCGGTCACAGGAGGATGAGATGAAAGAACGCATCCTGGTCGTGGAGGACGAGCCGACGATCGCGACGGGCCTTCGGGACGACCTGGAGCTCGAGGGATTCGCCGTGGAGGTCGTCGACGACGGGACGGCGGCGTTGAGCCGCATCCTCGAGGAGAAGTTCGACCTCGTCCTGCTCGATCTGATGCTGCCGGGCATGGACGGCCTGACCGTCTGCCGCGAGGCCCGCTCGAAGGGCCGGCGCACGCCGATCATCATCCTCACGGCCAAAGGACAGGAGGTGGACAAGGTCGTCGGGCTGGAGCTCGGCGCGGACGACTATATCACCAAGCCTTTCAGCCGGCGCGAGCTCCTCGCCCGCGTCAAGGCCGTGCTGCGCCGGGGCCGCGAAGATCCCGGGCCCGGCAAAGTCTATGGTTTCGCCGACATCACCGTCGACACCGGCCGGTTCGAAGTCACGCGGCGGGGCGAGAAGATCGAGCTGACAGCGACAGAGTTCAAGCTCCTCCAAGTCTTCCTGGAACACCGCGGCCGGGTGATGTCGATCGACGAGCTGCTGCGGGAGGTCTGGGGCCGCGACGCGATCTTGACGGACCGCGTCGTCTACACCCACATCAACCACCTCCGAAACAAGCTGGAGGAAAATCCTCAAGAACCGCGATTCCTGGTCGGCGTCCGGGGTGTCGGATACCGGTTCGACGGCTAGGGGCGCCCGCGCGAAAGCGGCCGTCTTGACCGAAACTTGAACGAAGATTGACCGGAGCTTGGAGCAAAGATAATGCACTTTCTTCATAATGTCATCGAGATCGGGAGGTGCAAAATGAAAAAGACGGTTTCTCTCATGGCCATCGCGTTGGGGCTGCTCCTGGCCCTATCACCGGACACGGCGGCGCAGAAAGCTCAGTCCGCGGAGGTCCTGCTCGGCGCCGCCCTCCACCAGGAAGAGGTGGAGGGGAATCTCGAGGCGGCGATCAGGACTTACAAGAAAATACTCGCGGAGTTCCCGGACAACAGGCCGATCGCCGCCCGAGCCCTGCTCCAGATGGGCCGATGCTACGAGAAGCTTGGCACGGACGAAGCCCGCAGGGCCTACGAGCGTCTGGTCCGCGACTATGCGGATCAGAGCGAGGCTGCGGCGCTGGCCCGGACGCGGCTCGCCGCACTCCGCAAGCCCGCAGCCGTCAGCAAAGAGCCTGCGCTAGCGACACGGAAGGTCTGGACGCCTCCTGATATGGGAAATATCGAGGGGGCACCCTCTCCCGACGGCAGATATATTTCCTTCACGGACTGGGAAACCGGGGACTTGGCCGTTTGGGACCTCGAGACGGCGAAGAGCCGCCGTCTCACGAATAAGGGCCCCTGGGAAAAGTCCGCGGAGTTCGCGATGTTCTCCAGATGGTCTCCCGACGGCAGGCAGATCGCTTACGATTGGTACGACGGCCGATCGATGGACCTGCGGGTCATCACCCTGGAAGGGCGGGATCCCCGGACCCTCCTCGACAACAAGAACGAAGAATGGCTGCAAACGTATGATTGGTCGCCGGACAGTCGGCGGGCTCTCATATTCCTCGAGAAGGGGGATGGCCAGCGTCAGATCGTGCTGGTGTCAGCGACCGATGGGACGACCAAGGTCGTCAAGACCTTCGAACGGCCCGGGCGCTTTCCCCAGACCATGCGCTATTCAGGTGACGGGCAGTACATTGCTTTCGATCAACCGCAGGAAGCGAACGTCGCGGAGCACGACATCTTCCTGATCTCCGCTGACGGCGGTGATGAGGCCCCCTTGGTCAAGCACCCGGCTCAGGATCTCCTGCTCGGGTGGCCGCCCGATGGGAAAGGGATCCTCTTTGCCAGCGACCGGACAGGTTCTCTCGATATCTGGTTCATTCCCGTCTCCGGCGGCAAGGTCCAAGGCTCGCCAGCACTCGTCAGGAAAGGCATAGAGCAAATTGTACCTCTGGGATTCACTCAGAGCGGGTCTTTCTACTACGCGCAAGAGCAGTCGATGACTGATGTCTATGTCGCCAAAATGGACCGGCAGAGCGGCAAGATCCAGCTGCAGCCGGAGAAGGCCATCGAACGTTTTGAGGGTGCGAATTCCTGGCCGGAGTATTCTCCCGACGGCAAGTATCTGGCGTATGTTACGACGCGGGGCCGAACGTTCCAAGCGGCCACGAAGCCTAATATCATCTGTATTCGCTCGCTCGAGACCGGCAAGGAGCAGGAATTCGCCACCCGATTCAGACGGCTGGCCGGAACTCGCTGGTCGCCGGATGGCCGGTCCCTCTATCTTGCCGCCTGGGACGATCAGGGCATGGGGATCTATCGGACGGATATACAAACCGGGATGATGACCCCGATCGTACGAGACGAAGGCCAGCAGCAGATCCATTCGCACAATATCTCTCTTGACGGCAAGACCCTCATCTATGTGCGCCGCTCCACAGCGGCACCGACCGAGCCCTTTCGCATTATGAGCCGGGACCTTGCGACCGGCAAAGAGACGGAACTCTACACCGGCAATGCCGAAAACGGCCGGCTCTACGCCGCGATCTCTCCTGATGGCGAGCGGATCGCCGTCATCAATCTGCACGCGAAGAAGACCCTGCGTTTGATCCCAGCAAGAGGAGGAGAATCGCGCGACCTGCTGAAATATGAGGAGAGCCGGAGCTACTTTACTCCCCTCGCGTGGACCGCCGACGGCAAGCACATCCTCTTCTCAAGAGCGCCGTCCGCGAAAGATGGACCGCAGTTATCCTTGTGGCGGATCTCGGCGGACGGAGGAGAACCCCAGGAACTCGGCCTGGGGATGGCCAACTTCGAGAACCTGAGCGTTCATCCGGACGGAGAACATCTTGCGTTTTGCTCCGTTGGTCCAACGATAAAGTCGCCGTCGGTCTGGGTGATGGAGAACTACCTGCCATCCGCGCTGGCGGCTCCGGGTCCGGTGACGATGACGGCCCGAATGCTGGAGAATCCTCCGGGGGATACCCCCATGAGCGGAGCGATCTCCCCGGATGGCCGGTATCTCTCCTTTTGGGACGAGGACACAGGCGATCTCGCCGTGCGCGATCTCCAGACCGGCCGGGATCACCGGCTTACGGACGAGGGCACGGAAGGAAAGGAAGGCTCAGCGGTCCGACAATCAGCCGGGGGATCGACCTGGTCATCCGACAGCAAACAAATTGCTTATGCCTGGCACATCTCGTCGGATACCGGGCGAGTCGAGTTGAGAGTCATCGGGCTCGAGGGCGGCAAGCCTCGGATTCTCACTCATTTCGATGGTATCAGGGATTTGGGGAAGTGCGTCTGGTCTCCGGATGGAAAGCACATTGTGGCATCCATCTATCCTAGAAATGGGCCGGTCCAGATGGTGCTGGTCTCCACGGCGGATGGCTCCAGCCGGGCGCTCGCCGACCTGAAGCGCGAGATCTATCCCACAACTGTGCGTTTCTCGCCCGACGGCCGCTTCGTCGCCTACGACCGCCTGCCCGATGAGGCATCCCCGGAGCGAGACATCTATCTGATGCCCATCGACGCCGGGCAGGAAACCCCGCTCGTCCAACATCCCGCCGATGACTACCTGCTCGGTTGGTCGCGGGACGGCAAATGGATCGTCTTCGCCAGTGACCGCACAGGCGCCCTCGGCCTCTGGGTCGTCGGCATGTCCGGCGCGAAAATCCAGGGAGAGCCGCGACTCATAAGGCCTGGCATCGACCGCATTCTGCCCGTCGGCATGACGCGCGAAGGTGCGTTCTACTATGGCGTGGTCAGGGCGACGGAGGACGTCTTTATCGCTGACCTCGACTCCACGACCGGAAAGGTCAGCGGTCCTCCCAGGAAGGCGATAGAGTCCTTTGAAGGAGGGAATTTTACGCCAGCCTACTCTCTCGATGGGAAATACCTGGCCTACGTCTCCAGGCGGGGCAACTCTCCATATCCGACGAATGTCGGCAATGCCCTCTGCATTCGATCACTGGACACAGGGCAGGAGCGAGTTTTCTACAGGGAGATCTGGAGGCTGGGGCTCCGAAACATCAGCGGGCCGGGATGGTCCCCAGACGGCAGATTTATCGTCTTCGGCGCTTCGGAGGGAATCTCGACAAGAGGATTCTATCGTATCGAACTGAAGACGGGCGAGATCACCCGCGTCGTGCACTTCGGCCCCGATGAAAGGACTTGGGGGGGGAGCGCCTACGGTCCTGGTGGGCAGTACTTTTTTTGCCGTGGAAGCAGTAAGGCGGGTTTTTCCCAGATCGTGGTTCGCGACCTCGAGTCCGGCAAAGAGCGGGAGTTGTACCGGTTCCCAACGCTTGAAAGAGGAATCCATATCGCGCTTTCTCCGGACAGCCTCGGGCTTTCCTTCATCAACTCCGGCTGGGGTGCCGTGAGATCCCTGAGGATCATGCCGGCCTCAGGTGGAGAAGCGAGAGAGGTTTGGAGCTTCGGGGAAACGAAACAGGGGATACCTGGAGGTGATCACACGTGGACCCCGGATGGACGCTACATCGTGTTCGGCATGCCCGACCCGCAGGACCTGCCGAGCTGGGATCTGTGGCGGATACCCGTTGAGGGTGGCAAGCCCGAGAAGATGGGGCTACAAAGACGGTGGGGCATTTGGGACCTGACGGTTAGCCCTGACGGACGCCAGCTCGCCTTCGCCGGCAGAGGAGGCGCCTCCACGGATTCCGAATTGTGGGTGCTGGAGAATTTCTTGCCCAAGGCCAAGACGTCCAAATAGGCGTTTCGGTTTATTGACCGCCGCCTCCGATTTGGCTAGGATGGGAGGCGGTCATGTCCAACGAAGAGAAGATCCTCCGTTCGCTCGAGCTCCTCAAGGACATCGGGGACAAGAGCGACTCTATCCGGGCCATCAAGCACCTGCCGGCCCAGCCGGGCCAGTACCAGGACTACCCGGATGACGTCCATCCGGCCCTCCGCAAGGCCCTCGCGGCCAAGGGGTTCACATCGCTTTACTCCCATCAGCGCTCGAGCTGGGAAGCGTTGAAAGAGGGCAAGAACATTGTCGTCGTCACCCCGACGGCCTCGGGCAAGACGCTGTGCTATAACCTTCCGGTCCTCGACGCCATCCTCAAGGACCCGGGGACGCGGGCCCTCTACCTCTTCCCGACCAAAGCCCTGTCCCAGGACCAGCAGGCCGAGCTCGACGACATCAACACTCGTCTCCCCGAGGAGATCCGCGTCTTCACCTACGACGGCGACACGCCTCAGGACGCCCGCAAGGCCATCCGGGCCCGCGGCCACATCGTCCTGACCAACCCCGACATGCTCCACGCCGGCATCCTCCCCCACCACACCAAGTGGATCAAACTCTTCGAGAACCTCAAGTACATCGTCATCGACGAGCTCCACAACTACCGCGGCATCTTCGGCAGCCATCTGGCCAACGTCCTGAGGCGGTTACGGCGGATCGCCCGGTTCTACGGCGCCGACCCGCAGTTCATCCTGTGCACGGCCACGATCGCCAACCCGGCCGAGATGGCCGAGAAGACGATCGAAGCGCCGGTCGCGCTCATCGAAGACAACGGCGCGCCGCGCGGTGGGAAGTATTTCGTCTTCTATACGCCGCCCGTGGTCAACGCGGCCCTGGGCATCCGCCGCTCCTACGTCAACGAGTCGCGGCGCATCGCTTCGATCTTCCTCAAGAACGGTCTCCAGACGATCGTCTTCGCCGGGAGCCGGCTCATCACCGAGGTCCTTCTGACCTACCTCAAGGCCGACATCGAGACCTCGATACAGAAAGAGGGTCTCGTCCGCGGCTACCGGGGCGGGTATTTGCCACTGAAAAGGCGGGAGATCGAGAAGGGGCTGCGGACAGGCGAGATCCTCGGCGTCGTCTCGACCAACGCCCTCGAGCTGGGCATCGACATCGGGACGCTCGACGTCGCCGTGCTGGCCGGCTACCCCGGGACGATCGCCAGCACCTGGCAGAGGGCGGGCCGGGCTGGGCGCAAAACGGGCCTTTCGGCGGCCGTCCTCGTGGCCACGAGCTCGCCGCTCGACCAGTTCATCATCAACAATCCGGAATACTTTTTCTCCAAGTCCCCGGAAATGGCCTTGATCAACCCGGACAACCTGTCGATCCTCGTCAGCCACATCGAGTGCGCCGCCTTCGAGCTGCCCTTCGAGGACGGCGAGAAATTCGGCCGGGCGGAGATCGGCGAGATCCTCAATTTCCTCGAGGAGGACAAGCTCCTCCACCACTCCAAAGACAAGTGGTTCTGGACCTCGGAGGCCTACCCGGCCGACGCCATCAGCCTGCGCAGCATCAGCTCCGACAACTTCGTCGTCGTCGACATCACGGGGGAGGCCCGGGTTATCGCCGAGGTCGACTTCACCTCGGCCCTGACGGCCCTCCACCCCAAGGCCATCTATATCGTCGAGGGCGAGCAGTACTTCGTCGAGAAGCTCGACTTCGAGGAGCGCAAGGCCTACGTCAAGAGAACCGACGTCGACTACTACACGGACGCCATCGACTACACCAAGATCACCATCCTGGACCTCTTCGACAAGAAGGCACTCGAGGCGGGGCGCGTCTCCCACGGTGAGGTCCACGTCGCGACCCAGGTCGTCGGATTCAAGAAGATCAAGTTCCACACCATGGAGAACGTCGGCGCCGGCGACCTGACCCTGCCCCAGAACGAGATGCACACGACGGCCTACTGGCTGACCGTTTCCTCGGCGCTCATGCAGACGATCCCCTTCCCGGCCGAGCAGAGGGTCAACGGGCTCTTCGGGGTGGCCTACCTCCTCCATCACGTCTCGCCGCTGTTCATGATGTGCGATATCCACGACGTCGGCGTGTCGATCGGCGACAACACGTCCGGCGAATCCCTGCCGCCGCGGATCATGCCGGCCCGGCCGGCGGTCCAGGGGCAGGAGGACATGCCGGTCGTCATGGACCCGGATTTCGAGCCGAACATCTTCATCTACGACAATTACCCGGGCGGGATCGGGCTCAGCCCGTCGCTTTTCTCGCTTGAAGGGCGCCTGCTCGACCATGCCCTAAGAACGCTCGAGGTTTGTCCCTGCCGGGACGGCTGCCCTTCGTGCGTCGGCGCAACGAATGAAAGCGGCAAGGACGCAAAAAAGGTCGCCCGGGCCATCCTCCAGGGCCTCCTCGGCCTCAGCTGAAGAGGGGGTCAAACCTTAATTCTTATAATTTTTACGAGAGGGGACAGTTCTCCTCCCAGGACAAGTATAAGAATTAAGGTTTGACCCCTTCTTATTTGACCGTCTTGATGACGCGGATGGGGAGGACGATGGAAGGAATGCCCTTGAACTGGAGGATGCGCTGGATGCTGAAGGCCGTCTGGTTGTGGAGGAGCCGGGTGAAAAGGTTCTCCTCTTCGAAGATGAGCTTGCCGACGAAGAAGACGGCCTTATTGTACTTCCGCTGGATCTCCTCGCACCGCTCCTCGACGGCCGCGAGCGTGTCGGTCTCGACGGAAAGGATGGACTCGGCGTGGAAGCCGAAATTGTTGGATAGCTGGACGTATTTCTTAAGCTCCACGGCGATGTGGCTTTCCAAGTTCTTGACCTCCTCGGCGCCCTTGAAGTTCTTCCAGTCGACGACCCCGACGGAGATGAAGACGAAGTTCTTGAAGTAGTTCGGGAAGATGCGGTGGATGTTGAGGAACGAGTGGATGCCCAGACCGCCGAAATTGCGGACGAAGAGCACGGCCGTGGGTGCCGCGTCGTTCCGGACCGGCGGGGCGTGCTTGCCGGTCATCTGCTGGACTTGCGTCATGACGGAGTCGAGGCGCTTCATCATGCCCTTGACCCGGTTGTAGTGCCGCCGGATGAGGATGCAGACGACGATGAACGACAGGGTGATGACCAGCGTGATCCAGCCGCCCTCCTTGAACTTGATGGCCACCGTCACGGCCAGGATCGACAGGGACATCAGCAGCCCGATGAGGTTGATGGCCAGCTTCTTGCCGCGGTGGGGGGCCGGCGTCTTCAGCCAGTGGAGGCACATGCCGAGCTGGGCCAGCGAGAAATCGAGGAAGACGTTGATGCTGTACATGACGACGAGGACCTGGACAGAGCCCCTCGTGAAGACGAGGATCAGGATGGCCGCCGCCCCCATGAAGATGATGCCGTTCTGGACGACCAGGCGCTCGCTGAGATGCATGAGCCTGTTCGGGACCCAGGAATCGATGGCCATGTTGCCCAGGACCCGCGGGCCGTCGATGAAGCCGGCCTGGGCGGCGACGAAGAGGATGGCCCCCTCGGACAGCAGGATGAGCCCGAGGAGCCAGACGCCCAGGGGGAATCCGCCGATCTTCCAGGTCCCGACGAGCGTTTCGATGAGCGACGCGTTCAGGGTCTTGCCCGCGACGTGCTGGACGTTGGTCAGTAGATAGCAGACGAGGAGTCCCCCGGCCGTGAAGGACAGGGAGGCGGCCATGTAGAACATCGTCCTTTTGCCCGTTTTCACCCGAGGGGGGCGGAGGATCTGGAGCCCGTTCGCGACGGCCTCGATCCCCGTATACGTCCCGCCCCCGAGGCTGTAGGCCCGGAGGAGGATGAAAGCCATGGCCCCGAATCCCAGCTGTTGGATGCCTTGGCGCGTCTCCCGGATGGTGTCGACGAACAGGGTCGGCGTCTCCGAGACGTGGGAGAAGATCCCGTACAGGATGAGGCCCACGTGGGAAACGAAGAAGAAGAGGAAGATCGGCGTCAGCGTGGCCACTGACTCCTTGACGCCCCTCAAGTTGAGCAGGACAAGGGCGAGCGTGATGAGCAGGATGAGGGTCAGCTTGTGCTGGAAGTAGACCGGCGGGAGAAAGCTGAGCACGGCCTCGACCCCGCTCGAGATGGAGATGCTGATCGTCAGCATGTAGTCGACGACCAGGGCGCAGCCCGAGACGAGCCCGAAAGCGGGCCCGAGGAGCTTGGTGGCCACGACGTAGCCGCCGCCGCCCGTCGGGAAGAGCTCGATGATCTGGGAGTAGCTCAGGGAGATGGTGATGACCGTGATCGCGGTCATTACGGCCAGGTAGAGCGCCAGGTGCCGGTGGTCGCCGAGCGACAGGAAGGCCTCCTGCGGGCCGTAGTTCGACGAACTCAGCCCATCCGCGCCGAGGCCGACCCAGGCGAAGAAGGCGACGAGCGCCATCCTTTGGAAGATGCGCGGATCGCGGACGCTCTTCTCCCCGCCGATGAGGATCTTTTTGATCATTTCCCAGGGCCTCATGGCCCGAATATATAACGAAAATCGGCCAGCCATCAAGCCGTTCATTTGACCCGTATTCACCGATGGGTTGTTCGTCCCGGGGGATACCGTTTCTCCGGGCAGAATTCCTGGGACACGATACGAAATCCGGAGATTTCGTTCATGTCCCGGAATTCATGCGAGCCCCATCGGCGAATCCGGGTTTGACAGAACCGGGGTCGTGTGCTACTTTTTCAACGGATAATCATGAATATCAACATTTTCAAGATCATCGCCGAAGCCGATATCGTCGTTAAGCTCATCCTCCTCCTTCTCGTATTTTTCTCCGTGTTCTCCTGGGCCATCATCTTCTTCAAGCTCAAGACGATCAAGGCCGCGGTCAGGCAATCGGACAGGTTCCTCACGGCCTTTCGCCGGAGCAAGAGCCTGACCGAGGTCAGCGACGCCGCCAAGAAGCTCCGGGCCAGCCCGCTCGCCGTCATCTTCCTCGCCGGGAACAAGGAGCTGGCCTACCAGTCGAAGGCCTCGGCCGAGAACGGCTGGACGGGCCAGAAGACCGACAGCCTCAACCGGGCCCTCCTCAAGGCCTCCAACGCCGAAGTGTCGCGCCTGGAGAAGATGATGTTCTTCCTGGCCACGACGGGGAGCGTTTCGCCTTTCATCGGCCTCTTCGGGACGGTCTGGGGCATCATGATCTCCTTCGTGCGCATCGGGGCCCTGCGCTCGGCCAGCCTCCAGGTCGTCGCCCCGGGCATCGCCGAGGCCCTCGTCGCCACGGCCGCCGGCCTCTTCGCCGCCGTCCCGGCCGTCATCGCCTACAATTACTTCCTCGGCCGGATCAAGGACCTCAGCGCCGACATGGAGGACTTCTCCCTCGAATTCCTGAGCATCGCCGAGAGGCTCCATGGCTCTTAGCACGCAGTCCCTGCCGTCCTCCTCGCGCCGCAGGCAGGTCGGCACCCATCTCTCCGAGATCAACGTCACGCCCTTCGTCGATGTCATGCTCGTCCTCCTGGTCATCTTCATGGTCACGGCGCCCATGATGCAGTCGGGCATCGGCATCAACCTGCCCCAGGCGGAAACGGACTCCAAACCGGCCGAGGAAGGCCTGACCCTGACCATCACCAAGGACCAGTACGTCCACATCGGCGACTCGACGATCAACATCAACCTCCTCGAGCGCCGCCTGACCGAATATTTCTATAACAAGCCGAAAAAAGTCGTCTACCTCCAGGCCGACAAGGACCTCCCGTTCGGCTTCGTCGTCCGCGTCTTCGACATCACCAAGAAGGCGGGCATCGAGCTCGTTGGCGTCATTACCGAGCCCATCGACGTCAAAGACAAGAAAAAATGAGCCCCGCGCGAGTGGCCATGCCGAAAGCGTTCAAGAGGGCCGTTCTCGTTTCGGCCTTCCTCCACGTCGGGCTGATCATCCTCATCGCCGCCTCGCCGTCCTTTTCGCGTCCGCCGCAGAAGGGCCTCGTCCAGTACGTCAATTTCATGGGCGGCGGAGGCGGAACGGGCGGCGGTCCGGGAGGCGCACCGG
>Ga0154867_1048_pt1 | contig 27894 bp, 25 predicted proteins | sample Rifle2008BG19ft_FD_105839 | JGI IMG/M metagenome (GOLD analysis project Ga0154867, IMG submission 105839) | Candidatus Aminicenantes bacterium RBG_19FT_COMBO_65_30 | reverse complement strand
CGTTATGGGCCTGGTTTCGCGAAAGGATCATGGCCGCGACCGAGCCGATACAAAGGAAGGAGAGGATTAAAAAAACAGCCCAAGCCATGGAATTTCCCTTTATATTTAGTTTTCCCGCCGCCAAAGTCAAGCCGGAATTTGGGCGAGGAGAAGCCGGGGCGAATCGGCGTTGACAATATGTCCGGAATTGATATAATGACGTTGGTACCGCGGGGTAGAGCAGCCTGGTAGCTCGTCGGGCTCATAACCCGGAGGTCGTTGGTTCAAATCCAACCCCCGCTACCATCCCGAAACCAGTGTATTCCCCGATAAAGAGGCTCCCGCCTCCTTGCCGATTCGAGCACGGCCGGATAGGAGCTCGGAGGCACGGCGCTGGAGCCTCGCCGAGTCTTAACTCAGTCGACGCCGACGCCGTCCCAGCAGAAGGTGCAGAGCTTCTCCTTGGGCAATCCTATGGCGGCGACCAGATCCTCGAGCCGCTGATAGCGCAGAGTGGTCAGGCCGAGCGTTTGGGCGATCCAGCCGACCATGGCCTCGTATTTCTCCGACCCGGCTTTGGCGTATTCTTCGATGTTTATTGCGTCGGGGCCCTCGAGCGCCCCGATAGCCTTGCGCGCGGCCAGGTCGAGCTCAGAACGCGACCGGGAAAAATTCAGGTACTTGCAGCCGAAGGCGAGGGGCGGGCAGGCCGGCCGCATGTGGACCTCGACCGCCCCTGATTCGTAGAGACGCTGGATCGTGTCCTTGAGCTGGGTGCCCCGGACGATCGAGTCCTCGCAGAACAGCAGGCGCCGGCCCTGGATGATCTCGCGGATGGGGATGAGCTTCATCCGGGCCACCTGGTCGCGGACCTCCTGGTTCTGAGGCATGAAGCTCCGGGCCCAGGTCGGCGTGTACTTGACGAAAGGGCGCCGGAAGGGGACGCCCGCCTCGCCCGCATAGCCCAGCCCATGGCCGATGCCCGAGTCGGGGATGCCGGCGACTATGTCGACCTTGACGTTGTCGTTCCTCGCTAAGTAGGCGCCGCAGCGGTTGCGGACCGTCTCGACGTTGATGCCCTCGTAGTTCGAAGCGGGATAGCCGTAATAAACCCAGAGGAAGGCGCAGATCTGGAGCTTCTCGCGCGGCGGCACCGCCTGCTCGCAGCCTTCGGGGGTGAGCCTGACGATCTCGCCCGGGCCGAGGTAGCGCTCGACCTCGTAGCCCAAGTTAGGGAAGGCACAAGTCTCGAGCGAGGCCGCGAAGGCGCCCGGCTTCTTCCCCAGGACGATGGGCGTCCGCCCGAGCTTGTCCCTGGCCGCCAGGACGGCGTCGTCGGTCAGGATGAGGACCGAGCAGGAACCCTTGATGAGCTCCCAGACTTGCTGGATGCCGTCCTCATAAGTGTCCTTCTGGTTGATGATCGCGGCCACGAGCTCGGTCGGGTTGATCTCGCCGCCCCGCATTTCCGAGAAGTGGAGGCACTTGCCCCGGAAAGCCCGGGCCACGAGCTCGTCGACGTTCTTGATGACGCCGACCGTGGCGATCGCGAAGTTCCCCAGGTGGGACCGGATGAGGAGCGGCTGGTCCTCGTAGTCGCTGATGACGCCGATGCCGCGCGTGCCGCGGAGCTTGCCGACGTCCTCGCCGAATTTCGAGCGGAACTGGGCGTTCTCGATGTTGTGGATGTAGCGGAGGATGCCGTTGCTGTTGCCGACGGCCAGGCCGCCGCGCTTGGTCCCCAGATGCGAATGATAGTCCGTGCCGTAGAACAGGTCCTCGACGATGTCCTGCTTCCCGACCAGCCCGAAAAATCCGCCCATGCCCTCCTCCTTCCCCGAATACCGGCCAATCATAACACCGCGCCTGGGGCGATTCAATGCCGGAAAATCCGGCGGGATTGAACGGCGCCGGATTATCTGTTATAAGAACCTCTCGTGACGAAGAGGAGGACGAACATGTTCAAATCCGTAACCTACATCGAGCGGCGGAAGCTCTTGAAAAAGGACGTCGGGTCCGGCCTGATCCTGTTCCTCGGGAACGAGGAAAGCCCGATGAACTATCCGGCCAACACCTACCATTACCGGCAGGACAGCTCGTTCCTGTATTTCTTCGGCCTGGATTCCCCGGGACTGGCCGCCGTCATCGACGTCGACGCGGGAAAGGACGTCCTCTTCGGCGACGACATCGGCATCGAGGACATTATCTGGATGGGGAACCTGCCCAAGATGAAGGAACGGGCCTTCGAGGTCGGCGTCAGGCACACAGCTCCCCGGGCGTCATTCGCGGCGACCGTGCGCCAGGCCCTGGCGGCCGGCCGTCCGGTCCACTACCTGCCGCCCTACCGGGCAGACAACGCTCTCGTCCTCAGCGACCTCCTGGGAATCCCGGTCAAGGAGCTGAAATCCAAGGCTTCCCAGGGCCTCATCCGGGCGATCGTCGCCCAGCGGATCATCAAATCCAAGGAGGAGGTGCGCGAGATCGAGTCCGCCGTGGCGGCCAGCCAGGCCATGTACCTTGCCGCGATGAAGCTGGCCAAGCCCGGCCGCTACGAGTACGAGATCTCCGGGGCCATGGAAGGGATCGCCCTCTCGCGGGGCATGCACCTGGCCTTCCCGCCCATCGTCACCATCAACGGTCAAACCCTGCACATGCACGATCACGGCAACATTCTTGTCAAGGGACGGCTCCTGGTCATGGATTGCGGGGCGGAATCGGCCACGTCCTACGCGTCCGACATCACCCGGACCGTGCCCGTCGGAGGGCGGTTCAACCGGAGACAGAAGGATGTCTATGAGATCGTCCTGGCCGGCCAGGAAACGGCCATCAAGGCGCTGAAGCCCGGCATCAACTTCAAGGACATCCATCTCCAGACGGCCCGGGTCATGGCCGCCGGTTTGAAGGACCTCGGCCTGATGAAGGGCGGCACCGGCGAGGCCGTCGCCGCCGGCGCCCACGCCCTCTTCTTCCCGCACGGCCTGGGCCACAACCTCGGCCTCGACGTCCACGACATGGAGGATTACGGCGAGAATAACGTCGGCTACGGCGAGAAGGTCGAGCGGAGCTCCCAGTTCGGGCTGGCCTACCTCAGGATGGCCCGGGAACTCAGGCCCGGCCACGTCATGACCATCGAGCCCGGGCTCTACTTCATCCCCGCCCTTTTCGCGCTGTGGCGCAAGGAAAAGAAACACCGAGACTTCATCGTCTACGACGCCGTCGAGAAGTTCCTCGACTTCGGCGGCGCCCGGATCGAGGACGACGTCCTGGTCACGGAGAAGGGCCGCAAAGTCCTCGGGCCGCCCATCCCTAAGACGGTCGTCGACGTCGAAAAAGCCTGCCGCTCTTGAGGATCGCGCTCGTCCAGCAGCACGCGACCGGCGACCCGGTGGAGAACCGGGCCAGGGGCAGGGCGGCCTGCCTCGAGGCCGCGAAAGCCGGGGCCGGGCTTGTCGCCTTCGCCGAGCTGGCCTTCAGCCGGTTCTATCCCCAAGTCCCGGCTTCGCTCTCGAGCCTCGCACTGGCCGAGACGATCCCGGGTCCGACGACCGATCTCTTCTGTGCCCTGGCCCGCGAAACGAGCACCGTCGTCGTCCTGAACCTCTTCGAGCGGGACGGGGACAGGACCTATGATTCTTCACCCGTCATCGGCGCCGACGGCTGCGTCCAGGGTATCACGCGTATGGTCCACATCATGGAAGGGCCCGGCTTCCACGAGCGCGGCTATTATGCACCGGGCGACCGGGAGAGCTTCGTCTACGAGACGGCGGCCGGGCGTGTCGGCGTTGCCATCTGCTATGACCGCCATTTCCCCGAATACATGAGGGGCCTGCGCCTGGCCGGCGCCGAGCTTATCATCGTGCCCCAAGCCGGTGCGGTGGGGGAGTGGACGGAGGGCATCTTCGAGGCCGAGCTCCAGGTAGCGGCCTTTCAGAACGGCTACTATGCCGCCCTCGTCAACCGCGTCGGGCGCGAAGAAGGACTCGAGTTCGCCGGCGAATCGTTCGTGGCCGACCCCGACGGCCGGGTCATCGCCCGGGCGCCCCGTGGAAGCGACCACATCCTCTACGCCGATTGCGATTTTGCCAAGAACGCAGCTTCTCATGCCGCGCGGCATTTCCTCGCGGACCGCAGGCCCCCGGTCTATGCCAAGATGGGCCTCACCGACGACAAGCCGAAGGTCCGCTGATGCAGCGCTGGTACGTTATCAATACCAAGCCCAAGAAGGAGAGCCAGGTCGAGAGGCTCTTCGTGGAGGGCGGATTCACGATCTACTGCCCGAAATATCTCCGCGAAAAACGGATCAGCCCATTCTTTCCCGGCTACGCTTTCCTCCGCTTCGAATTCCCCGAGCAGTTCCAGATGGTGAAATACACCCGCGGTGTCAAGCGCGTCGTCGGCAACGACGACGGCCCGACCCCCATCCCGGAAGGGATCGTCCTGGGCATCAAGGCCCGCGAGCAGAAGGGGCTCATCGTCTTCGAAAAATACGGCGAGGAGCCGGCCGTCGGGGACGAGATCGAAGTCGTCGAAGGGCCGCTCAAGGGTCTCAAAGGGATCTTCCGCAAGGAAGTCGGCGCGAGCGAGCGGGTGATGATCCTCCTGAACTACGTATCTTATCAGGGCATGCTGCTCATCGAGAAGGGCAAGCTCAGGAAGATCTAGCTATTTCGCCGCCTTCAATTTGTCGAGGAACGGCTGGTTCAGGCTGCTCGACGAGAAATAAACCACGCCGTCGGCCTTGAGGGCCTTGCTGATCCGCATCTCGTCGATCATGCCCTCGGGAGTGTTCTGGTTGTGGGACGTGCCGATGCCGATGCCGGGGCAGACGAGGGTCCGCCCTTTGCCGTAAGCCACGGCTTCCCGGGCGAGCTTCTCGAAAAGCTTCGTGTCGTTTGAGTAGAGCATCGGGTTGAGCATGTCCACGAGCCCCTCGCGGCCCCAGGCGGCCCAATCCTGGCCAATCATGACCCGGGCGTTTACGGCGTCCGGGAAGACCGCGGCGCTGATCTTGACCTTTCGGCCCGTCGTCTTGAGCGCAGCCTTGAGCTCCCGGACGAAGACCGTCACCCGGTCGGTGTTCCAGCGGAGCCACTCGTTCCAGGCCATGTTGCCCGTGTCGCGGGCTTTGACGGTAGCCATGTCGATCCCGGTGTCCTCTTTGAATAGTCGGAGAGTTTCCGGGTCGAAGCTGAAGGTGGGCTCGGTCGGCTCGCAGGGATAGCGGATGTAATCGAGGTGGATCCAGCCGACATCGTACTTCCGGGCGACCTCGAGCATCAGGCTGATCTCGTATTCCCGGACGGCCGGGAGGGCGGGGTTGACGGCGCCGACCATCTCGCGCCGAGGGCTCGAGATCAGCCATTCGGGGTGCTGCCGGACCTGGCCCAGGATGGACGATTCGGGGAAGACGCAGAACCAGGCGTGGACCTCCATCTTCCTCTTCTTCGCCTCGGCCAGAAAAACCTTAAAGAAATCCCAGCTCCAGGCGCCGTCGGGGACGCCGATCTCGCTGGAGTAGTAGATGTGTCCGGAGGTGTTCTTGACGAGCATGATGAGGGTGTTTATGCCGGCCTGGGCGTACCCGTCGAGGGTCGTCCGCATCTTTTCGAGGGCGGCTGCTTTTTCGGGGCCGAAGAAACCCGGGTGCATCCAGACGCCGCGGACGGGCATGGAAATCGACGGCGCCGCCGCGCCGGAGGCGACGGCGGGAGCGACGATCGCGGCGAGCGAGAGGAAGGTCAGGGTCAGGGTTGATAGGGTTTTGACTCTCATGGGACGCCCTCCTTAGGTCGAGGTATGAGGATTTCGATAGTTGATATACCAGAAGGGGCGCGGCGGAGTCAAAGAACCCGGCGAAACTCAGTTTCGCGGCCGGCCGAAGCCACCGCCGCCGGGGGTCTCGATCCTGAGCACGTCGCCGGGACGGATCTTGACGTTGACCTTCGAGCCCAGCATCTTCTTCAGGCCTCGGGAGATGAGCGTGTTCTTCCCTTTAGCCCCGGGGCTGCCTCCTCGAACTCCGTAGGGGGCGAAGCGGCGGCGCTCCGACATGATCGTCAGCGCCGTGGGGACATGGAATTCGTACTCGCGGACGATCCCTTCGCCGCCCCCGAAGAGCCCTTTTCCGCCCGAGCCTTTCCTGAGCCCGTAGCGGCGCATCTTCAGCGGCAGGTAATTCTCGAGCGCTTCGATAGGGGTGTTGAGCGAGTTGGTCATGTGGGTGTGAACACCGTCGAGGCCGGCCGCGCCCGGGCCGGCCCCCATGCCGCCGCCGATCGTCTCGTAATAAGCGAAATGCCTTTTCCGCCAAGGGTCATAGCCGCCGAAGGCGACATTGTTCATCGTCCCCTGGCTCGCAGCCGGGATTCTGTCCGGAAGGGCCTTGGCCAAGGCGCCGAGGAGGACGTCGACGATACGTTGGGACGTCTCCACGTTCCCCCCGGCGCATGCGGCTGGGAATTCGGCGTTGACGATGGACCCTTTGGGCGCCACGATCTCGAGTGGCCGCATCAGCCCCGTATTGAAGGGGATGTCCTCCTCGACGAGCGACCGGAAGACGTAGAGAACGGCCGAGCAGGTAATGGCGAAGTTGGCGTTGACCCCGCCTTCGGTCTGGGGCGAGGAGGAGCTGAAATCGATGACGGCCTTGTCGCCGCGAATGGTGACGCGGACGGCGATCTTGATAGGCCGCGCGGAGATCCCGTCATCGTCGAGGTGATCGACGAAAGCATAGTCGCCGTCGGGGATGTCGCGGATGGTCTGCCGCAGGAACTTCTCGGAGTAATCCTGAATGAGCCCGGAGTAGAGGCGGACCTTTTCCACGCCGAACCTGGCCACCGCCTCTTCGAGCCGGGCCCGGCCGATCTCGTTGGCCGCCACCTGGGCCAGGAGATCGCCGCGGCGCTCGTCGGGGGTCCTGACATTGGCGAGGAGGAGGTCGAAGACGTCCTTGTTCATCCGGCCTCGGGAATGGAGCTTCACTGGGGGGATGATCAGGCCCTCCTGGAAAAGCTCCGTGGCCAGGGGCATGGACCCCGGACTCATCCCGCCGACATCGGAGTGATGGGCCCGATTGGCCACGAAAAAGCTGAGCCTGCCGCCCAGGAAGACGGGGGAGATGCAGGTGATGTCGGGCAGATGGGTCCCGCCCCGGTAGGGGTCGTTGAGGATGACCAGGTCGCCCTTCTCAAAGGTCACGGCCCGGAGCGCCGCCTGGACGGAGAGGGGCATGGCGCCCAGGTGGACGGGGATGTGCGAGCCCTGGGCCAGCGTCTCGCCGGCGCGGTTGAAGCAGGCGCAGGAAAAGTCCTTCCGCTCCTTGATGTTGGGGGAGAGGGCGGTGCGGCCGAGGACGGCGGCCATTTCTTCGGAGATGGCGATGAAGACGTTCTTAAAAAGCTCCAGCTCGATGGGGTCAACTTTCTTCATCGCCGTCCCTCTTTGCGGATAATGAGGTTCAAGAACCCGTCGACATGTGCGGCGTAGCCCGGGGGAAGGAAGGTCGTGGATTCCGGATCGATGACGAGGGCCGGGCCGCGGAGCGCGTTCGCCGGGGCGAGGCGCGACCTGTCGACGACGGGGCCGCGGTGAAGCGTCCGGCCCGAGAATATCGCCTGCGTCCTGACGACGGCCTTGGGCTCGAGGCTCTTCGTCCCGGCCTCCCTGACCAGAGGGATCTTCGGCGTGACGGCCACGGCTTTGATGCGGAGGTTGACGATTTCGACCGGCCTCCGGTCGTGCCGGTAGGAATAGAGCCGCGCGTGGCGACGGTGAAAGTTCTCGAGAAAAGCCTGTCCGAGGGAACGCGCCTTCCGGAAGGGGACGTCGATCTCGTAGGACTGGCCGAGGTAGCGGCAGTCGAGCGAGCGTTCGAGGATGAGGTCGGAGGCGTCGAAGCCGTCCTGTTCCATGTCGCGGCGGCTTCTCGCCTCAAGGACCCGGAATTCAGCCTCGAGGCCGGGCAGGGTGACTTGAGCGTCCGACTTCATCAGCGACTTCGTGTAATCCTTGATGGGATCCGACATGAGCAGTCCGAAAGCCGAGAGGACGCCGGCATTGCGGGGGGCGATAACCATGGACATGCCCAGGTGGGCGGCCATCTCCACGGCGTGCATGCCGCCGGCGCCGCCGAAGGAGAACAGGGCGAAGGCGCGCGGGTCGATGCCGCGCTCGACGGAGATGACGCGGATGGCTTTCTCCATGTTGGCGTTGGCGATGGCGACGATGCCGAGGGCCGTTTCCCGGGGCGTCTTGCCGATCGTCCGGGCCAGTCGCCCGACGGCGTCCCGGCTCCGCTCCGGATGGATCCTCATCCTCCCGCCGAGGAAGAATTCCGGGTCCAGGCGGCCGAGGCAGAGGTTGGCGTCGGTTACGGTCGGCAGGTCGCCCCTGCCGTAGCAGGCCGGGCCGGGGTCCGCGCCGGCGCTTTGCGGGCCGACCCTGAGCGAGCCGCCCCGGTCGGTGTGAGCGATAGAGCCGCCCCCGGCGCCGACCGAGTGGATGTCGATGATGGGCAGGCGGATGGGGAAATCCCCGACCCGGCTCTCATGGGTCCGCCGGATCCCGCCTTCGATGAGCGAGACGTCGGTCGAGGTCCCGCCCATGTCGAAGCTGACGATGTTGGGAAAACCGGCCGCTCGCGCCAGCACTCGGGCTCCGACGACGCCTCCGGCCGGCCCGGAAAGAGCGGTCTTGATGGGCTCGAGGCGGGCCCGTGCGGGCGAGATGTAGCCTTCATTCGACTGCATGATCCTTAGCTCGGCCCGACCGAGGCCGCGGTCGAGCTCCCCGAGGTAGCGGTCCATGACCGGCATGAGGCAGGCGTTCGTGGCCGTCGTCGACATTCGCTCAAATTCCCGATGCTCGGGGAGGAGCCGGCTCGAGATCGAAGAGAGGAGCCCCGCCTTGTCGAGCTCATCGGCCACGATCTCCTCATTCCGGGGGTTGGCATAGGAATGAAGCAAGCAGACGGCGACGGCCGCCGCGCCGGACCTGCGGATCTTGCCGATGACCCGGCGGACTTCGGCCCGGCTGACCGTTTTCTCGACCTGGCCCGAGGCGAGGATCCTCTCTCTCAGCCCGAACCGCCGCTTGGCGGGAATGAGCTCGAACCTGGATTCGGGTTGGAGAGAATAGAGCTCGCGGCGGGTCTGCCTCCCGATGGCCAAGATGTCCTCAAAGCCGGCCGTGGTGATGAGGGCGATCGACCCGCCCTTTCTTTGGAGAAGCGCGTTCGTGGCCACGGTCGTGCCGTGGACGATGAAGACGGCTGGGGCGGCTTCGAGGACATCGCCAATCCCTTCGAAAATAGCCAGGGAGGGGTCTTGGGGGGTCGAGAGGACCTTCCTTTTGGAGAGTCGGCCGTCCCGCCAGATGACAAAGTCGGTGAACGTGCCGCCGGTATCCACTCCGATACGGACGGGGCGGGGCGTCAGTCGGCGTTCCATGGGCGAAGGCCTATTTAAACTTCAACGCCGGCGATAAGTCAAGATGGGCCTCGGGGATTGTCTCCGTCCGCTGCGGTGATTCTCCACTATGTTTGACTGACAAAAGCCGAATCCCCGCTTTATGCTCCCTCCGACAACCCCCTCGGCCCTGGATCCAAAGGTTGTCAATGGCAGGTGCTGCAGGACTTGGTCGAACAGCTCGTGCAGCTCGAGGAAGAGGCCTTGATCCGGTTCGAGCCGCCGCCGATCCCGAAGCAGGATATCATTTTCTGCGGTTCCGGAGCGCCGCAATCCGGGCAGACGACTTCTTTATCGCGGCCGCCCTGGACAAAGCATTCGAAATGCCGCCCGCATTTCTTGCAGAGATACTCAAATATCGGCATGGCCCGATCATTCTACCGGAATCGCCCAGGACCGTCTACTTGACCAGGGCGATGGCTTCGATCTCGATCTTGACGTCCCGCGGCAAGCGGGCGACCTGGACGGCGGCGCGGGCCGGGTACGGCGTCTTGAAAAACTCGCCGTAGACGGCGTTCATCCTGGCGAAGTCGTCCATGTCCCGGAGGAAGACGGTCGTCTTGACGACACCGTCGTAGGACGAGCTTGCCGCCTCGAGGACCGCGCCCAGGTTCTTGAGCACCTGGCGCGCCTGATCCTCGATCGTGCCTTCGAGGACGTTCCCGGTGGCCGGATCGATGGGGATCTGGCCGGAGCAGAAGACGAGATCGTCGGCGATGACGGCCTGGGAGTAAGGACCTATGGCCTTGGGGGCCTTGTCGGTGTGAACCTGCTTCTTCATGGCTTTGCTCCTTCCGGCGCCGGCGAAAACCCGAGACGCGAGAGAGCCCAGGAGGCCGGCGGCGACGAGAAATCTCCGTCTATTCAAGGTCCGCAGCTCGCGCTCGGCGGACTACGACGACAGGCCGTCCAGGGCCGCCGTCAGGAAGGTCCAGAATTTCTCGACCGACCCGAAGTGGACGTGCTCTTCCGGCGAATGGGGGTTCTTGATGGTCGGTCCGAAGGAGATCATGTCCATGCCCGGGAACTTCTCGCCGATGATGCCGCATTCGAGGCCGGCGTGGACGGCCACGACCTCGACGTCCTTGCCGAAGGTCTTGACGTAGAGCTCCTTCAAGCGCTTGAGGAGGGCGGAGTCGAGGTTCGGCATCCAGCCGGGGTAGCCGTCCTTGAGATCGGCCCGGGCGCCGGCCAGGGCGCAGACGGACTTGATGACGTCCCGGGTGGCCTCGAGGGCCGAGGCGACCGAACTCCGCGTGCTGCAGAGGACTTCAAACTCCTTCTTGCCCGTCCTGACGATGGCCAGGTTGGTCGAGGTCTCGGTCAGCCCGGCGATCTCGGGGTGCATGGCCACGACCCCGTGGGGCAGGGCGATGAGGAAATCGAGGAGGGCGCGCTGGCAGCTCTGGGTCAGGGCGAATCCCTTGCCGGACGCCGGTTCGAGGGAATAAGCGGCTTCGGCCTCAACGGCCTTGTACTCGACCTTGATCTTATCGAAAGCCTTTTTGAGGGCCGTCGTCATGGCCCGCACCTGGATGGGGGGGCAGGCCAGCAGGGCGACGGCTTCCCGGGGGATGGCGTTATGCTTGCTGCCGCCCTCGATGCTGATGACCTCGAAACGAGCCGTCGGCTGGGCCTGTCCGAGCATTCGGGCCAGGAGCTTGATGGCGTTCCCCCGGCCCTGGTTGATGTCGAGTCCGGAGTGACCGCCGCGGAAGCCGTGAAGGTGAACCTTATAGAGGTTCTTCGAGGCCGTCTTTTTCCTTTCCAAGGGGAAGACGAGGGTCGAATCCGCGCCGCCGGCGCAGCCGATGGTGAAGGTCCCCTCGTCCTCGCTGTCGAGGTTGAGGAGCATCTTGCCGGCGAGGAAGCCCTTCTGGATCCTATTGGCGCCGGTCAGGCCGGTCTCTTCATCGACCGTGAAGAGGAATTCCAGGGGACCGTGGATGAGCGTCTTGTCTTCCATGACCGCCAGGGCCGAGGCCAGGCCGATGCCGTTATCGGCCCCGAGCGTCGTCCCCTGGGCATAGATCCATTCGCCCTTGATCTCCGCTTTGATCGGGTCCTTGGCGAAGTCGTGGACCTTATTTGAGTTCTTCTCGCAGACCATGTCGAGATGGCCCTGGAGGATGGCGCCCACCGCGCCCTCCCGGCCGGGCGTCGCCGGCTTGCTGACAAGGACGTTGCCGACCTTGTCGCGCTTCGCGGGCAGGCCGAGGGACGCGGCCACGGACAGGACGTAATCCCCGAGGGCCTTCTCGTTGCCCGAGCAGTGGGGGATGGTCAGGATCTTAGCGAAATGCTTCCAGAGAAGCCGGGGGTTGAGCTCGCCGAGTGTGGATGCCATGGATGACTCCTTTTGATTGAGATGCCGAGACGGCCATGATGCCATAAAAAACCGATGGATTCAAGCCGTCCTCGCGGGTATAATCCGGGGGATGATATCTTTTCCGCGCGCTCTACTGTTCCTCCTTCTGACCTTCGCCGCGATGGGGCCTCTCGAGGCGAAGGTCCGGATCATGGCCACCGTCTTCCCGCTTCGGGAGTTCGCTGCGGCCGTGGCCGGGGACAGGGGACAGGTCGACCTGCTCCTCCCGCCCGGGGCCGGGGTCCATACCTGGCAGCCCCGGCCTGGAGACATCGTCCGGCTGGCGGCGTGCGACCTGCTCCTGTTCGTCGGGGCCAACCTCGAGCCCTGGCTCCCCGGCATGCTCAAGGCTTTCCCGAGCGGGAAGGTCCGCACCCTGGAGGCGACGGCGGGTCTGTCTCTCCTCGAGGCCGGGGAGGACGACGACCAAGAAAAGCCCGGCCACGGCCCACTCGACCCCCACGTTTGGCTCGATTTCGAGATCGACGCCCGGATCGTCGGGAGGATCGCTGAAGAACTCACGCGCATCGATCCGGCCGGAGGTTCCGAGTTCTCGGCGAACGCGGACAGGCTGTCGGCCCGCCTGAGGGCTCTCGACGAGAGGTTCCGCGACGGCCTGGCGGGCTGCCGGGACAAGGACATCGTCCTCGCCGGGCACGGCGCCTTCGGTTATCTGGCCCGGAGGTACGGACTCGTCCAGACGGCCCTTTACGGCCTCAGCCCGGACGCTCAACCGCGGCCGGTCGATTTGATGAATGCCGTCGACTATTGCCGCCGAAAAGGGATCCGGGCCGTTTTTTTCGAGAACTCCGTCGCCCCGGACCTGTCGAGGACGCTGGCCCGGGAGATCGGCGGCCGCGTCCTCGTCCTCCACGCCGGCCACAATCTGACCCGCGACGAACTCGACCGGGGCGCGGGATTCTTCGATCTCATGGAAGAGAACCTGAGCGCCCTTCGCGCGGGCCTCGGGTGCCGGTGAGGCCATGGACTTGATCGTCCTGCGCGGCGTTTCGTTCCGCTATGACGGGGCGCCCGTCCTCGTCGACATCAACATGACCATCCGGGAAGGCGACTTCCTGGCCATCATCGGACCCAACGGATCGGGCAAGACGACGCTGGTCAAGGTCATCCTCGGCCTGCTCGGCCCGTCGTCGGGCGAGGTCGAGATCTTCGGAAAGCCGCGGCAGGAATTCTCGGACTGGCGCAAGATCGGTTACGTGCCGCAGAAGGCCACGCACATCGACCCGTTCTTCCCGGCCTCCGTCGAGGAGGTGGTGGGCATGGCCCTCGTGTCCAACCGGCGGCCGAGGAGCGCCTCGGGCCGGGAAGGCCGGGAGCGGATCCTCCGGGCCCTCGAGGAAGTCGGCATGGGTGAATACAGGAAATGGCCGATCGGCCGGCTATCCGGCGGACAGCAGCAGCGCGTCTTCATCGCCCGGGCGCTGGTCACATCGCCCCGGATCCTCTTCCTGGACGAGCCGACGACCGGCGTCGACGCTGAAACCCAAACGTCTTTCTACGACATGCTCGACCTCCTGAACCGGCGCGAAGGCTTGACCATCGTGCTGGTGACTCACGATATCGGCATCGTCAACAAGCACGTGACCAGCGTCGCCTGCCTCAACCAGAAGCTCGTCTACCATGGCAGCCACGAGGATTTCTGCCGCTCGGGCGTCTTCCGGGACATGGTCGGCCGCGGCGACCACCTGATCTCGCACGAGCATTGACACGCCCATGCACGCCCTCCTCGCCTACGGCTTTCTGCAGCGCGCCTTCCTGGCCGGCGTCCTCATCGCCGTCGCCTGCGCCGTGCTGGGCATTTTTCTCATCCTGCGGAAGGACGCTATGATCGGCCACGGCCTGTCCCACATCGCCTTCGCCGGGGTCGCGCTCGGCCTCTTCCTGAACGTCCTCCCCCTGGCGGCGGCCTTGGCCGTCGTGATCGCGGCGGCGATCACGGTCATGAAGCTCAAGGATCGGGCCGGTCTCCACGGCGATACCGCCATCGGCATCTTCAGCAGTCTGGGCATGGCCGTGGGCATCCTGCTGGCCTCCCTGGCCAAGGGCTTCAACGTCGAACTCATGTCCTATCTCTTCGGGGACATCCTGGCCATCGAGCCTCTCGAAGTCGGACTCACGGTCGCCCTGGCCGCGGCCGTCCTCCTCACCGTGAGGTTGAACTACGCCAAGCTCTTGTTCATGACCTTCGACAGGGAATCGGCGCGGGCGGCCGGGATCAGGGTCGGCCGGCTGGACATGCTCCTCATGGTGCTCACGGCCGTCACGATCGTCCTGGGGATGAAAGTCGCGGGCATCCTTCTCGTGGCCGCGCTCATCGTCATCCCCGCGGCCGCCGGGCTCCAGATCGCGAGGAGTTTCCGCGCGGCCGTGCGGGCTTCGACAGCAGTTGCCGTCGTCTCCGTGGCCGCGGGACTGGGCCTTTCTCTCGCTCTCAACGTGCCGGCTTCGGCCGCGATCGTCGTTCTCTGTTTTCTCGCCTTCGCCGTGTTTTCGTTGAGGAAAAAAGGCCGCGGCGTCCCCCTGCGTTCGAAATAGGGTGAGGCCGCCCGGCCCGGCCGGGTCCGTTCGCGCTCAGGCTTTTGGGCCGGCCAGGGACTTGACGATGATATCCCTGACAGCTTTCCCTTCCTTGTCCAGGGCCTTCCTGAGGCTCTCCGCCCGCCGCCGCACTTGGCCGGTGAATTTCGGATCCTTGATCCCGGCCATGTTGATGAGGATGTTGTAGTAGGCCCCTTCGCCCGCCGCATGGCCGGCGAGGCCGGCGACCCCGGCGTCGCTCATGGAGTTCTTGTTCCCCTTGGCCGCGACGATCCTTGCCAAGGCGACCGCTTCACCGGCCTTTTCGAGCACTTCGAGCGGGACGAGGGTCGCTTCCTTGGTGGCTTCCTCAACGGCCCGCTCCTTTTCGAGCGCCTGTTCGGGGGTCGTCTTGGGCAGGCGGAAAGCATCCATGACCTTATTGAAGACCCGAGTATCCCTGTCCACGGCCTCGAGCAACCCGTCCTTCAGGGCCTGGGCCCGGACGGCCGTCGCCACCATATCGTCATGGACCCTTTCATAGCCCTTCTTGCCGACGGTCAAGTTGGCCACCATGGCCGAAAGGGCCGCGGAAAGGGATCCGCAGAGCGCCGCGACGCTCCCGCCGCCGGGGGCGGGAGAATCCATGGACAGCTCGTTCGTGAATTCGCGGAGGGTCATCCCGACCAGGGCGGGGCTCTTGTCCCGGAACTGGTATTCAATGATCTTTTTATCGGGTTCGAACGGGGCGACGTCGTTGAGGCCGAGGGAACGGACCGCGGTCCGGATGAGCTCCTCCTCGGGGACGCCCGGGCTCTTCGCCTGCTTTTCGAGGTAGTAGCGGCCGGCCATGAGAAGCGCTTCCTTGGGGATGAGGCCGACGAGCTCGCTGCCCGTCACCCGGAGACCGAGCTTTCCGGCCAGCCGGACGGCCTCGTCGAAGACGACGTGGACGGGCGTGACATTGTAGTTCGTGAAGTTGACCGAGATCTGGGCCACCCCGTAATCCTCGACGTACCAGCCGACGGACTTGACCTCTTTGAATTTGCCCGGCACCTTGACCCTGTTGCCGCGCGCGTCCTTGACGACGTTGCCGTCCTTGTCGCGCCTGGCCCGGCCGCTTTCCCTGAGGCTCAGGGCGATCTCGTGGGCCAGCTTGCGGTCCCGGGTGTTGAGGTTGATGTTGTAGGCGATGAGGAACTCGCGGGCGCCGATGACGGTGGCTCCGGACTTGGGATTAAAGACGGCCTTCCCGAAATCGGGCGCCCAGCGCGGGTCCTTGAGCTTCTCGGGCAGTCCCTCGTATTCGCCGGCCCGGACGACGGCCAGGTTCCGGCGCTCGGGCTTCCTGGCCGCGGCCTCGTAGAGATAGACCGGGATACCCAGCTCATCGGCGACCCGGGCGCCGAGCTCGCCGGCCAGCCGGACGCAGTCCGCCATGGTCACCCCGGAAACCGGGACGAAGGGGCAGACGTCGGTGGCCCCGATCCGGCTGTGGGCGCCCTTGTGGCCGCGCATGTCGATGACCTCGGCGGCCCTGGCGATGGCCCGGAACGCCGCCTCCTTGACCGCGTCCGGAGTCCCGATGAAGGTCACCACGGTCCGGTTCGTCGAGGCCCCGGGGTCGACGTCGAGCAGCCTGACGCCGGGGACGGCCTCGATCTCGCGGCTGATGGCCTTGATCTTCTCCTGGTCCCGGCCTTCGCTGAAATTGGGGACGCATTCGACGAGCTTCATTGTCCCTCTCCTTTGCGCAGGATGTGCTTGAGCCCACCGCTGGTGTCGTAGACCTCGATCGCGTCGAACTCGCGCAAGGCAAGCCCGAGCCACTCCGGCCGGCCGACGACGACGATGAGAGGCCTGGCCATGAGGTATTTCCGGGCCGTTTCCTGGACCCTTTCGACGTTGACCAGCTTGAACCGTTCCGGCCCCCTGTCCCAGTGGGCTTCGTCGAGGCCGAGGGCCACGTAGCGCGCCATCCAATCCGCGAACCCCTCGAGCGATTCGAAGCGCGTGGGCAGGTTCCCGATGAGGAACGATTTGGCCTCCTCGATCTCGGCGGGAACGGCGGGTTCGGCGGACATGACACCGATCTCCCGGGCGATCTCCCGGGCGGCCGGAACGAGGAATTCGGGCCTGACGCGCGCCCGGACCCAGTAGACGCCGCAGAAACGGAAGAACTCCGTTTCGCTGAAGGCATAGTAAGCGTAGCCTTTGGATTCCCGCAGGTTCATGAACAGGCGGCTCCGCGTCGTCCCCCCCAGGACCTGCTTGAGGACGAGGAACGGGAAAAAGTCCGGATCGAAGGAGTCCATGATCACGTTGCCGGCGAAGATCGTCGCGTCCGATACGCCCGGAGCTTCGACGTAGCAGATTCGTTCCCGGCTGTTGGGGGACGGCGGCGGAGCGGCGGGCCGTTCAACGGGCTGGCCGACCCAAGCGTTGAAATGAACGCCGATCTTCTTCGCCATGGCGGCGCCGTCGATGTTCCCGGAGACAAGGACGGCGGCGTTTCCGGGCCGGTAGAAGCGGCCGTAAAAGGCGGCGACGTCCTTGACCGTTATGAACTTGATGACTTCCTCGGCGTAGGTGGCCGTTTGGTAGGGATGGTTCTCGAAGAGAATCCTGAGGAGCTGTCTCCAGCCGAGGGTCTCGGGGTTCTTCTTCCGTTCTAAGAGCTCCCAGAAAGCCGTTCTCCGGACCGCGCCGAGCTCGCGCTCCGTGAACGCGGCCTCGCAGACGATGAGCCTCATGGCGTAGATCGCATTGTCCAGGAATTCCTCGAGCACGTGCATGGTCAGAACGGTGTAGTCCATGAGGACGGTCACGGAATACTCGGCGCCCATCGATTCGATCATGTTTTCGAGGTAATCGGCCGACAGCAATTTGGTTCCCTTGCCGATCATACGCGCCGTGATGGCGGCGAGGCCCGGCAGTTCGGGCGGCGAGTCGGCCTCCCCGGCCCGAATGACGAGCTGGAGGGTCACCAGGGGAGCCCCCGGCCGGCGGGCGGTGGACACGGAAAGTCCGTTCGGCAAGAGAACGGATTCGACCTCCGGCAGCTTGAGTTCCAGGGGTTGGGCGTCGGGCAGGGGCGGCGTCCTTCGGAAACGCTCTTGGGCGCCGGCCGGAAGCGCCGGGAGAAGGACGGCCAGGGCCGCGGCCAGCAGAAAGCCGGCGGCCGGACCCGGCGGGCGGCGGGCGGGCGCTGCGGGCTTCATTTTGGCCCGAGCTCCAGGACGACCCTGTTTTGGGGGATGAAATACTTATTGACGAAGTAGTGCAGGGCTGGGGGACTGACGCGGAGGTATTTGTTCAATTCCCCGCCCAACTCCTCCAGGCCCCTCCCGTTGAAGGCGGCATCGACGAGGAAAAGCGCCCTTCCCAAACGGGTCGACAGCCGGTTGAGATGGTCCATCTCGAAACGACGTTTGGCCCTGTTGAGCTCATCTTGGGAGATAAGATTCGCCCGCAGCTTGTCGATTTCCGAAAGGATGGCCTTTTGCGAACGCCCGACCATGACCGCGTTGTTGTTGAGGCAAAAGAACTTCAGTGCCGCGACGCTCAGCCGCTCGTCCAGCGCGCCGCTGAGATGGCGGGCGGTCAAGTCCCGCCGGAGGAGACGGTTCCTCAGCCGTGATGTTTCGCCCTCCAGGAGGAGGTATTCCAGGATTCTGAGGATGTACACGTCGCCCGCCTGAAGGGGGTATAACCTGAATCCCATGTGGAATCCGGCGCCGGCCGCCGGGATTCCGACGAACCTCGCGACAGCGTCGTTCTCCCTGTTGAACACGGGCCGGGGAGGAGAGGGGATGTCGATCCCCGGCGGGATGGAGTCGAAATATTTGGCGACGAGCTCTCTCGTGCCGGCGCTGTCGATGTTGCCGACGATGCAGAGCACGGCGTTGTTCGGGACGTAATACGTGCTGTGGAAGGCCAAAACATCCGCTTCCGTAAGGCTCATCATTTCGAGGCCGGTCGCGATCAGGGGATGACCGTAAACGAAATCGGGGAAGAGGAGCATATCGAATTGAGCGAAGCTCTCGAGATATGGATCGGACGCCAGCCTTTCCTGGTGCTCCTGGATCAGCTCGGCCCGCGTTCGTTCGATGGCCGCCGGCGTGATGGCCAGGGATTTCATCCGGTCCGATTCGAGCCATAGGGCCAGGGCCAGGTAGTTCGAGGGAAGCGTCTCGTAGAACAGGGTCTTGTCGAACGTCGTGGTCGCATTGAGCTCGCCGCCGACCTTCTGGATGAAGCCGACGTGCTGGAGGGGGCTGACGTTTTCCGAGCCCTGGAACATCAGGTTCTCCAGGAGATAGGCCAGCCCCTCCTGGCCCGGTTTTTCGCGGAGCGTCCCGGCGCCGTAGGCGACGGCGACGGTCACCAAGGGGAGACGGGTGTCTTCGGACAAGATGACCCGGAGGCCGTTCCTCAAGCGGTAATCCTGGAATGGGAACCCGAGCGAGCCCTGGGCCGCCTCCTGTCCGGCAGCAGCCGGGAAGCCCCCCAGGACGAGGCAAGCCAGGAAAAGAAGGGAGCGTGCCGCTTTATTCATGCCTGTCGTTGAAGCCTTGGAGCCAAGCAAGGCTTAACAATAGCATAAAAGCGCCGTTGTTGAAAACCCCTCTGGAATGTGCTATTTTGGGCCGGAAAAAGCGCCTGAACGTCCGGACGATAGGGAGAGAAGACCATGGACCACGATATCAAGGACATGACCCTGGCCGCCAAGGGACGCCTGCGGATGGAATGGGCGGCCCGCTCCATGCCCGTCCTGGAAAGCATCAAGGAGATCTTCGCCAAGGAAAAACCCCTCGCCGGGGTCCGCATCGCGGCCTGCCTCCACGTGACGTCGGAGACGGCCAACCTTATGGAGGCCCTCAAGATCGGCGGGGCCGATGTCCGGCTCTGCGCCTCAAACCCCCTCAGCACCCAGGACGACATCCCCGCCGCGCTGGTCAAGTATCACAAGCTCCCCGTCTTCGCCATCAAGGGAGAGGATCCCAAGACTTATTACCGCCATATCCTCCAGGCCCTGGATCATGGCCCGTCCATCACCATGGATGACGGGGCGGACCTCGTCTCGGTCACCCATTCCAAGAGGCGCGACCTGCTGGCCGGCATTCTGGCCGGAACGGAAGAGACGACGACTGGCGTCATACGGCTCAAGAGCATGGCCAAGAACGGCGTCCTCCGCTACCCCATCATCGCCGTCAACGACGCCCAGACCAAACATCTCTTCGACAACCGGTACGGCACAGGCCAGAGCACGCTCGACGGCATCCTCCGGGCGACCAACGTCCTTCTCGCCGGCCTCAAGTTCGTCGTGGCCGGCTACGGCATGTGCGGCAAGGGCGTGGCCATGAGGGCCCAGGGCGCGGGCGCGCACGTCATCGTCACCGAGATCAACCCGATCCGGGCCATCGAGGCGGTCATGGACGGCTACGAGGTCATGCCGATGGCCGCGGCCGCGTCGATCGGGGACGTCTTCCTGACGGTCACCGGGAACAAGGCCGTCATCCGCAAGGAGCACTTTCGGCGCATGAAGGACGGGGCCATCGTGGCCAACGCCGGGCATTTCAATGTCGAGATCGACATCCCGGCCCTGGAAGCCCTGTCCCGCGGCAAGAGACGGGTCCGCGAGTTCGTGGACGAATATACCCTGCAGGACGGGAAACGGGTCCACCTTCTCGGCGAAGGGCGCCTCATCAACCTGGCCGCGGCCGAAGGGCATCCGGCCATGGTCATGGACATGAGCTTCGCCAATCAAGCCTTGAGCGTGCGCTGGCTTCTCGGCCGCGGCAAGGACCTCGACAAGAAAGTTTTCCCCGTTCCCACTGAGATCGACGAGGAGATCGCCGCCCTGAAGCTCGCGTCCATGGGCGCCGCGATCGACAAGCTGACGTCCGCGCAGAAGAGATATCTGGCCGACTGGCGGGAAGGCACCTGAGCGGCATCCGCGGCCGGACGGCGGGCTAACCCCGTTCGCTGATCATCTTCAAATAGCGGGCGATCGTGTCCTTGGTCTCGGCGTCCATGACCTTGCCCTGGATCTTGAGGAAGGTCTCTCTGGCCCGGGCGTAATCCCCGTTCTTGAAATAGGCCACGGCCAGGTTGTAGTTGAACAATATCTCTTCAGGGACGATCTTGACCGCGGCCTCGTAGGCGGCGATGGCTTCGCCGAGGCTGTTCCGCTTTTCGTAGATGAGCCCCCTGAGGTTGTGGGCCATGGCCAGGCGGGGCTGGATCTGGAGGGCTTTCTGGACGTTCTCCATGGCTTCGTCGAGCCGGTTCTGGAGGACGTAGAGCCGAGCCAGGTTGAAATAGGGGAGCTCCCGGTTCTGGTAGCCCGCGTCGAGGAGGGCGGTCTTGAATTCGTTCTCGGCCTTGTCGAGGAAGTTCATCTCCTGGTAGACGGTCCCCAGGTTGTTGCGGGCCTCGGTGAACTGAGGGTTGATCCCGAGGCACTTCTGGTAGGCCTTGACCGACTCGTCGAGCCGGCCCTTCATGGAATGGGCGAGCCCCATGGCGTTCCAGGCGAGATAATAGCGCGTGTCCAGGGACAGGGCCTTGACGAAATACTTGACCGACTCGTCGACGTTGTTCTGGTTGAGGAAGAACAGCCCGAGGTTGTACTGGTACTTGGGATCCTTCTCCCGGTTCCTCTGGATCTTCGCCTGCGACGACGCGCAGAAGGCGAGGCCGGCGCAGATGGTCAGGACGGCGATGGCTTTGGCTCGCATCCTTCTCCTCCTTGTCTCGAAATTCCGGGCTGTCACTCCGCTTTCAGCGTCCGGGACATCAGCTCCTCCACGGCCGCCTTCGGCGGCTTGCCGCGGTAGAGAACCTGGTAGATCTGTTCGGATATGGGCATCTCCACACCCAGGGTCCGGGCGATCCGGCGGGCGGCCACGGTGGTGTGGACGCCTTCAGCGACCATTTTCATCCCGCCCAGGATCTCGGCGAGCGGGCGGCCCTTGCCGAGCTCGTGGCCGACGCGGTGATTCCGGCTCAGCTCGCCGGTGCAGGTCAGGACGAGGTCGCCGATCCCGGCCAGGCCGGAGAAGGTCTCCTTCCGGGCGCCGAGGGCGATCCCAAGGTTGGTGATCTCGACGAGCCCGCGCGTGATGAGGGCGGCCCGCGAGTTCAAGCCGAATTTCATCGCATCGACGATGCCGGCCGCGATGGCGATGACGTTCTTCAAGGCGCCGGCGACTTCGACCCCGGTCACGTCGCTCGACGTGTAGGCCCGGATGGTCAGGCTGGAGACAAGCTGCTGGATCTCCCGAGCCGCGGCCGGGTCGCGCGAGGCGACGACCAAGGCCGTGGGATATCCCGTGGCGACTTCCCTGGCGAAACTGGGCCCGGAGAGCACGGCCAGGCGGGGACGGACGTGTGGTCGGAAGACCTCTTCCATGACCTGGCTCATCCGCATCAGGGTCTTCTTGTCGAAGCCCTTGGTCAGGCTGACGACGATCTGGTCTTTGCGCAGGACGGGCGCCATCCGGCCGTAAACGGACCGGCAGAACTGGGAGGGGACGGCGACGAAGACGACATCGGCGAAAGAAGCCGTTTCCCGGAGGTCGTCCGAAAACCCGACGGCTTCCGGAAACAGAAATCCGGGCAGAAAGACCGTGTTCTCCCGTGATTTCAGGGCTTCCCGAAGGATGTCCTCTTCCCGGATCCAGAGGCCGGTCGGCAGGCCGATCGACCCGAGGTACCTGGCGAAAGCCGAGCCCCAGCTTCCGCCGCCGATGACCGCTGCTTTCATCAGCATCTCTCCCCAAGTTTTCGTTCCGTGCCTTTGATCAGTCGTCCGATGTTGCGCCGGTGCTGAAAGACGACCAGGGTCGCGATGGCCAAGCTGACGGCGGCAACGCCCTTGGGGCCGCCGCTGACGAGGATGATCAAGGGGAAAACGAGCGAGCCCAGGATCGAGCCCAGGGAGACATAGCGGGTTAGCCCCACGGCAACCAAGAACAGGCCTAGGCCGGCCAGGCAGGGCGCCAAGGCGATCGCGGCGTAGGCGCCGATGGAAGTGGCCACGCCCTTTCCGCCCCTGAAACCGATCGAAAAAGGAAAACAATGGCCGATGACGGCGAGGAAGCCGCAGAACGCGGCGAACACCGGGTCGGCGAACCACTTCAGGGCCAGAAACGCGGGCAGGAAACCCTTGAGGATGTCGACGGCCGCCACGGGAAGGGCGCTTTTCCAGCCCTTGACCCGGAGGACATTCGTCGCCCCCGTGCCCCGGCTGCCGAATTCACGGACGTCCTTTTTGCCGGTCATGCGCACAAGGAGGTAACCCGTGGGGATGGACCCGAGGAGATAGGAAGCGGCGGCGAAGGGGATGTTCATGACAGTCCGGCCTCAAAGATGACCCGGTACTCCGCGCCCTCCGGGCGAAGGCGGCTCTCGAAAAGGGCGACCTTGCGGACGGTCATGCCGCCGAACGCCTTCTGCCGATGCTTTCCCAGCTCGAGCATGGCGTCCCGGATCCGGTCCGGCCCTTTGACCCGGCCGAGGGTCAAATGCGGTTTGAACGTCCGCTTCTCGCGGGCGAAGCCCTCGCCTTCGAGCGCCCCATCGAGCTCGTCCTGGAGGGCGAGGAGCTCCGGCTCGGCCGTAAAACCGATCCAGAGGACGCGCGGCTTCTCGTCCCCGGGGAAAGCCCCCGTCCCTTCGAGATGAAGGGGGAACGGGGAGTGCCGTCCGGCCACGTCCGTCAGGATCGTCTTCACCCGGACCGCCTGCGCCTCGTCGATCTCCCCGAGGAACTTCAGGGTCAGGTGAAGTCCGGCGGCTTGGGTCCAGCGGACGTCCGCCCGGGTGGCTTTCAAGTCCCGGATGAGAGCCAGGAGAGTCGTCTTGAGTCCGGGTTCAAGGTCGATGGCAATGAAAACTCTCACGAACGTTCTCGCTTCCTATTATAAAACCTTTTTAGACCGCTTGGTAAGGGATTTTCTCACGACGTCCAGTGCCTTTTGGGACGATTGGAACTTGACCTGGGCCCGGCCGCCGAAAAAGAGATTCCGGTGGACCGCGACCCCTTGAGCGTGGGCCAAAGCGATGTAGACGAGACCGACCGGCTTGCGAGCCGTCCCTCCGTCGGGACCGGCGACGCCCGTCACGGCCAGGCCGAGGTCCGCCCCGGAGGTCTTCCGGATGCCGATGGCCATGGCCCTGGCCGCTGCGGCGCTGACCGCCCCGCATCTCGTGAGGAGGGTCCCGGGCACTCCCAGCCTTCTCGTCTTGGCCCGGTTACTGTAGACGACGGCGGACTCGAGGAAATAGGCCGAGCTCCCGGGAACACCGGTCAACCGGTGGCCGATGAGGCCTCCCGTGCAGGACTCGGCGCAGGCGATCGTTTTTCCATTTTCCTTGAGGAGCGCGCCGACGACGGTTTCCAGGGTGTCGCCCTCGCGGGAATAGATCCACGGGGCGAGCGCATTCCCTATCGTTCTTTCCAATCCGTCAAGAAGGGCCTCGGCAGCGGCCCGGGGCCCCGCGCCTTTGTAAGTCAGGCGGATCGACAGGTCCCCTGGGCTGGCCAGGGTCGTCACGGTAACGCCCGGCGGCACGGACGCGTAGACGGGCTTCATCAGGGTTTCCATCGCCGACTCTCCCAACCCCGTGAGCCTCATCACCCGCCGGACCATCAAGCCCCGGCCGAGGGCGGCCAGCCGCGGCAGAACTTGGTTTTCGAACATGGGGCGGATCTCCCGGGGAGGGCCGGGGAGAAGGGCGACCTTGCAGCGCGCTTTGTTCAGCCACAGTCCCGGGGCCGTGCCGTTGGGATTGTCCAGGACCTCGGCTCCCTCGATCACATAACACTGTTTGAGGTTCGAGGCGGGCATGGCGATGCCCCGCCGACGGAACCTCTCCCGGATGCGGGCGTGAATATCTTTGTGATAGACGAGCTTCCGCCCCAAGGTCTTGGCCAGGATTTCCCGGGTCCGGTCGTCTTCCGTCGGGCCGAGGCCGCCCATACAAAAGATGAGCCGGGAGCGCCCGAGGGCCGTCCGGAGGACGCGGGCGAGGTCTCGTTCATCGTCCCCGACGACGGTCTTGAACGAGACGTCGAGGCCGATGCTGTTCAAGCCGGCCGTCAGGAACAGGGAATTGGTGTCCTGGAAGTCGGGGGTCAGGAGCTCGCTGCCGACGGCGATGATCTCTGTCTTCATGATCGTCCGGGCCTCAGACCCAGAGCAGGACCAGGCGGCTGAGGGCGGCCGCTACGAGGCCCGCGCAGGCGTCGTCGACCATGATCCCCCAGCCGCCGGGAAGCCTTTCCAGCCTCCGGATCGGCCAGGGCTTGATAATATCAAAAAAACGGAAGAGCGCGAAGGACACCGCCACGGAGGCCCAACCGGCGGGGAGGAAAGCGAGAGCGAGGAGCTGGCCGCACACCTCGTCGACGACGATCCGGCCCGGGTCGGGGCGGCCTAGCTCGGCGGCATGGATCGCCGAAGCCGCGACCCCGGCGAAGAAGAGACAGACCAGCAGGAGGAGATACAGGGGCCAGGCGAGGCCGTGGACGGCGTACTTGTAGATGATGACTGCGACCGCGCTGGCGACGGTGCCCGGAGCGAAAGGGAACAAACCGACGCCGAAGAAGGTGGCCAGGACCCTGGAAGCGATTTTCATGGGACGAGCCTCCCCGCGAGATCGTAGGCGTCGGCCGAGGTGACCTCGATCGGGACGATGGGCGAGGGCGGAGCGGCCATCCCGGCCGGGAGGTCGAAATGGACGATGCCGTCGACTTCCGGAGCTTGGAAACGGCCGCGTCCGGTCCAACGGCCGGGTTTCTCCGGGTCGCGGCTCTCGACGAGGACGTCGATCGTCTGGCCCAAGCGGCTCTCGTTCCGCGTGAGCGAAAGCCCGGCCTGGAGGTCCATGATCTCACGGCGGCGGCTTTCTTTTTCTTCCGGGCCGATCGCGTCCGGCAGGCTGTGGGAGGCCGTTCCTTTCTCCGGCGAATAGGTGAAAACTCCGAGGTGGTCGAAGCGGGCTTCCTTGACGAAGCGCCTGAGGGCGGCGAATTCTTTATTGCCCTCGGCCGGAAAGCCGACGATGAGCGACGTCCGGACGACGGCGCCGGGGAGCTTCGTCCGGATGCGGTCGAGGAGGCGGAGGGCCCGGGCGCCGTCCATGCCTCGGCCCATGGCCTTGAGCACGCCGGGATCGGAATGCTGGAAGGGAATATCGAAATAGCGGCAGACCTTCGACTCGGCCATGACGTCGATAAGAGCGCCGGTGATCTCCTCGGGATAGCCGTAGAGGAAGCGGAGCCATTCGACGCCCTCGATACGGACAAGGCGTCCGAGGAGGCTCGCCAGGCCGTTCCGGCGTCCCCGGTCGCGGCCGAACCAGGTCGTGTCGTGGGAGATGAGATCGATCTCCTTGACGCCGAGGCCGGCGAGCGTCCGGACCTCGCGGACGACCGAGGCCATGCTCCGGGAGACGTAGGGTCCCTTGATCAGGGGAATGGCGCAAAAGCCGCAGAGGTGGGAACAGCCCTCCGAGATCTTGACGTAGGCCCAGGCGCCGGGCGTCGAGACCAGCCGGGGCGAGGCGTCCGAATAGAGGAACGTCCGGTCCGGCCCGGAGGCGGGCCGGCCTTGAACGATCGCGGCGATCTTGTCGAAACTCCTGACTCCCGTCCACGCGTCGATTTCAGGGAATTTGTCTTCAAGCCGGGCCCGGTCCCTCTCCACGTAGCAACCGGCGGCGATGATCAGCTTGCGGGGGTCCCTGCGCTTGAGCTGGAGGACCTCCTCGAGCGTCTCCTCGGCTTCCTCGCGGGCCGGCCCGATGAAGCCGCAGGTGTTTACGATGACCACGTCCGCGTCCTCAACCCGGCCGGCAAAAGCATAGCCGGCCTTTTTCAGGGCCCCGAGCATGACTTCGCTGTCGACGAGGTTCTTGGCGCAGCCGAGGCTGATGAGGGCGATCTTGCCTGTGGCGCGCCGGCCGCCCGGGGCGCCGCGCGTCGGCCGGGTCAAGGATAGATCCTGTAGAGGAGCCGGGGGAAGGGGATGGTTTCGCGGATGTGCTTGATGCCACAGACCCAGGACACCATCCGCTCGACGCCCATGCCGAATCCCGAATGAGGGACGGAGCCGTACTTACGAAGGTCGAGGTACCACTCGTAGGCCTCGCGCGGCAGCTTGTGTTCCTCGAGACGCCTCTCGAGAAGGGCCAGGTTGTGGATGCGCTGGCCGCCGCCGATGATCTCGCCGTAGCCTTCCGAGGCCAGGAAATCGACGCCGAGGACAACGTCCGGGTTCTCCGGCGCCGGCTGCATGTAGAAGGCCTTGATGGCGGCGGGGAAGTGGGTGACGCAGACGGGCGAGTTGTAGACCTCGGAGATGAGCGTCTCCTCCGGGGAGCCGAAGTCGTTGCCCCACTCGATCTTCGAGCCCTTCTCCCGGAGGAGCGGGACGGCCTGGTCGTAGGTCAGTCGGGGGAAAGGCTTCTTGACGGCCTCCAAAGGCTTCGTGTCGCGCTCGAGGGTCTCCAGGTCGTTCCCGCGCTTCGTCAGGACGCGCTCCATGATGTACAGGACGAGGTCTTCGCCGAGCTCGGTGATGTCGGCGAGCGTGGCAAAGGCCACTTCGGGCTCGACCATCCAGAATTCAATGAGGTGGCGGCGAGTCTTCGATTTTTCCGCCCGGAAGGTCGGGCCGAAGCAGTAGACCTTGCCGAAGGCCGTGGCCGTGGCCTCGTTGTAGAGCTGCCCGCTCTGGCTGAGGTAGGCTTTCTGGTCGAAGTACTCCGTCTCGAAAAGAGTCGTCGTCCCTTCGCACGCGCTCGGCGTCAGGATGGGCGTGTCCATGAGGCGGAAACCGCGTCCGTCGAAGAAGTCGCGGATGGCCTTGATGACCTCGGCCCGGACACGGAGGATGGCATGCTGTTTCGAGGAGCGGAGCCAGAGGTGGCGGTGCTCCATCAGGAACGGGGTGCTGTGCTCTTTGAGCGTGATCGGATAGTCCTCGGCCACCTGGACGATATCGAGGTCGGCGATGGTCAGCTCGAATCCGCCGGGCGCCCGCTTGTCCTCGCGGACGCGGCCCCGGACGACGAGCGAGGACTCCTGGGTCAGCCGGCCGAACTTCTGAAAGAGGGGAGAGTCCTTGTCGGCGCTGAAGGCCGTCGCTTGGATAAGGCCCGTCCCGTCGCGGACGAGGAGGAAGCGGACCTTGCCCGAAGAGCGCTTGTTATAAAGCCAGCCGCGGACTTCGACGTCCTGGCCTTCGTATCGCGCGATGTCCTCGATGTAGACCCATTTCATGACGCGCCAATTATAAAAGAAACACGCCCTCGGTGCAAACATCGAGATGTTCGCCTTCGTGAATCCACGTTGCCTAGGGGTGTTCCCAGAGGAGGCCGGGGAATAGGGGGTTGAGGGTGTCGTCGGAGGGAGCATAAGGCGGTGATTTAGCATTCCCGGGACGGATACGCGGCCTCCTCCCATCGGATCCGGACCGGGAAGGCGTAAAGAATCACCGCAGCGCACGGAGACGATGCCCGAGGCCCCTCCGC
>Ga0154867_1003_pt3 | contig 28000 bp, 24 predicted proteins | sample Rifle2008BG19ft_FD_105839 | JGI IMG/M metagenome (GOLD analysis project Ga0154867, IMG submission 105839) | Candidatus Aminicenantes bacterium RBG_19FT_COMBO_65_30 | reverse complement strand
ACGGGGCTTTCCTTCTCGGCCATGAACCGGGTCAGGGCGTCCCGCCATAATTCAGAATGCTGGAGCGTGGTGATCCTGTTCCGGAACATCGCCGCGCCCTTCCGGGGCTTGGATTCCATCTTCTCCAGGATGTCGAGGACTTCTTTCTTGAAACCGCAGGGCCCGTAGTAGGCGAGGTAGGCCTGCCAGGCTTCGGGAATCCCTGAAGCGGATTTGAGGGGCTTGGAGATGAGGCCGATCTTTTTGAGGAAACCGGTCTCCTCTCTGCCGCCGAGCTTCCGGAGCCCCTGCTCCGTGATCCTGTAAGGGAGTAATTCGTAGGAGGATAGGTGATTCCCTCGGACATGGATCCGGAGACAGAATCCGGTTCGTCGATAATACAGGTCGGAAGGCTGGTAAAAAACGAAGTTTCCCAGGCTGTAGGCGACGAGGCGTCCGCCCCGGACTTCCAGGCCCTGCGGGACATGGGGGTGGTGGCCGATGACGCAGTCCGCCCCGGCCTCGGCCAGGGCCCGGAAGGCTTGGACGACGTACGGAGGTGGAAAGGGGACGTATTCGAGGCCGGCATGCCCCACGGCGATGACGAAGTCGCCCCGCTTTTTGGATGTCCGGACGAGGGCGAGAAGCCGGTCGATCTCCCAGCCGACGACGCCGGGACCGCCGCGGGAAGCCGTCAGGTCCTCCCCTTCGCTGAAGTTCAGGATGGTGACCCTCGTCCTCTTGACGAGAACGGTCAGCGGCGACAAGGCCTCCTTGAAGCTGAGGCCGGCGCCGACCGTCCGGATCCCGTTCCGGCGGAGGATATCCAGAGTGTCCCGGAAACCCCGGATGCCGTAGTCGAAAACGTGGTTGTTGGCCAGGCAGGCGACCTCGAACGGGACCCGGGTCAGGCCTTCGATATGGGCGGGCAGGCCCTTGAAGACGGCGCCGCTCTTCCAAACGGGCCTCCGGGCCGCCGTCAGCGCACATTCGCAGTTGACGATCCGGAGGTCGGCGGAGCGAAGGGCCGGCAGCATGTCTCCGTAGACGGAATCGGGAGATGACCGGACCACGGGCTCCAGAGCCCGGATCGGAGCCCAGTCCCCGGCAATCGCGATCGAGATTGAATCCGTCATTTCATCCGCTCGGCCATCTCCCTTCGTCGCATGGCATCCTTCTCTCTCCGGGTTCGATTTGTCAGAATCTTAGCCTCGGGCGCGGAGACTGTCAAGGCGGTCGGTTGACTTGGACCATCCGAAGGGCTATAACCGCCCTGAGAGACGCGAAGGGATAACCCCGATCATGAACGTAATCCGGTTATTCTGGCTGGTCGCTCTGGGGCTGTCAGCCGTTCTCCCCGGGGCCGTGTCCGGCAAGAGCGTCACGACCCCCCGGACCGAGGAGCCCTGGCTCATCCCTAAGATCTCAGGGCCTGTCACGCTCGACGGGCTGAGCGACGAAGAGGCTTGGAAGGATATCAAGCCCTTTCCCCTGGTCATGTTCATCCCCAATCCGGGGAATCCCCCCTCGGAAAAGACAGAGATCATGCTCGGGCACGACGATCGTTTTCTCTATGCCGCCGGCCGGCTTTATGACAGGGAACCGAAAAAGATCCAATCGCCGTCGAAGAAGCGCGATTATTTCGAATCGAACACCGAATGGTTCGGCGTCCTCCTCGATACCTTCAACGACAAGGAAAACGCCCTGGGCTTCTTCACTACGCCCTCCGGCCTGCGTTGGGACGGGATGGTGACCAATGATGCCGAGCAGAGGACGATCAACGATATGCCCATCAACGCGAGCTGGAACACCTTTTGGGACGTGGCGGTCGTCAGGAACGGCCAAGGCTGGTTTGTCGAGATGCGAATTCCCTTCTCGAGTCTGCGTTTTCAAGATAGGGACGGACGCGTCCTGATGGGCCTGACCGTTTTTCGCTATATTCCCCGCAAGACCGAGAACGTTGTCTTTCCGGACATCGACCCGAAGGTAGGCATGATGGGCATCTGGAAGCCTTCCCAGGCGCACGAGATCATCCTGGAGGGAGTGCGCAGCGGCCGGCCCCTCTACATCACGCCCTACGGCCTCGGGGGCTACGGGCAGTCGAATGAGCTGAACGGCGAAGAGACGGCCTATGTCCACCGGGACAAACCGGCCCATGAGGTCGGCTTGGACGTCAAGTACGGGCTCACCAGCAACCTCACGCTCGACCTGACCGTAAACACCGATTTCGCCCAGGTCGAGGCGGACGATTACCAGGCCAATCTCACCCGATTCTCGCTGTTCTTCCCCGAAAAGCGGCTCTTTTTTCTGGAGCGGGCCGGGATCTTCGACTTCAGCTTTGGGGAGTACAATCAGCTCTTCTACAGCCGCCGGATCGGTATCTCGGAAGAGGAGGAACCGGTCAGGATCTACGGCGGGGCGCGGCTGACCGGCCGGCTCGGCCTTTGGGACATTGGTTTCCTCGACATGCAGACGGCGCCTCTCTCATCGGAGGACGTGCCCTCGGAGAATTCCGGCGTGTTCCGTGTCAGGCGCAGGGTCTTCAATCCCTTTTCCTATATCGGCGGGATGTTGACCACCAAGCTGGGAACGGACGGCTCTTATAATCTCGTTTACGGATTGGACGGGACGCTCCGCATCGGCGGCGACGACTATCTTCTCGTGAATTGGGCCCAATCCTTCGAGGATGGCAAGACCAACACGGTCGTTTCCCTCGACCCGGCCCGGTTCCGGCTCGGCTGGGAGAGACGGACCCGGAAAGGCCTAGGCTTCAACCTCGGCCTGTCCTATTCGGGCGAGGACTATGACCCTGGCCTGGGCTTCGAAATGCGCGAGGACTTCACCCGGTTCGGGAATAGAGTCCTCTATGGATGGCTCCCTGGCGAGAAATCGTTTCTGAGCCAACATTATTGTTTCGCCGACGGGTCGATGTATCTTCGTAACGAAGATCATTCCCTGGAGTCCGCCGAGCTCGGCCCGGGGTGGGGATTCCTGGCCAAGTCCGGCTGGAACGGCGAGTTCGCTCTGAAAGCGTATCGGGAGAGCGTGCGGGAGGAGATATCCTTTTTCGACAAGGTTTTCGTCCCGCCGGGAGACTACGCCTTCTACGGACTAAATGGGTATTTCCAGACACCGTTCGGCAAGCTCATGGCCGCTACAGTGACGGTCAACGCCGGCTCATTCTACGACGGCTGGCGGGCGACCGTCGGGGTCAGACCGGTCTGGGGGATCTCCTCGGACTTGACCCTGAGCGGATATTATGAATTCAACCGTGTCGATTTTCCCGGACGGCGACAGTCTCTGACGGCCCAGATCGCCCAGGTTCGCCTATTAGCGACCTTGAGCACGAAATTCTTAGCCTCGGCCTTCATCCAATACGACAGCGCCTACGATGAGGTGACCGCCAACCTGCGTTTCCGTTTCAATCCGCGGGAGGGCAACGACCTGTACCTGGTCATCAACGAGGGCCTTAACACCCGTCGTGCCGATTACAGTCCTCTTCGGCCGCCCTACAGCAGCCGGGCCGTCATGATCAAGTATTCCTACACCTTTGTTGTCGACTAAAGACGGCCCGCTTTTTGCCTCTATCAGACTCCGGACTCGGTGCGTCAATCAAGCTTCTTGTGAAAACGGGCGACGCTGAGGGCCAGAATGATGGTCCCCAGGACGAGAAGGGCCGCCGCCTGTGGCCAGAGCTCGGCCCAGCCCGCCCCCTTGAGCATGATGCCCCGGATGATGACGAAGAAATAGCGGATAGGGATAATCGTCGTCAAAAGCTGGAAGACCTTAGGCATGTTCTCGATGGGGAAGACAAAGCCGCTGAGCAACAACTGGGGCAAGATGAAGAACAATGAGGTCAGCATGGCCTGCTGCTGGGTCCTGGAGATGGTCGAGATGAACAGGCCCGTGCCGAGAGTGTTGAGCATGAAGGCCAGGCACAGGGCGAAGAGGAGCGCCACGCTGCCCCGGACGGGGATGCCGAACCAGCCCCGGGCCACGGTGATGACGAACGTCGCGTCAACCAGCCCGATGAGGACGAACGGCAGGAGTTTCCCCACAATGAGCTGGTAGGGGCGGATGGGCGTCACGATGAGTTGCTCCATCGTCCCCGTCTCCCTCTCCCGGACGATCCCCAGGGAAGCGAGCGAGGTGGTCATGATCATCAGGATGAGGCCCAGGACGCCGGGCACCATGAAATTCCGGCTCTTGAGCTCCGGGTTGTACCAGACCCGAACCTCGGTGTTGACGAGGACGGGCTTGAGGCCGAGGCCCTTGGCCCGCTCGAAGGCTTCGAAGATGATCTTCTGGGCGTACTTCGCCGCGATCATCGTCGCGTAGTTGACGCCGATCGTCGCCGATTGGCTCTCCGAACCGTCGGCGATGATCATGACCGATGCCTCCTGCCGCGCGGCGATCTTGTCGCCGAAGCCCCGGGGGATGACGAAGGCCATGGCCGCGTCGCCGTGGTCGAGGTAGCGATCGACCTCGTCCATTCGCTCGACGCGGGCCTCGACCGAAAAGTAGCCGGAATTGACGAAGTCGTCGAGGAATTCGCGGCTGGCCGCCGAGCGGTCCATATCGCAGATGACCGAAGGGATGTTCTTGACGTCGAGGTTCGCGGCATATCCCAGGAGGAGAAGCTGGAGGATCGGGGATATGAAGATCACCGGGAGGAGCTTCGGGTCCCGCCGGAGCTGGACGAACTCCTTCCAGAGGATGGACAGGATGGCCTTCACCGCGCCCTCCTCGCCCGCCTCCGACCGCCCTCACCGCCCGACCGCAGCATGACGACGCTCAAGGCCAGTGTCAGGACGGCGAAGCCGGCCAGGAACAGGATCTGCTCCCAGAAGGCGCCGAGCCCGACCCCCTTGAGGATGATGGCCCGGAGGGCGACAAGAAAATACTTGGCCGGGACGAGGTAGGTCACCGCCTGGATGACGGCGGGCATGTTCCTGACCGGGAAGACGAAGCCCGAAAGAATGAAAGTCGGCAGGATCGTCGTCAGGACGGAGATGAGGAAGGCCACCTGTTGTGTCCGGGTGATGGCGGAAATGAGGATGCCCTGCCCCAGCCCGGAGATGAGGAACAGGATCATGGTCAGGAGGAGAAGGATATAACTCCCCTTGACGGCAACACCGAAAAGGACCCAGCCCAGCCCGAGAACAAGGTGGGCCGCGGCCAGGGAGATCAAAACGTAGGGGATCATCTTGCCGATGATGAGCGCCGCGGGCCGGAGAGCCGAGACGTTGATCTGCTCCATGGTCCCCCGCTCCTTCTCGCGGACGATGGAGAAGGCCGTCGACGTGGTCAGGATGACCATGAGGATGAAGGCCATCAGCCCGGGCAGGAGGAACCGGGCGCTCTTGAGCTCCGGGTTGTACCAGACCCGGACCTCGGTCTCGAGGGGGAGCGTCAGGCCCCCGAGTCCGCGGCGCTCCATGGCCTCGAGCGTGACCTTCTGCGAATAGCTTTGCAGGATGGCCGCGGCGTAGCCGGCCGCCGTCGTCCCGCTCATGGCGTTGGCGCCGTCGATGAGGAACTGGACCGAGGGGCTTCGCCCGGCCAGGAGGTCCTCGGAGAACGTCTCGGGGATGACCAGGGCGGCCTTTATCTTCTCGCGGGCCATCAGGCCGTCGATATCGCCGGACCGGTCGAGCTCCGCCTTGACATCGAAGTACTCCGTCGTCCCGAACTTCTTAGCGAGCTCGCGGCTGATGCGGCTCCCGTCCTGGTCGACGACGGCGAGCGGGATGTGCTTGACGTCGAAGTTCAGGGCGAAGCCGAACATGAGGAGCAGGAAGGCCGGGAGGAAGATCATGAAGACGAGCGACCGCGAGTCCCTGCGGATCTGGCGGAACTCCTTCAGCATGACCGGCCCGACGAAGGCGAAGAGCGGCGTCTTCATGAAGCCGCCCCCCCGTCCGCCTTGCTCCCGGACTGCTCCTCGATCTTGTGGATGAAGACGTCCTCGAGCGACGGGACGATCCTGTCGACCCTGTCCGGCACGATCCCCTCGCGGGCCAGCCGTTCCCGGATGAGCCGGCGGCCCTCGGCCTCGTCGGCGACGCTGATGTGAAGGGCGGTCCCGAAGATCGACGTCTCCAGGACCCACGGCTCCCCGCGGAGGACCTCGAGGGCGTCGACGGCCCGGGCGCTGGCGACCTCGAGGATGGGGTTGCGGATGACCTCGGCCTTGAGCTCGCGCGGACTGCCGCCGGCGACGATGCGGCCGGCGTGGATGAGCCGGATGTCGTTGCAGTATTCCGCCTCGTCCAGGTAATGGGTGGTGACGAAGACGGTGACCTTGCGTTCGGACAGCTCGTTGATGAGCTCCCAGAAGCGCCGGCGCGAGGCCGGGTCGACGCCTCCCGTGGGCTCGTCGAGGAAGACGATCTCGGGCTCGTGGAGGATGGCACAGCCCAGGGCCAGCCTCTGCTTCCAGCCGACGGACAGCGTCCGGGTCAGGCTCCGCTCGCGCCCATTGAGTCCGGCCATGTCCAGGAGCCAGGGCAGGCGCGCGTCGATGGCCTTTTTCGACAGGCCGTAGACGCCGCCGAAGAAGCGGATGTTCTCGACGACGGTCAGGTCTTCATAAAGCGAAAACCTCTGGGACATGTAGCCGATGACCTTCTTGACCCGTTCCGGCTCGTGTCCGACGTCGAAGCCCCCGACCGTGGCCGTCCCCGACGTCGGATCGAGCAGTCCGCAGAGCATGCGGATGGTCGTCGACTTGCCCGCCCCGTTGGCGCCGAGGAAGCCGAAGATCGCGCCCCGCCCGACCTCGAAGCTGACGGCGTCGACGGCCGTAAAACCGCCGAATTTTTTGGTCAGGGACTTCACTTCGATGGAGAGATCGGCCACGGCGCTTCTCCCGCCCTTCCGCGCCTCAGCGCCCCAACGCCTTTTCCAACCTGGCCTGGGCGAGCACGAGGTCGATCGCGGCCTGAGTCCGGTTCAGCCGCGCCCGGAGGAGGGCCACGTCGGCGTCGAGGACGTCGGCGTTCAGGGCGACCCCCTGCTTGAACCTCTCCCGGGTCACCCGGAGGTTCTCCTCTGCCTGAGCGACGGCCTGGGCGGCCACCCGGACCTTGTCCCCGGCCCGGGCCAGGCTCAGGCGGCTCTGGGCGATCTCCAGGACGGCCTGTTCTTCAAGGAGCTTGCGGGCGTCCCGGGCCTGGGCCAGCTGGGCTTTAGCCTGCTCCGCCTGGCTCTTTGTCTGGCCCCAGTTCCAGATATCGAATGACACGGAGATCCCTACGTCCCATGTCCCTTTGAACTTGTCCAGGGCCGGCATGAACCGGGGATTCGGCCGGAGATAGTAATAGTTGCCGGAAAGGAAAACCTGCGGATAAAAGCCCGCTTGGGCCGTTTTGACGCCCAGCTCGGAGGCTTTGATCCTGAACTCGGCCGATTTGAGCTCCGGACGGTTGGCCAGGGCCGTCTCGACCGGGTCTCCTCCTTCAGCCCCCTCCCCGGCGGGAAGACGCGCGGCCCGGCTCTCGGCCGAAGTTGTCAGGTCGACGTCCGTATCGAGAGGCAGTCCGATCAGGCTGTCGAGCGTGGTCAAGGCTATCTCGGCGGCGTTCCGGGCGTCGATCCTCATGAGCTCCGCGTTCGAGAGCTCGAGCTCGGTCCGGAGGACCTCATTCTTCGTCAGGAGCCCCTGGTCGAAGAACGCCCGGACGTCCTTGAGATGCTCCGCGACCTGGCCGATCGTCTCGTCGATGACCTTCTCGAACTCCCTGGCCCGGGCGAGTCCCCAGTAAGCGCTCTTGACGGCAAAGATGAACTCGGCCCGGTCCTTTTCGAGATCCAGCCCGGCCGATCTCTCGAGCATCCGGGACGACTCCTGCCCCGACTGGAGACGGAAGCCCGTGAACAGGGGCTGTTGGACGCCCAGTCGCAGGTTGAAATTGTTGAAGTAGCTCTGCGATACGACTATCGGATTCGGCGAGATGGGCAGGGTCACCTCGAAGGGCGGGACCTCGCTCAGCCGCGTGTACCCGCCGCCGAGCTTGAGGGACGGCAGGCGGCCGGCGGCGATCTCCCGGGTCTTCGCGGCCATGGATTCGACCTTCATCCGCGAAGCATGGAGCCCGGGACTCGCCTCAAGCCCGGCGGAGATGGCCTCTTCCAAAGACAGTGGCCTCTTCTGGGCTGGGGCCGCGAGCGGCAGGAAAAGAATGAGTGCGATGGCGAAGGTTTTCCTAAGCATGACCGGCCTCCGATTGGGCGGATTGGGTGACGGAAATGAAAACGTTTTCGAGGGACGGCGGGAGGAGCCGCTTTTGGAGAATGCGGATCCCCTCCCGGGCGAGAGCGGTTTCGATGATCGGGATCTCCTTCTCCGGCTCATCGACGACGACGTTCAGCCTGTCCCCGAAAAGCTGGACCTCGCGGACCTCGGCCAGCTTTTTCAGGACGGCAAAGGCCCGCCGGATCTCGGGGCAGACGATCTCGACGACCGTCCCCCGCATCAAGAGCTTGATGTTATGGGGCGTGTCCGCGGCGAGCAGCTTCCCGCCGCCGAGAAGCCCGACCCTCGAGCATCGTTCGGCCTCGTCCATGTACGGCGTGGCCATGACGATGGTGATCCCGGACCGGAGGAGGGACGAGAGGATCGTCCAGAAGTCCCGCCGCGAGACGGGATCGACCCCGGTCGTCGGCTCGTCGAGAAAGATGAGCCGGGGGGTATGGATGAGCGTGCAGGCCAGGGCCAGCTTCTGCCGCATGCCCCCCGAAAGGCGCTCGGCCAGGCGGCCGCGGAAGGGGGTCAGGCGGGTGAACTCGAGGAGCTCCTCGCGGCGCCGGCGAAAGTCCGGGACGAGATGGATCCCGGCGAAAAACTCGATATTCTCGTCTACGGTCAGGTCGCCATATAGGCTGAACTTCTGGGAGAGATAGCCGATCCGGATCTTGATCTCGTCGACCTCCCGGACGAGGTCGTAGCCCAGGACCGACGCCTGGCCGGATGTCGGACCGAGGACGCCGCAGAGCATCCGGATCGTGGTCGTCTTCCCGGCGCCGTCCGGGCCGACGAGCCCGAACATCTCGCCCTCGCGGACCGTGAGGTCGAGGGCGCGGACGGCCTCGACGGAATCGAACCTCTTGCCGAGGCCGCGGGTTTCGACGGCGAGCGCGCTCATGGAGCGACCCTTTTTCAGTTGGCTTCGGGGCCGACCCGGATGACGGCGTCGGCGGGCAGGCCCGGCTTGAGCAAACCTTCGCGGTTCTCGATCTCGACCTTGACGCCGAAGACGAGCTTGACCCGGTCCTCCTTGGTCTGGACGTTCTTGGGAGTGAATTCGGCCTCGGGCGAGATGTAGGTGATCTTCCCGGCGAAAGCCTTGTCAGGAAAGGCGTCGATCTTGACCTCGGCGGTATCGCCCAGCCGGACCCGGCCGAGCTCTTTTTCGGTGACGTAGATCATGACGTAGACGCTGTCGAGCTCGACCAGGGTCACGACGGTCGCTCCGGCGGTGACGAGCTCGCCGGCCTCGACGGCCTTGTGGGTGACGATGCCGCCTGACGGGGCCGTGATCGTGCAGTCGGCGATCGTTTTCGCCAGCAGATCGGCGGCGGCCTGGGCCTGGGCCAGGCGGGCTTTGGCGGCCTGGATCTCCTCGGGCCGGGCGAGTCTGCGGATCTTGTTCAAGGCCTCGACCGCGGCGCTATGCTGGGCCGTGGCGACGGTCAGCCGGGCCTCGGCGTCGTCGCGGGTTTTCGGCGTGACGCTCCCGGTCCTGGCGAGCTCGCGCATCCGCCGGGCGTCGTCCTTGGCCACGGTCAGAGAGGCCTCCGCCTGTTTCAAGGCCGCTTCCGCCTGCCGGATGTCCTCGGCCCGGGCCCCCTTGACGAGGAGGGCGAGCTGGGCCTCGGCCAGCCGGATGCCGGCCTCGGCTTGGCGGAGCTGGATGTCGAGCGTCGCATGGTCGATCGCGGCCAGCTTGTCGCCCGGCTTGACCCGAGTTCCTTCATCGACGGCCAGCTCCATGACCTGGCCCGAAACCTTGGCGGCCACGTTGACCTCGACGGCTTCGATCGTCCCCGAAGCCGTGATGGCATTTTTCGCCCCCGTTGCGGAGCAGGCCAGCCCGGCGAGGGCGACCACGAAGAGTGCGGTGATTTTTAATCTCATGATGCGCCCTCCTTTTGGGGCTCGAAAAGCGCCGGGGTCACGGCCGAAAAGTCCAAGCGGCCCTCGTCCGTCAGAATCCCCTGGAAAAAGACCTTGATGACCGATTCGAACGTCTCGGCCGGCGACCGCCCCGAACGGAGGATCTCAGCGGGGTTGACGAATTCCTCGACGAGCTTGAGGAACATCTTCAGAAGAAGGTCCATGTTGATGTCGCCGCGGAAGAGGCCCCGCTTGCGCCCGGCCTCCAGGATGGCCTTGAAGTTGATGATGATCTTTTCCCTGCGGAAGTCGTCGATCTCCTTCCAGACCTGCGGGGCGCTTCTCTGGATGTCGCGGATGAAGAGCGGCCCGAACTGGGCGATGCGGCCGACGACGAAGGCGGAGAGGGCGGCCAACCTCTCGATGAAACTCATTGTGTCATCCTTCATGATCGTGTCGACGCGGCCGGCGATTTCGGCCATAACCGCGCGGACCGCCTCCCGAAGGATCTCTTCCTTGCTCGCGAACTCCTTGTAAAGGGTCGCCTTGCTGATGCCCAGTTCGGCGGCGATGTCGTCCGCCGTCACCCGGACAAAGCCCCGGCTCAAGAAGAGCTCCCGGGCCGCGGCGACGATCCGGGCGCGGTCCGCCTTGACGATTCGCGGTCGAAGGGCGGGCCCCCCGCCGGATTTCCCCTTAGAAACCATGGAAACTCTTTTAGTTTTCACAGTTTTATTATAGGCCTGGGATCCGCTTTGTCAAGTCCCCGCCGCTTATTTCCCGGCAGGCCGGAAGATGTGCCGGATACGTGATATGATACTGTTCCCATGGACGCGACACCGCGGCTGTTCAAGACGAGGCAGGCCTGGCGGGCCTGGCTTTCACGCCACCACGCCAAGTCGAAGGGGATCTGGCTGGCCTACTACAAGAAAACCTGCGGCAAGAAGTCTGTGACCTACGAAGAGGCCCTGCAGGAAGCCCTTTGTTACGGCTGGATCGATTCGACGGTCGGCCGGGTCGACGCCGAACGTTACAAGCAACGTTTCACCCCGCGGAACGAAAGATCCGTTTGGTCGGCGTCCAACAAGGCCCGCGTCAAAAAGCTCATCGACGAGGGACGCATTACCCCCCCCGGCCTGGCCAAGGTCGAGGCGGCCAAACGAAACGGCTCTTGGGACAGCCTCAACGACGTCGAGAAGATCAGCCGGGGCGTGGACCTGCCCGCCGACCTCCTGGAGGCCCTGGCAAGGGAGCCGCGGGCCATGGAGATTTTCGAGAAACGGCCGCCGTCGGAAAAGAAGCTCTGGGGGTATTGGGTCCTCAACGCCAAGAAACCGGAAACTCGCGCCCGCCGTGTCGCCGAGACCGTCATACGGGTCCTAGCCGGCCGCCGCCCCGGTTTCTAGGCGGGCCGCTTTTCATCCGCGCTTCCCGGGCACAGTGCGGGAACAGGTCCCTCGGCTCGGGGCCCTTTTCTTCCGGTGCTGTTCAAGCCTCGATGATCCCGAGCGGCGGGTTCGTCTTCCACTTGCCCCGCGTGAAATCGGGGAGCTCGACCGGCTTGCCCTTCCCGGCGACGCTCTTCACGCTCGCCCCGACTATGGCGCTCCAGGCGGCCGCGTCGTAGACGTCCTGGTCGAGCGGCTCGCCCCGCCGGAGCGACTGGATGAGCCGGTAGTCCTCGATGTAATCCATGCCGCCGTGGCCCCTCCCCTCCCCCTTCGAGGCGATGGCCTTCCAGAGCGGGTGCTCGAACTCGGCGGCGAACTTCTCGAAGTCGTCCCACTGGTGGGGCTTGTCCGCCTTTCCTTCGATATAGATGCGGTCGGGCCACTTGTGGGCCAGACCCTTGGTTCCCTGGACTAGGTTGATCCGCATGTAGGGCCGCGGCAGGTTGGTGTCGTGGATGAGGATGATCGTCTTGCCGAGCTTCGTCTTGATCAGGCTGGTGTTGACGTCGCCGAGGACATAACGCTCCTTGGCCTGGGGCGAGTCGGCGCCGAACGTCGTCACGGCGTATTCGTGGAGGCCGCGGGTGGGGCCGCTCATCGACACGAGGTAGTCGAAAGCGTCGCCGCGGTTGACGTTCAGGCACTGGGCCACGGGTCCCAGCCCGTGGGTCGGGTAGAGGTTGCCGTTGAGCTTCTGGGCCCAGGCCCGCCGCCACAGCCCCTCGCCCTCCTTGGAGAACTTGACGCCGCGCAGGTCGTGGAGGTAGCCGGCCTCGGCGTGAAGAACTTCGCCCAGGATCCCCTTGCGGACGAGATTCAGGGTCATGAGCTCGATCCGGTCATAGCAGCAGTTCTCCATCATCTGGCAGTGCTTCTTGGTTTTTTCGGCCGTTTCGACGAGCGCCCAGCAGTCCTTGAGGGACATGGCCGCCGGGACCTCGGTCGCGGCGTGCTTGCCGTTCTTCATGGCCGCCAGGCAGACCGGGACGTGCCATTCCCAGGGTGTCGCGGTCATCACTAGGTCGAGCTCCTCGGTCTCGCACATCCGCCGGAAATCGTCCGGCCCCTTGGAATAGCCCGCCGGCTTGGGCTGTCCGGCCTCGACGACCCACTTCTGGGCCCGCTCGACCTTGGCCGGGACGATGTCACAAATGGCCTTGACCTCGACCCCCTCGATGTTCAGGTAGTTCTGGACGTGGGCGGAGCCCATGCCGCCGACCCCGACGAACCCCACCCGGACGGTCGGGACCGGGGACGCCTTGAATTGGGACCGGGCCTCGCCCGGGAGGGCGGCCGCGTCTTTGGCTTCGAGCCCCAGCCCGGCCACGGCCGCGCCCAGTCCGGCGGCGGCGCCGATCTTGAGAAAATCCCTACGGCTCGGATTCTTGCTGTCGTCGTCCATGGGACCTCCTAGAATATGCGGACGGCCAAGCCCCCCAGGAGCTGGAAGCCGCCCAGATTGACGTTGCTCGAGACAAACGGGCCGGCGCAAACGAGAAAAACGAGCCCAAGAACCTTGACGCTCTTCATGGGCATTTATTTAATCAGATATCGGACTCCATGGTCAACTGCCCGAACCCCCTACCCCGAACTCCCATCAAGTCAGGAGTTTTCTTTTCTTGTCCCAACGCTCGCGCAGCCTGACGGAATCAAGGCCGAGACAGCTCCCCTTGGCGAGCGGATTCCGGCTCGCGCCCTCGAACCTCAGGGTGTGGTTCCCGGCCGCGAGCTTCAGGCTGCCCAGATAGACGTCCTTGACCTCGAGGTCCCGGGAATAGAAATCGAAGGCCGGGCTCTCGGCCGGGTGACCGCCGTCCTCGGCGAGCGGCACGGGCTTTCCGTCGAGGAAGATCCGGTACCGGCCGTAGTCCTCCGCGTAGGTCATCCGCAGGACGAGGGCCCGGTACTCTTCCTTGGACACTTCGAAATCGACCTCGAAGGCTTGCCCGTCCCCCTTGGGCCGGAAAAAGACCTGCCCTTCGCCCGTCCAGTCGTAGCCTTTCTGGAGTTCGGCGGCGCCCCTGATCTTCCGGGAAGCGGCCAGGAGCGTTTTTCCCTCGACGATAATGTCCAGATTCGGGAAGCGGCGCTCGGCGAGCGGCGGGAGGGTCGTGAAGCGCTGGGGCTGGCCGGCCTGGTACCAGAAGGCGACCGTAGCGATGTCGTCCTCCCGGTCGACGTGGCCTTCGACCTTGCCGCTCTCCGTCTCGTCGGCCGAGATCCAACCGGTGTGCTCGATGTCGAAACGCAGGGATCTTGCGAAGCGGACCGGGTCGGCGATGTGCCAGCGGTACATGCAGTACTCCGTGCCCGGGACCTCCCCTTCCGGGCTCCAGCGCACACAGCCGAAATAGGGATAGAGGCCCAAGGACATGCCCCAGGCCATGAGGAAATAATCCTCCGTCCCGGTGCCTTGGATGGACGGTTTCGACTCCCCGTCGATATAGAACCGGGCGTCCCCCTCACCGAACCAGAAGGGACTCCGGGCCCGAATGGACATGACGGTCCCGACATAGTGTCCCTTGCCTTGAATGTCGGCGATGAGATAATCGCGGCCCGGCTTTTCGGGAAAGGCCTGGTTGTACTGGGCGCAGAAATAGGCCGTGTCCCGCGGCAGGCCGGGGTCCTCGGTGTAGTCGATATGATAATAAAAGGAGCGGACGTTCTTGGCGCCCTCGTTGGTTACGGTGATGAGGCCACGCTTGAAAAAGGGCATGGGCCAGAAGCAATTGTAGCCGTCGCCGCCCGTCTCGACTTGGACCGGTACCGAGACCAGCTCGTAGCGTCGCCCGAACCCGGCCCCGAAGAAATCGCCCAGGGGCGCCTCGACGGCCGGCTCCTTGGCCCCGTCCCAGTACATCCGCAGGACGATCTCGTCGGGGGCGGCCGATCCTCCGGATTCGAGCCAGTTTGGACGGGCTTCGCTGAACGTCAGCCAGATGTGGCGGATGACACCCGGCCCTTCAACGTCGGCCAGGACCTTGGTCTCCCCCGGCGCGATGTACTTGACGCGGTCGGCGTTGCCGGTGAAGCTCGGGTCGGTCGAGGTCGCGGCCCGGGACCGGCCCGGCTTGAGCTTCATCAGGCTGTCGAGGTCCTGTCCGGCGGCGAGCGCCGTCGCCGAAATAACGCTGAACGCCGCAAACGCCCCCAGGATTATTCGTCCAGAGTGCTTTTTCATGTCCGTCCCTCCATTCTCTCTTGTTTTTATTCTCTCAGGATATGAAATGCAACACCTTTTGGATCGGTATATTTTGGGTGAATACGGTTTTTTCGACATCAGCGCCTACGACGCCAAGGGCGCCAGACAGGTCGGCGGACGTGCCCGGCGGCAAGGGCGGCGGCCTGAACCATTTGCCTAGAGTCTGCGTTTTATTGTAAGGTGAACGTCCGATAAGAGGAGATGCGAATAATAATGAAGAAGCACTCATTCTTCTTGGTCCTGGCCGCCGTCCTATCGCTGGCGTCCATCGCGCCTGCCCTGTCCGCCCAGATGGCGGGCCGCGAGGACCTGGCCAAAAAGATCGACGCGGTCATTTCCGAGGTCTACAAGCCAGACCAGCCGGGGGCGGCGATCATCGTGCAGAAGGACGGGAAGACGGTCTTTCGCAGGGGTTACGGAATGGCCGACCTCGAGCTCGGCGTTCCGATCGCTCCTGATATGGTTTTCCGCCTGGGGTCCATCACCAAGCAGTTCACGGCCGTCTCCATCCTCATGCTGGCCCAGGAAGGCAAGCTCGGCCTCCAGGATGAGATCACGAAATTCCTGCCGGACTACCCAACCCAGGGCCGGAAGATCACCGTCGAGCACCTGCTGACCCATACGTCCGGGATCCAGAGCTACACCGACATGCCCGAGTGGCTCCCCTTATGGCGCAAGGATTTCTCCGTGAAGGAGCTCATCGATCTGTTCAAGGACAAGCCCATGCAGTTCGAGCCCGGCGAGCGCTGGGCCTATAACAACTCCGGCTACATCCTGCTTGGGGCGATCATCGAGAAAGTCTCGGGCGAAAGCTACGAGCAGTTCGTGGACGGCCACATCTTCAAGCCCCTCGGCATGAAGGATTCTTATTACGGGAACACCGAGCGGATCATCCCGCGTCGCATCCCCGGCTACCAGATGGGCAAGGGCGGCTTCGTCAACGCCCCCTACCTCAGCATGACCCAGCCCTATGCCGCGGGCTCCCTCATCTCGACGGTCGACGACCTGGCTATTTGGAGCGAGGCCGTCTTCTCGGGAGAACTCGTCAAGAAGGAATGGCTCGACAGGGCCTTCACGGCCTACAAGCTCAAGAACGGGGAATCCTCGGGTTACGGCTTCGGCTGGTTCATCTCGGATTATCAGGGCCATCGCACCATCGAGCACGGCGGCGGGATCAACGGATTTTCCGCCTATGAGATGGCTCTGCCCGACGACGGCATCTTCCTGGCCATCCTGACCAACAGCACGATAGCCGCCCGTAATCCGGAGCCTCGGGCCGTCACGGTCGCCGGCCTGATCCTCGGCATCCCCGAACCCGAAGGCAAGCCCGTCAGCCTCGCAGCCAAGGATATCGATCCGCTCGCGGGCGTCTACGTGGACGACCGGAAAGAGGAGCGCTACATCACCCGAGAGGGCGGCACGCTCTATTCCCAGCGGCGCGGCCAAGGCAGGTACGAACTCGTGGCCGAGTCGCCCACGGAGTTTTTCTTCAAGGACAACCTTTCTCGCGTCCGCTTCATCAAGGATGCGGCCGGCGCAGTTACGGGGCTTCGCGTCTGGGCTCGCTACGGCCCGGCGCAAATTTACGTAAAGACAGACAAGCCTCTTCCCGCTCCCCGGAAGGAGGTCTCCGTCGACCCGAAAATCTTCGACCGGTACGCCGGCGATTACGAGCTCAACCCGGGCTTCACGATCACGATCCTCAGGCGTGGCGACAAGCTCATCTCCCAGGCTACGGGCCAGCCCGAAGTCGAGCTTTTCCCCGAATCGGAGACGCGGTTTTTCCTCAAGGTGGTCGACGCCCAGGTCGATTTTGTCAAGGATGAGAGCGGGCGGGTCACCGGGCTCGTGCTTCATCAGGGGGGAATGGACCTGCCGGCGAAGAAGACCAAGGCCCCTTGAGGCGGGGAACTCAGGAGCCCTCTTTTCCGTATACTCAATAAAGACGTAAAAGACTACCAGGAGGCCGGTCCATGAATTCTTCGCGCATGAAAATTGGGTTGGTCGTTCTCGCCCTCGCAACGCTCATCGCCGCCTGCGACGAGCCGAGGAACGTCAGAACGGAAACGCAGACTGTCTCGCTCGAGGGCGCTGCCCGGGCCGAGGTCGGCCTGCACATGGGGGCCGGAGAGCTGCGGGTCCGGGGCGCGGACCAGGAACCTCTCCTCCAGGCCTCATTCGAGTTCAACCGGGACCGCAACCGTCCCGAGGTCGACTATCGCCTTTTCGGCGACAAAGGCATCCTCCAGGTCCGGCATGCCCGGCGGCGCGGGTTCAACTTCGGCACCACCCGGAATCGCTGGGACCTCAACCTGAGCCGGGCCGTGCCCCTCGACCTCGACATCAACCTCGGGGCCGGCCAGAGCGACCTCGATTTGAGGGGCCTCGAACTCCAGCGATTGGATATCGACATGGGCGTCGGAGAAATGACCCTCAACCTCCAGGGCCCCCATAAGGCCGGCTTCCGGGTGAAGATCGACGGCGGCGTCGGCAGCGGCAAGATCGCCCTGCCCTTCGAAGTCGGCGTCCGGATCAAGGTCGACGGCGGGATCGGCTCAGTCGACACCCGCGGGCTGACGAAGCAGGGCGGCGCCTACGTGAACGACGCCTACGGCCGGAGCGACGTCACCATCGAAATGGACATCGATGTCGGCATCGGCAGCCTCGACCTGCGCTGCGAATCTCCCGCCCGCATCAAAACCTAAATTTCTTCGAGCTGGGCGGTGAAGTGCCGCAGGAACGGCGATTCGCGGACGATGCGCAGGCCCCTGACCTTGTCCCGGTTCTTGTGGAGCTCGATCAGGGAGTCGGCGACATAGCGGAGGTGTGAGGCCGTATAGACCCGGCGGGGAATGGCCAGCCGGACCATCTCCAGCTCGGGATAGACCTCCTCTTTCCCCTTGCCCGTCTTCTGGCCGAACATGACCCCGCCGATCTCGACGGCCCGGATGCCGAACTCCCTGTAGAGGGCGACCGTCAGGGCCCAGCCGGGGTACTGGGCGCGGCGGATGTGCGGCAGGAACCGGTCGGCCAGGATATAGACGGCGTGGCCCCCGAACGGTTTGAACACCGGAACTCCGGCCTGGTCGAGCAGGCCCCCGAGGTAAGCGACCTGGGCGGTCCGGTGCTCCAGGTAGTCCTCGTCGAGCCCCTCCTTGAGCCCCCGGGCCATGGCCTCGAGGTCGCGGCCGGCCAGCCCGCCGTAGGTCGGGAAGCCTTCGCTGATGATGAGGAGGTTCTTGATCTTCTCGGCCAGGGCGTCGTCGTCGAGGGTGATGAAGCCGCCTATATTGACCAGGGCGTCCTTCTTGCCGCTCATCGTCGCCCCGTCGGCATAGGAGAACATCTCCTGGGCGATCTCGAGGACGCTCTTCTTGGCGTAAGCCTTCTCGCGCTTCTTGATGAAGAAGGCGTTCTCGGCGAAGCGGCAGGCGTCGAAAAAGAAGGGGATGCCGTAGTGGGCGCAGACCTCGCTCGTCTCTTTGATGTTCTTCAGGGAGACGGGCTGTCCTCCGCCGCTGTTGTTCGTCACCGTCATCATGACCAGCGGGATCCTCTCGACCCCCCGCTTGTCGATGAATTTCTTGAGCTTGGCCGCGTCCATGTCGCCCTTGAAAGGTTGGTTCGCGTCGGGATCGTAGGCCGCGGCGGCGGCCATGTTCTCGGCCCGCGCCTCGAGGATCTCGATGTTGGCCCGGGTCGTGTCGAAATGGATGTTGTTGGGGACGCTGTCGCCCTTCTTGACGATCGACCCGAAGAGGAGCCGTTCCGCCGCCCTTCCCTGGTGGGTGGGGATGACGTGGCTGAAGCCGAAGATAGAACGGACGGATTCCTCGAGATGGAAGAAGTTCCGCGCCCCGGCGTAGGATTCGTCGCCGGACATGATGCCGGCCCACTGGTCGTCGCTCATGGCCGAGGTGCCGGAATCCGTCAGGAGGTCGATCGTGACCTTCTCGGCCGGGATGCCGAAGATGTTGAAGCCCGACTGCTTCAACAGGGTCTCGCGCTCCCGTCGCGTGACTTGACGGATGGGCTCCACCACCTTGATGCGGAAAGGCTCCACGGGGACTTTGATGTCGGCCATTTCTATCCTCCCCAGCCGCCCCCGTCCTCGCCGGGGACGAAACGCGTTTCAGAATGTCGTCAGCTTGCGGAACTGCTTGAACCTGGCCTCGACCAGGCCGCGGTCGAGCTTCAGGAAGCGCCCGATCCCGAAATCCTCTATGGCGAACGAAGCCATGACGCTCCCGTAGACGACCGCCCGGCGGATATCCTTTCCGGCCAGCCCGGAGGTCTTATCGAGGAAGCCCAAGAAGCCCCCGGCGAAGCTGTCGCCGGCCCCGGTCGGGTCGATGACGTGCTCGCACGGATGGGCCAGGACGCCGAAGACGAAATCCCGGCCGAAGACGAGCGCCCCGTGCTCACCTTTCTTCAACAGGACGAGCGAAGGGCCGAGCCCGACGAGGGCCTTGCCGGCGCTGATGAGATTCGTCTCTCCGGTGATCAGCCGGGCCTCCTCGTCGTTGGCGAAGAAGATGTCGACCCGGCCGAGCTCCTTGAGGAGGGCATCCCTCTTCGTGTCGATCCAGAGACGGATGGTGTCCATGGCCACCAGGGCCGGCTTGCGGAACTGGCCCAGGACGTAGTCGTGGTGCTCCGGATTGAGGTTGGCCAAGTAGACGATGCGTGAGCCCCTGTAGCGCGCGGGGATCTCCGGCCGGAAGTCGGCGAAAACGTTGAGCTCCGTCCGCAGGGTCGTCCGCCTGTTGGGGTCTTCCTCGTACTTCCCTTCCCAGTGGAAGGTCTTCCCGGCCATGACCTTGAGGCCCTCGAGGTCGACGCCGCGCGACTTGAGCAGGGCCAGGGTTTTTCGCGGGAAGTCCCGGCCGACGACGCCGACGATCCGCGGCCGGGTGAAGTAGCTCGCCGCGAGCGAACAATAGGTCCCCGACCCGCCGACGATCTTCTCGCGGTCGCCCCAGGGCGTCCGGATGGTGTCGAAGGCGACTGAACCGACGATGACAAGACTCATGGCTATTCCCCGGATCTAGCGCAGGTATTTGTCGACGAGGAGGCCCAACTTCCGCCGGGTCGCGGCCGGGATCGCGGCCGGATCGGTGACGATGGTATTCTTCAGGGACGAACCGCAGTCGCAGCCCCGGACGCCCTCCCGGCCAAGCGCCGCCAGGGCCTTTCTGATGACGGTCTTGGCGTTGCCGATGTTGTGCGACAGGTTCTGGAGGACGAGCTCGACGGTGACCGGCGCCTCGGTTTCGTGCCAGACGTCGTAGTCCGTAACCAGGCTCAGCGTCGCGTAGCAGATCTCGGCCTCGCGGCAGAGCTTGGCCTCGGTGGCGCTGGTCATGCCGATGACGTCCGCTCCCCAGGACCTGTAAGCGAGCGACTCGGCCTTGCTGGAGAACGCCGGGCCGTCGATCGAAATGTAAGTGCCGCCGCGGTGAACCCGCAGCCCCTGCCCCACGGCCGTGTCGTAGAGGACCTTGACCAGCTCCGGGCAGACGGGCTGGCCGAAGCTGACGTGGGCCACGATCCCCTCACCGAAGAACGTGTTCGGCCGGCATGTCCGGTCGAAGAACTGGTCGGCGATGACGATGTCGCGGGGCCGGATGTCCTCGCGGAGAGAGCCCACGGAGTTGACCGAGATGATCCGTTCAACGCCTAACTTCTTTAATCCGAATATGTTGGCCCGGTAGTTGACCTCGGCGGGAAGAACGCGGTGGCCCCGGCCGTGGCGGGCCAGGAAGGCCACCCGCCGGCCTGCGAGCGTCCCGATGATAAAGGGGTCCGACGGGCTGCCGAAAGGAGTTCGGATGCGGACTTCCCGGATATCCTCGATCCCGTCAATCTCGTAGAGGCCCGTCCCGCCCAGGATGCCGATCGAGGCGTGCGTTTTCTCGATGGTTTTCTTCCCGCCCATGAATTCTCCTCGACTGATATACCCTTTTCCACGAGGCCGAGTCAAGCGGGTTCGAAGAGCTCCGCGGCTTTGCTTTTTTCAGGGGAAAACGATATTCTAGGGTGCGAAATTGAGGCTCATGCTCGAAAAAAATATCCGAGAAACCGCGGAAATCCTGGCCGGGGCGAGCCGTGTCGTTGCCCTTACGGGCGCGGGGATCTCCGCGGAGTCGGGCGTTCCCACGTTCCGCGGCCGGGACGGCCTCTGGAAACAATACCGGGCCGAAACCCTAGCCACGCCCGAAGCCTTTGAGCGGGACCCGAGACTCGTCTGGGAGTGGTACGATTGGCGGCGTGGACTCATCGCCCCGGTCGAACCGAACGCCGGACACCGGGTCTTGGCCGAGTGGGAGAGCCTCTTTAAAAATTTCGCCGTAATCACTCAGAACGTCGACGGCCTCCATGCCCTGGCCGGATCCCGCAACCTGGTCGAGCTCCACGGGAACATCTGGAAAGTCCGTTGCACCCGGGAGCAGACCGTCGAGGATATGAGAGAAAACCCCCTGCGGCATCTCCCTCCTTGCTGCCCAAAATGCGGGGCTTTATTCCGGCCGCACATCGTCTGGTTCGGGGAGCCCCTCGACTCCGCCGTCCTCGACCGGGCCTTCGGATTGAGCACGGCCTGTCAGGCCCTGCTCGTAGTCGGCACATCAGCCATCGTCCAGCCGGCCGCCTCCTTCCCGCTGGCCGCGGCCCGGGCCGGAGCGAAGATCATCGAGATCAACATCGAGCCAACCCCGCTCACGCCGCACGCCGACTACTTTTTCCAGGGAAAAGCTGGAGAGGTCCTGCCCGTTCTGGATAGACACTTGAGGGAAAGGACTCGCTCATGAAATACGCCTACTTTGACGGGTCTTCGGGACTGAGCGGCGACATGATCCTCGGCGCCCTTATCGACCTGGGCGTCGACGCCGCCCTTTTCAAGGAAAAGATGGCCGGACTCCATCTGCCCGTGGAGATCGCAGTCCGGCGCGTCCGACGCGGCGGCTTCGGGGCGGTCAAGGTCGATGTCCACGTCAAGGGGCACGGGAATGTCGAGCGGACTTTTACCGATGTCGAGCGCATCATCCGCCGCTCCCGATTCTCCTCTTCCGTCAAGGACAGGGCGCTGGCCATCTTCAAGCGGCTCTTCGAGGCCGAGGCCAAGGTCCACGGCCGCAGAATCAAGAACGCGCATCTCCACGAGGCCGGAGCCGACGACGCCCTCGTCGACGTCGTCGGGGCCGCCTTCCTCCTCAATGAGTTGGGCGTCGCCGATGTTTATTGTTCGCCCCTCAACGTCGGCTCGGGCTGGGTCAAGACTTCGCACGGCCGCCTCGCCGTCCCCCCCCCGGCCGTGGCCGAACTCCTGAAGAAGGCGCCGGTCTACTCGGCCTGGGTCGAGTCGGAGCTGGTCACGCCGACCGGCGCGGCCATCGTCTCGACTCTGGCCAAGCGGTTCACCAAGCTCCCCGAGCTCCTCTATGAGAAGATCGGCTGCGGCGCGGGAACTAAGGAGTTCCCCGAGATCCCGAACGTCCTGAGGGTCTTTTGCGGCGAAGCCCGGAAATTCGACGCGGCGAAGCAGGTCTATGTCATCGAGGCCACCATCGACGACGCCTCGCCCCAGCTCCTGGCTTATTTCATCGAGAGGGCCTTCGAGGAAGGCGCGCTGGACGCCACCCTCTCCCCCGTCGTCATGAAGAAAAACCGGCTGGGAACGAAATTGACCCTGCTCGCCGCAATTGATAGAATGGACCGTCTCATCGAGGCCGTTTTCAGGGAGACGACGTCCATCGGCGTCCGGTATTATCCTGTCGGCCGGCGCGTTCTCGAGCGGGAGTTCGAGTCCGTCCGCGTCGGCCGCGAGAGGATCGGCATCAAGGTCGCGTCCCTCGGCGGCCGGACGGTCAACGTCCAGCCGGAGTACAGGGACCTCCTCAAGGCCTCCCGCAGGTCGAAGCGGCCCCTCAAGGAGATCGCCCATTTGGCCGTCTGCGCGTACGCGAAGAAGCGGTAGCGGCGCCAGACGGGGGGTGGAGGAAGGATCATGGATATCAAGAAGATCGAAAAGGGTGTCGCCCTCGTCCTCGAGGGCGTCGGCGAGGACCTCAATCGCGCCGGCATCCGGGCGACGCCCCGCCGGGTGGCCCGGATGCTCACCGACATCCTCGGCGGCACGGAGCGCGAAGCGACGCGGAACCTCCGCGTCATCGAGGACGAAAAGCACGACGAAATGGTCCTCATCAAGAACATTCCCCTCTACTCGATGTGCGAGCACCATCTTCTCCCCTTCGCGGGAGTGGCCCACGTGGCCTATATTCCGAAAGCCGGGCGGATCGTCGGCCTGAGCAAGATCGCCCGGGTGGTGGAGGCCCTGTCCAGGCGGCTTCAGGTCCAGGAGCGGTTGACGAAACAGATCGCCGACCTGCTCGACGAACACCTCAAGCCCCTGGGCGTCATGGTCGTCATCGAGGCCGAGCACATGTGCATGTCCATGCGCGGGGCGAAAAAGCCCAAGTCGATCACGGTGACTTCGGCCGTCCGCGGCTCGTTCCGGAAGAACCCGGCGACGCGGGCCGAGGCCATGATGCTCATCCGAGGAGGACCGATCAGTGGAAAAGAATTCTAAGAAAACGTTTTACATAACGACGCCGATCTACTACGTCAACGACGTGCCCCACATCGGGCACGCCTACACGACGATCATCGCCGACGCCCTGGCCCGGTTCCAGAAGCTGGCCGGCAAGGCCGTGTTCTTCCTGACCGGGACGGACGAACACGGCCAGAAGATCGAGAAAGCGGCCGCGGAGAAGGGCCTGACTCCCAAGGCCCTGGCCGACTCGGTCGTCGGAAGGGCCCGGGACCTGTGGAAGGCCCTCGACATCTCCTACGACTTCTTCATCCGGACGACCATGGACTTCCACGAGAAGGGCGTCCAGAAGCTCTTCCAGGCCCTGGTCGATAGAGGCGACATCTATAAGGGCGAATACAAGGGCTGGTACTGCGTCTCGGACGAGAATTTCCTCCCCGACGACGTGCCCCTCGAGGCGGAAGGATACAAGACCTGCCCCGACTGCGGCAAGAAGGCCTCCGTCGTTTCCGAGGAGACCTACTTCTTCCGACTTTCGGCCTATCGGGACAAGCTCCTGGACCTCTATGAAGAACATCCCGAGTTCGTCCGGCCGCAGAGCCGTTTGAACGAAGTCGCCAGTTTCGTCCGCGCCGGGCTCAAGGACCTGAGCATCACCCGGACGACGGTCAAGTGGGGCGTGCCCGTGCCGGGCGATCCCAAGCACACGATCTACGTCTGGTTCGACGCCCTCCACAACTATGTCACGGGCGTCGGCTACGACTGGAACCCGGAGCTGTTCCAGAAATTCTGGCCGGCCGACATCCATCTCGTCGGCAAGGACATCCTCAGGTTCCACGCCGTCTACTGGCCGGCCTTCCTCATGGCTGCGGGCCTGCCCCTGCCGCGGACGGTTTACGGCCACGGCTGGTGGCTCAAGGACGACACCAAGATGTCCAAGTCCAAAGGCAACGTCCTCGATCCTCAGGCCCTTCTGAGGGTCTTCGGACCCGACCCGTTGCGCTACTTCCTGCTCCGGGAGATCCCCATCGGCCAGGACGGCAACTTCTCCCACGAGGGCTTCCTCCACCGGGTCAACTCCGACCTGGCCAACGACTTCGGCAACCTCGTCCAACGGACGCTGACCATGATCGGCAACTATTTCGGCGGCGAGATCACGGACCCGGAGGAGGAAACGGCCGAGGACCGGAAAGTCCGTACGGATTTCGAGGACCTCAAGCGCCGCGTCTTCGGCCTGTACGACGCCTGCGCCATCAGCAAGGCCCTCGAGGAGATCTGGGCCTACATCGGCATAGTCAACAAGTACCTGGCCGACAACCAACCCTGGATCATGGCCAAGGATCCGGCCCGGCGTCGGCGCCTGGCCCGGGTGCTGCTCCAGGCCGCGGCGGCCATCCGCGGCGCGAGCTACCTCGTCTTCCCGGTCATGCCCGGGTCGGCGGAAAGGATCTGGGGTTTTCTCGGTGAAGGGAAGAAACCCGCGGACGTCCCTTACGACGGGCTTGAGTTCGGCGGCTTCGGCTCCGGCCGGAAGGTCGGGATGCCGCAGGCGCTCTTTCCGCGGGTCGCCCTGAAGGATTTCCTGGGCGAGGAGACCGCCGCGCCCGAGGCGCCGCCGAACGTCCGGCAGGAACAGAAGAAGGAGGGAAAAGAAGCGATGGACATCATCACCTACGACGAATTCAAGAGGATGGACCTCCGGGTCGCCCACATCCTCGAGGCCGAGCGCATCCCCGGCGCGACGAAGCTCCTCAAGCTCGTGGTCGACATCGGCGCGGAGAAGCGGCAGATGGTGGCCGGGATCGCCGAAACCTACGCCCCCGAGGACCTCGTCGGCAAGAAGCTCATCGTCATCGCCAACCTCAAGCCCGCCGTCATCCGGGGCGTCGAATCCCAGGCCATGCTCCTGGCGGCTATCACCGCCGACAACATGGCCCTCATCCCCTTCTTCGACCGGGACGTCCCGGCCGGCGCCGTCGTCAAATAGGGGTCCGCAGGGGAACTCGGGAACGGGCCGGCCGGGAACGGCCTCACGGGTGGAGGATCGCCTGGATCCGGCCGGCGGGGATCTTCCCTTCTCTGAGGATCCGGGGCCGATCGGCGGTCAGGTCGACGATCGTCGAAGGCAAACCGCCGGGGGCCGGGCCGCCGGCGACGATCAATTCGACCTTTCCGTTGAACAGAGCCGACACCTCGGCCGGATCGGCCAGCTCCCTCTCCCCCGACAGGTTGGCGCTCGTGGCGGTCACGGGTTCGCCCGTCTCCCGGACGAGGGCCCGGAGCCAGGGCAGGGGCGGGATCCGGACGGCGATCGTCCGGCCCGGCCCGAGCAGGAATTCCGGGACACCCGCCGCGGCCGGGAGGACGAGGGTCAGCGGGCCCGGCCAGAACTCGCCGGCCAGGGCCATGAAGGACGGCGGAAGGGAGGCCGAGATCTCCCTGACCATGTCCAGGTCGGAAGAGATGACGGAGAGGGGTTTCGAGGCGTCCCGTTTCTTCAGCCGGTAGATCCTCTCCACGGCCTTTTTCGAAAAAGCGGCGGCCCCGAGGGCGTAGAACGTCTCGGTCGGGTAGGCGGCGATGGCCCCCCCGAGGAGCGCGGCGGCGATCTCCCCGACCTCGAGGGCGTTTTCCCCCAGAGGATTTATCCTAATGACGCGGGTCTTGATCAAGTCCGAACTCCCCGTGCGGGATCGTATCCGGCCCTGGTCCAAAAGTCAATCTGGCGCCCGTCCGCGCCTAGAGGACACCTGACCTGTTTTGGGAACATCGCCCCGGGCGCCCTCCCCTGGACGGCGGCCGGGCCGGCCTGGCATATTTTTTGCTATAATGATCGGTGTATAGGAGGAATGAAATGAAAAAACTGACCGTCCTCGCCGCGGGGTTGCTCCTTCTCGTCCCGTGCCTTGTCTTCTCCGATTCATTCTCATTGAGGCTCGGCTACTTCATGCCGCGCGCTTCGACCGATATCATCCTCCATCCGGACAGCCTCTGGGCCATCGAGTTCGACCAGATGAGCTTCCGGATGCAGGATTTCCGCGGGACGACGCTGGGCGCGGGCTACGAGTATTTCCTCGGCAAGAACCTGAGCCTCGCCTTCACCCTTGATGCCTTCAGCAAGAGCCGGCTGGGAGATTATCTTTATTACGACCAAACCGAATTCGACGAAGGCTGGTTCGCTTTTCCGACCGACTTGGAGCCATCCGATATCGTGGATTGGTACTATATCTCGCACAGCTTCAAGGTCTCCAGCACTCCTCTTCAGCTCTCCCTCAAGTTCATGCCGCTCGGCCGGAAAACCCGGCTCATCCCCTTCGTCGGCGGCGGCGCCGGCCTCTACCTCTGGAGCGTCCGGATGTACGGCGAAATGGTCAATTTCGCCGACCCCTGGCTCTACACGGACCCCGAGCTCGGCGACATCGACATCCTTCCCGTCGAATCCGTCAACGGTAGGGAAAAAGGATCCGTTTTCGGTTACCACGCTTTCGCCGGCCTGCAGTTCCCCATCGGGTACCGGGCGACCATCGATGCCGAGGCCCGCTATCACTGGGCCAAGGCCCGGTTCGACACGTGGTTCCAGGGATTCGAGGACTTCGACCTCGGCGGGCTGGCTCTGACCGTGGGGTTCAGTTACTGGTTCTAATTCCGGGACTTTTTTTAAGTGGACTTTTCGAGGCGCAACGCCTGGGTCTTGTCGAAGCGGATGATGAGCCGGCCCCAAACCGACATGATCTCGATCCGGCCGGCGAAGCGGCACGGGAATTCGTCCTTCTGAAAGCCCTCGCGGACGTTCTCCCCGGCTTCGAAGAAATCGAGGAGGAAGGGCAGGGCGAAGGTCTTCTCCCCGGTCCGCGGCAGGCTCTTGTCCCCCGGGATGGGCCCGGCCAGGACTTCCCGGCCGCTGAAAAAGAGCTCGAAGTCGATGTTATCGACGATGAGTTCGTAGCCGTTGGCGTTCTTGAACCGGGGACGGAAGACCACATCGGCCCCGCCCACGGTCAGATCGTTGACCTTGAGGGGGAGGATCTCGACCTCGGGGTCCTGGAAGATGGGGAACTCCGCGCTGAAGGCGAACGGGGCCCGCTGTTCCTTTTTCCGCTCGTTCCGGAAGAACATGTCCCCGACGATGTCGCAAAGAGCTTGGCCCTCGACCGGACCGACGGCGGCGCGGAGCAGATCGTAGGAGATCTTGACGGGCAGGGCGATGAGCGTCTCTCCGTCCGGCGGGACGGACAGGGGGGCCTCGAGCGTCACCGTCATGTTGAGGTACTCCTTCTGGTTGATCCTCACCCGGTAGCGGGTACGGACGAGCTCGCGCGGCGCGGCGGCCGTGTTCGTCAAGGCGACGTGGAAAGCCAGGGTGAGCCCTGAAGAGCTGAGGTCCTTGATGACCTTCTCCTTCAAGGACAGGGCGACCTCATCCCGGGCTCCCGCCGCCGCGGCGCCCTGGAGCGCTCCCAGGAGAACCGCAAGGCAGGCGACCGCCAGCGTCGGGCGGATAGAGTCCGTTCGCATTCTCATGTCTTGCTACCAGAATATCCAAAACACCGCTCAGTGACAAGTTTATAGTCTAAATAGCGCACTTCGCCGCCGGGACGTTGCAGTTACCGGCTCCGTTCTCTATAATGGACGATCCGGGCGGAATCCCCGGAAAGGAGGGCCATCCATGAACAAGCGCTCGTCGATCGGCCTCGCCCTCATTC
>Ga0154867_1029_pt1 | contig 31025 bp, 26 predicted proteins | sample Rifle2008BG19ft_FD_105839 | JGI IMG/M metagenome (GOLD analysis project Ga0154867, IMG submission 105839) | Candidatus Aminicenantes bacterium RBG_19FT_COMBO_65_30 | reverse complement strand
GTCGAGGTCCCAGACCTCGAGGTAATCCGGCAACTCGACCGTCCACCCCCGTTCCCGGCGGGCCCGTTCGGCCGTTTTAGCGGCGACGTCCGCGTCCCCATGGGTGACGAACAGGCGTCGTGGCGGGGTCTTAAATGCGTCGAGCCAGCGGGCCAGGCCCTTGCGGTCGGCATGGGCGGAAAAGCCGTTGATCTTGGTCACCCGGGCCCGGACCGGGAGGGTTCGGCCGAGGACGCGGACTTCGGGCGCGCCCTCGAGGATCTGTCGGCCTAGGGTGTCGCGTGCCTGGTAGCCCACGAAGAGGATGGTCGACTCCGGCCGGCCGATATTCAGGGCCAGGTGATGCTTGATCCGGCCTCCCGTGACCATGCCCGAACCGGCCATGATGACGGCCGGCCCGCGGGCGGAGTTGATGGCCTTGGATTCCTCGGGCGTGCGGACGATGACCAGCCCGGGGAAGCGAAAGGGATTTCGGCCCGAGGCGAAGAGCCCGCGGGCCTCGTCGTCGAGGAACTCGTCGTGGCGCTCGAAGGCCTGGGTAACTTCCCGGGCCATAGGGCTGTCGAGGTAGACGGGCACGGGGGGGATGGCCTTGGCGTGGACGAGCCGGCTGAGGTGGAACATCAGGTCCTGGGCCCGCTCGATGGCGAAGGTGGGGATGACGACGTTGCCTCCCGCCGCGGCCGTGTCGCGGACCGTCCGGCCGAGGAGCTCGCCGATGCTGCCCGGGTCCTCGTGGTCCCTGTCGCCGTAGGTCGATTCCATGACGACGTAGTCGGCGCTCTCGAAAAGCGAGGGGTCGCGGACGAAGGGCATATCCCGCTGGCCGATGTCACCCGAAAAGACCAGGGTCCGGATGTTCCCGTTCTCCCTGACGCTGAGCTCGACCATGGCCGAGCCGAGGATGTGGCCGGCGTCCCGGAAGCGGACCGAGATCTCGTTATTGAGCTGGACGGGCGACTCGTATTCGACCTCCTCGACGAGCGGCATGGTCATCTGAACGTCTTCCGTCGTGTAGAGAGGGACGACCGGATGGCTCGCCGTCCGGCCCTCCTTCTGGTGGCGCCTTTTCTTGAAGGCCGCGTCTTCCTCCTGGATCTCCGCGGAATCCATGAGGGCGATCGACAGCAGGTCGGCCGTCGCGGCCGTGGTCAGGATCGTCCCGGAGAACCCGTCGCGGACGATCCTGGGGATGAGCCCCGAGTGGTCCAGGTGGGCGTGGGTGAGCAGGATGAAATCAAGGTCCTCCGGCGGGACGGGGAAGGGATCCCAGTTCCTCTCGAGAAAGGACCTCTCCTGAAAGAGGCCGCAGTCGACGAGGATGCGGAGGCCGTTCGCCTCGATGAAATAACACGATCCCGTGACCTGCCGGGCCGCTCCGAAGAATGCCAGCTTCATGACGCCTCTCACATTCAGTAGGGATGGGACCTGTAGAATTCCGCCTGGGCCGAGACGAATAGGATCCTGACCCAGATCCGGAAAATGATGTAGAGCTGCATCCAGACAAGGCCCATAAGGACCAGGGGGACGCTGGGGCCGCCGAGGGCTCCGAGGACGGCGTAAAAAACGACCGTCCCGGCCAAGGTTCCGGCGACGATGACGAGATAGATGGCCCAGGCCCGGAAAAAGCGCTTCTTGAGGAAGTTCAGGGCATGGCGCAGGGCCTTGAGGACCTTGGCCTCTTCGTCGGCGATAACGGCGATCCGGGCGTAGTCGACGATCATGTGGACGATGGAGAGGAGGAGGAGTGCCGCGAGGAGATGGAGGTTCGACAGGATGAGCGGCAGCCACTCCGTCACGGCGCTCTCGATCAAGGGGTCGAGCAGGGCCGAGAGCAACCGGAGGCCGATGCCGAAGGTCAGGAGCAGGAAGACGAGGGAGACGAGGAACAGGCGGACGAACCTCCAGAAATAGCGGCCGCAATCGCCGAAGAACGTCGGGAGGGTCGTCCGGCCTTCCCGGTCGAGGAGGCGGCCGAAGACGCCGCCATTGAGGAAGACATGGAGGGCGAGGCAGAGGAGGGCCGCGACGAGGAGCCCGCCGAGCAGGGCCGGAAGGGCGTCCCCGTACTTGAGCGCGGCCTCGCCCAGCCACATCAGGTCCACCGGCCGGACGCTCGAGCCGAGGAAGGAATGACCGAGCTCCGTCTGGACGATGATAAAGAAGGGAAAGGCGACGGCCGCGGCGAAGACGATGTTGATGACGTAGAGGATGACCAGGAGCCGCGGCTTCCGGAACGTCGTCCCCATGCCATTGGCGATGGCCTTGAGCACGCCCATGGGATCCTCCTCAGCTCCACGAGCTGACGAAATGGAGAAAGCTCTGTACGGTGAACAGGAGCTGGGTCATCAGCTTGACGACGTTGCGCCGGAGCCCGTCGGCGCCGCGGCTGTTGTTGGCCAGGTTGGCGTCGATGAGCCAGACGCCTTCGGGGTCGATCTGGGCGCTCTCGGCCGCTACCGGCTTGATGAACTCCAGGCGGGCCCAGCGCGCCTGGCCGTCCCATGAGCGCGTCTCCATCGTCCCGTCTTTGAAGCGGACGAGGACCTTGACCTGGGCGTCGCCCCGGACGCGGGCCTCCCCGAAGCGCCTCAGGACGACCGTCGTCCGATAGGCCGGCCCGGCCCCGTCCCTGTCCGGGGATTTGGCCTGCTCGGCCTCGAGGTCGGCGATCTTTTTCGAGGTCATTTCTTCGCGGGCGCCGTTCGCGTCGTAGACGCCGCGGCGGCGGGCGGGGACCTTGACCGACGAGATCGCGGCGACGCCGTAATCGAAGGCCTGCGTCGCGTCGAGGAGTTCGTCGAAGAACCAGGTCATGTCCTTGCCGGCGATCTCGTTCACGACCCCGATGAATTCGGCCTTCCCGGGATGCCTGAAACGGTAGCGCATGTGGTAGGTCCGCATTATCCTGGCCCAGGTCTCCTCGCCGAGCAGACCTTCGAGCGTGCTGAGAAGGGTCGCCGCGCGCATGTAGACGTTGGCCCCGTAGCTCCCCGAGTTGTAGAACTTCCAGGACCAGGCGGTCACCGGGTCGTAGCGGACGTTGTTGATGGCCGCGGCCCGGTTGAGCTCGAAGTCGAAGTTCTTGGGGATGCGGAGGAGCCACGACAGCGGGATGCCCTTGAAGACGAGCGGCGGGGCCCCGGGGCCGTAGGCCCGGGCCAGGACCCGGGCCGTTGAGTAAGTGTTGAGGCCCTCGTCGAGCCAGGCCGCTTCGAATTCGTTGTTGGCCACGAGCCCGTACCAGTAGCCGTGCCCGAATTCGTGGACGATGACTCCCTCCGGGGAAAGGACGTCCTTGCTCGTCAGGATCTGCGTGCCCGCGGTGAACAGGGTCGGGTATTCCATCCCATCGCTCCTAGTGCGGAACGGGGGATCGACCATGGTCACGGTCTCGTAGGGGTAGGGGCCGTACCAAAGGCCGTAGTACTTGATGGCCGCCCGGAGGGCGCGGAAATGGCGCTCGATTTGGCCCTTGTGCGCCGGGGCGATGAGCAGGATCATCTTGACGTTGGGCAGCCGGACGTCTTCAACGGACAGGCCGAGAAGGCGGGCCGTTTCCCGGTATTCCTGCGCGGTCACTTCCCTGTCGGCGATGAAATCCCTTTCGATCTTCAAGTAGTGCGGGTCGGCCATCCAAGCGAAATCGTGGACCATGGCCTGGCGGAAGGTGTAGGTCGTTCTTTTGGTCGACTCGTCGACAGTGACCTCGGTCTGCTTCCCGGACGAGCCGACGACGAAATTCTGGGGAACGGTGATGTGGACGACGAAGTCGGCGAAGTCGGCGAAGAACTCGGAATTCTGATGGTAGGCGTGGGCGTTCCAGCCCCTTCCCTCTTCATAGACCCCGGGCTTGGGATACCACTGGGCGATGAAAAAGGAGTTCTTGTAATATCCCGACCGGGTAACGGTCCGGGGGACCTTGCTCCGGAAATCGAGGCGGAGATGGACGCTTTCCCCGGGCTGGACGGGCGCCGGGAAAAGGACCCTCGCAACGGTCTGGTCGTCGGGATTCTCCGGACCGTCCGGCGTGACGAACTGGAGGCCGGGCTTGAGATCGGAACCGTCCGCCAGGCGGATGTCTGTGATGTCGACCCAGCCCCATTCGCCGTCGTCGGGCGCGGCGCCCCGGCCGGACATCCCTTCCGCCGCGGCCTCACGGAGCAAGGCGCTGTCCTCGTTCTTGAAAGCGTTCCAGTAAAGGTGGAGGAGCATGTCGGGGACCGCTTCCCGGGAGGGATTCGTCCAGACGATCTCTTCCTTGCCGAGGAGCATCTTTCCCGCGGAGTCGAGCTCGACCCAGATCTCGTAGCGGAGGCCGGGCGCGCCGCCGGCGGCGGCCGGCTCCTGCCAGGGACGGGTCGGCGCCGGCAGGAGGAGGAGCGCGGCGCCCAACAGAGAGGCCGGGACGATTCGGTTTTTCATAATGGTCCCCCTTGGTTCGTCAATGTCAGCCCTTCAGCCATTCCTCCCAGGCGGCGCGCCGTGGAAAATACATGAAGACGAGGAGGAGGGAGGCGAAGGCGAGAACGTAGAAGTCGATGTTATACCCGCTGACGAGGAACCAGCCGAGGCCCAGGGTCCCCGGGACTTCGCCAAGCACCATGGTCAGGAGGGCGGCCCTTTGGAGCCTGGGGAGGACTGTCTTGGCGTCGTCCCCGGTGCCCTTTCGGAGAAGCCGGGGCCGGAGGATGCGGATGAGAACGATGACCGCCGCGGCCGCCCCGAAAACCGCGTAGCGGACGGGACGGATGTCGGCGATCGAAGCGAAGCCGCGGAAGGGCTTGTAGGCGGCCCGCAGGACTTCGACGAACCCCAGGTAGATGACAAGGCTGGCGATGATGGTCATCCCGACCAGGGACGCGGACCTGAGATGGTGCCGAAGATCTTCCTGGAAATCCATGTCGGCCTCCTCGCGCGGGCGGTTATCCGTGCGCTTCGCCCGAATTATATGAGAATACGGGGCGGCAAGCAATCGCAGAATCCGGGCCCCGGGAGGGCGCCGGCCCGGGTTCAATCGACGTAGAGCAGGAAACCCTTGAGGTAGGCGGTTTCGGGGTGATAGACGTTGACCGGGTGGTCGAACGCCTGGCGGTGCTTCTGGAGGATGCGGACGCGTCTCCCCGCCTCGTGGGCTGCCTGGAAAACGACCTGCTGGAAGAGGGCCTCGTCGACGAAATGGGAACAAGAGAAGGTCAGGACGAGGCCGGGGGCACGGACCCGCTGCATGGCCAGGCGGTTGATGTCCTTGTAGCCGCGGCAGGCGGCGACGACGTCGGTCCTTTTCTTGGCGAAAGCCGGCGGATCGAGGATGATGAAATCGTGGTCGAGGGCCGGTTCGCGGAGAAATTCGAAGACGTCCGCCGTGAAGAACAGGCCGGAGTCGGCGGAGAGACCGTTGAGCTCGAAGTTCTCCTGGGCCAGTCCTATGGCCGCCGCCGAAGTGTCGACGGAATCGGCCCGGACGGCTCCGCCGAGGAGCGCGCAGACGGAAAACGAGCCGGTGTAGGAGAAAGCGTTGAGAACCCGGCGTCCCGCGGCGAGTTCCCTGACGAGCCGCCGGGATTCCCTCTGGTCGAGATAGAAGCCCGTCTTCTGGCCCTGGGCCAGGCCGACCCAATACGGGATCCCCGCCTCGAGGATGCGCACCTTTTCGACCGGCTCGCCCGCGAGAAGCGCTTCGGATTCCTCGAGGCCCTCCTCGCGCCGGGTCGGCAGGTCAGATCTCTCGACGATGGACCGGGGCCGGACGGCGGCGGTGAGGAGCTCCAGGACGAGAGGCTTCAGCTTCTCCATGCCCAGGGTCGCGACCTGAAGGACGAGGACGTCGTCGTAGAGGTCGGCGATGAGACCGGGCAGGCCGTCCCCTTCGGCGTTGATGAGCCGGCGGGCGTTGGTTACGGCCGGGTCGAAGAACCCGGCCCTTAAGGCTAGGGCCCGCTCGACGCTCCTGCGGATCGCCGCCTCGGGAGGGTCACTGCCGAAGCTGACCATTCGGCCGGTGATCGAGCTTTTCCGGTTGAAATAGCCATGCCCGAGGAGGTCCCCCCCGGCGCCGCGGACGGGCAGGACGGCGCCGTTCTCGAAGTCGGGCAGGTCGCGGATCGCGCCCGAAAAAATCCAGTGGTGCTTGTTGCGGACGGCCTTATCCCGTCCGGGCTTGAGGACGACGGCGTTCATGACGGCTTCCCCGCAGTTCGATCCCCGGGCGCGGCCTGCCGGGCGAGCATCCGGACGACCGGGCGGTCCGGCTTCGAGAAAAGGGACTCGTCCATCTCCTCCGGCCCGAGCCAACGGATCTCGTCGTGGTCGGTGAGACGGAAATCGTCGCCGAGAAGCTCGGCCCGGAAGACGATGAGCTCGAAGCTCATGAGGGAGCCGGAGAATGGCACTGAGCACAGGAACTCCCCGACCCGGGCTTCCACGCCCAGCTCCTCCTCGAGCTCGCGCCGGAGCCCCCGTTCGGCGGCTTCCCCTTCCTCGAGCTTGCCGCCGGGGAACTCCCAGAGCCCGCCGGCCGCGAGCCCCGACTTCCGCCGGGCGCACAAGATCTTGCCGTCCCTCTCGATCACCGCCGCCGTCACCGTTCTTGGTTTCTTCTCTTGCGCTTTCATGGCCCGGCTTTTCCGCACTATCTTATTCCACCATCGAATTGTTGACAAGGGCGCGTCGAGGAGGTCGCCCGTAAGGGGGCTGAGGGAATCGTCTGAGTGAGCATAAAGCGGTGATTTAGCCGGCGCGGAACGGAGACGCCCCATCGGCTCCGGACCGGGACCGGCGTCAAGAATCACCGCAGCGAACGGAGATGATTCCCGAACCCACCGGGCGACCGGATGACCGTTGGTAGGACTTGTGCTAGAATAGCCGGGTTATGAAAGTCGCATTCCTCGCATCCGAAGTCATCCCCTTCGCCAAGACGGGCGGCCTGGCCGACGTGGCCGGGGCCCTGCCCAAATTCCTGGCCCGGCTCGGCGCCGACATCAGGGTCTTCATGCCGCTCTACCGGGAGGTCCGGATAAAGAACCTGCCCCTCGAGCCGGTCCTCGCCGGCGCCGCCCTCGACCTGGGAGGCCGCCAGGTGCCGTTCTCCGTCTTTGCCCACCGCGCCGACGGCGTCACGGTATTCTTCATCGACCAGCCGGCTTATTTCGAGCGGGACCAGCTTTACGGGACACCGGCCGGCGATTATCCGGACAACGCCGAGCGCTTCGCCTTTTTCTGCCGCGCCGCGCTCGAAACCCTGCGAGCCACGGGCTTCCGCCCCGACGTTGTCCACGGCCATGACTGGCAGGCGGCCGCGGCCTTCGCCTATCTCAAGTTCGTCTACGCCGACGATCCCTTTTTCGCCCGGACGCGCTCCCTCTTCACCATCCACAATCTGGCCTACCAGGGCCTGTTCGAAAAGGACGTCCTCGGCCGCATCGGGCTCCCCGAGTCGCTGTTCAACATGAACGACCTCGAGTTCTTCGGCAAGGTCAACACGCTCAAGGCCGGCATCCTCTACGCGACGGGCGTCACCACCGTCAGCCCGCGCTACAGCCGCGAGATCCAGACCGCCGAATTCGGCTGCGGCCTCGACGGCCTCCTCCGCCACCGGGCCGGCGCCCTTAACGGCATCCTCAACGGCGTCGATTACCGCGATTGGGATCCTGCGACCGACCGCCTGATCCCCCGCAATTTCGGGCCCGCCGACCTGGCCGGTAAGAAGGAATGCCGCGAGGAGCTCTGCCGCATGTTCGGCCTCCCGGAGCCGGCGGACCTGCCCGTCGCGGGCATGGTCACGCGCCTGGCCGGGCAGAAGGGCCTCGACATCGTCTGCGAAGCGCTGGATTCCCTCCTCGGCCTCGGCCTGGCGCTCGTCATCCTGGGCACCGGCGACCAGAAGATCCAGGATTTCCTTCTGGCCGCCCGGAAGAGACACCCCGTCCGCATCGGGATCAAGATCGCTTTCGACGAGAGGATCGCCCACACGATCTACGCCGGGAGCGACATTTTCCTCATCCCCTCGCGCTACGAGCCGTGCGGCCTCGCCCAGATGTACGCGATGAAGTACGGGACCGTCCCCGTCGTCCGGGCCACGGGCGGCCTCGACGACAGCGTCCAGGAGTTCGATGCCCGCGCGGGGAGCGGCAACGGCTTCAAGTTCGACGAGGCCGCGGCCGGGCCGTTCCTCGAGGCGGTGGCCCGTTCGGTCCGGATTTTCCGGCGCCCCGCCGAGTGGCGGAAGATCGTCCGGAACGCCATGGCGGCCGACTTTTCCTGGGAGCGCTCGGCGGCGGCCTACCTCGCCCTCTACGAGAAGATCGCGGCGGCGGCCTGACCTAGGTCTGCCGGAGGAACTGCGCCGCCGTCTCCGGAGGGACGGGATTGATGTAGAATCCCGTCCCCCACTCGAATCCGGCGACCTTGGTCAAGATCGGGAAGATCTCCAGGTGCCAGTGGTAGTTCTTGTCGATGTTCGGCCAGCCCTTGAGCGAGAGTGAGGGATTGGGGGCCTGGTGGAGGACCATGTTGTAGGGCGGGTCCCCGATCGTATCCTTGAGTCGCGTGAGGATGTGCTTCATCGTCTCGGCCAGGGTCAGGAGCTCGTCCTCCGCGACGTCGGTGAATGAGGGCGAGTGCCTCAGCGGGTAGACGGCCATCTCGAAGGGGAAACGCGAGGCGTAAGGGGCGACGACGGCGAAATGCCGGTTCCGCTCGATCAGTCGCTTCCCGGCGGCCTCTTCCTCCCTGAGGATGCGGCAGAAGGCGCATTCCTTGAAGCTCCGGAAAAGCCGGTCGGCGCCGTAAATCTCCTCCTTGACCCGCTTGGGGATGATCGGCGTCGCCACGATCTGCGAGTGGGGATGGCTCAGGGAGGCGCCCGCCTCCTTGCCCTTGTTCTTGAAGAGCTGGACGTACTGATAATGGAGCTCGCCCTCGATCGTCTTGATCCTCTGTTGGAAAACCCGGAGGACGTCGCGGATGTGCGGGATGGAAAGGTCGGAGAGCTCGAGGGCGTGGTCGGTGTTCTCGATGACCACTTCGTGAACGCCTGTCCCCTCCATCCACTGGAAGACGCCTTGCGTAGCCTTGGGCGGCGGCGTGCCGCGGTTCAGGGCCGGGAATTTGTTGGGCACGACCCGGACGCTCCAGCCGGGAGAATCCGGCGCGGTTCCGGCCCCTCTCAGGGCGAAGACCTCGGGAGGGGTCTTCCCTTCGTTGCCTTCGCAGAAGGGACAGAATCCGACGGCCTCGGGGATCCGCGCCATCCCGCCGCTCGGCCGGAAATCGTCGGGACGCTTGCTGCGTTCCGTGGCGATGATGACCCAACGCCCGCTGACCAGGTCTTTTCGCAATTCCGACATCAGTCGCCTAACAGCTGCTTGATCTTCGTCTTGAGCTCATCAAGCGAGGCGGACTTGACGACGTAGGCGTCGGCCGCCCAGGTCATGAAGTCCTCCTTGTAGCTCTGGTAGGCTGAGTTGATGATGATCGGGATGTCCTTGCGGAGCCCCATGATCTGGGTGATGAGCTCGATCCCGTTCTTGCCCGGCATGCGGATGTCCGTGACGATCAGGTCGAACGCCGTCGTCCCGAGCTCGGCCAGGGCCACCTCGGCGTTGGTCACCGCGGTGACGGCATATCCTTCCCGGCTCAGCTCCTCTTCATAGAGGAGGCAGAGCGCTTTCTCGTCCTCGACGAGCAGGATCTTTTTTTTCATGTCGTCAACTCCTTTTCCCGGCAGAGAAATATCAGCTTGAACAGGGACCCCTTCCCCGCCCGGCTCTGGACCTCGACCTTGCCGCCGCAGGTGTCCATGACCCTCTTGGTGAAGGTCAGTCCGAGGCCCATGCCGTTTTCCTTGGTCGTGAAGAAAGGCCTGAAGAGCTGGTCTTTGTCCGGGTTGGTGATCCCCCGACCCGTGTCGCGGACGGAGAGGACGAACCCGCTCCTGTTTTTGCGGTAGCCCCGGACGGAGACGGTCCCCCCGGCGGGTGTCGCGTCGAAGGCGTTGTCGAGGAGGTTGCGGATGACTTCGCTGAAGGAGGTCGGGTCGCAGAGGATCTCCGGAAGACAAGGCTCCAGCTTGGCGTTCAGGACGTATCCCTCAGATTTGGTCAGGATCTCCGGGCTGCTGAGGACCGCGGCGATGGCCGGCCCCGGGTCGAAGTAGACGGGCTCCTTCAAGCTGACCTTGAGGAAGTGTCCCATCTGGTAAATGATGTTCTCGAGCCGGCGGACCTCGTCCCGGATGATGGTCAGGTTGCGCCTCTTCTTGTCTTCCGGGATGTCGGGCTTGAGGAGCTGGTCGGTGAAGCCGCCGACGGCGACGATCGGATTGCGCAGCTGATGCGTGACGAACATGGCCATCTCGCCCATGGCCGCCATCTTCTCCATGTCGAGCAGCTTGCGGTGGAGCGTCGTCGAATAGATGTAGTTGCCGGCCATCAGGCCGCAGAGGCCGGCCAGCTTGATGTCGGCGGGGGTGATCGGCGTCCGGGTGATGGCGTTGTCGAGGATGATCTCGCCGACGATGTCGTCCCGGGCGAGGAGAGGGATGCAGAGAAACTCGTCGACGCCGATGACGTTGAGGAAGCGCCGGTCGACGAGCGGCTCGCTGGCCGCCTCGCGGACAAGGAGGATCTCCTTACGGCAGGCCGCGTAGGCCGGGATGAGGGCGCCTTCCTCGTCCGCCGCGTAGACGAGGCCTTTGAGGCGGCCGCTGAGCGTCTCCTGGTTCTTGCTGACGAGGGCCCGGTTGTGTTCGAGAATCTCGACGTAGCCGATGCCCGGCGTCGACAGGACCTCCCAGATGAGGCCGGCTTCCTCGGCCGAGCGGGGGCCCAGCCACATCTCGCCCTTGAGGCGGTCGCCCTGCTTGAGGAAGAGCATGGCCCGGTTGAATCCGACGCCCGAGCCCGAGGTCAGCGCCGTCAGGATGACGAGGAGATTGTCCTCGAGGGAGAAGGGCTGAAAGAAGCTCTGGGAGATGATCGACAGCAGCATCAGCTCGCGGGGCGCGTCGCGCTCGAAGTCCGGAGAGAGGATGTTGTAGGTCTCGATCATTCGGAAGTCCAGCCCTTGGGCACGACCCGGATCCCGGACCGGCTGATCTTGAAATTCCGGCCGTCCTTGTCGGCGTCGAAGCCGACCTCGAAGCGTTCGGCGATGACCGAGGACTTGTCGGCGATGACCTTGCGGAGCCGGGCGCCGCGGCGGACGTGGACGTCCTCGAAGACGATCGAATCGGCGATCTCGGCCCCCGCCTCGACGCGGACGCCCGGGGCGATGATCGAGTTGACGATCCGGCAGTTGGTGAACGTGCAGCCCGTGCCGACGATCGAGGAGCGCAGGTCGCCGCCGGCGATGAAGGTCGGCGGATACTGCGGCTTGTAGGTCCGGACGGGCCAGGCCGGGTCCCTCAAGATCACCGGCGGGGACGGCGAGAGGAAGGCCATGTTGGCCTCCCAGTAGGCGTCGATCGTGCCGATGTCCTCCCAGTAATCGTCGAATGTATAGGCGAAGACGCGATGACCGTCGATGAGGGCCGGGATGATGTCCCGCCCGAAATCGTGGGAGCTCTTCGGGTTCCGGGCGTCCTTGATCAGGGCCTTGATCAGGACCGGCGTCTTGAAGAGGTAAACGCCCATGGAAATGAGGCTTTTTCCCGGGTCCCACGGCGTCGCGAAGGGCTTCTTCGGCTTCTCCATGAACTCGACGATCCGGCGCTCCACGTCAACGCCGATGACGCCGAAGCGGGAGGCGTCCCCTACGGGGATCGTCCGGGTCATGATGAGGGCGTCGGCGCCGGTCTGGCTGAAGAAGAGGAGCAGCTTCCGGTAATCGGCGTTATAGACGTGGTCCCCCGACAGCACCAAAACGGCCTCGGGATTCTCATGCTGGATGGTATAGATGTTCTGGAAGACGGCGTCGGCCGTGCCCTCGTACCAGTTGTCGCTGACGCGACCCTGGGCGGAAAGAGAGATGATAAAGTCGCCGCTCTCAGCATGGAAGATGTTCCAGCCGTTGAGGATGTGACGCTCGAGCGACAAGGATTTGTACTGGGTCAGAAGGGCGATCCGGCGGAGGCCGGAGTTGAGGGCGTTGGACAGGCTAAAATCGATGATCCGGTAGGCCCCGAGGAACGGGACGGACGGTTTGGCCCGGTCGCGCGTCAGCGGATAGAGTCGTTCTCCCTTGCCCCCGCAGAGGACCATGGTCAGAGTTTTTTTAGATAACAGTTCCATCGGGAAGGACGATCTCCTCGAACAGACGATCCTCGGACTCGAAGACGCCCAGGAGCGCCTCCTCGGCGTCGTTGAGGACGCGGCCCTCCTCGAGCCACCCGGCAAGCGTCAGGGCCCGTTCGTAGTGCTCGGCGGCCCGGAGCTCGGCGTAATCCCGGGCCGACCAGGTCGAGATGAGGAACGGCCAGTCGGAGCTCTCGAGCAGGAATTTTTCGCGGAAGAACTGCTTGAGGACGCGCCGGTCGAGGCGGGCGAGACGGGACGTGAGCGCGGCCGCGGCCTCCTCGATCCGGTAGATCTTTTTCCAGATCCAGGAGGTGTCCTCGTTGAGCCATATCCAGTGGAAGCCGCCCTGGCCCCACGAGCCTTCGGGAAGGGAGATGAGGGTTGCGGGCGGAAGCGCCTCGAGCGTGCCGCCGGCGGTCATCGGCTTGATCGGGCCGGCCTGGAGCTTCTTGATGACGTGGTAAAGCCACTCGGGGCCCTCGAACCACCAGTGGCCGAAGAGCTCTGTGTCGTAAAGGGCCGCGACCGCCCCCGAGGACTTTCCCTTGAGCGTGTCCTCGAGGACCGAGACGAAGTGCCCGGCGTGCCCCTCCATCCGGTCCCGGGTCCGGGCCGGATCGTAGGGCTGCTTGAGGCCCAAGTCGGCATCGCTCGAGGTGATCCTCCAGTAGCGCATGCCGCCGGGGAAATGTTTCTTGTGGAATTCGAGGTACCAGCCATCGCCGGGATAGCCCATGTAGCGGCTCCAGACCTGCGAGCCGGAGACGTCGTCCCTGGCGAAGAACGGGACGTGGGAGGGGTGGGCCAGGTAGGCGGAGTAGGGATCGCGCGACAGCTCCTCGGCCGGCTTGTAGGAGCCCCGGAATTTCTCCCAGAGGAGCTTCAGGCCGGGGAAACGGTCGATGTAGACGCCCTTGGCCTCCCCCCCCTTGAGAAGATGGGCGTCGACGAAGAAATAGCCGATGCCCTCCTGGCCCAGGATCTCGTCGACGCCGAGCCGGGAATACGGCTCTCCTTCCACGAGCGGATTTTTCCAGGCGTAGCCGGGCCGGTAGGCGCACTCGGGGATCCAAAAGCCGCGGGCGTCGCGGCCGAAGTACTTACGGTAGGTATGCTGTCCCTGCCGGACCTGCTGGCGGACGCTCTCGTCCCGGGAGAGGAGAGGGAAATAGCCGTGGGTCGCCCCCGAGGTCAGGACCTCGATGTGGCCGCGGTCCTGGAGGCTACGGAAGGCGTCGATGATGTCGCCGTGGCAGCGGCCGTGGAAATCCTCGAGGAGCTTCCGGTACCAGGCTTCCCAGAAATCGGTCAACGGCCGGAGGGCCGTGTTGCCGGTCCGCTCGAAATACTCCCGGTCGCGGCCGGCGATCTCGAGCTTCATTTTCAGGTACTCGTCGAAGCCCTGGACGAAACCGGGGTCCTTGAGCTGGTCCATAAGGACCGGAGTGAAGCTGACGTTCGTCCGGGCCGAGATGCCCTCGCCGGCCAGGCGCTCGAAGACGTCGAGAAGAGGCATGTACGTCTCCGCCGCGGCCTCATAGAGCCAATCCATGCCGTGCGGCCAGCTGCCGTGGGCCAGGACGTAGGGAATGTGGCTGTGGAGGACGAGAGAGAAGTACTTATCGGCCATGACGCTCCTTCAGGACGATGGACAGGCGTTTCGTTCCGCTCCCGGCCAAATCCATCGACCAGACCGGACAGAGACAGTACCCTTGGTGAATTATATCAAATCCCCCCTCGGATTGGGAGAGCGTTCGCAGGGCGAACGACCACAGCCCGTCGGCCGCCTCGGCCTCGAACAGAAGGGTCCCGCCGTAAAGGGCCGCGCCTTTCGCGCCGAGGAGCTCGAACTCGTGGGGAAAGGCCAGGAAGTTCCATTCCGATCCGTACGTCAAAGCGATCGCTTTCCCGGAGAGGTTCTCAACCTCGATCGCGACGCGGAGCGAACCGTCCGCGCACACGATCGTCTTCCGGACGGCGACCGGGACGCGCTCCCCCTTGCCCCAAACCGCTCCCCTGCGCTCCAGCGAGAGAGTCCGGCCCGCGGGCGCGAACGAGAACGCGCCGGCGACGAAATCCCCCTGCTCGCCGAAATCGACCTTGCGGAAATCTTCCGGCTTCGTGTCGGCGTGGAAGAAATGGTCGAGGAGCGACGTGCGGGGGTGCCAGTCGTAGCGGACGAGCTCCGCGGCCTCCGGAGGCAGCTTCTTGCCGAGCTCGTGGATGCTCTTCCCCATCTCCTCCTCCCCTGCCCTGGGGTCGGAAGGCGGCCGGTGATAGGACTCAGGGCGCCGGGAGAGGACGTCGGAGAGGTTCCGCGACCAGGGGCGGTAGTCGATCTCGACGAGCGCTCCCCCCGCTGACGGTTTGGCCAAAAGGCCGAAGGTCCGGTCCCGGAAAAAAAGCTCCTCATGCCCGTCGCAATCGTAGTCAAGCGCCTTCCAGCCGGACGGGTCCGGCGTCCGCTTTTCGGCATCGAGGAGGTGGTTATAGACGGCCTCACGGAGATGGGGCAGATAGAGCCCGCCGAAGACGCCGTGCCAGTAGGGGTCGTTGCACTGGGCCTTGTAGAGGTCTTTGAGCCCGCCCGCGTCCCCCCCGGCCGAGCGGACTTCGCCGGAGACCATGACCATGCGCTTGTGCAGGTGGTTCGCCTCGGGGTACTTGCAAAAGAAATCACGGAAAAATCCGCCGCGGAGGAAACGCCGGGATTCCGGTGCCGCCCCGGCCTTGAGCTTCTTGTAGGCCGCCTGGTCGTCGGGCTCGAGGACCCACTCCATCATCTCCTCGTATGAAGCCGGGGGAAGGTAGACCCGGCCGGCGGGCGGATGCGCGTCCAGATACTCGGAAAAAAACATCGTCCGGATGCCCTTGTCCTCGACGTAGCCCAGGAACTTCTCGAGCCAGCCGTCCTCGTACACCCACTTGTGTGTGCCCGGCCAGACGCCGAACTTCTCCCCGTCGTCCCCGAGGATGGCCGTCCCGCCGGAATCGCGAATGGAACCGAGGTAGGCGTCGATGTCGTCGAGGGAGTGGAACGGGATGAGGTAGCGGAGCTTCTTATCGATCGGGAAGACGCGCAGGCTCCGGCCCTCCTCCTCGGTGATGTAGGTGGTGGCGAGGTCGCGGACCCCCGCATAGTGGAAATGCTCCTCGTCGAGCAGCGTATATTCGATGCCCGCCGCCGCCAAGGATTTCGGCAGGTGGGGTTCCCAGATCCTCTCGGTGAGCCACAGCCCACGCGGCCGTTGGCCGAAATTCTCGCGGAGGAAATCGTTCATCATCCGGACCTGGCCGACCCGGTCCACTTCGGGAATGATGGACAGGACGGGCTCGTAGAAGCCGCCGCTGAGGAGCTCGGCCTGGCCCCGGCCGGACAATTCCCGGACGAGGTCCCAGCAGGCCCGTTCGTTCTTTTCCATGTATTCCCAGAGCGGGCCGGAAAAATGGACGGCGAAGCGAAAGCCGGGATGTCCGGCCAGGGCTTCGAGGAGCGGCCTGTAACAGTCGTCGAAGGCCGCCTTGAAGATATAGCCGAAGTTGCCGACGGGCTGATGGTTGTGGACCGCGAACAGGAAAGTGAGGCCGTTCATTCCGGCTCCTTCACTCCTGCGTCCCGGCAGGCTTTCCGGATATGGGCCTTGAAGAGATAATCGAACTCCTCCTTGCCCTCCTCGCCGTACCACCAGAACCAGTCCGAGCCTTCGGCCACGGCCATCTCCTCCGACGGCCCGCAGGCTTCCCGGGCTTTCGCCAGCAGGTCCCAGGCCGCGTTCTTGGCCGGGTGGCCGACCCACTTGGAGAAATTCCCCAGCCAGGTCCCCGGAACGAGTTCGAGCTCGTCCCGAGGCGGTTCAACCGCGAGGTAGCCCTCGAGAGAGGTCAAGGTGAAACCATCGAGACGTTTGACCCTGTCGTAGAGGGCGCGCAGGAAATGGACGGCGTTTCCGGGATAGCCCTCCCAGGGGTTCTCGCCGTCGAGGACGATGACGAGGATGGAGGCCTCGTCGGCGGCCTTTCTTCGCACCTCGAGCCGATCGATGAAATCTCGGACGGCCTCGGCGACGGGCCACTTATGATACTCGAAGCTCAGAAGGTTGGAAAGTTCCCGGTCGCGGAAAAAGAGGGCCAGCGACTCCGCAAGATACGGCTTGAACAGGTCGGTCGGGACATGCGGCGCGGGCCGGCTCTTCCACAGGACGTTTTCATCCGTCAGGGCGAATCGGAATCCGGCGGCGGAGGCGGCACGGGCGACCTCGCGGCTGACGCCGCCCTCCGACGGCCAGAGGCCCGCCGGCTCAAAACCGAAGATCTTCCCGAAATAGTCCCGGCCCTTAGCCAGCTGGTCCATGCCGTCCTCGGGGTGACGGAACGGCTGCGTCGGAAGCTGTTCGCTGTCGGCCGCGCGGATGTCGAAGACGAGGGGCAGGAGGGGATGATAGTAGGGCGTCGTGGTGAGTTCGGCCAAGCCCTTTTTGTGGAGACGGAGGTAGCACGGCAGGAGGTCCGCGAGGATCTCTTTCCGGAGCTGGAGCAATGCCTCCCTGTCTTTCTCCGGGGTCAAGGGCGCGGAGAACAGGGCTTTCACGGCCAGCTCTTGGAGGCGGCGGGCGTTCGTTTCGCCCGGAACGATCTTACCGAGGAGCCGGACATCGGCGTAGGTCAGCTTGGCGGCGTCTTTCTCGAGCGCGGCTTGGAACGGATCGTTCTCCGTGCCGCCGGCGTACTCGAGGACCTGCTCGAGGAGGCAGGGGACGAAGTTGTAGGTGGCCGGGAACTCCGCTTCTTCGGCCAGCCGGGCCATCTGATGGTAGTTCTTCACGGCGTGGTAATTGACCCAAGGGAGGATGTATTCCCGCGTGTCCGGATCGCGGTAGATCGGCTGATGGAAGTGCCAGACGAAGGTCAGATGCATGGTTAGGTCCCTTCCTGGGCGAGGATGTAGGCGAGAGCGGCCAAAATGACGGCCTGGAGCTCGAGCTCGCGCGGATGGACGCTCGAAAGGACGTCGAGAGCGGAATGGTGGACGTCGAAATAGGCCTGGGAATTGGTGATGACCGCGGCCGGGACCGCGCCCTGCTTGATGAGGGGGGCGACGTCGACACCTCCTCCGCCGGGGACGATGAACGACACCCCGAGCGGCCTGAAGAGGTTCTCGTAAGCGGACACCCGTTCGAGGATCCTCCGGTCCCGGCCGCCGATAGCGAGCCCGACCGGGACGAAGCCTCCCCTGTCCGATTCGGCCGCGACAAGGTGGCGCTCGCCCTTCCTCTGCGGCGCGATGGCGTAGGCCCGGCCGCCCGTTCCGCCGAACTCCTCGTCCATGAACAGGACGGCGCGGATGGTCCGGCGCGGCCGCAGGCCGAGGTCCTTGATGAGGCGCAGGGCTTCCAAGGCCGCCGCGCAGCCCGCGGCGTCGTCGTGGGCGCCGTGGCCCAGGTCCCAGCTGTCGAGGTGTCCGCCGAGGAGGATGATTTCGCCCGGAAGCTCCGACCCCGTGATCTCCCCGACCACGTTGGCGGAGATGACCCGGCCCATGTCCCGGCAATTCATCCTGAGAGATACGGAAACGCTCTTCTCCTTCTTAATAAGCGCGCTCAGGACTTCGGCGTCCGCGGTGCTGATCGCTGCCGCGGGGATGCGGGGGGCGCGGGGGTCGTACTGCATCAGGCCGGTGTGCGGATTCCGGTCTTCCCGGAACGTCAGCGAGCGGACGAGGACGGCGCGAGCGCCGTGGCCGGCCGCCGCGGAGGCCCCCCCGACCCGCTGGTCGGCGGCGCCGCCGTAGGCGGCGAAGGGATCGGCCAGGCGTCTGTCCATCGGCCTGTTGAAGAAGACGATCTTCCCTTTGAGGACCGTCCCCAGGGAAGCCAATTCGTCGAGAGAACGGACGTCGACGACCGGCGCGGTGATGCCCCTCTCCGGCGTCCCGGTGCTGCCGCCCAAGGCACAGACGGAAAGAGGGATGGCGGCTCGTGTCCCGGAGGCGATGATCGCGGCCTCGGCGATATCCCCTCTGACCCAGCGCCCGACCTCGACCGGTTCCGTGTGGACTCCGGAGAGGCCCAGCTCTTTCATGAGACTCGTGGCCAGCTCGATCGCCGCCGCGGCTTGGGGCGACCCCGTCAAACGGGGCCCGACGGAGGTGATCCGTCGGAGGAGGTCGAAACCCCGTTCGCCGGCGAGACCCGCCTCCCGGAGCCTGTCGACGGTTCCTTGATACGACCGTTCCCCGTCCCGGAGTCCCGCTGCGCCGGCGCGAAGAGAGAAGACGGCCAGGGCCATGGCGAGCAGGGTCCGAACGGATCGCTTTTTCATGTCAACGAGCCCCCTTTTATCCTCTATTCGCGGCTTCCTGTCAAGGCGGGCCCGCAGGCAGAGGCGGCCTCGGGTCCGCCGCCGGTCAGGATTTTTCCGGCCCGTGTTCCTTTTCTTTGTCCCAATGCTCGAAACAGGCCGCGTCGCAGAAATGATAGACGTAATCCTTGCCCTCGGCGTGGAGAGCCGCGGCTTTGGGGATCTCGGCGCGGCAGACGGCGCAAGTGACTTTTTCAGGTTCGGCCGGCTTGTCCATGGATCCGTCCTTTCACCGTCCGGGGTCCGCCGGGGACTTCCGGACGGACCTCCCTCACCGATGGAGGAAACAGCGCTCCGAATCGAGCTCGCCCGGCTTCCGGGTGATGATCATGGCCAGGCCGAGCTCGTTGGCCTTGTCGATGACTTCCTGGTCCTTGACCGAGCCCAGGGGATAAATGACGGCCGTGATGCCGTGCTTCCCGGCGAGCTCGACGACATCGGGGAAGGGCATGAACGCGTCGGACGCTAGGACGCAGCCCTCCGGGCCGTAGCCGCGGCGCGAGAGCCGTATGGCGTCCTCGGCGGAATCGATGCGGCTCCTCTGGCCGGAGCCGATGCCGTGGGTCTTGTCGGAGGTCCCAATGACGACGGCGTTCGACCGGGTGAAGCAGGCCACCGTCCAGTTGAACAGTGCGGCCAGGACCTCCTCGGGGCTCGGCGTCCTCGCCGAGACGACGTCCACCGACTCCGCGGAGACGATCTTTGAATCGAACCGCTTCTGGACGAGAAGGCCGCCGGCCACCCTTTTCACCTCGAGCCCGTTGTCGACGGAAGGCGCGTCGAGGGGAGCGCCCATCTTGACCACCCGGAGGACCTTCCTCGTGGCCAGGACCCCGAGCGCTTCGGGGGCGAAATCGGGAGCATAGACGACCTCGACGTTGCGGGGGCTCTCGACGAGGAGACGGGCCAGCGGCTCGGTCACGCGGTAGCTGAAGACGTCGACGCTGCCGAAGTTCGAGAGAATGTCGCACTTCCAGGCCTTCTCGAACGTCCCGACGGGGTCGTCGCCCAGGGCGACGCCGCTCGGCATCTCGTGCTTGATCAGGACGCAGGCCTGGCGGCCCTCGAACACCTGGACGAGCTTGCGGGCCAGCCGCTGGCCGAGGTCCATGTCCCCGACGTTGATGTAGCTCAAGCCCTTCGTGCCCTCCTGGAGGATCTCCAAGCGTCCCATGTTCGGGCCCGAGGCGCCGGCCTCCTGGTAGAAAGCGGCCGGGTAGCCCGGGTTCTCGCCGTAGCGCATGGGGAATTTCTTGACGAACGTGTCCTCGCCCAGCACGAGAGTCTCCGGGAAGTCCTCCCGGACCTTGGTCTGGTATTGACTGCGGGCCGTTCGCTCGGGCTTGCTCATGAAATCACGTCCTTTCGTGACGGTTGATGATGCGGACGTCGATTCTCTCCGGATCGGCGAGGGGGACGAAGACGCAAGCGACGGCGACGCGGAAGTCCTTCGCGGCGGCGGCGGGCGCGAGGTCCTGGTAGGTCGTCTCGGCGGTTTCGGCGGCCGTCGCTCCGGCTAATCCGACCCGGCGCGGCTCCCCTCCGAAGACGGGCAAGGGATCGGCGTTGGGCCCCTCGTACGTGGAGACGAGACGCCCCTCCCCCGGCCGGAGGGCGACCTCGAAGGCCCTCCTCAGCGTTTCACCCGACGGCCCCCTCAGGACGACGCTCAGGCCGGCTCCGCCGCCGACGAGACAGCCGCTGATCCGGGGCGTGAAAATGGGGGCGTCCGGCTCGAAATCCCAAGCCGCCAGGGCCTTCGACAGCACGGCCACCGGGTCGGCCCCCGGCAGGAGACCGTCGCGGACGTCGGCCGTCTGCTTGCCGTTCGAAACGGCGATCCCCGCCTTGTCAAAAAGAACCGCCGGGTAGACGAGGAGGTCGACGTTCCCCTTTTTCAGGATTTCCTCGTCCGTGGGCTGGACCCAGATCCCGCCGTCGCGGAGGACCAGCTTCCGCGCCTGACTCGAGGGCGACCGTCCGGTGATGGCATAGATGATCGCGGCCTTGCCGCCTTCGCGCGGCGCGCCGATGACGATGAGCCGTCCGGGATATTCGAGTGACGCGATCAGTCCTGTCGTCCTGCCCATCGGGTCGTCCTTTCGCGCCTATTGATAGCACAGCCCTCGTCTTGAAGTCAAAGCATCACGGACGAGCCCACTCGCAAATGCTCGGGGCATTCCCGCCGTCGGCCGACCGATAACAATCGATAGATATTGAGCGGCGTTGTCGGATTCTGTTAGAATTTGCTCGAGATCCGGCGAAGGAGGCCGAGCCGACGATGAAAAAGACCGACCACCCCGAGGAATCTTTCCGCGATCCCGAATTCCTGGAGTCCCTGGAAGGGCGGACGCTCCGGATCCTGAGCGAGTATCTCAGCCCGATGACGCGTCTCGACAAGGCCAAGATCAACAGCACGATCCTCTTTCTGGGATCGTCCAAGGCCGATCCGGCCAACGCCGATTCCGCCTTTTACCGCTACTACTGGGAGGCCGAAGAGCTGGCCTATCTCCTGGCCAAATGGGCCATCTCGATAAGAACGCCCAAAGGCAAGGACTTCGTCATCTGCACGGGGGCCGGCCCCGGCATCATGGAGGCGGCCAACCGCGGCGCTTCCCGGGCGGGCGGCAAGACGATCGGGATGAACATCTCGCTCCCCCAGCCGCAGAGCCCGAACCCCTACGTGACGCCCGAACTGTCCTTCTCCTTCCATTACTTTTTCATGAGGAAGTTCTGGCTGGCCTACAAGGCCAAGGCGGTCATCATCTTCCCGGGAGGCTTCGGGACCCTCGACGAATTCTTCGAGATCGTCACCCTCCTCCAGACGAGCAAGATCTCGAAGAAGGAGATCTCCCTCGTCCTCTACGGAGAGGACTACTGGCGGGACCTCATCAAGTTCGACTCCATGGTCGAGAAGGGGGCCATCTGCGCCGCCGACCTCAAGCTCTTCCGGATCTGCTCGACGCCCCGCGAGGCGTTCTCCTATCTCAAGAAGAGATTGACGGAGCTCCTTGTCTGACAGGAGGAAGGTCGCGGCGACGGCCCGGCGCGGCGGACGCCGCGGTAAGGCCGTCCTGTCTGTGGGCCTGTGCCTCCTTTTAGCCGCGACCGCATGCTCCAGATTGCCCCGAAGCCCGAGGGGCGGCATAGAGATCGGCATCGCCTCCTGGTACGGGCGTGAATTCCACGGCCGGCCGACCTCGAGCCGGGAAGTCTTCAACATGAACGACATGACCGCGGCCCACCGCACGCTCCCGTTCGGGACGCACGTCATGGTGACGAACCTCGCGAACGACCGCTCGGTCGTCGTCCGCATCAATGACAGGGGCCCGTTCGTCCGGGGCCGGGTCATCGACCTGTCCTATGCGGCCGCGCGCGTCCTGGAGATCGTCGGCCCGGGCACGGCCCGCGTCCGCCTGGAAACCCTGCGCGGGATCCGGGAGCCGGCGGCCTCGAAGCCGGGGGGGATCTGGGTCCAGGTCGGCGCGTTCTCGGCCCAGGAGAGCGCTTACGCCATCAAGAGGCGCCTGGACAAAGCCTATCGGGGCGTCGCCGTGACCCGCGTCAAGACCGCCCACGGCACGTATTTCCGGGTTAGGATCAAAACCGATGAGGCCTCGGCGGACAAGCTGGCCTCTCGACTGGCGGACGAAGGCTATCCCATCATCATCGTCCGGGAATAGGCGCCGGCGGCCGCGGATCTACCCCCTGTCCTGCCGGCGCTTGAAAAGATAGGCGGCGTCGCGGAGCTTGTTCTCGGCGCCGTCATGGACCGCGTACTTCCCGCCCTGATAAAGGCAGGCCGCGCCGAATTCCCCTTTCTTGTTGAGGGCGTAAAAGTTGAGCCCGAACTTCGGCCGGCCGTCGGCGTCGCAGAGCCGGGGCACGAGCTTGGTCTTGGCGATGATGGCCTCGCAGGCCTCTAGGCAAGCCTGCTCCGGCGACATTCCCCGGCCCATGGCCGCGACGATGCGGAAGCTGGCGCAAGTCTGGAGGTTGGCTTCCCCCCGTCCCGTCGACCCGGCCGCGCCGATGTCGTTGTCGACATAGAGCCCGGCCCCGATGATGGGCGAATCGCCGACCCGTCCGGAGAGCTTCCAGGATAGGCCGCTCGTCGTCGTCACGCCGGCCAGACGACCGGCGCCGTCGACGGCGATGCAGTTGATCGTGCCTTGGGTGTTCATCACCGAACGGAGCTCCTCGGGCACGCTCTCAGATTTCGGGGGGAACCAGTTGTCCCGAACGGACATGGTCTCCTTCCAGCGCAGCCACGCCGCCCGGGATTTTTCGGTCAGGAGATCCTCCTCCCTGAAGCCGTGGGCCCGGGCGAATTTCAGGGCCCCTTTGCCGACGAGGAGGACGTGGTCGGTCCTCTCCATGACGAGCCGGGCCACCTTGGACGGATTCTTGATGTTCCTCAAGGCGGCCACGGCGCCGGCCGTGTGGGTCGGACCGTACATGACCGAAGCGTCGAGCTCGACGACGCCGTCCTCGTTGGGCAGGCCGCCGTAGCCGACGGACATATCGTTCGGATCGTCCTCGACGATGTTCACTCCGGCGATGACGGCGTCAAGGGGGTCGCCGCCGGCCATAAGGATGTCCATGGCCTTCGCGGTGGCCCGGATCCCGTTCCCGCTGGCGACGACGCGGGCCCCCCCGGGGGATGCCGCCGCGGCGGCCGACGGAAGCCGCCCGCCGGCGAAGAGGGCCGCCGCGCCCGCCCCGGCCCCGGTCTTGAGGAAATCTCTCCTCGAATATTTCGCCATCTCGTTCGTTCTCCTTTTATTCATAGGTCTCGTTCAGGTTCTCTTTTTCCAGGTCGCCGAGGAGCTGGACGAGGACGCTGTGGTCGCCCTCGGGCACGTTGAACTTGCGCGCGCTGCCCGAAAAAACGTCCATCTCCCGGCCATCGATGAGGAGCTGGTACTTGCCCTTCTTCAGGAAGCGCAGCTTGACATCGCGCGGTTTCAGGATTTTGATGTCGAAGGACACTTCCGACTCGTTGTAAAGGAAGCGGCGGACGACCGCCCCCCCGTCGACAGCGAAGACGGTTTCGCCCTCCTCGCGCAGGACGGTCGCGGAGTTCGAGGCCTCGACCTCGTAATGGCGTCCCTGGACGAGGACGCGCGACAGCTTTCCCTTGCGGTCCGGCTTGAGGATGCCGAAACGAAAGCCCTCGTGCGGTGTGAAGTCGAGGTATTCCTCGATCGCGATCAGGGCGGCCAGGGGGCCGCCGCTATGGTAGCGCTCGCCGCCCGCCTCGCCGGTGAGGGAATCAAAACTCTCAGGAGAGAGGCCGAAGCTTTCGAAGCTCCGGAGGAACATCTCGGCGCTCTTCCGGGCGAATTCGGAGGCAATGGCGTCGAAGCCGTAGGCTTTCAATCCTTGATAAACGAGGTAGTTGGTCGCCGGCCGGACCGCGCCGCGCCACGACTGTTGGCTTTCGGACCTGAAGGCCGGGTCGTCTCGGGAGATCGAGGGGACGACATAGTCGCCCCAGAACTGTTTGGGATCGAGCAGGTGCTTGAGCATCCTCTGGGCGCGGGCATCGTCGGGGATCCGGGCGAGGAGAGGGAAAAACGCCGAAGCCGCCTTATGCACCGAAAAGCGGCCGTCCCAGTAGCGGTCGCAGTAAAATCCCTCCTTCTCGTTCCACAGCAGGGCATTGACGAGCTCTTTCGTTTTCTCGTACTGTTCTCGGTAGCGTTCGACGTCGACGGGGCGGCCGAGGACGGAGGCGATCTCCGCCAGGCACCAGGCGTCCAGGGCGTAGAGCGAGCTCAGGTCGACGCAGTTCAGCATGAGCGTGCCGGACTCCTCGCTGAACGGGGCGTCGTCCCAGTTCGGCAAGTCGTCCTGGCCCGATTCCCAGACGGCCCTCATCCGTCCCGAGGCGTTCCTCTCCCAGGACGGGACGTCCTGGCCGACGAGCGCCTTGTCCGATCCCCATTCGAGGAGGCCGTCGTCGTTGCCGTCCCGCCGGGCTAAGCCGTTCGGCCGCGGCGCCGTCCAGTAGTCGTGCCAGCTCTGAAGATACGGGTAGGCGCGCCGCAGGATCTCCATGTCGCCCAGCCGTCCGAAGAGCTTCAGGACGACGAAAGCCCCGATGGGAGGCTGGGAGCGGTCGGCGGTCCCGCTCGAACGGCCCCGCCAATTCGGGATGTTGCCGTTCGGATATTGCGTTTCCAGGGCGGCCGCGAGCGCGTCGCCGGCCAGCTTCTGGCTCTCGAGTCCGAGTTCGAGCGCGTTGAGGAATGAGTTGTCGGCGAGGATCGTCCAGTGGTCCTGGCCCCCATCCGGCCGGGGAAAGATCCCGGCCCGGCCGGCCGGGGTGTAGAGGCGGTGGCTTCCCGGCTGGTAAAGGACGCTCCAGTGGAGGCTGTTGGTGATCGCCTCGGGAACGCCCGCATAGAGGCCACGGACCTTGACTCGCTTCTTTTCGTAGACGTCGGCTTCTTCGTCGAGGAGAGCCCCGATGCTCTCCGCGTTCTTGTAGCGATAGAGGCGGTTCGCCAGGATCTCGGCGTTGTCGCCGACCCCGGCCGCGAAGGCGATGGTGCGGTCGGAACCCGGAAGGTAGGTCCGGGCGAGGCCGCCGGGCCGGGCGGCGGCCGTCTCGCCGGGCCGGCTCGTCCAAATCAGGTAGGCCGGGCTTCCCGTTCTGCCGCAGCGGCCGCGGACCTGGCCGTCCGGCAGGAGCGTGAATTCGCCCTTGAGGTCCCAGGGGAAATAGTGGACGAGCGTAACGCGGACGCCCTCGGGGCACACGATGCGGCCGATGACGGTCTTCTCGTCTCGCCGCGACCATTCAACCGTCAAGGCCTGTCGCCGCGGCGCCGGCTTCATCAGGATGGGCGTATCACGGCCCAGCTTGAACGGGAGCCCCAGGTCGAACCTGACGCGGGCGTAGAGACCGTCGGGCGAGTGAGGGCCGACCTGGGAGACGAGGTAATAGAAATCCGCCCCCTCGGCGGCCTCCCCTTCCCGCTCGACCCGCAGGAGGAAGGCGTAGGCGCAATCCACGGCCGGAGCGATGACCAGGCCGGGCCAGCCCGCCGCGTCCAGGGCTCCGACGTAGGTGTCTTTCCAGGGATAGAAGATCTCGGGGGAGAGCCGGACCGTCGCCGCGAGCAGCAGACCGAGAACGAGGAATGTTTTTTTCGTCATCCCGGGGATTCCGGCCTGCGGCCTCCTCACCGCCTACTTTATGGAAAAAAGACGGTTAAATCAAGACAAGGAGGATGCTTTTATTCTCGCACTGTGGTAGATTAATGCCTCCGAATTCCGTTGGAGGAAACCATGGATTTCCGGCTCTATTTCCGCTCCCGTCGGGGGGAGATGGTCCATCTCCTGAAACAGCTCGTCACGCTCGAATCCCCGACCCACGACAAGATGGCCGTCGACGCCTGCGCCGCCTTCGTCGCCCGGGAGCTCAAGAGAATCGGATGCAAGGTCACGATCCATCCTCAGAAGGACATCGGCGACCTGACCGTGGCCGAGTTCGCCCCGGGGCGCTTGAAGGACGCCGACGACGAGATCCTCGTTCTGACCCACATCGACACCGTCTGGCCCGTGGGCAAGATCACCAAGATGCCGTTTTACGTCCAGGGGAACAGGCTTTACGGACCCGGAGTGCTGGACATGAAGGCCGGCGTGGTCATGCTCATCACCTCCCTCCGGAATCTCCACAGTCTCAACGTCAAGCCCCAGAAGAGGATCACGGTCGTCGTCAATTCGGCCGAGGAGACAGGGCACACCGCGGCCCACGACCTCATCCGCAAGCTGGCCCGCAAGGCCTCCTTGGTCCTCTGCCTCGAGCCCGCCCTCCCCGGCGGCGCCCTCAAGCTCGAGAGAAAGGGACGCCTCGTCGTCCGCTTGGATGTCCGCGGCCGTTCGGCCCACGGCGGGAGCCCCGAAAAAGGTATCAGCGCCATCGAGGAGCTCGTCGGCCAGATCGCCCGGTTCAAGCGGCTGCGGACCGGCGAAACCACCGTCAACGTCGGCCTGATGGGCGGCGGCGAAAAGGCCAACATCGTCGCCGAGAACGCCTGGGCCGTTTTGGACATCCGTTTCTGGAAATCGACGGACCGGGACCGGGTCCTGAAGATCCTGCGCGAGTCCGCGCCGACCCTGCGCGGGGCCCATCTCAAGGTGTCTATCGAGAGCACGACCCCGCCCATGGAGAAGACCAAGGCGTCCGAGAGGCTCTTCGCCCGGGCCCAGGAGATCGCCGCCGGCATGGGGCTTTCGCTCAAGGGCGGCAAGACGGGCGGCGGGTCGGACGCGTCGATCGCGGCGGGCCTTGGCGTCCCGATCCTCGACGGACTCGGCCCCGACGGCGACGGCATCCACGCCGAGCACGAGCATCTCCTCCTTCCGTCCCTCGTGGACCGGACGGCCTTGCTGACCGAGCTCCTGAAAGACCTATGACCGATCTCGCGGACATCATACAAACATATATAAGGAGTGCAGCATGATCAAAAAGTACTACCTCCTTTCTCCGGGCCCGACGCCGGTCCCCGAGCGGGCCCTGTCGGCGGCGGCCGAACCCATCATCCACCACCGGACCGCCGAGTTCTCGGCGATTTTCATGGAGGTCACAGAGGGCATCAAGCAGGTCTTCGGCACCAAGGAAGACGCCTACATCCTGACGTCCTCCGGGACCGGGGCCATGGAAACCGCGGTGGTCAACCTCCTCAGCCCCGGCGACAAGGTCCTGACGATCAACGGCGGGAAGTTCGGCGAGCGCTGGGGGAACATCTGCAAGGCCTACGGGATCGCCTACAGGGAGATCGTCCTCGACCCGTGGGGCAAGGACTTCTCCAAGGAGGAGCTCGAGGCCGAGCTCAAGGCCATGCCCGACTGCAAGGCCGTCCTCGCCACCCTCTCCGAAACCTCCTCGGGGGCCATGTTCGACATCCAGGGCTTCGGCGAGGTCGTGGCCAAGACGAGCGCCGTCCTCGTCGTCGACGGCATCTCCGGCGCCGGCGTCACGCCCTGCCCGATGGACGACTGGAAGGTCGACGTCCTCCTGTCCGGGTCCCAGAAGTCGTTCATGATCCCGCCCGGCCTGGCCTTCATTGCCCTGAGTCCGAAAGCCTGGGCCCTGGCCGCGGATTCCAGGCTGCCCAAGTTCTACTTCGACCTCAAGAAGGCCAAGAAGAACCTGGCCGACAAGACGACCCCCTGGACGCCCGGCGTTTCGCTCATCATCCAGCAGAAGCACGCCCTGGACATCATCAAGAAGATGGGCCTCGACGGCCTATTCGCCCACCACCGCATCCTGGCCGACGCCACGCGGGCCGGTGTCAAGGCCCTCGGCCTGGAGCTGCTGTCGCAGAGGCCGGGCAACGTCCTGACCTGCTGCAAGGTCCCCGAAGGGATCGAAGGCGGCAAGCTCGTCAAGACGATGCAGGGCAAGTACATGGCCTACATCGCCGGCGGGCAAGACCCGTACAAGGGCAAGATCTTCCGCATCGCCCACCTCGGGTACATGGGCGGCTTCGACATCATCACCGCCCTCTCGGCGCTCGAGATGACCCTCATGGACCTCGGCTACAAGTTCGAGGCCGGCGCCGGCATCAAGGCGGCCCAAGCCGTCCTCAAGGAGAACTGGCAATGACCAAGATCCTCATCGCCGACGGGATGGACAAGGACGCCTTGGACCAACTCCGGGCCGTTCCGGGATTCGAAGTCACCGTCAACAAAGGGATGAGCGAGGCGGAACTCGTCCAGACCGTCCCCGGCTACAGCGCCGTTGTCGTCAGGGGCGCCTCCAAGATCACCCGGCCGGTTCTGGATGCGGGCAAGGACCTCAAGGTCCTCGTCCGGGCCGGTATCGGGCTCGACAACATCGACCGCGACGCGGCCAAGGAGAAAGGGATCTTCGTGGCCAACACGCCCGCGGCCACGTCCATCACCGTCGCCGAGCACACCTTCGGGCTCATGCTCGGGGCCGTCCGCAATCACGCCAAGGCCGTCCTTTCGATGAAGGCCCACAAGTGGGACAAGAAGTCGCTCGAGGGCACGGAGCTCTATGGAAAGACCCTGGGCATCATCGGCTGCGGCCGGATCGGGATCGAGGTCGCCAAGCGGGCCCTGGCGTTCGGCATGAAAGTCCTCGTCTACGACGTCATCCCGGTCGAGACCGACGCCGCCGTCAAGCAGGTGCCGCTCGAAGAGCTCCTCGCCGCCGCCGACCTCATCACCCTCCACGTCCCCAAGCAGCCCAAGCCCATTCTCGGCGAGGCCGAATTTGCCAAGTTGAAGAACGGCGTTATCATCGTCAACGTCGCTCGCGGCGGCGTGGTCGATGAAAAGGCCCTGCTCGCCGGGCTCAACGCCGGCAAGGTCCGGGCCGCGGCCCTGGACGTCTACGACAAGGAGCCGCCCGAGGAGTTCTCGCTCGTCGACCATCCCAACGTCATCCCCATACCCCATCTCGGCGCCGCCGCCGTCGAGGGCCAGCAGAGGGCCGGCCTCGAGGCCGTCCGTATCCTCAAGGAGAAGCTGGGCTAGAAACAGACACGAATCCGGTGAAGGGCGGCTCGGATGAGCCGCCCTTTTTTTATGGTTTTTGCGGCCGGCCGCGGTTCTGCTAGAATAGGAGGCATGATCTACCTCGACCACAACGCCACGACGCCCGTCGACCCGGCCGTCGCCGAAAAGATGGCTTGGTTCCTCCGCGAGCACTTCGGCAACCCCTCCTCGATCTACCCGATCGGTCGTAAGGTCAAGGAGCTCATGAACGAGGCCCGCGAACGCGTCGCCGCCTCCCTGGGAGTCGACCGCGGCGAGATCTTCTTCACCGGATCGGGCACGGAATCCGACAATTTCGCCATCTTCGGAACCTTCGACGCCGCGCCGGAGAAAAACGAGTTCGTCACGTCGACAATCGAGCACCCCGCCGTCATCGAAGCGGCCAAAGTCCTGGAAAAAAGGGGGGGCAAGGTCGCCTATCTGCCCGTCGACGAGTACGGCACCGTCAGCCTGGACGACCTCCGCTCGGCCCTGACGCCGAAAACGGGCCTTGTCTCGATCATGCACGCCAATAATGAGATCGGCACGATCCAGCCCATCGCCGAGATCGTCCGGATCGCCCACGAGCGGGATATCCCCGTTCACACGGATGCCGTCCAGAGTTTTGGGAAGATCGACGTAGACGCTCGCAAGCTCGGCGTCGACTTCCTGACCGTCTCCGCCCACAAAATCTACGGCCCCAAGGGCATCGGCGCGCTATACATCCGCCGGGGGGCGACGATCTGTCCTTTCCTCCGCGGCGGACGCCAGGAGCGCGGCCTCAGGGCCGGGACGGAGAATACGGCCGGGATCATCGGCTTCGGCGAAGCCGTCCGCGTCCTCGAGGAAAAGGGCCGCAAGGAGCTCGCCCGGGTCGAAAAGCTGGCCGAAGCCCTCAAGAAAGGGATCGAGGAGAAAATCCCCGGGGCGAGATTCAACGGCCACCCCGCAAACAGGGTCAAGGGCACGCTCAACTTCTCCTTCCCCGGCCTGGAGGCGGAAGCCATCCTCCTGGCGCTGGCGACCAAGGAAATCTACGTCTCGACCGGGTCGGCCTGCAGCGAGGAATCGGAGGAGGTTTCCCACGTCCTCCAAGCCATCGGGCTGCCTCCGGAGATCGCCCGCTCCTCGATCCGGATGTCGCTCGGGCGGTCCAACACGGACAACGACGTCGCCGTCGTCCTCCGCGAGCTCCCGGAGATCATCAAAAAACTCCGGGCCATCACCGCCTTCCATCCCGAGGGCTGAGCCCGAACGTCAAGTCGGTCGTTCGCGGAGCCGGCGCAAGTACGGCTCGCGGACAGACCTGAAAAACTCCTGGCAGGGTGCTCTGCGAAAATCGGGATAGGTCCAGTCGAGCACCTTGATCCCCGTCTTCGTGAACAGGAGTTCGAGGTGGGCGTAGATGCCCTGGCCGAGGGCGATGCGGTGGGAGAAATCCTTGGCCGTGGCCATGATCAGCGCGGAGGCCGTGAGGTAGCCGGGATCGATGTTGACCGGCCGCCCGGTCGCGCCGGTTTCCCTACGGATGGCCTCCTCGAGATCGATCGTCCGGAGTTTCAACCCGGCCAGAACTTCCGGCCCGGCCAGCGTATCGAAGCTCATGAACCGCCGCCTGAGCCCCGGGCCCATCTCGACCTGGTAATAATCGGTCAGGTCGAAGGGGAAGGCCGGACTCTCCATGTCGACGCTCCCCCTCTCCGCGACGAGCCTGTGCTTGACGTCCTCGTAGAGAGCGTCCTCTTTATAGATGACGCCGCAGATAAGTTTGACGGGCGTGAACGCTTTCGGCTGGGCCATATCTCTTGTCCCATTATAATCCATCATGGTGTTTTCAAAACAGGAGAATGGGCTCGCCGACACGAATACACTCTATTCGCTCGGGGTATTCCCGCCGTCGGCCGCGGAGGGGCC
>Ga0154867_1094_pt1 | contig 31056 bp, 30 predicted proteins | sample Rifle2008BG19ft_FD_105839 | JGI IMG/M metagenome (GOLD analysis project Ga0154867, IMG submission 105839) | Candidatus Aminicenantes bacterium RBG_19FT_COMBO_65_30 | reverse complement strand
CCAGCGGCAAGCGCTTCTCGACCTATGTCCTCCGCGGCGAGAAGGGTTCCCGTCAGATCGGGGTTTACGGCGCCGCCGGCCACAAAGTCGCCGTGGGCGACATCATCATCGTCGCCGCCTACGGCTACATGGACGACGCGGAGATGGAGCGCTTTGCGCCGAAGATCGTGCTGATGGACGAGGGCAACCGCATCGCCGAGGTCAAGTAAGGACCGGCGGGGCGGATGGGCCGCTATTTCCCGGCGGCCGTCTGAAGGAAGAAGAAGCCCGCCGTGATCAGGAAGATGACCAGGGTCAGGGAAAAGAGCGTCATGCCGAGCACGGGCGCATGCTTCAGCAGCTGCCTGTGCGTTTTGACCGTGAGGAACTTGAGGACAAGGACGGCGAGGAGGGTCATGGCCAGGACGAAATGGAACGTCCCTCTCACCGAAAGCCCGTCGCCCATTTCGACGAGGAATTTGGCCCCGAAGAAGGCCAGGGGCGCCAGAAGCGCGATGTACGCATAGCCCGCGACCTTGTGGACCTTACGGAGTCTCGCGGCCCGGACCTCGTCTCCCGGCCTGCCGAAGCGGGCCATCATGCTCAGGAAGGACGTGAGTCCCGCGCCGAGCAGGAGAACTCCCAGGAGCGATTTGATCAGATAATCGGACATGGTCCGCCTCCCGTCCTCAGTCGAGGTGGTAGTTCGGGGCCTCCTGGGTGATGACCACGTCGTGGACGTGGCTCTCTCTGAGCGAGGCCTGGGTGATCTTGATGAACCGGGCCTTGGTCTTGAGCTCCTCGACCGTCCGGCAGCCGGCGTAGCCCATGCCCGCCTTGAGCCCGCCGACGAGCATCTGGATGGTGACCATGGTGCTCCCCTTGTAGGGCACCCGGCCCTCGATCCCTTCCGGCACGAGCTTGCTCTCGCTCGTCTGCGTATCTTGTTGATAGCGGTCGCGGCTCTTGCCCTCCTTCATGACGGAGAGCGAGCCCATGCCCCGGTAGAGCTTATAAGCCCGGCCCTGGTACATGACGACTTCGCCCGGCGCTTCCTCGGTCCCGGCGAGCAGGTTCCCCAGCATGATGGAATCCGCCCCGGCCGCGACGGCCTTGGTCACGTCGCCCGAATACTTGACGCCGCCGTCGGCGACGAGCGGGACGCTCTGCTTCCGGGTGACCTCGAAGACGTCGGCGATGGCCGTGATCTGAGGGATGCCGGCGCCGGTGATGATCCGGGTCGTGCAGATGGAGCCCGGCCCGACGCCGACCTTGACGGCGTCGACGCCGAGGTCGATGAGCTCCTCGGCCGCCCGGGCCGTGCCGATGTTGCCGGCGATGAGCTCCTGCGCCGGGAACTCCTTCTTGAGAGTCCGAACCGTGTCGAGGACCCTCTGGGAGTGGCCGTGGGCGTTATCCACGACGATGACGTCGCACTTGGCCGCGACGAGGGCCCGCGTCCGGTCCAAAAAGTCGGAACCGACGCCGACCGCGGCGCCGACCCTCAGCCGGCCCAAGCTGTCCTTGGCCGCGTCGGGGTACTGGATCCTCTTGAGGATGTCCTTGTAGGTGATCAGCCCCTTGAGGTGGTAGCCGTCGTCGACGACGAGGAGCTTCTCGATCTTATGCTCGTGGAAGACCTTCTCCGCGTCCTCGAGCGAGGTCCCGACGGGGACGGTGACGAGCTTGCGGGTCATGATCTCCCGGATGGGCAGGTGGAGGCGGCTCTCGAAGCGGATGTCGCGGTTGGTCAGGATGCCGACGAGCTTGTTGGATTCGTCCGTGATGGGGAGGCCCGAGATGCGGTGCTCCTTCATGACCTCGAGGGCCCGCGAGATCTTGTCCTGGGGCCGGAGGGTGATGGGCTCGACGACCATGCCGCTCTCGTGGCGCTTGACCTTGTCCACTTCCTCGGCCTGGCCTTCGATGGTCAGGTTGCGGTGGATGATGCCGATGCCGCCCTGCTGGGCCAGGGCGATGGCCATCCGGGACATGGTCACCGTATCCATGGCCGCGCTGACGATGGGGATGTTGAGCGAGATGTTGCGGCTGAGCCGGGTCGCGACCGAGGCCCCCGAGGGCGCGACGTCCGACTTGGCCGGGAGGATGAGGACGTCGTCGAAGGTTAAGGCTTCCCTGATCTTGTCGTCGAGCATGGCTCCTCCTTCGCTCAATGAATCCGGCGCTTGCCGGGGATCATGCCCCGGGCCTGCTTGGCCCTCTGTCCCGAGGGCCCCTGGGGCTGTTGGTAATAGACCGGCGTCTGCCGGCGCACCGGCGCGGGCGCGTCGACGACGGGCTGAATGAGGAAGAGGTAACGCACGGCGTCCTCCTCGATCCGGTCGAGCATGGACTGGAACATCTCGAAGCCCTCTTTCTTGTACTCGATCAGGGGGTCCTTCTGGCCGTAGCCGCGCAGGCCGATGCCCTCCTTGAGGTGGTCCATCTCGAGCAGGTGGTCCTTCCACTGGGAGTCGATGACCTGGAGGAGGATCATCCGCTCGAATTCCCGCATGAACGGGCCGAGCTGCTTTTCCTTGGCCTCGTAGGCGGCGAGAAGGCCCTTGACGAGGGCGTCCCTCAGCTCGTCGTGGACGACGGCGTCCCAGTCGATCTTGAGCGTCTCGATGTCCAGGCCGAACTGGGCCAGGACGGCCTGGCGCAGGGCTTCGCGGTCCCACTCTTCGGGCGGCTTGTCCTTGTTGGCGTGGGTGTCGAGCATCCAATCGACGAGGCTGTCGATGAGGCCGACGAAGTAGTCGTGCTGGTCCTCGCCCTTGAGGATCTTGCGCCGCTGGCCGTAGATCGTCTCCCTCTGCTTGTTCATGACGTCGTCGTACTCGAGGAGGTGCTTGCGGACGGTGAAGTTCTGGCCTTCGACCTGCTTCTGGGCCCGCTCGATGGCCCGGGTGATCATGTTGTGCTCGATGGGGACGCCGTCGCCCATGCCGATCCGGGCCATGAGGCCGGAGATGCGCTCACTGCCGAAGATGCGCATCAGGTCGTCCTCGAGGGACAGGTAGAACCGCGACGAGCCGGGGTCGCCCTGGCGGCCGGCGCGGCCGCGGAGCTGGTTGTCGATGCGCCGGGCCTCGTGGCGCTCGGTGCCGAGGACGTGGAGGCCTTCGAGGGCGACGACGGCCTCGTGTTCCTTTTGGGTGACCTCGACGACATCCTTCATGACCTTCTCGAACTGCTCGGGCGCGGCCTTGGCCGGGTCGGCGCCGCTTTTTTTGAGCTGTTCGCGGGTCAGGTACTCCGGGTTGCCGCCGAGGAGGATGTCGACGCCGCGGCCGGCCATGTTCGTGGCGATGGTCACCGCCCCGATGCGGCCCGCCTGGGCGATGATCTGGGCTTCCTGCTCGTGGTACCTGGCATTGAGGACGACGTGCTTGATGTTCTTGCGCCGGAGCAGCGTGCTCAGGTGCTCGGACTTCTCGATGGAGATCGTGCCGACGAGGACGGGGCGGCCCCTCTTGCTGAGGTCGACGATCTCCTCGACGACGGCGTTCCACTTCTCTTCGCCCGTCCGGTAGATGACATCCGGATTCTCCAGGCGGATGAGGGGCTTGTTCGTCGGGATCTCGGCGACGTCGAGGCCGTAGATGTGCCGGAACTCCGTGGCCTCCGTGGCCGCCGTGCCCGTCATGCCGGCCAGCTTCTTGTACATGCGGAAGTAGTTCTGGAAGGTGACCGAGGCCAGGGTCTGATTTTCCTCCTCGACGCGGACGCGCTCCTTGGCCTCGAGGGCCTGGTGGAGGCCGTCGCTGTAGCGGCGGCCCGGCATGAGCCGGCCGGTGAACTCGTCGACGATGACGACCTTGCCGTCCTGGACCATGTAGTCGACGTCGCGCTTGAAGAGGTGATGCGCCTTGAGGGCCGTGTTCGTGGCGTGGACGAGCTCCATGTTGGCCAGGTCGTAGAGGTTCGTGACCCCGAGGAAACGCTCGGCCTCGGCGACGCCCGGCTCCTGGATGGAAACGGTCCGGCTCTTTTCGTCGAGGGTGAAGTGCTTGTCCTTCTGCAGGCGGCGGACCATGGCGTCCACGCGCGTGTAGAGCTGGGTCGACTCGTTGGTCGGGCCGGAGATGATGAGCGGCGTCCGGGCCTCGTCGATGAGGATGCTGTCGACCTCGTCGACGATGGCGTAGTTGAACTCGCGCTGGGCCAGGTCGGCCAGGCGGAACTTCATGTTGTCGCGGAGGTAGTCGAAGCCGAACTCGTTGTTCGTGCCGTAGGTGATGTCGGCGCGATAGGCGGTATAGCGCTCGGCGTCTCCGATGTCGTGCTGGATCGTGCCCACGGTCAGGCCCAGGAACCTGTAGATGGCCCCCATCCACTCCGTGTCGCGCTTGGCCAGGTAGTCGTTGACCGTGACGATGTGGACGCCCTTGCCGTCGAGGGCGTTGAGGTAGGCGGGCAGGGTGGCGACGAGCGTTTTTCCCTCGCCCGTCTTCATCTCGGCGATCTTGCCGCGGTGGAGGACGACTCCGCCGACGAGCTGGACGTCGAAGTGGCGCATCCGTGTCGTCCGGCGGGAGGCCTCCCGGACGACGGCGAAGGCCTCGGGCAGGATGTCATCCAGGGAAGCGCCCTGGGCGAGCTTTTCCTTGAATTCGGCGGTTTTCGCCCGGAGCTCCCCGTCGGTCAGGGATTGGATACGGGGCTCGAGGTCGTTGATGACGGAGACGAGCGGCTGGATCCTTTTGAGAGTGCGCTCGTTATCGGAGCCGAAGAGTTTGCGGGAAATCCACTTGTACATTTACCATTATTTAACAGAAAGCCCCCGTAATGTCAATTTGACCGGAATTTCCAGCCTCCTCAGACGTCATCCCTGTAGCTGAAGCCGTACTTGATGGCCTCGAGGTTCTTCTCGATCGCCCTTTCGGGGAGGATGTCCTTGATGTTGAGGAGGAGGATATTGATCCCGATGTGACGAAGGATGCGCCCGAGGGCGATCATGTTGATGTAGATCTTGCTTCCGAAAAGGGACACGGCCACGTCCTCGAACCCGTACATGGTGCCTTTGTTGCTCTGGAGGCTGCAGGAGACGGACGCCTCGCGGCACATGCTTTCGTCGATGACCAGGGTCTTGGCCGGGAACCAGTCCCGGGTCCGGGTGAACTTGATCAGGACGTCGGCCTCGTCGATGACCGGATTTTCGATCGCCTGGATGGAATAGATCAGGTCGGCGCTGATCGTCCCTCCCCGAACCGAGGCGTCGTAGGCCAGGCTGAGGGAGACTTCGCGCCCCAGCTGGGAGAGGATCTGGGCCAGGGTGTAGGACAGGAGCTTGACGCCCTGGCCGGCCTCGCCGACGATCTTGATCCTCGTTTCGCGTTTCTCCGCGTCCGGCTCCTCGAGAACTTTGAAGATGTTCTGGATCTTGAATCCGAACATGCTTTTTTCGATGAGCACGCCCTTGGTGAAACCGAGCTTGGCGCAGAAGTCGAGGAAGCGGTTGTTCTCGGCATAGGCGTACATCTCGAGCTTCCAGCAGCCTTTTGCACGGAGCTCCGTCTCGGCGTGATTGAGGAGGTCCCGGACGACCCCCTTCCCCCGGAATTCCCTCAGGCTGTAGATCCAGTAAATCGTGAGGACGTAGCGGAAAAACCAGCCGTAGAGGAAGGCCACGACCCGCCCTTCGACCTCGACGACGTAGAGGACGGCGTGCTCCTCGCCGCAGAGTTCCGTGAGGGCTCCCTCGGTGAAGTTCGCTTTGAGAACCCTTCGGATCTCTTCGGACTCCCGTCCGTAGATCTCGTCGATGAGCCGGACCATCATGTCGTTGACGGCGTGGCAATCCTCGGGCCTAGCTAATCTGACCGTCATTTTTGACGACTCCCAGTTCGAATTCTCCGAGGGGGCCCTCGGGGCCGGCCTTGAGCTTGAAGTCCGTTTTGAGCTTGATGAGCATCTCGTGGCCGGATAAGAAGCCGAGCCTCCGCCCGCAATTCTCGATGCAGAAGCCCATGACCTCGATGAAGGCAAAGCCCGGCCACTCCACGGCCTCACGGATGGCTTTCTGGAGATGGACGATGTGGAAGGTCGAGGCGCGCGCGAACCAGTGGCGGCGGTTGCTGGTGACGATCCCCTGGATATTGATGGGAGCGTAGGCGCTGCCGTGGGGCGAGGTCAGGGTTTTCGCTCCGGCCGGTGTCGTCGGCGCCATCTGTCCACCCGTCATGCCGTAGGTCGCGTTGTTGATGCAGATGACGGCCAGGTCGACGTCCCGCCGCGCGGCGTGCAGGAGATGGTTGCCGCCGATGCCGACGAGGTCGCCGTCGCCGCTGAAGACGACGACTTTGAGCCGGGGATTGGCCCTCTTGATCCCCTCGGCCACCGGCAGGGCCCGGCCGTGGGTGGAGTGAACGCTGTCGACGTTGAAATACCCGGCCGCCCGGCCGCTGCAGCCGATGCCCGACACGACGGTCATCTCCTCGGGGGAAAGCCGCAGCTCGGCCAGGGCGAAGGCCGTCTGCTTGAAGACCGTCCCGATGGCGCACCCCGGGCACCAGGTCGTGGGCATCCTGTCCCACTTGATGTAGTCTTTAAAGTTCACTGAGCCGCTCCCGGATTTCCTTCAGACTGATGGTCCCGCCGAGAATGCTGATGCCCAAGATCTCCCGCCTCAGGACCTTCTGGACTTCCCCCCGGTACTGGCCGTCGTTCATCTCCACGACGACGACTTTATCATGTTCGGCCGCGGCGGCCCGGAGCTCGTCCTCGAGGACGGGGAACATCCGGATCGGCTTGAACAGGGAATAGGAGCCGCGGAGCGGCGTGATCACCCGGTGCGTGATGCCGTAGGCGATGACCAGCGTGCGGGAGGTCGGATTCTTGTGATAATCGTAGAAGCGATAATGCGCCGCCGCTTCGAGCATTTTGGCCTTGGATCGGGCGTACCATTCCCGATAGTATGCGGTGTCCTTGGTTTTGGGGACGCCGTCTTTGGCCAGAAGCCCGGTGAAGTGTCTGCGGCCCTGCCCGAGCGGGGCGAGGGTCCGGGGCCTGACATCGACGGAGACGGCGTCCAGGTCGATGGTCTCCTGGAGGTGGGCCAGGTATCCGTCGAGGAGGAGGATGACCGGACTCCGGGATTCCTCGGCGGCGTTGAAAGCCTCGATGGTGTATCGGTAGCACTCATCCACGGACGACGGGTAAAAGACGAGAGGGACGTAGTCCCCGTGGCTGCCGTGGGCGGCCTGGAGGATATCGCCCTGCGCCGGCAGCGTCGGCATGCCCGTGCTCGGCCCGACCCGCTGCACGTTGACGACGACGAGAGGGACCTCCATCATGTGGGCCAGGCCGATCCCTTCCTGCTTCAGCGACATCCCGGGCCCCGAGGTGCTGGTCATCGCCTTCCGCCCGGCCAGGCTCGCCCCGATCGCCATGTGGATGGAGGCGATCTCGTCCTCGGCGTGGACGAAGGCGATCGCGGGCTCGTGTTCGGCCAGCTCGTGCATGATCTCCGAGGCCGGGGTGATGGGGTAGGCGGCAAAAAAAGTCATGCCCGCCTTCAGGGCCCCGCAGGCCACGGCTTCGTTGCCCATGATCAGGTTTCTCATTTTTCTTTAGGTTCGACCTCGATAGCGAAATCGGGGCAATACTTCGTGCAGAGGAGGCATTGGGTGCACTTCCCCAAGGAGGTCATCTCGTCGTCCCGGAATTCCAGGTTCTTGACCGGGCAGATCGTGATACATGTCGAACAGTGCTTACAATAGTCGGGTGTCCAGAGGATGTGCGCATCGATCGTCTTGCCCGGTTTGGCCATCAGTGTCCTTGGCCCTCGGGCGTTTTCCCGGCGGTCCGGCGGAGCCCCATTTGGAAGACCCTATCCGCTTCCCGGACCCTGAGCCGGAGCAGCCAAAAAAGCACCATGATCGAGAGCCAGACCCAGGCCAAGAGCACGTAGACCGCCATCCGCTCCTTGGGCGGCCGGGGAACCGCCGCGGTCTCCTGTTCGGGGGCCTTGACCGCCGCCTGCTCGCCCGGAGCCTTGGGCGCGTCCTGATTCCGGGCCTCGAGGATCCCGGCCAGCAGAAAAGGCACGAGCGCCAATACCGTCAGGACCGAAACCAGTCTCCGCCGCTCGTTCATAACAGGCTCCAGATCGACATCCCCATTGCGTAAGCGAGGCCCGCCCAGACCAGTCCCGCGATGACCTTGCCCTTGCGCTCGGCGGGACGGTTGTCGATGAACGGCAGAAAAGCGAAGAGGCCCATCCCGGCCATCATGATCAAGACCGCGACTATCTCGCCGTTGAGGCCAAGGATCCTGGCCGGGAATAGCTTCAGCGTCTGGAACAGGAACAGAAAATACCATTCGGGCTTGATCCCCTCCGGCGCCGGGGCCATCAAATCCGCCTGGGGTCCGAGGCCGGGGGCGGCAAAGACGGCGATCGTCACGAGCAGTCCCAGGAGGATAAGCCAGACCCCCGCCTCGCGATAGGCGAAGTTCGGCCAGAAGGGGATGACGGGCCCCTTGGCGCCCTTCCGCTCCTCTTCGAGCGGAACGCTCATCCCGTGGCGCTGGACGAGGAAGAGGTGAACGCCCAGGAGGGCTATTACGGCGAGCGGGAGGACGGAGACATGGAAGATGAAAAAGCGCGAGAGAGTGTCCCCCGTCACATCCTCCCCGGCCCGCATGACCCCGGTGAGCCAGGCCCCGACGACCGGGATGGCCTTGGGGAGGTTCGTGCCGACCTTCGTCGCCGCCAGCGAGAGCTCGTCCCAGGGCAGGAGGTATCCCGTGAACCCGAAGGCGAGCGACGCGGCCAGAAGCAGGACGCCGGTGATCCAGGTCGCCTCGCGCGGCTTGCGGTAGGCCTTGGTGAATGCGATTCCCAGGAGGTGGACGAAGACGATCGCGATCATGAACGTCGCCGACCAGCTGTGGACGGAACGGAGGAGCCAGCCGAGCGGCATCTCCGTCACGATCCGGGCGACGCTGGCGTTGGCCTCGGCCAGCGTCGGTTGGTAATAGAACGCCAGCAGGACGCCCGTGACGATCTGTATCCCCAGGAAAAGCAGGATCGAGCTCCCCGTGTAATAAAAGATCGTGTGCTTGTGACGGGGAACCTCCTTTTTCTCTAAGAAGGCGGCCACGGCGCGGAGGCCCAGGCGCTCTTCGATCCAGGCGCGGAGAACGTTCATGGTTTCATCCCTGTTTCTTGACGATCAGGGCGTCCCCTTCGACGGAAACGGCCAGCCGGCGGAGCGGGGCCGGAGGCGGTCCGGCGACGTTTATGCCATTTTCATCGTACCAGCCTTCATGGCAGGCGCAATAAAAGCGCCGCTTCTCGGCGACGAAGGAGACATTGCAGTCGAGGTGGGTGCAAACGCCGACGAAGGCGATAAAGGACCCGTCTTCCGCTTTCTTGAGGAGGCCGGGCTTGTTCCCCCAGGCGAATCCCTGGACGGAGCCGGCGGCCAGGTCCTGGACCTCCGCGAGCGGCACCGAGACCTGGTCGGGCTCCCGCGTCGGGGGAACGATGTACTTGAGGAGCGGGCTGATGAAGGCCGCGCCCAGGGCGGCCAGCCAGCCCCCGATGAGACTGTTCAGGAAAGCGCGCCGCGAGAAGAGGGAATAAAGGAGTTTCATGGTTTCCGCCTGAAGAGCCGTTTCGTTTTTCCGGCGATGATCTTTCTCCTCAGGCCCTCGATGCCGTCGGCGGGGCGGACATCCTTGGGGCAGATGTCGTTGCAGCGGAAGACCGTGTCGCAGCCCCAGACGCCGTCCGGTCCGTCAACGCGTTCCAGCGCCGAGAACGGACGCCGGTCCCGAGGGTCGAGGGTGAACCGGTAGAGTTTGGCCAGGGCGGCGGGCCCGACATACCTCCCATCCCTGGTCGCGACCGGGCAGGCGCTATAGCAGCAGGCGCAGAGGATACAGGTGATGTATTGAAAGACTTTCTCCATGTCTTTCTCGGCGACAACGTGCCCTTTTTCGGGGACATCTCCCGGGGCCTGGAGGAAGGGCTCGACCTTTCGGTAAGCGTCCCAGAACGGCTTGAGGTCGACGATGAGGTCTTTCTGGATCTCCAGGTTAGGCAGGGGCTCGATGACGACCTCGTTGGCCCCCAAGTCCCCGACCTGGGTGCGGCAGGCGAGGCAGATCCGACCGTTGATGACCATGCCGCACGAACCGCAGACCGCCTCCCTGCAGCTGTAGCGGAAGGAAAGGGAGGGATCCTGCTGGTCGCGGATATCCTTCAACGCCTCGAGGACGGTTTCATGCGGCTTGGGGACGTGCCGATAGACTTGGAAATAAGGACGATTGTCCTTTTGCGCGTCGAAACGGAGGATCTTGAAGGTCAATATTTTCTCTCCTCGGGGGCATACCGGCCGACTTGGAGGTCCCGGTAGGTGACTACGGGACCCTTGTCCGACCGGGTGATGATGGTGTGCTTGAGCCAGGACGCGTCGTCCCGCTTGGGGAAATCCGTCCGGAAATGAGATCCCCGGGTTTCCTCCCGCTTGAGGGCGCCGAGGAGGATGACTTCGGCGACCTCCATCATGTGCTCGAACTCAACGAGCACGACCATTTCTTGACAATACCGGCCGCAGGGGCCATAGATGAAGACGCGGCGGTAGGCTTCCCTGAGCACGGCCAGTTCTTCGAGCCCCCTCCTCAGCGTCGCCGCGTCGCGGAAGATCCCGGCCGTATCGCTCATCACCCGCTTGAGCTTGTTGAGGAGCTGGAAGACGTTCTCGCCCGCCTCCCGTTCGTGGACGGACTGAATTCTGGCCATGAGCGCCCGGGCCGTCTCCGCCGTTTCCCTGTCGCCCCCCGCTTCGGAAGGGCCGCCCCGGAGGTAGAGGGAGGCCGACTCGCCCGCGATCCTGCCGAAAACGATCGACTCGAGGAGCGAATTTCCGCCGAGACGATTGGCGCCGTGGACGCTGACGCAAGCGCATTCCCCGGCCGCGAAGAACCCCTCGACTGGGGACGCGCAGGTCGCGTCAACGTCGATCCCGCCCATGGAATAATGCTGGGCGGGCTGGATGGGGATCGGCCGGTCGACCGGGTCGAGCCCGGCGAAGTGGATACAGATGTCCCTGATCCCCGGCAGCCGCTGGAGGATCTTTTCCCGGCCCAGATGTCGGAGGTCGAGGTGGACATACTCGTTCTCGAAGCCGTTCCCCTTGTCGATCTCGGTCTGGATGGAACGGGCCACGATGTCCCGCGGCGCGAGCTCCATGGCCTTGGGCGTGTAATCCTCCATGAACCTCCGCCCCTTGGCGTTGACGAGGTAGCCGCCTTCGCCCCGGGCGGCTTCGGTCATGAGGATGTTCTTGCCGAAGAGTGTAGTCGGGTGGAACTGGACGAACTCCATGTCCTTGAGAGGGACCCCGGCCTTGTAGGCCATGCCGATCCCGCCGCCGAGGTTGATGTAGGCGTTCGTCGAACGGAAGAAAATGCGGCCGTATCCCCCCGTGGCGAAGATCACCGCTCTCGCCCGGAGCGGTATGATTTCTCCTCCGGCCAGGTCGTAGGCGACGAGGCCGACGAGCCGCCTGTCGCGGACGATGATGTCCGTCACCAGCCATTCGTCATAGAAGGTGACGTTGCGCCGGACGGCCTGTTCGTAGAGCGTGTGGAGGAGAATGTGGCCCGTCCGGTCGGCGGCGTAGCAGGTCCTGGGGAATCCGGCACCGCCGAACGGCCTCTGGGCGATACTCCCGTCGGGGAAGCGGCTGAACGGCGCCCCCCAATGGTCGAGTTCGTAAATGGTCGGGATGGCCCGCTGGCAGAGGAGCTCGGCCGCGTCCTGGTCGGCGAGATAGTCGCTGCCCTTAATGGTGTCGAAGGCGTGCTTTTCACACGTGTCGTCGGCGCAGTCGGGGCGGTTGGCCAACGCCGCGTTGATCCCGCCCTGGGCGGCGACCGAGTGCGACCGGAGGGGGTGGACCTTGGAAATGACCCCGACTTTGAGCGTCGGATCGGCTCCCAGGGCCGCCGAGAGCCCGGCTAATCCTCCGCCCACGATGAGAAGATCGTGCCTGAGCATCCTAATAATCCCGGGTGTAGTAGAGGACGAGCAGGGCCGCTGTGACCAACGTCCCGAGTGCCGTGAAAATCCAGAAGAGGGCTTTTTCCTTGCGGACGCCGAGGTCGATGATGACCGTCCGCAGGCCGTAAAAGGCGTGGTAGACGCCGGCGACAATGAGGAACGTGTCGGTGAGGGGATTGGTGTGGAGGAGCAGGGCCCAGTCGGGCTTTTGCCCCTTGGTCATGAGGAAGAAAGAAGTCAGGAACTTAACAGCCAGAAGCACGATCAAAAGCAGGCCGCTCACGCGGTGGAAGACCCAGATGAACATGGCCTTTTCCCCTCGCCTCATTGAGATTTGGCCGAAGGCCCTGCATATTCTATTACAGATATCCTATAATAACAATAGTATTTATTCAATACTTCTCCATTGACATTCCCGGTCCCTGGACATAGGATAAAATCAGATTCCGATTCAGGGGAGAGGATCGACATGAAAAGAGCCGTATTCGTAATTTTAGCCGTCTTCTGCCTGGCCGCCGGGAGCGGGATTCTCGGCCAGTTCAACGCGGCCGAGCAGGCCGACTACGACAAGTGGGAGGATTTTCTCAAGACGGCCAAGGTCGTCGCCGAGAGGCAGCTCTCGGGGGCCGAAGGCGTGACCAACCCGTGGGTCCTGACCCTCGAGAAAGACGGCGTCCAGCGCCGGGCGCTCTGGAAAAACGTCTTGGGGGAGAGGATCCGCGGCTTCAAGGAAACCTGGAAGGGCGAGGTCGCCGCTTACAGGCTGAGCCGCCACCTGGGGCTACACATGGTCCCGCCGACGGTCGAGCGGGAGTACCGGGGCGAGCGGGGGTCGTGCCAGATCTGGGTCGACTCGTGGAACAATTTGGAGACGATCCTGGCCAAGAAGCTCAACCCGCCGGGCCTCAAGGTCAATCCCTTCCAGCGGTCCCTCTTTCTGCAGCGAGCCTTCGACAACCTCATTTCCAATGAGGACCGCCACCAGCGGAATTACCTCATCATGGACGATTGGCGGATGATCCTCATCGACCACTCCCGGTCGTTCCGGACGACGAAAAAGTTCACGACCAAGCTGATCTATGACGAGAAATTCAAGGAAGGGCCGAACTTCATCATGGCCGAGTTGCCGCGGGCGTTCGTCGAGGCCATCAAAGAGCTCACTCCCGAGACCGTCCGGACGGCCGTCGGCGAGTACCTGACCGACGAGGAGATCGCGGCGACCATGGCCCGGCGCGACTTGATCATCGCCTGGCTCGACAAGCGCATCGCCGCCCTCGGCGAGATGAAAGTCCTCTACTGAGCCGGGAGCAGGCCCTATTTCTTCCCCAGGATCTCGTCGACGAGCGGTTTGGCGCCGTAGATCTTGAGAAGGGCCTCGATGATGCCCTGGGCGTGGACTATCACCGACCGTGAGACCGTGTCTTCGTAGACGAACCGGGTCGGCAGCGACTGGATGTTGCCGTCGAAGAGGACGCCGACGAATTCGCCCTTCCTGTTGACGAGGGGCGAGCCCGAATTCCCGCCGATCGAGTCGGCCGTGGAGACGAAGTTGATGGGCGTCGACATCTTGACGGCCGCCTTCTTCTTCAGGAAGCTCTCGGGCAGCTCGTAGGGGTCCTTGTTGCCCGCCTTGGCCGACTTCTCGTAGAGGCCGGCGTAGGTCGTCTGGAAGGGGATCTTCTTCCCGTTCTCGATGTAGCCCTTGACCGCGCCGAAGCTGAGGCGCAGGCTCCCGGTGGCGTCGGGCGGGATGGACGTCCCCTTGAGCGCGAACATCGCCTTGGCGATGAGCGTGCCGTTGCGCGTTTCGACGGCCTCGACCTGCTTCTCGTATTTCGCCCGCAGGCCGCGCGAGACCGGATCGACGACGAGGGCCAGCTTGATCATCGGGTCTTGGCACTGGAAGATGGCCTCGAGCCCGCCCGCCATGAGCTTCTTGCGGTGTTCGACGTCCTTGAGCTTCGTGCCGGTGACCAGCTCGCGGGCGACGTCCCGGGGCGAGCGGTCGCCGAGGATCCACTTGACCTCCTGCATCCCCGCCAGTTCTTCCTTGAGCTGCGTCAGGGAATCGCCGAGCTTGAGGATCTCGAACTCGTCGTAGATCGGGGCGGGGGAGAGGATGCCGCGCTCGATTGACGGCAGGGAGGCGTCGCGGAACTCGCGGAGCCGGTCCGCGTTCGGCTTGGGCTTTTCCATGGCCAGCCGGATGAGGTTCCGGGCGATCGTGAAGTAGGTCGTGTAGAAGCCGTTGGCCCGGTCGAAGAAGGCCAGGGGCTTGAAGAACGAAGCGTAGGCCTTCTCCGCGGCGGCGATCTCGTCCCAGGCCGAACCGAACTCCTTCTCGAGCTCGGGGTTCTTACGGACCTCGGCGCGCAGGGCCTCCTCCTCGCGGAGCTTCCTCTCCATGAGCGTCTTGTCGAGAAGGCCCGACTGGTAGCCGGTGGTCGCCTTGAGGCTGTTCTCGATGCCGAAGAGGTTGCGGTCGGCGATCCGCTTCTCCTCCTCGCCCTTGGCGGCGTACGCGCGCATGTAGGCCTGGCGCCGCGTGAGGTTGGCGATGTTGAAGGGGTAGCTCGTGTCGCGGAGGAACTCGAGCTGGCTGGTGCTCAGGAGGCGGCCCGTCGAACCGGGATGGCCGGAGCAGAGGACGAGGTCGCCCTCGGCGACACCCTCGGCCGACCACCGGATGTAATGGTCGCTCTTGAACGGCTGGCCGTTCTCGTAGATGCGGAAGAGGCAGATGTCGAGATCATAGCGGGGGTAGGTGAAATTGTCGGGGTCGCCGCCGAAGAAGGCCGCCAGATACTCGGGGGCGAAGACGAGCCGGACGTCGCCGTGGAGCTTATACTTATAGAGGTGGTACATGCCGCCCGAGTAGAGGGTGACGACGACGCCGCGGAGCCCGCTCGTCTCAGCCGTCTCTTTTTCCAGGGCGGCGAAGACCTTCTGGCGGGCGTCGGCGGCCTCGACCGGGGTCATGCCGGGTTTCTCGGCGCCGAGGACCGTGTCGGTGACGTCCTCGATGGCGTGGAGGACGCGGAGCTCCATGCCGGGCACCTTGAGCTCCTCGGCGCGCGTCCGGGCGTAAAAGCCGGTCTTCATGAGGTCGCGGTCCTTGGTCGAGAGGTTCTGGACGGCGCCCCGGCCGACGTGGTGGTTGGTCAGGACGAGACCGTCGGGTGAGATGAACGATCCGGAGGCCCCGCCGAAGGAGATGGAGGCCAGACGGAGATGGTCCATGAACTCCGGCGTCACCGTGAATCCGTATCTTTTCTGGAGGATGTCTTTTGGAGGCCTGTTGAAGAGCCACATCCCCTCATCGGCCGCGGCCGGCAGGATGAGCAGGGCGGCCAGGAGGACAGACAGAAGGACGGACGGGAAGTAACGACGGATTCTCGGGTTGTTCATAGAGGACGTCTCCTTTCGGGAAGGTCGAAGGACTATTATGCCGCATCCGGGCCGGAATTTCCACGGGCCGCCCGGGTTTACTTCAGCGGCCGAATACCCTATAATATTAGTAGGATTTAAAGCCCGGAATCGGAGAATTCCCTTGATTCATATACAAGATAGGATAAACTGGTCTGCAAGTGACGCCATGACTCTCCTCGACGCCCCCCACGGCACGCCCCTCCGGATCGTCGACCTCGCCGGTGGCGAGAGCGTCCGGCGCCGCCTTATGGCTATGGGATTCCACAAGGACGACGTCGTCGAGCTCGACGGCAAAGCCATCTTCCGGGGGCCGCTCCTCGTCCGCAACTGCACCTCGGACACGACCATCGCCCTCGGCCGCGGCGTCGCCCAGAAGGTCCTCGTCGAACCCGTCCATGAACCCTCCTGAGGTCCCCGCCGTCATCTTCGTCGGCCAGCCCAACAGCGGCAAGAGCACGCTGTTCAACTCGATCGCCGGGCACAAGGCCGAGACGTCGAACTTCCCCGGCACGTCCATCAAGCACACCCACAGCCGGGTCAACATCGGGGGCCGTCTCCTCGACGTCGTCGACCTGCCCGGGACCTATTCGCTCTGCACGAGCGACCCGGCCGAGCAGGTCGTCCTGACCCATCTGTTCTCGGAACGGCCCGACCTCATCGTCAACGTCATCGACGCCTCGACCCTCAGCCGCGGCCTGGAGCTCACGCTCGAGCTCGTCGAGCTGGGCTACCCCATGGTCGTCGCTCTCAACATGATGGACGTGGCCGAACGCAAGGGCATCCAGGTTGATCCGGCCAAGATCGAGCGGCTCCTCGGGGCCCCGGTCGTGGCGACCATCGCCGCCCACGGCCGCGGCGTCAAGGAGCTCCTGGAGAGGGCCTTCGACGTCTTGGACAAGGGGCAGTCCCTGCGCTCCCCCCGCTTCTCGGACGACGTCGAAGAGAAGGTCGCCGAAGTCGAGCGTCTCCTGCCGCCCGGGTTCCCCATCGTTTCCAACCCCCGCTTCACGGCCATCAAGCTGATCGAAACGGCAGGCCACGCCTGCGGCGACTTCCTCGGCGAGGTCGAGCCCGGCTTGAGGGCGACCGTCGACGGCGTTCGCAGGGCCATCGAGGAACGGCGCGGCGCGCCCGCCTACGAGGTCATCTCGGCGGAGCGCCACCACCAGGCCATGAAGCTGGCCGAGGAGACCAGCCGCGTCCTCCACGGGAAACGGATGACCTGGGACAAGAAAGTGGACGCCGTTCTCATGCATCCCGTGCTGGGCTATCTCATCCTCGCCGCCGTCTTCCTGGCCTTTTTCTTCATCATCTTCAAGGTCGGCAATCCGCTCGAAACGCTCCTTATAGGGCCTTTCAACAGCTTGAAAGCGGCGCTGGCCGCGCGCCTCGGAAGCGGACTCCTCTTCAGCCTCGCCGAAGGGCTCATCCAGGGTGTCGGCGGGGGAGTGGCCATCGTCCTGCCGTATTTCCTGCCGCTGCTCTTCCTGATGGCGGTCCTCGAGGACCTCGGCTATCTCGCCCGGGCCGGCTTCCTCCTCGATGCCTTCATGCACCGCATCGGCCTCCACGGCAAGTCCGTCTCGCCGTTCATACTCGGGTTCGGCTGCAACGTCCCGGCCATCGTCTCGACCCGCATCCTTGAGTCCCAGCGGGACCGCGTCCTGACGTCGATCCTCATCCCGTTCATCCCCTGCTCGGCCCGGACGACCATCGTCCTGGCCCTGGTGGCTTTCTATCTCGGGCCGCTCTGGGCCATGGGCTTCTACGCCGTGAACATCCTGATCGTGGCCGTCGTTGGCTGGGTCATCAGCCGCTTCCTCAAGGAGCCGTCGCCGGGATTGATCCTGGAGATCCCCTCGCTCAAGGCGCCGCGGATCTCTTCCGTCCTGCGCAAGACCTGGCTCCAGGTCTATTCCTTCGTCAGGTTCGCCTGGCCCATCCTCATCGCCGGCAGCCTCGTCCTGAGCCTGCTAAACTATTTCCGGGCCGACCGTTGGATCAACGACGTTCTCGCGCCGCTCATCGTCAAGGGCCTCGGCCTGCCCCATGACCTGGGCGTGACCCTCGTCTTCGGCTTCCTGCGCAAGGAGCTGTCGCTGATCATGATGCTGCAGGCGCTCGGCGTGGATTACCAGAATCTCATGACGGTCATCACCCGGGAGCAGATCGTCGTCTTCACGGTCTTCATCAGCTTCTTCATCCCGTGCCTCTCCACCTTCGTCATCCTGTGGAAGGAGATCGGGAAGAAGTGGGCCTTCGTCTCGGCGGGGATGAGTATCGCGGTCGCCCTGGCCCTGAGCTGGGTCGTCCGGCTCGTCCTCTGATCCGGTTTGGCTTCGATCAACCGTCCCGTTCGAGCTCGGCGGCGAGGCGCTCGAGGACTCCGGCCGCGGCCGACGTCCCGACGAGCTTCTCGAGTTCGCCCCGAGGGACGTCCCTTATGGCTTCGATGCTCCGGTAGTGGGAGAGAAGCAGGATTTTCTTCTTGGGACCGACGCCCGGGATGCCGTCGAGTATCGAGGCGAAGCTCCTCTTCTCCCGGCGTCCCCGATGGAAGGCGATGGCGAAGCGGTGGGTTTCGTCGCGGACGGCCTGGATGAGCTTCAACGCCGCCGAGGTCCGTTCGAGACGGATCCCGTCGCGGGCCTCCGGCGTGAACAGGATCTCCTCCTTCTTGGCGATGGACATGACCGGTACGCCGGAAAGCCCGAGCGACGCCAGGGCCTTCTGGGCGGCGCCGAGCTGCGGCTTGCCGCCGTCGACCATGACCAGGTCGGGCGGGCGCCCGCCCTCGTCGAGAGTTTTCCGGTATCTCCGGGAGATGACCTCCTCGAGGCCGGCGACATCGTTGGAGCCTTCGACCGTCCGGATAAGGAACTTCCGATAGCCATCCTTGTCCGGCCGGCCATCCTTGAAAACGATGAGCGAACCCACGGAGTCTTGGCCGCCGGTGTTGGAGATGTCGAAGCCCTCGATCCGGCGCGGGACCGCGTGCAGGCCCAGGACCGTTTTCAATTCCTCGAGCGGCCGGACATCCTTCGTCTGTTCGCGGAGATAGGCCTCGGCGTTGCGGACGGCCATGTCGACGAGCTTGCGGTTCTTGCCGCCGCGCGGGACGAGGATACGGACCTTGGCCCAGCCGAGGAGTGTTTGGAGCCCCGTATTCTCGGCCGGCAGGCATGGGAGGAGCAGCCGGGGCGGCGCTTCGTGGTCCCGGTAGAAGTCGGCCAGGAATTCCCCCAAGACGTCTGGTTCCGGAATGCTGAACGCTCCTTCGATGAGGCGCGCCGCCGAATTCCGGATCTTGCCCTTGCGCATGAAGAAGACGTAGGCGGCCGCCCGGTCGGCCTCGCGGGCCAAGCCGACGACGTCCTGGTCCTCGAGGGCCGTCGAGATCGTGCCCGGCCGGTCCCGGTAATCCTCGATCGTGCGCAGGAGGTCGCGCCAGCGGCCCGCTTCCTCGAATTTCTCCTCGCCGGCCGCGCGCTTCATTTTCGTCTTCAGCGTCCGGGCCAGCTCGGGCATGCGGCCTTCGAGGAAGAGGCAGGCGTTGCCGACGTTCTCCCGGTAGTCCTCCTCGGAGATGAGCTTGACGCAAGGGGCTGAGCAGAGACGGAGTTCGTACTCGAGACAGGGGCGCTTCCGGTTCCGGAATACCGCGTCTTCGCACCCCCGGACGAGGAAGTGCTTGTTGATGAGGTGGATGGACGAGCGGGCCCGGTGGGCCGGGCTGAAGGGCCCGAAATAGCGCGATCCGTCGTCCTCGACGCGCCGGCCGAAATAGACCCCCGGATAGGGTTCGCCGACCGTCACCTTGAGGTAGGGGAAGCTCTTGTCGTCCTTGAGCCTGAGGTTGAAGCGGGGCTGGTGCTGCTGGACGTAGTTGTTCTCGAGAAAGGCGGCTTCCTTCTCGGAGCCGGTCAGGATGAAGTCGATAGCGGTCGTCTCGCGGAGGATGTTTCGGACCTTGAAATCGGAGTTGGCCAGGAAGTAGGAGCGGACGCGGTCCCGGAGCGAGCGGGCCTTGCCGATATAGACGACTTCGCCGGCCGCGTTCTTGAAAAAGTAGATGCCGGGCTTGGCCGGGAGTTCCGCCGCTCTGGTCTTGAGTCCGTCGTAGTCCGCCATTTGACTTGACGCCTAGAGCCCGAGCTCGAGCTCGCGCTTCTTGAGCTTGGTCAGTTCGTCGCGGAAAGCGGCGGCCTTCTCGAATTCGAGGACGGCCGAGGCTTCCTTCATCAGCTTCGTGAGCTCGTCCATCCGCTTCTTGCGCCTGTGGGGGGAGAGATAGATGTCCTTGTCCTCGGAGATCTTGGTGTAGTCCAGGTAATCGCGCTCGTAGACCGACGTCAGGACCTCGTCGATGCCCTTGACGATCGACTGCGGGGTGATCCCGTTCGCGGCGTTATAGTCCTGCTGGATCTTGCGGCGGCGGGCGGTTTCGCTGATCGCGCCCTTCATGGAATCGGTCACGGCATCGGCGTAGAGGATGGCCTTTCCGGCGACGTTGCGGGCGGCCCGGCCGAAAGTCTGGATGAGCGAAGTCGAGGAGCGTAGGAAACCCTCCTTGTCGGCGTCGAGGATGGCCACGAGCGAGACCTCGGGAAGGTCCAGGCCTTCGCGGAGGAGGTTGATGCCGATGAGCGCGTCGAACTTGCCCTTGCGCAGGTCCCTGAGGACGTTGACCCGCTCGAGGGTCTCGACTTCCGAGTGGAGGTAGCGGACGCGCAGGCCGAGCTCGTGGTAGTGGCGGGCCAGGTCCTCGGCCATCTTCTTGGTCAGCGTGGTCACGAGAACGCGCTCGTTGCGGGCGGCCCGGGCCCGGATCTCGGCCATGAGGTCGTCGACCTGGCCGCGGATGGGCCGGATCTCGAGTTCCGGATCGGTCAGGCCGGTCGGGCGGATGACCTGCTCGATGACCCGGCCCGGCGACTTCTTGAGCTCGTGGAAGGCGGGCGTCGCCGAGACGTAGAGGAGCTGACCGACGCGGCCTTCGAACTCATCGAAGTTGAGTGGCCGGTTGTCGAGGGCCGAGGGCAGGCGGAAGCCGTGCTCGACGAGGGTCAGCTTGCGCGAGCGGTCGCCGGCGTACATGCCGCCGATCTGCGGGACGGTGACGTGCGACTCGTCGATGATGGTCAGGAAGTCCTTGGGGAAGTAGTCGAGCAGGGTGAAGGGCGGCTCGCCGGGTGCGCGGCCGGTCAGGTGGCGGGAGTAGTTCTCGATACCAGGGCAGTAGCCGAACTCGCGCAACATCTCCAGGTCGTAGAGGGTCCGTTCCTCGATCCGCTCGGCCTCGACGGCCATGCCGCGGCCCTGGAAATCGGCGACTTGCATGACGAGTTCGGCTTCGATGCCGGCGACGGCCGACTTGAGAGTCTCGGCGGGCGTCGAGAAGAAGGTCCGGGGATGGATCATGACGGTTTCGAGGCTCTCCCGGATCCTGCCCAAAAGGGGGTCGACGGCCGAGATCGCCTTGACCCGGCCGTCTTCGAGCTCGACACGGTAGGCCGAGTCCTCGTAGCTCGGGAAGATCTCGACGATGTCGCCGCGGACGCGGAAGGTTCCCCGCTTGAATTCGCCCTCCTCGCGCTCGTACTGGACGGAGACGAGCTTTTCGAGCAGGGCCTTGCGGCCCAGGGGCTCGCCCAAACCCAGCGAAAAGCTCATCGCGTAGTAGGTATCGGGCGCACCGATGCCGTAGATGCACGAGACCGAGGCGACGATGATGACGTCGCGGCGGGCGAAGAGCGAGTTCGTGGCGCACAGGCGGAGGCGATCGATCTCGTCGTTGATGGTCGCTTCCTTAGCGATGTAAGTGTTCGAAGCGGCGATGAAGGCTTCGGGCTGGTAGTAGTCGTAGTAGCTGACGAAATACTCGACGGCGTTCTTGGGGAAGAAGCGGCGGAACTCCTGATAGAGCTGGGCGGCCAGGGTCTTGTTGTGGGAGATGACCAGGACCGGCCGGTTGACCTGGGCGATGATATTGGCCATGGTGAAGGTCTTGCCGGAGCCGGTGACGCCCTTGAGGACCTGGTGCCGCGCCCCCATGGCCAGTCCTTCGGCGAGACGGGTGATGGCCTGGACCTGGTCGCCCTTGGGGACGAATTCGGAGTGGAGTTCAAACGCTTTCATGTCAACGCGTGCAGCAGAAGGGGTCAAACCTTAATTCTTATAATTTTTGTCGGCAAACCGGCCTCATCTTTTCGCATAAAGCTCTAAAAATTATAAGAATTAAGGTTTGACCCCTTCTTTACTCCTTCATGCGGATGCCGCCGGTGAAACGGGCGCCGTTGGCGATGGTGATCTTGGGCGTGATCACGTCCCCGTTCATCTCGGCCGTCTCCGAGATCACGGCCTTTTCGCCGGCCCGGACGGTGCCCTTGAGCTCGCCGTGGAGGACGAGGGTGCGGACGCGGACCTCGGCTTCGACGTGGGCGCCCCTGGCCACGGTCAGCGTGCCCGGCGGGAGCGTGATCTTCCCCTGGAAGCGGCCCTCGATGAGCACGTCCTCGTGGGCCTCCATCTCCCCGTTGAGGATGATCGTCGGCCCCAAGCGGGTGACCCCGGGAGCCAGGGGCCTCTCGGGGCTCTGGGGTTGAGACGGGTTGGCGATTTCTTTAGACATCTTGGACTCTCCCTATCGGGCGTTCTCATCCGGATTATAGGGGCGGCGGGCACAACCTGTCAACGCGCCGCCCGCAGGCGCGTTGACTTGTCCATGGTTTGTGTTAGAATTTGAGCGCCTTGCGAGCGGGCATAGCTCAATGGTAGAGTACCGGCTTCCCAAGCCGGGTGTTGTGGGTTCGAGTCCCATTGCCCGCTCCATTTTTTTCCTAAGAAGAGGTCAAACCTACGGCCGGGAGCGACCGGCAGAAACGCGACGGAGTGACTCGGAGGAGCGCTTCTGGGGAGTATCTTAATAGAGTTAAATTGATGGGTGCAATGCAGCCGTGGCATCTTATCGTCGAACCCGCCCCGCTCTTGGGCTCCTGGAACATGGCCGTGGACGAGGTCTTCTTCCGCCGGACGGAGGAGAAGCCGCGGACTTTCCTCCGCTTTTACCAATGGGAACGGCCGACCGCGTCCCTGGGCTATTCCCAGGAGGCGGCGAAGGTCGTCGACACCGCTTTCTGCGCCGCCCACGGTATCGACATCGTCCGGCGCATGACCGGCGGCAAGCTCGTCCTTCATCACCGGGAGGTGACCTACTCCGTAGCCTCGTCCGACGCCGCGGTTTTCACCGAGACTCTCCGCGAATCTTACCAGCTCATCTCCCGGGCCCTGCTCAAGGGTCTCTCCATCATGGGCCTCGCGGCGCGCCTCGCCGAAACTTCCCCCCCGGCCTACGTCAAGGGGACCATGCCCTGCTTCGCCTTCCCGGCCCGTGACGAGATCGAGATCGGCGGAAAAAAGATCGTCGGTAGCGCCCAGAAACGAACCGGGGCCCGCTTTCTCCAGCACGGCTCCATCCCTCTCGAAAAGGACGAGGCCCTGCTCGCCGCCGTGTCCAGGCCGGGCGAGTCGGCCGAGAGCCTGGGCATGACCTCGCTCTCCGAAGCTCTCGGCCGCCCCGTCGACTTCGACGCCGCCGTCGGACCCCTCGTCCAGGGCTTCGCCGATTTTTTCGGCGTCACCTTCGAGCGCTATGCCCTGACGCCCGCCGACAAGGAGGCCGTCCGCGCCCTCCAGGCCTCGAGATACGGGGCCGAGGACTGGACTTTCCGGAGGGGAACCGCCGCCCGTTGACTTTTCTTCGGACCGGGTGCTACACTCGGACCAGAAGCGAGGTCGACGCCATGAATGAAATGGAAGAGCTCTCCAAGCTGGATCCGGCCGGCCTGCCGCGGCTTAAGCCGCTCCTTCTCGACGACCTCTACCAGAGCGTCGCCAAGAACCTCCACCTCGAGATCGGCAGAGGGCCGGTCCTCTACCTCCTGTCGCCGAGCTATTCCGTCCTCAACCCGACGCCCGACGAGGGTATCACCGACTTCATCACTCGGAACGAGGCCCTCCTTGACTACCTCAAGGAGGCCATCGTCCAGAACCTGGCCGTCTACTCCGTCCTCATCGACATCAGCAGCTACTTCATCGAGCAGAACAATGGCCTCGTTCTGGCCCGGCTCCGGGAGAGGGATTCCGAGGGGCGGCGCTTCGAGATCAAGTTCTACACCCACTCGCCCAAGGAGCTCCTCGACCGCTACGAGGACAAGATCTACATCGGCCGCGACTTCCTCGACCTGTTCAGTCCCAGCCGGAAGTACTTCGGCGTCAAGGACGCCGTCGTCTCGCTCAAGGCCCAGTTCGAGCGTCTGTCCGAACGCGCCGGGGCCAAGCTGAAGAAGGCCCAGGACTTCGGGTCCTACTTCCAGGAGATCGGCGACTCGGTCAACGAGCTCCACAACGAAAGCCTGCTCATCCTCCAGAGCCTGCCCCCTCACCTCGATTTCGCCAAGCTCTCCGGCAAGGACCTGATCGACATCAACGCCCACTACCGGACGATCAACCACTACGTCATCGAGCTCCACGACACGACCTCCGAGTTCGAGAACCTCCTCCGCTTCAAGGAGCGCGCGGACTTCGTGCGCTACGTCACGAAGTACAAGAAGGACGTGACCAACCTGATCTCCTACTTCAACATCAAGGTCAACGGGGTCATCGCCCAGCGCATTCACGCCTGCAAGGCCAAGCACGTTTGATATCGGGTTCGACCGCCGGATCGCGGCGATGATGCCCGCCCTGCTCCCCCCGGGGCACCAATCGCGAAGAAAATCCAATTCTCAGTTTAAGATATTTACCAGAATTGTGGCTCCGAGCCGCTCCGCCACAATTCTGCCGGTCGCTCCTTGGAATTCGCTCCCCGCCGGCCGGTTCCAGGGGGAACCGGCCGCGTTGGATGCGCTAATGGAAATCTAAAACTTCCGGCTCGCCGGCTCGATCCGGATGTCGTCGTACCTCGTAGACAAGTAGATCAGAGGGGCCGCGGCGTTCGCCGTGAAGGCCTTGACCAGAGACACGCCGTTCGTCTGCTCGATGTCCGGCTTTTCCGGAAGTCCCCATCTGACCGCCCCGCCCTTCGACTGGGCTTCGAGACGGGCCGCTTCGCCGTCCGGCCAGGCCAGGGCGATCGCCCCGTGTTCGTTGCGGACGTCCATGCCGTGCGCGAGGTCGAGAGGCCTGAGCGTGACGTTGCCGTTGCGGCAGACAACCGTGATCTCCGCCGAGAAATCGGCCAGCGCGACGTTCTCGTAGGACGTGTTGACGGAGATCCGGTCGCCGCCGATGCCCTCGGCCGAAACGGACGAATTGTGGGCCTCGACGAGGAGCCCGCCCTGGACGCCCGTCGCCCGGACTGCTTCGTAGCTCGTGCGGACCTCCAGGTCGCCCCGGACGTTCTCGGCGGCGACCGCCATGTTGTGGCCGGTGACCACGGCCGGGCCGACGTCGGACAGAAGGACCTTCTCGTAGGATGTGTCGACGGAGACGGCCCCGGCGACGCGTCGCGCGTCGACGTCGACGTGCGAGCCGCGGATGTCGGCCTTTTGACCGGCGTCCTCGACCCGGACCCGGGCGTAGCTCGTCTCGACCCACAGGTCGCCCGCGACCGAGACGGCCCGGACGTCGCCGTGCCTGTTCACGATCCGGCATTCGCCCTGGATCTTCTGCGCTTCGAGGTCCTCGTAGCTCGTCTCCAGCGTGCAGGGTCCATCGATGTTCGCCGCGAAGAGCTCGCCGTGACGGTTACGGACCGTCGCTTCCTTGACCCCCTCGACGCGGACGACGCCGTAGGCGTTGGTGATCCGGACGATCATCGTCCGGGGGACGGTCAGGATGAAGCCGGTTTCGAAATTCTTCTTGCGGAACTCGTCCCTGTTCGTGGTGAAGACGAGCTTGTCCTCGGCCGCGGTCAAGCTGTACTTGAGCCGGTCTGCGATGTCCTTCGCTTCCTCCTCGGTCCTGCGCCAGGCGACCTTTTTGAAAGTCAGCTGGACGTTCGCCTGGTCTGCGCCGCGCACTTCCACCCAGCCATGGCCGTTGGCGACCTCGATGACGGGGGGAAGGGGAGCCTCGATCGTCCGCGTCTCTTCGGCGGCGTACTCTCTTCCGAAGCCGCCGAAATCCTCGCCCCAGCCCCAGTCCCAATCAAAGTTCCAGTGCCCCGTCTGAACCTGATAGACGACCAAACCGGCGAGGATCAGGACAATGACGAGGAAAACTTCCCTAAATCTCATGGCCTTTGTCCGGGCCCGGCGTCTCGGCGCGCTCGTTCCTCTCCTTGAGTCCGAGGTAGAGCTTGTTGGCGCCCCAGACGATCAGGATGACGGGCCAGAAACGCCAGACCTGGTCGAAGACGTCGACGTCGAACTGCTGGAGAAGGAATATCGCGCCGACGACGATGAGGATGATGCCCCAAACGAGCGAGTCGCCTCTTTTTTGTTTTGCCATGTTGGACCTCCGTTATTTGCCGTTCTTGGACCTGGCCACGGAATCGATCACGAGCTTGAGCCCGATGATGATGACCGCGACCGGCCAAAAGTCGAACAGGGTTTCGTAAAGGATGATCTCAAAATTGGCCAGGATGAGCAGGACGCCCAGGACGATGAGAACGAGGCCCCAGAAGATCGACCCGGAAGACGCGAGCTCGGGCAGACCCTGGTCGACGGCCGCGGCCGGAGACTGACCGGCGGAGCCCGCGTTGATCGCTCTGGCCGATTGGATGTTGTCGAAGAATTGATAGACGATGAATCCGGCCAAGAGCAGCCCGATGAAAGGCTGTCCCCCGCCGCGGCCCTGCATGTGGACGAGCCCGGCGAAGATGATCAGGTGGAGCAGGGCTTTGGTGTATTGGCCGTTGTAGAGGGCACCGGCCCCGAACGGGAATATCCCCAGGACGCCCGCGAATCCCGGTGATTTTTGCGGCCTCTGCGGAACGACGGTTTTTTCTTCCATGTCTTATGCCTCCGTTGACATTTTTATTGTTTTTTCTCGTCTCCCCTGAGCAAACCCAGGGAGTTGAACGACTTGACCATGTTGCCGGTGAACGCTCCGACTTCAGCCTTGATCGCACCGGCGTCGGCGTAGAGCTTTTCGACCGTTCCGATGCCCCGGTGGAGCCTCAGGTCGATCTGTTTCCGGATGCCCCGTCCCTCCGGATGGAAGAGGACGAAGGACAGGACGATGAACAGGCCGGTGAGCGCGGCGTAGACGGGCTGGAGGGCGGGGCGCGTCAGATAGTCGAAGATCGGCCGGAACAGGCTTTTCTTTTCACGCTTCCCGGCCGGGATGGCGTAGAGTTTCGAAAGCAGGGCCGGCGAAGGTTCGATCTCGGAAAAAGCGGCCGTGGCCCCCATCGTCTCCCGGAGCAGGCCGGCGAGCGAAGCGCACTCGCGGCAGGTGCCGAGGTGGGCGTCCACCTCCGCTTTCTCCGCGGCGGCGAGCTCCCCTTCGAGATAGGCGGACAGAAGCTCTTCGATCCGTTGGCAGGTCATGAGATGCCTCCCTGGTATTCCTTCAGGACCCGGGCCAGCTGGAGGCGCGCCCGGTTGACGCGCGATTTGACCGTGCCCAGGGGCAGGTCGAGGATCTCGGCGGCCTCTTCGTAGCTCTTGCCCTGCAGGTCCCTCAGGATGATGACCATCCGCATCTCCGCCGACAGGCGATTGAGCCCCTCCCAGACGAGGGCCTTGGTTTCCTTGGCGACGAGGCTCTCTTCCGGTCCGCTGTGGCCGGCCTGGGCCAGGACGCGTTCGTCGAAGTTGTCCCGCTGCGTCTTTTCCCACTTGGTCCGGCGGTACTCGTCGATGAGGTGGTTCTTGACCAGGGTCAGGAGCCAGGCCGTGAAGTTCTTGCCGAAGTCGTATTTCGGCAGGGCGCCGTGAAGCTTGAGGAAGACCTCCTGGGTCCTGTCCTCGGCTTCCTCGCGGCTCCCGCAGAACTGATAGGCCATGTTAAAAATCCTCCTGGCGAACGCGTTCACGAGGGTTTCCCAAGCACTCTGGCTGCCTCCCAGGCACTCTCGGATGACTGCGTCCAAATCCACTCAATTCACCCTGGTTGACGGAGTCGGATGGAGGAAAGTTCCATTCCCGGCCCATTTTCTAACAAAACGGCCTATAATAATAGCGGTAAGAATGTAACTTTCCTGGGGAAATCGAGGTTTTAGAACTTGAGTATGGACGAACAAGAGCTGATCCGCCGCGTCCAGGACGGAGATGAGGGAGCGTTCGGCCAGATCATGGGTCTCTATAAGGACAAGATCGTGAACTATCTCTATCAGTTTTCGGGCGATTATCAGAAAGCCGTTGAGCTGGCCCAGGAAACCTTCATCAGGGTCTATTTCAAGGCCGGCAAGTACCGGCCGATCGCCCCGCTGTCCTCATGGATCTACACCATCGCCTCGAACCTGGCCAAGACCGAATGCCGCAGGTCGAGGAAGATGGCCACGGTTTCGCTCGAGGACATCCCCAACAATTTCTCGAGCGGCACGTACTACGAGGACCCGGCCGATCCCGGCCTCGTCCGGAACCTCCGCGAGGCCCTGGACGCGCTCCACCCCCGCTACCGAGTCCCGGTCGTCCTCAAGGACATGGAGGGCTTCTCCCAGGAGGAGATCGCCCGGATCATCAAGCGGCCGGTCGGGACGGTCAAGGCCCGGATCAGCCGCGGCCGGGAACAGCTCCGGATAAAGCTGGAAAAGGCCAGGGACGGCGAATCGTTCGCGGCCGAAAAAGAGGTGAGTGAACATGGAAGGGCATGAGCTTCTCGTCAAAATGACCAGGGTCACGGCCCCCGCGGGCTTCGAACAGGGCGTGTGGGCCAAGCTTCCGGCCGCCCGAAAGGAGCGGGCGCGAGTCCGCCGGGCGGGCTATCGCTACGCGTTCGCCGGCTCGGCCGCCCTCGTCCTCGTCGGCTTTCTCCTTCTGAACCCGTCCCTCTTCGAGAAAGACACCGTCCTGACCTACGCCGAGAGGGACGCCCTTTCGGCCGAGAGGGGCCCGGACGCGTCCCGATCGCGCTTCGTCCCCGTCTACGAAACAATGGACTACGCGTCCGAATTCCGCAACGCTCAATTTCAACCCAAGACGGTTTATATACTGGAGCAGGTTTCCGATTCCGTATCTTCGGAAATCATTTATTAGGAGGTTGCCAAGCCATGAACAGGATGATCAAACCGGCTCTCGTGATCATGGCCTCCCTGGCCGTCCTGGCCCCCTCGTTCGGGGCTGAAGCGGCCGGGGCGAAGGGTATCGAGCCCGACATCACGGATGTCGCCAAAAAGGTCTATCCTTCCGTCGTCCGGGTCGAGGTGCAGAATCATACGCGCCGCGTGGCCACGGGCGTCGTCATCGAGAAGGGCGGCTACATCGTCACCACGGCCCTCGTCTCCCCGCGCGAGGAAAAGATCACCGTCACGACGTCGGAAGGGAAGAAGATAGAGGCCGAGTTCCTGGGCTTCGACACGGAGACCCAGCTGGCCTTGCTTAAAGCCAAGGACGCCGGCCTGCCGGCGCTGAGCCTCGGGCGGGCGTCCGACCTGGCCCCGGGCTCCTGGGTCTGCGTCGTGGGCGTTTCCCCCGAACAGACCGCGGCCGTGACCCAAGGCATCGTCAGCTCCGTCGCCGAGGACAAGCTCCGGCTCAACGTCTGGGTGACGCCCGGGTCGAGCGGCGGCCCCGTCGTCGACGCCAACGGGCGGATGGTGGGGCTCCTCCGCGGCATCTACATGGAGGAGAAACCCGTCGTCTTCCAGTTCCGGGACAAGGAACAGTCGGGCTCCGGCTACGTCTTCAGCAGCCGCGCCGAAGCCCCCTCCTCGGGCATGGCCCTGGCCGTTCCCGTGGATATCGTCAAGGACGTCAGCGCCCAGATCAAGGAGAAGGGCAAGGTCGAGCGCGGCTGGCTGGGCGTGGGCATCGGCCAGAACGAGAGCGGCCGGACCGAGATCGGCTCCATCGACCCGGAAAGCCCGGCCGAGCTGGCCAAGCTCCGGGAGGGCGACATCGTCCTCAAGGTCGGCGACAGGGATGTCACCGGACCCGACGTCCTGGCCGCCGAGATCCGGAAGAGAAAGCCGGGGCAGGATATCACGCTCAAGGTGGAGCGGGACGGCAAACCCATGGACGTCAAGGTCAAGCTTGGCGAATACCAGGAGAACGAGGCCCGGAGGGAGATGGAGATTCGTTTCCCTGGGCTCTTCGGACCGGACACGCCGGCTCCGATGACCGCGCCGCGGCCACTCTCTCCGGAGAAGGCCCCGAAGCAGGACGCTCCGCGGCTGCTCGCTCCGAGACCGCCGGCGTGGTCTTTCGAGACGAGGAAGTTCATCGGCGTTTACTGCGGTGAGCTCAACCGGGAGCTGGCCGAGCATTTCGGGGTCAAGGAGGGGGCGGCCCTGATCGTCTCCAAGCTGACCGAGGGCGGCCCCGCGGAGAAGGCCAAGCTCCAGGTCGGCGACGTCATCGTCCGCGTGGACGGCAAGCGCGTCGAGACGGTGAACGACCTCATCGACCTCGTCCAGGCCAAGGCCAAAGGGACCAAGGTCAAGCTCGAGATCCTGAGGGACAAGAAAACCATGACGCTCGACGTCGAGGTCGCCGAGGAGGAGAGCGGCGGACTGTTCGAATCCGGCGGCTTTCAGGAATTCCTCGAATCCTGGCAGGGCTACACCGACGCCTTCCAGAACGAGCTCAAAAAGTGGAATTCCGACAAGCTCCCGGAGCTGCGGCAGAGCCTGAAGAGGCTCAACCTGAAAGGCTTTTTGAGAAGGATCTAAGAGACCTGCTCCTGTCGATAGGGGCCGTCCCTCGGGGGCGGCCCCCCTTTTTTAAACCTGAGGGACGCCCGCGTGCATCCGGGGACATGTACCTCCGGCACGTGTCCCTTTCTTTGGGGGGCTGTTAGCTCTTTTCCGATGGGCCTGTTATGGCTCTTCGCCCTGCCCCAGCCACGTCTTCTTTAGCCGCTCGAATTCCTCGGCCGGAAGCCGGGCTTTTTCCAAATAGCCTTTCGCCGCCCTCTGTCTCAGGGCTTCGTAGAGGATGACCGCGACCGAGACCGACAGGTTGAGGCTCTGAACCATGCCCAGCATGGGGATGCGGACGATCTTGTCGGCGAAGGCCAGGGCGTCTGCCGATATCCCCTCGGACTCGCTGCCGAAGACGAGGGCGACCGGCCTGGCGAAATCGACGTCCGTGTAGGGGACCGCGTCTTTTTGGAGATGCGTGGCGACGATCTCGAAGCCCGCTTTTTTCAAGGATCCGAGGCACGCGGCCGGGGTCGGATGCACGCCGATCTCGAGCCACTTGTCGGCCCGGGTGGAAATGGCTTCGTTGAAGCGGACGAGATCCGGGTTGGGCGAGATGAGATCGAGATGGAGAATGCCGGCCGCGTCGCAGGTCCGGATGACGGCGCTGGCGTTGTGGGCGATGGTTACGCCCTCGAGCACGACACGCAGGTCGGATTGGCGGTGGGACAGGACGCGGCTGACCTTTTCGATCCTCTCGGGCGTCGGCACAGGGGAACTATACCAGACCGATAGGGGAGACGCAACGGACCGGAAATCGGGGACATGTAACGATTTTCTGAAATCGGTACGTGTCCCATGATTTCCGACCTTGAGCTGAACGATT
>Ga0154867_1002_pt1 | contig 35108 bp, 23 predicted proteins | sample Rifle2008BG19ft_FD_105839 | JGI IMG/M metagenome (GOLD analysis project Ga0154867, IMG submission 105839) | Candidatus Aminicenantes bacterium RBG_19FT_COMBO_65_30 | reverse complement strand
TGGCCCGGCCCTTCAAGACGTTCCACAACGCCCTCGGCCTCGACCTGTACCTGCGCGTCGCGCCGGAGCTCTACCTGAAGAGGCTGGTCGTCGGCGGCCTGGACAAGGTCTACGAGATCAACCGGAGCTTCCGTAACGAAGGCCTCGACGCCCAGCACAATCCCGAGTTCACCATGCTCGAGTTCTACGAGGCCTACAAGGACTACTACGACATGATGGACCTCACGGAGGAGCTGCTCACCGGCATGGCCGTGGCTCTCCTGGGCAAGGACGAGGTCCCCTTCGGCGAGCACACGATCTCCTTCAAGAGACCCTACAAGAGGCTGAAGTTCCTGGAGGCCTGCGTCTATTACAGCGGCCTCGCCCCGAGCCGCTTCGACGACCGCAAGGGCCTCATCGAGTTCGCCGCGGGCCTGGCTCCGGACAAGAAGCCCCTGACCTACGGCAAGGCCCTGGACGTCGTCTTCGACCGGTTCGTCAAGGACAACATCGTTCAGCCGACCTTCATCACCAACCCGCCCCGGGAGATCTCGCCCCTGGCCAAAACCTCCCGCGATAACCCGGAGGAGGCCGAGCGGTTCGAGCTCCTCATCGCCGGGATGGAGGTGGCCAACGCCTTCTCGGAGCTCACCGACCCGGCCGAACAGCGGGCCCGTTTCGAGGAACAGGCCGAGGAGAAGCGGAAGGGCGACGACGAAACCCACCCCTTGGACATGGACTACGTCGAGGCCCTCGAGTACGGCCTGCCGCCGACGGGCGGGGAGGGCATCGGCATCGACCGCCTGACCATGATCCTGGCCAACCGGAAGTCGATCCGGGAGGTCATCCTCTTCCCTCTGCTGAGGCCGAGATAGACGCATGAAGTTCGAGCTGTTCGTCGCCCGCCGCTACCTCACGGCGCGGAGGAAGCAGGCCTTCATCTCCGTCATCACCTCGATCTCCGTCGTCGGCATCGCCATCGGCGTCGCCGCCCTGGTCATCGCCATCGCCCTCATCACCGGCTTCCAGGGCGACGTCCAGGACAAGATCCTGGGGGCGACCTCCCACGTCATGGTCTCCGACCTCGGCGGCCAGGGGCTCGCCGACTACGAAGGCCTGGCCGAGAAGATCCGGGCCATCCCGGGCGTCGAATCCGTGACCCCCGTCGTCTACAACACCGTGCTCATCACCGGGCTCGGCGAAAGCTCGGGGGCCCTCGTCAAGGGCATCGACTTCGACCGGGAGCGGCCGGGCGCCGCCTGGCTCCAGAAGCTCGAGGCCGGACGGATCCCGGACGGGGAAGGGCCCCGCGAAGGGCTCCTCTTAGGCCGGGAGCTCGCCCTGCGGATCGGCGCCCAGGTCGGTGACGTCGTGGATATCGTGACCGCCTCCTCGACCCTGTCCCCGCTGGGCCTCCTGCCGAAGAGGAAGAGGTTCCAGGTGACGGGGATCTTCAACACCGGGCTCTACGAGTTCGACAACGCGACGGCCCTCGTCGCGATCGGCCTCGCCCAGCGGCTCTTCGGCCTCGAGGGGCGGGCGAGCTACATCCAAGTCAAGCTCCGGGACATCTTCGCCGCCCCCGCCGTCGGCGAGAAGATCGTGGCGGCCCTGCCGCCCGTCGTCTATATCACGACCTGGATGGAGCTCAACAAATCCCTCTTCTCCGCCCTGAAGCTCGAGAAGAACATCATGTTCCTGACCATCACCCTGATCGTCATCGTGGCCGCCCTGAACATCATCGCCACGCTCATCCTCATGGTCATGGAGAAGACGCGCGACATCGGCATCCTCATGGCCATGGGCGCGACGCCCCAGATGATCAACCGGATCTTTTTCTACCAGGGGGCGCTCATCGGCGTCATCGGGACGGCCCTCGGCGTCCTCCTCGGCCTCGGCTGGTGCGCCCTGGCCAACGCGTTCGAGCTCATCAAGATCCCCGTCGACATCTACCAGATCTCCTACGTCCCGTTCCGGCTGAGGCCCCTCGACCTCGCCCTCATCGTCGGGGTCACCCTCCTGATCAGCTTCGTCTCGACCCTGTTCCCGGCCCGCCGCGCGGCCAAGATCGACCCCGTGGTGGCGTTGAAATATGAGTGACCGCGTTCTCGTCGCCGAAAGCCTGGGGAAAACTTACCCCTTGCCGAAGGGCGACCTCCGCGTTTTCGAAGGCCTCGATTTCGAGCTCGGGCGGGGCGAACTCGCGGCCATCATGGGGGCGTCGGGGGTGGGGAAGACGACGCTCCTCAACCTCCTCGGCGGCCTCGACCGGCCTTCGGAAGGCCGCGTCCTCGTCGACGGGGAGGATCTCTTCGCCGGAGCCGACCGGGAGGTCGCCGCGGTCCGCAACCGCAAGATCGGCTTCGTCTTCCAGGTCTACCATCTCCTCCCCGAGTTCACCTCCCTCGAGAACGTCGGCTTCCCCCTGATGATCGGGGGCGTCCCGAAAAAGGAGGCCTTCCACAGGGCGCTCGGGATGCTCCTGGAAGTCGGCCTCGAGGACAAGGCGCACTCGCGGCCGAGCCAGCTCTCCGGGGGGGAACAGCAGCGCGTGGCCATCGCCCGGGCCCTCGTCAACGCCCCCCGCCTGCTTCTGGCCGACGAGCCGACGGGCAACCTCGACTGGAAAACGGGGGAGAGGGTCCTCCGCCTCGTCCTCGACCTCCACGAACGGAAGGGACTGTCCTCCATCCTGGTCACGCACAACGAGAAGATCGCCCGCTACTGCCACAAGGTCTACATGATGGAGGCGGGGACGATGAAACTTTTGACCTCCCCTCCGAGTTAATCCGAGTGTGAGGGTCCCGGCCGCCCGCGGGCCGGCGTTTTGACCGATCCAGCCCGATATGGTATATGGTAGAAGGATATCCGGCATGAAAAAGATCTTCCTGGCCCTCTTACTGCTCACCCTCCCCGGGCTCCTGGCCGCCCAGGAGATCCTGGAGAAGATCGAGATCCTCGGCAACGATCGGGTGACGCCGGAGACGATCCTCTATTACGTGACAGTCCGGGAAGGGGAAACCTACAGCGCCGATCAGTTCCGCCGGGACTTCCGCGTCCTCTGGTCGACGGGGTTCTTTTCAAACATCACGTTCGAGGAAAGTCAGGGGACACGGGGCCGGATCGTCCGCATCACGGTCGAGGAGAACCCGGTCGTCCGGGCCATGACCTTCAAGACCGGCAAGAAGGTCAAGGAAGGCGACATCGTCAAGAAGCTCAAGGAAAAGGACCAGGCCGTCCTGCCCTATTCCTATTATAGCCCCTTGAAGGTCCAGCGCATCAAGGACACCATCACCGACCTCCTGTTCGAGAAAGGCCTCCTGGCCTCGAAGATCGATACGGAGATCGTCAAACAGGGCAAGAACGAGGTGGACGTCCTGATCAGGATCGACGAGGGCCCCAAGGTCCGGGTCGGGGACGTCCTCTTCGAGGGCTCGACAAAGCTCGCGGCGAGCAGGCTCAAGTGGTCGATGAAGGACAACCGGCCCCACAGCCTCTTTAATTGGATCACCGCCAAGGACGTCTACAAGCAGAACAAGATCAGCGAGGACATCGACCTCATCAAGAAGAAATACCAGGAGAAAGGCTACATGGAGGCCGCCGTCGGCCAGCCGCGGACCGAGGAGATCGTGAAGCGGTCGGTCTTATTCAAGAAGCAGAAGATGATGCGGCTCGTCATCCCCGTAACGCCCGGCTACCTCTACCGCACCGGCGAGATCAAGATCGAGGGGAGCAAGGCCCTGAACGTCAAGTTCCTCCGGAGCCTGGTCAAGCTCAAGCCCGGCGAGGTCTACAGCACCAAGGACAGAGAAAAGAGCGTCGAAGACATCTCGGAGGTCTTCCGGGACGGCGGCTTCGTCTACGCCCAGGTCATCCCGGTCGAGAACCTCGATCCCAAGCGGAAGATCGTCAACGTCACCTTCAACATCGTCGAGGGGGAGGTCGCCTACCTCAACCGGCTCGAATTCCGCGGCAACAACTACACCAAGGACAAGGTCATCCGCAGGGAGATGATCATCCGGGAGGGCGACCGCTTCAGCTTCAGCCTGTTCAAGAACAGCATCCTCCGGGTCAAGCAGCTCGGCCTGGTCGACCTCGAGAAGGACCCCGACATCAAGCCGAACCCGGACGACCCCACCAAAATGGACGTCCAGGTCAATGTCAAGGAACTCCAAAGGAACAACATCCAATTCACGGCGGGCTACAGCGGGTACGAGGGGACGTTCCTGGCCTTCAGCTACTCCACGGTCAACTTCCTCGGGGCGGGCGAGACCCTGGAGCTCAGCATCCAGCAGGGGAAGCTCGTCAAGAACTACTCGTTCGGCTTCTCCGAGCCGTACCTCTTCGACAAGCCCATCACGGCGGGCTTCAACATCTACAAGCGGGACCTGCGCTACCCCTGGTTCTGGCGCAAGGGGACGGGCATCGACCTCATCACGGGGACGCGGCTCTTCGGGATGTGGCGGGCCAACCTGACCTACACCTACGAGAGGGTCCAGATGACCATCCCCAGCCTTGGAGACGACAGCGGCACGACGCCCACCCTGCCGCCCTACTACGGCTACGGCAACCAGAAATACAACCAGAGCTCGATCAGCCCGATGCTCTGGCGATCGACGATCGACAGCCCGCTCACGCCGACCCGCGGAACGCAATATTCGGCGAGCCTCAAGTACGCCTTCAACTTCCTCGGCGGCGACATCTTCCTGCTCAAACCCCAGCTCGAGTTCACCCACTATCATCCGCTCTTCGGCCGGGGCCCCAAGGCCCACGTCGTCGGCTTCCACGCCCAGTACCAGTTCGTCAAGGCGCTCCACGGTTCGCAGATCCCGTACTGGGAGAAGTTCTTCCTCGGCGGCGAGCGCTCCGTCCGCGGCTACGAGGTTTACACGATCGGGCCGGTCGACGCGAACGGCTATAACCTGGGCGGCGAAAAAGCCGTCGTCCTCAATGCGGAGTACATCATCCCCGTCGGCGGCCCGCTCTACGCCATCTTCTTCTACGACAGGGGGAACGCCATCCCCTACAGCCAGAAACTGAGCTTCAAGGACATGTATTCTTCGCTGGGCATCGAGGCCCGGCTCTTCATCCCCGCGCTGCGGGTGCCGTTCCGCCTGATATTCGCCTACAACAACAGGAAGATCTATGCGACCGACTCGAATTTCGCTTTCCGTTTCGCCGTCGGCACGACGTTTTAGGGAGGTTCCGACATGAGAAAACCCATTCGGCTCATCGTGCTCATCGCCGCCGCCGCGGCCGGGCTGGCCGGGCTCGCGCCCGCCCAGGAGGGGGGCAAGCTGGGGATGATCAATTCCCAGGAGATCCTCGACAAGTCCGCCGAGGGCCGGAAGGCGCTCGCCCAGCTCCAGGCGGCCGACAAGAAGTACACCGACGAGATCACCCGCATGGACGACCAGATCAAACAGCTCCAGAGCCGCTTGAGCGCGCAGCGCCTGACCCTGACCGCCGACGCGGCCGCGGGGATCCAGGCCGACATCCAGAAAAAGCAGACGGATCGTCAGCGGGCGGCCGAGGACGCGACCCGGGCCATGCAGGAGCTTCAGGCGAGGACCTTTGGCCAGATCCAGAGCGAGCTCATCCCCATCATCGAGCAGCTCCGCAAGGACAAGGAACTCGATCTCATCTTCGACCTGGCCAAGAGCGGAACCGTGTTCTACAGCCCGGCGCTCGACCTGACGGCGGAGGTCATCAAGCGGTACGACGCTTCGAAGGCCGCTCCCCCCGTCAAGAAGTAGATCCGTGCGAGGCCGGCCCATGATCCCGACCGAACAGATCATGAAGTTCCTGCCCCACCGGTTCCCCTTCCTGCTCGTCGACCGCGTCGTCGACTTGGTCCACTCGAAGAGCATTGTCGCCCTGAAGAACGTGACCTGTAACGAGCAGTTCTTCCAGGGCCACTTCCCGGAGTGGAAGATCATGCCCGGGGTCCTCATCGTCGAGGCCATGGCCCAGGCCGGCGCCGTCCTCCTCTTCAGCTCGATCCCCGACCCCGAGAAAAAGTTCGTCGTTCTGAGCAAGATCGATAAGGCCAAGTTCAAGCGGATGGTCGTCCCCGGCGACCAGCTCCGTCTGGACGTCGAATGGACCCGGACGAAAGGGAAGGTCTGCCAGATGAAGGGGAAGGCCTTCGTGGACGGCGAGATCGCCGCCGAGGCGGAGATCTATGCCAGCGTCCTCGACGCCGACGAGCTCAAAGACCAGAAACGCCCGGGCTAGGACCGCTGGGCGCGGCCGGGATCCGGCCGCTCACTTCAAGACGAAAAAGGCGTCATCCAGGTTCGTGTTGTAGGTGACTGCGGTGATCGTGATCCGCTGGGCTTCGGACCCGTTGTGAAGGACGCGCATGGAGTGGGCGACCATCGTGCCGCCGACCTTCTGGTAATTGCTCGAATACGTCTCCGCGTCCACTTCGGCGCCGGTCTGGTCGATGGACCTGGTCTGGGTCTTGTAGGGGAGGTAGGTTTCCGGATCGAGGAAGAGGGTGGTCTTGTGGCCGTCGGCGAGAGTCTGCTCGAGGACGATGTAGTCCCTGCCCTCGATCGCCGCTTTGGGCTTCAGGGCGTAAGTGACGCCGGCCTTCTGCGGGTCGAGGATGGCCTGGTTTCCCATGGCCTGCCGGCCGATTTCCTTGGCCATGAAATCGGGCATCTCCTCGATCGTCCCGGCCTGGGGATTCGTGTACCAGCCCTTCTGGCCGTCGAAGGCCTGGGTGATGGTCATGCCGGCCTCGGCGATGGTGATGTCCAGGCGCATCTTGTTGGGCTCTTTTTGGTACAACGTGATGGGCGCCGTGATGCCGAACTGGGTGATGTCGACGGTTCCGGAGATCGTCGTGTCCTTGATGGACTCAAGCACCTTGCGTCCGCCACTGGCCTCGATCATCTTGTTGAGGACGTCCATGGCCTCCTTGTTGCCAGGGGCGCTCTGGGCCTTCTGCCCATGGACGGGCAGGGCCGCGAGCGTCACCAGCAAGGCGGCGCCGAGAATCCACGCGGTTGTTCTTTTCATCGGTTCCTCCTGATCAGTCTTCTGGGATGGACTTACATGTATACGGCCATTTTAGAACAAAGTTCGGTTTTTGCCAACCGCATCGCTCCGTTCGGACCGCAGGAGTACCTTTATCGCCGCCGTCCGGACCGGCTCAGACTAGTCTCAATAACTATTATTGTTTAACCATTTTTCATGGCCGGGCGCTATATATTTATAACTTATTTAATACAAATAAAATATAAGCTATTTTATGCTAATTAAAATAATACAATGTAATGATTCAGAACATATAATAATTGTCAAAGTAAATAATAACCTTGACTTATGTTGATAGTGGGTGCTATAATCTATATGTCCAATAATAGGACATTTTGTCGATTACGGGTAGCGCGATAGATGGCACCTCAACTCGGTTTGATCACCTGCGCGAACTTCGACCGGGAAGTCCTGGCCGTCCAATCCTCGCCGGATTTTCAAGACGTCCGTTTCAAACTCCTGCCGGTGGACTGCGACCAGGTCGAGGCGCCATGGCCGGGCCTCGGTGAGGCCGTCGCCTCGTGTCGCAAGGAGGGCTGCTCCGTCGGCCTGGCCGGCGGGTACTGCTTGACGCGGCCGTCGAAGAACCTCGGTCTCGACGGGGCCTGCCGGCTCCATCAGAAAAGCCAGTGCTTCGAGTGGGTCGCCGACAAGGAGATCCTTGACCGGTTTCTTCAGGACGGCGCGCTCCTCGTCCTGCCCGGATGGCTCAGGGACTGGGAAGCGCACGTCGATGGACGCTGGCCGTCCAACCGCAAAAGCGCCCAAGTCTATTTCCGCGAGCTGGCCAGAAAAGTCGTCCTCCTTGACACGGGCGTCTATCCCAAGATCGACCGCGAGCTCAAGTCGTTCGCCCGCTTCCTCCGGCTCCCGTACGAGGTCCATCCCGCCGGGCTGGAATATTTCAAGCTGAGCTTGGGCCGGATCGTCCTCTCGTGGCGCCTGGACCGGGAGAAAGAGAACATCGAGGACCACATGGCCGTGGTCCGTCAGCAGATGTCCGACTACGCCCGGATCGGCCAGCTCCTCGGCGCTGTGACCAACGTCAAGAAAATGGAGGACGCCCGGGCCGGCGTGGTCGAGCTCTTCCGCGTGCTCCTCTCGCCCCGGGAGGTCGTCTTTCACCTCGTGGAATCTTTATCCGGCCGGCCGGGCCCCGAGGGCTCTCCGCTTGACAGGATCATCGCCCTCAACGCGGATTACGCCTGGACCGACGACCGGCGGACGGTTTACCTCAAGATCGCCCACAACCGCGAGCTCCTGGGCGTCCTCGAGCTGGCCGGCTTCGGCGGCCCGGAGCCGCGCGACCACGTCCTCAACCTAGCCCTGGCTCTGGCCCGGATCTCGGGTCTGGCCCTCATGAACGTCGGAACCAACCAGGCGCTCGGGGATGAGCGCGACAGGGCCGTCAGCGCCGAAGCAGCGCTGACGGTCGGCGAAGAGAAGATGACGCGGATCTTCAACTACCCCCTCGGCCTCTACAGGATCACGCCCCAAGGGCAGATCCTCGACGCCACGCCGACGCTGGCCCGCATGCTCGGCTACCCGGATCTCGCCGCCTTCAAGGCGGTCAATTTCTGGGACATCCATCACGACCCGGGTGACCGGGACAGCTGGCAGGCCGTGCTCGATTCGAGCTCCATGGTCGAGATCTTTGAAACCCAGCTCCGGCGGAGCAACGGCACGCTTTTTTGGGCCAAAGATTCCTCGCGGGCCGCCAAGGACTCCCGGGGCACCGTCCTGTTCTACGACGGGGTCATCGAGGACATCTCCAGGAAGAAGCAGATGGAGGAAGAGCATTCCTGGGACGTGCGGCTGCAGGCTTCCGTGAGCGACGTCTCAGAGCGGCTGCTGTCCCCGACGCCGATAGAAGAGATGTCCTCCGTCGTCCTGGAGCACGCCCGCCGGCTGACCGCGAGCACCTCCGCGTTCGTCGGGCACGTCGATGAGCGGACCGGGACGCTCATGCCCGCGGCCCTGACCCCGGACGCCCGGGACATGCTCGGCGTGCATCCCGGGAGGGACGGGAGCATCCACGAGAATTCGGGGCTGTGGCGCTGGGTCCTCGAGAAACGGAGGGCCATCCTGACCAACATGACGAGCCTGGACCCCCGTTTCACCGGCATGCCGGAGTGGCATCTCCCGGTCCGCCAGTTCTTGGCCGTTCCCGCGATCATGTCGGGGAGCATCGTCGGGCTGATCGTCGTCGCCAATTCGGAGAACCCCTATGTGGAGAGGGACCTCAAGGCGGTCGAGCGCTTGGCCACCCTCTACGCGATTGCCGTCCACCGGACCCGGACGGAGAACGAGCTGAGGGATCTGTCGCTCGTCGACGAGTTGACGAAGGTCTACAACCGCCGCGGCTTCTTGACCCTGGCCGAGCAGCAGATCAAGGTCGCCCACCGGACGAAGAAGGAGATGTCCCTCTTCTACGCCGATCTCGACGATCTGAAGAAGATCAATGACTCTTTCGGCCACAAGGAAGGGGACGCCGTCCTCGTCGAGGCGGCCGCCCTGCTGCGGGACGTTTTCCGCGATTCCGACATCATCGCCCGGCTGGGCGGGGACGAGTTCGTCGTCCTGGCCATCGACATCGTCGAAGGGAAGGTCGCCGCCCTCGCCCGCAGGCTCCGGGAAAAGGTCCACGCCCGGAACGCCCGGCCGGAGAACGAGTACCCGATCTCGTTCAGTCTGGGAATCGCCCGCTATGATCCGGAAAGGCCTTCCTCCCTCCAGGACCTCCTCACCCTGGCGGACAGGAAGATGTACCAGGACAAGACGACGAAGAAAACCACCGCGGCGGCCGCTTGACCGCCGTTCGGATCATTCAATTGCGGATCCCGTACTTGGCCAACTTGTTGTAGAGCGTCGTCCGCGAGATGCCCAGGATCTTGGCCGTCTGGCGCAGGTTCCCCTTGGTCACCTTCAAGAGATAGGTGATGTAATCCTTCTCCAGGTCGTCGAGGGACGCTAGGTGGCCGCGCCCGGCGAAGGCGACCGCCCCCTGGGGGGGGATGTAGTCGCGGAGGTACTTGGGCAGGTTGGCGACGTCGATGAAGTCCTTCTTGCAGAGCATGGCCGCGCTCTCCAGGACGTTGGCCAGCTCGCGGATGTTCCCCGGCCAACCGTACTTGAGGAAGAGCTTCTGGACTTCGCGCGAGACGCCGCGCACGCTCTTCGAGAAATTCCGGCTCGCGCCCTGGAGGAAATGGCGGACGAGGAGGGGGATGTCCTCGAGCCGTTCCCCGAGAGGGGGCAGATCGATCACGACCTTGTTCAGGCGGTGGAAGAGGTCCTCGCGGAAGGTCCCCGCCCGGACCATCTCAGCCAGGTCCCGGTTCGTGGCGGCCAGGACCCGGACTTCGACAGCCGTGTTCTCATTGGCGCCCAGGGGCCGGAATTCGTGGTTCTCCAGGACGCGGAGGAGCTTGGCCTGGACGGCCACCGGGATTTCGGCGATCTCGTCGAGGAAAATGACCCCCCCGTCGGCCTCTTCGAACATGCCCCGCTTGTCCTTGTCGGCCCCGGTGAAGGCCCCCTTCTTGTAGCCGAAGAGCTCGGATTCGAAGAGGTTTTCGGGGATGGACGCGCAGGCGCAGACGACCAGCGGTTTGTCCCGGCAGGGGCTCAAGCCGTGGATGGCCCGGGCGACGACCTCTTTGCCGGTGCCGGTCTCGCCCGTGATGAGGACGCTCGAGAAGTACTTGGCGATGTTCTCGATGAGGCCGAAGATCTCGAGCATGTACGGGTTGCGGCTGATCAGGCCCTGGAAGACGTATTTCCGCTCCAGCTTTTTTTCGAGGTGCAGGGTTTCCCGGCGGAGCTCGCGCTTCCGGGATATCCGGCGCAAGATGTCCTGGAGAATGTCGCGTTCGTAGGGCTTGGGGACGAAGTCGGTCGCCCCGGCGTGGATGGTGTCGAGGACGGCCTCGTGTCCGATGGGCTCCCCGCCGACGAGGATGTCGATCAGGGCGTCGAATTTCTTGATCTTCTTCATGACCAGGAGTCCGGCGGCGAGCGAATCGCCGGAGTCGACCAGGACGACTCGGATCCCGTTATCCCGGACGACGCCGAGGTAGTCGTCCTCCGTCTGGGAGAAAAAGACGTTGAAATCGACACCCACGGGGGCTTTCTTGACAGTCTCGTAGAGCGAGAAGTCGTCGGAGATGATCAGAAGGTTGGTCTGCGCTTCCATCGCTCCCCGCCCTTTTCCCGCGGCGGCGCCGTTATCTTATCAATTCTATTGAAAATAAACAACCTTCCCGTGCCGGCCGGGGGAAATTCCCGTGTCCCGAATTTCACCTTCCTTCCGTCCGCCCGGGGCGGCCGCGGACCAGGGTCAGCCGGATCCTCTCCCGGCCCTCCTCCTCGATCCGGACGACCTGGAATCCGGCCCGGCCGAAGTACTTGACGTGCGCCCGGAGATAGGCCAGGCCCTGCTCGCAGAGGAATTCGAGCCAATCCCCGGTCGCCGTCTCGTCCATGACCTCCGGCGTCTGCTCGGCGAAGGTCATCCGGGCCCGGGGGGTCAGCCTGTTCTCGGTCGGCCCCTTCCGTTTGGCGAAGATGAGGACGCCGTCCGTGGCCTCGAGCGCGTTCATGTGAGGCGCCCAGCGGCCGGCCCAGCGCTCGTACCTGTCGTAGAGCTTCCGGTTCGATGCGGCGATCTCGGCGTTCGCTCCGAGCTCCTCGGCGATGAGCTTCATCAAGGCTTTCCCCGCCTCCCTGTGCTCGCCATAGATCGGCAGGTTGAGGGCCTTGAAGTAGGTGAACCAGCCCTTGGGGATCCAGTAGTCGCGGAAAAGATAGGGCGTGTAATTCGAAAACGGCTGGACCCATTCGTGGGAAGGATAGCCGTGGAGGTTGAGGAAGATGTCGGGAAGCCACCGGTCGTAGAGCCTGGTGCGGACGGCGGCCTCCGGCAGCAAGGGCTTGGTCCCCGTCTGGTAGCCGATGTCGACGCCCAAGGATCCGTAGCGCCCGGCATGAAGGCTGTGGAAGGGCTCGTTCTGCTGCATCCCGTAAGCCAGCTCGGCCCCGTCCGGATTTTCCATCGGCTGGAAGACGAAGTTCATCTTCTTGAGCGCTTCCCGGGCTTCGGGATCCCTGGCGAGGAGCTCGGCGAACCGAAGCAGGTAATTCGTCGAGGAGACCTCGTTGGCATGCTGGCGGGCGACGACCTGGAGGGTCGGCTTGAAGGTGACGAGACGCGGCAGGGAGACGTATTTTTCGAGAGGCAGGTAGAGCTCAAGGACCGGGACGTCGCGGCCTTCGTAGGATCTTCCGCCGATGTAGCTCCTGACCGCCTTTAGGGCGGAGAGGCGGCGGACGATGTCCCCGGCCATGGCCGGCGAGATGATGTCCCGGGTCGTCACGAGGATTTCGTCAGGCCGCGGCGGAACGAGGGGAGCCGGGTTCGCCCCGGGGACGAAGACGACGGGAAGGCGCTCGTCCTTTTCCTGGGTTTGCCATCGCAGCCGGACCGTGACGCCGTCGAGCTGGGGAAAGCTGAGGGTGTCGCCGAGGAGGCCGGCCTCGAAGAGCTTGCGCCAGGCGCCGAGCGTCTCGATAACGGTCAGGTAATCGGCCTCCTTCTCCCACTCGGATTCGAAGACGATGTTCCCGACCCGGCCGGAGCGGCCGTCGAAGACGAGTTCCGTCGCCCGCGTGTCCTTGGGCTTGAGGGTCGGGAAGACGACCTTCCGCGAGACAGGGTCGTGCCCCTTCTCCTTCCAGCGGAGGACGACCTGAGGGGCCGGGGCCGGCCAATCCTCGAGGACCACCCGGGCTTTGGCCGGGCCGCCCTCGAGCGAAGGGTGGAGGGACGGCAGGACGTTGCCGGGAGCCGAGGACCGCGACGTGTCGGCCGCGATGTCCTTGTCCTCCGGGTCGAAGCGGGTGATGCCCCGGAGAAGGTCGAGCGTGTCGAAATAGATCTCGTCGTGGATGGCCTCGAGCGAGCTGATGATCTCCTCGTCGAGGCCGATCCTGTAATCCGGCTCGCTCGCCTGGAGGTCGACAAGAAGCCGCTTGAAATAGGGCTGTTTGGAGAAGGTCGGCTCTTCGCCCGTTTTTTTCCGGACGTGTCCGACGACCGCCTTCAGGACGTCCTCCTGGTAGAAGCCCCAGAATTTCTCGAGGTCGGTCTCGAGCGGGACGTCGCACACGACGGTCCCGCCGGCTTCGACGCGGAGCCAGCCGCAGGTCGTCCGGGCCGTCCCCCATTCGGGAAGGACGTTCGAGAGCGGGATCGCCCGCGTCCGCGGCGTGAAGCTCTGTTCGAGGAGGACGGCGCCCTTGTCGTCGACGGCCTCGATCCTGTAGACCGGACCGCCCGGCCCCCCGGTCTCGAACTCGACGCGTTCGAGGGGAATGCCCAGCTCGCGCGACAGGATCTCGTCCACGGGATAGAGCTCCTGGAGCCAGCGGCCCGGCTCGGCATAAGCGCGCTTCGGGCGGGTGAAGTCCTCGCGCTCCTCGGCGAAGCGGATCGTCAGACGATGAACGCCCTTGCCCTTGAGCGCCGGCAGGATCCTTTCGGTGAGCCAGAAAAAGCCGGGTTTATAGGCGGAAAGGACCTCCACCGCCGCCGCCGGGAATCCGGATTCGCCGAGAAAGGCCTCGACCTCTTTCCGAACCTTCTCCCGGACCGCGGGCGATTCGCTCACCCCGAGGCTGACGTCGATCCCGCCGCTCTTGCCCGCCGTGTCGACCAGAGCGCGCAGCTTTTCCTTGAGCAATGCTTTGGCGTCGTCGACTTCCCAGGTGAACGCCTTTTCTTTGTCGAAGACCGTCCGGCCCGTTTTGAGCGACGAGGCCTTGACGGAGACCGGCGCGCTCCCGGCCGAAGCCCGCAGGACGCCGCGGACGGCTTCCTCGAAAGGCCCGTTCGACCCGGGGAGAAGGAGTTCGGCCTCGACCGACTCGAGGTCCCGGCCCTTGAGCTCGGCCGCCGCTTTTTCGACGGTGTTCATGAGGAACGCTTCCGCGGCCCCCTTCTCGCCGGCCAGAAGCTTGTCGAGGTCCGCGGCGAGATCGGCTAGCTGGGGATTTCCTTCGCCGTAGTCGCCGAAGTAGGGGAACGTCCGCGAGAGGTAGGAGAGCGTCCTGTCCAGACCGGGCTGGCCGGCGGCGTGGACGACGAGGGCCGAGGACTTGCCGAACGCCTTGGGCACGACCTTGATCAGCCCGTTAGAATCTTCGAGGGTTGGGAGCTTCAGCTTGCCGGTCTTGACGAGGTCGAGGGTCAGGGCGTTCGCTCCGACGAGGATGGGGGCGGCGAGGGTTTTCCGGCTTTCGACCTCCGCGTCCAGCTGGACGATGGGAAAGGACGCCCCGGCGGTGGCCAGAACGAGCCGGCTGGCCAGCTCGGCGACGCTCTTCGCCGCGAAATCCCGCGGGACGATGAGCGACGAGTCGAGCCCGTCGGGGATGCCGTCGCTGTCCTGGTCGGAATGGACGGCCTTGGTGGAGAAAAGGCCGAGGAGGTCGAACTCCTTGCCTGCGGCGTCGGCGCCGGGCCTCTCCTTGAAGCCGGGCGTGAGAAGCCTCTTGGTCGCGCCGGTCCTCCGCAGGACGACCCGCGACCGCGCCTCGCCGTAACAGAGCTCGAATGTCAGGGCGGCGCAGGCGGGGTAAGAGAGGAGCGTCGTCCGGCTCCCTTTGCGCTGTTGGCGCTCGAGGAGGAGCAGGGCGTCCTGCGCCTTCCGCCGGTCCCCGTCCGCCGCGAAATGGACCTCGATGGACAGGTTCCTGATCTGGCCCTGTTCGAAGGAAAGAGCCCGGAGGCCGTCGGAAGCGGGCGGAGCCATGGGAAATTCGTAGAGGGCTTCGCGGACGATCGTTTTTTGGAGCTTGACGGCCGCCGCGGATAAGAACGCATCGAGGTCCTTCTCGAGGCTCTCGTAGGTCGCCCCGGCCTCGCGTCCCCAGACCTCCCAGAAATACGGCCAGCGCAGGAAGAACGCGCGTCCGGTCTTGAGGAGGGCCTCGTCGGAGCCGGCGACACAGGCGATGCCGGTCTGGCTTTTCCGGGAGAAGAGGAAGATCAGTCCTTGGTTCGGGCCGAGCGAGACGGGGTCGAGGCGGCGCTCTTTCAGCGCCTCCCGAACCCAGGCGAGGTCGTTGCCGATGAGGACCGGGAAGGGCGGCGCTTGAGCGCCGCCGACCTCGGACTCGTGCCGGACGAGGCCGAAGTCCACGGCCAGGCTCTCGAAATTGGCCCGTGCGGCGACGTCGGCGGCCAGGGCGAGCTCGCCGGCGGTCGGCTTGTCGGGGATGATGACGGTCAGGGCCGGCTTCTCCGGAAAGCCGTCGCCGTCGAGGTCCAGAACGGCCTTGCCGGGGACGAAAAGTCTGGACAGGCTGTCGACATCGGCCAGTCCGGCCTGGGCGAGAGCGAGGCCCGCGAGGGCGGCGAGGAGCGCTTTTTTCATGGTCCGATCTCCATCGTGAAGTCGCCGGAATTCTATCACATTCGCGTCTGGCGTTGTCATTACCGCAGAGCCCGGATAAAATAACGGAAAAGGAGAGACCGATGAAGAAACGCTTGACGGCTAAATGGAACAGCTCGCGCGCGTTGGTTTCTACGGCGGCATTCGCGGCGGTCATGCTCCTCGCGTCCTGCGGACGGAGCGGGCCGGCCGCGGCGGCGCCGCCGAACGAAGCGGCCAGGATAGACGTCGGGGAAAAAAGCATTCGCGTCCGATACGACGGCCGGGACATGTTCAAGGGCGAGATCTCGGCCGTCGGCGCCGGATTCGAGGCCAAGGTCAATGTCCATCGGACGGGGAACGCCGTCAGCCAGACCGTGCTCCTGGCGCCGCGGGAAAAGGGCGGCAGGGTCCGGATCGAGGGCACGCTCGTCGGCGGACCCGAGTCCTTCCCCTGCGAGGCCGACCGCCGCGACCGCGGTCCGGTCATGGTCCGCCACGTTTCCGGGACGAGCCGCAGCCTTCTCAACCGGGCCGTCTACGACCGCGGCCGGGACTGGGTCTTCTCGGTCGACGCCGGGCCGCGGGCCGTCGTCACCCCGCTCGCGGAGGGGCCGGAAGACAAGGAGTACGGCTTCGAAGCCGAAGGCGGGGAGATCGTCCTGCGTTTCCGGCCTCGGTTCTACCAGGTCCACCGCGGCCTCGAATTCTTCGAACCGTGGACCTTCAAGATCTGGCCGCATCCCGTCGCCGGCTGGATCTCCTGGTTCGCTTTCTACGACAAGGTCACGGAAAAGGACATCGTCGATACGGCCGACACGCTCTCGGACGTCCTTCTGCCGTTCGGTTACGAGGTCCTCCAGATCGACGACGGCTACCAGCGCGGCGAGGGCCGGCCCGAGCTCTGGCTCGAAGCGAACGCGAAATTCCCCCAGGGCCTGGAATTCCTGCCCCGATACATCAGGAGCAAGGGCTTGAAGCCGGGCATCTGGACCAACGTCGCCTTCAAGCAGGCCGACTTCGCCGCGGCCCATCCGGACTGGTTCGTGACCGACGAGGAGGGAAAGCCCGCCCGCGGCAGCTGGATCGAATTCAGCCTCGACGCCTCGAAAGCTGAGGCGGTCGAGGCCGTGGTCAAGCCGGTCTATCGGGGACTGCGGGATATGGGCTGGGCGTATTTCAAGGTCGACGCCCTCCGGCACCTGCGCTACGAAGGCTACAACGCCCACGCGGGCTACTTCGAAAGGACGAAGCGGAGCCTCGTTCGAACCTACCGGAGCTACGTCGAGGCGGTCCGGCAGGAGATCGGCCGGGATGCCTTCCTGCTCGGCTGCTGGGGCGTCCGGCCCGAGCTCGTCGGCCTCCTCGACGGCTGCCGGATCGGGACCGACGGCTTCTCCTACGCCGGGATGGCTCAGTTCAACTCCTGGAACAACGTCGTCTGGCGGAACGACCCCGACCACATCGAGCTCGACGGGGACCGCTACAAATCGACGCTCGTGACGTCGCTTACCGGCTCGATCCTCCTTCTCACCGACAAGCCCGAGCTCTACCGGACGGAGGCCGTCGAGCCGGCCCGCCGGGCGGCGCCCGTGCTTTGGACCCGGCCCGGACAGGTCTTCGATGTCGACCCGTCGAGGTCCGGCGAGCTCAACCGTGTCGACGCCGAGGTCAGCGGCTCCGGCTCCCGGGTCTTCGACGCCGGCCTCCAGCCGACCTGCGACCTGTTCCTCCTTGAGGTCGTCCGGCCTTTCGAAGGCTGGGCGGTCCTCGGCCGGACGGGCGAGTCCGTCCGGGAGATCAAGTTCGCCGACCTCGGCCTGGACGCCGGGAAAGAGTACTTCGTTTTCGAGTTCTGGACGCGGCGGCTGCTCGGGAGCTTTCTGTCATCGTTCGCGCCGGGGTCGCTCGACCCGCACTTCCGCTCCCAGGCCCTGGCCATCCGGGAAAGAAAGCCCCATCCCCAGGTCCTGGCCACGAGCCGGCACGTCACCTGCGGCGGAGTGGACCTCGCCGACGTCCGCTGGGCGAACGGAACGCTCTCCGGGACAAGCCTTGTCATCGCCGGAGACCCCTACGAGCTCTATCTGACCGAGCCCGAGGGGTTCCGGTTGGAGGCATTCGACTGCCCGGGGGTCACGGTCTCGGAGACCAGAAAAGAGGGGACCGTGGTCAGAGTCACACTGCTTCCCGGCGAGAGCAAGACGGTCGGCTGGTCGGCCAGGTTTTCCGGAGAAACGAATATATAAATACAACAGGTTGTGGACCTTACGTAGGCATGTAGCACGGCTAGATTATTCGCTTGACAAGACCTCCGGCTTCCGCTAGCATGGTACCGTCCAATTAGTCAGCGGGTTCCCTATGAAGTTTCGTAAGATAAAGTACCTGTTTATCCTGTTCGTCGCGTTCTTTTTCTTCGGGGGGACCCCTGTCGAATTCGGAACCGAGGGGACGTTCTTTCACGGCTTCATGATCCCCAAGCCCGTCATCAGCATCGGCCTGGGCACCAACCTCAAGGACATCCGCATCCGCTCCTCCGCGGGCATGAAGATCTATGAGGTCAAGACCGATTACAATCTGATCGCTGATGACGCCGACGAGGTCCAGATCAAGGGGGGCGGCGAGAAGCTCACCGAGAAATACGTCATCCTCCTGGCCCACGCCAAGGAGCGTGAAGAGGCCGACCAGCTGGCGGCCGCCTTCAAGGTCAAGTTCGACGGCAAGGTCTACGTCGCCGAAGACCGCGAGGCGGACGCGGCCGGCGTCTTCGAGGTCAAGCTCGGCGATTTCCTGACCCGCGGCGACGCTTTGACCAAGGTCGCCGAGATCAACGCCGCCGGCGTGAAGGACGTCTGGATCGACCGCGAGGAGGTCGTCGAAGAGCCCTCCCGGCCGATCTGGATGGTCCTCGACGACGAGCTCAAATCGCTCGGCCGGGATTCGGTCCTCTATTTCATCCCGGCCAACCCTCAGAGCTTCCTGACGCTCAATGGACGGAGCTACCGGGGCTTCCTGACCATGACGGGGGGGACCCCGAAGGGCGTCGTCCTTGTCAACGTCGTCAACCTGGAGGATTATCTGAAAAGCGTCGTTCCGGGCGAGCTTTCGCCCGGCCAGTTCGGGGCCCTCGAGGCCCTCAAGGCCCAGGCCGTGGCCGCCCGGACCTACGCACTCAAGAACAAAGGACAGTACAAGAGCCTCGGCTTCGACCTCGTCAGCACGCCTCGCTCCCAGCTCTACGTCGGCATGTCGTCCGAACACCCCCTGAGCACGCGGGCGGTCGACGAGACCAGAGGCGAGGTCTTGAAATACCGGGGCGAGCTGATCAACGCCCTCTACACGAGCACGTGCGGCGGAAAGACCGAGGACGCCGAGAACGTGTTCGCCGGCCGGCCCGTTCCCTACCTCAAAAGCGTCGAATGCAGCTACGAGAAACAGCCGGAGTGGCAGATCGAGGCCCGGACGCCGGTCGCACCCATCACCGTCGACGGCCGGAACGCCAACCTCGACGTCGCCCTCCTGCTCGGCCTGGGCATCGTGCCCATGGGCGCCGAGCCCCTGGACTTCCGGCAGGGCGCGTCTTTCGACGAAGCGGTCGAATGGATCAAGGACACCCGCCGGCTCCTCGGCATCAAGGAACCCGTGTTCGCTCCCGGCCCCGCGTCCCTGAGCTTCGTCAGCCTGGCCCGTCTGCTCGTTGACGCCTTCGACTGGAAGGATAAGATCGAACAGCTCCTTCTCCCGGGCGAGGTCGATTTCATCCTCAAGGACATGCCCCAAGTCCAGGGCAAGGACCGTCGGCCATTGGCCTATTGTTTCCAGTCGGGGCTCTTCCCGGCCTCCGTGAGGACCGGGGATCCGCAGCGGTCCGTCGGGCGGGCCGAGCTGGCCATGGCCCTGGCCCGCGTCGTCAAGGACTATAAGGACTTCTTCCAGACCGGATTGTTCCGGGCGGCCGGGAAAGGGACCATCGAGATCGGCAAAGATTTCGAGCGCAAGACGCTCCATCTCTCCAACCACGTCCGCCTGCTCCGGACGATCGACGGGGAGACGACCTTCGCGACGAAGCTGACCCTCCTCGGCGGGGAGAACATCCGCTGGCTCGAGCGGGAGGGCCAGGTCGCCTACCTCGAGGTCTTTTTCCCGCCGAACTCGAACGTCCTTGACCGGTCCTCGCGATTCAACCGCTGGCAGGCCCGGAAGACGAGGCAGGAGCTGGAAGCCCATATCAACGAGTCCTATCCGATCGGGGAACTCGTCGACCTCAAGGTCAAGTCACGGGGCGATTCGGGCCGGGCCATCGAGCTGGTGCTGACCGGGGCGGACAACAGCGCGACCGTCCGTGGCTTCCAGATCCGGGCCGCGCTGGGGCTCCGCGACACCCTGTTCGTCGTCGACCGGGCCTACGACGAGGAGGGCCGCGTCGAGCTGTTCACCTTCTCGGGACGCGGCTGGGGACACGGCGTCGGACTCTGTCAGGTCGGCGCCTACGGCATGGCCGTGGCCGGCGGCAAGTACCAGGATATCCTGAAGAAATATTACAGCGGCATCAAGCTCGACAAGATCTACTGACGTGGCCTTTTCCCAACATACTCAAAGCGGACGGAAGGTCTCTTCTTCGGCTAGCTCGGGGTATCGCCCCTAGCTCCCCGGCCCCCCGGGAACCAGTTCGTGCGGTTCCCCCCGCTTCGAGGCTGTGTCTTAATTCCTCCCGGTTTATCCTGGATTCCTCTGTTTTCGGACCTTCGGAGCCTCAAGGTCCCTTCAACTGGCCACTTGCTCTCTTCGCTCGCTCGCTTTCCGTATTCCGCGGCTTATCCCGCCTCTCCCAACACCCTGACCAGCCTCTCCGTCCCCAGCAGAGTCATCATCCGCCGGATATTAAAACCGCTGGTTAGCAACCCCATCTCCGCCTCCGCCCCCGCCCGCCCCCGCAACAGGAACGCCTGCACCCCTAAGTTCCTCTTGATATGGCCGAACGGCAGTTCCGCCTTCTCTTTCCGCTTCCGGTAAATCGCCTGCGACGTTGACTCCCGGTACTGTTCCTCCAGCCGCTCCTTCACTTCCTCGTTCTTCAGCCGGTCCACTTCCCGGCCTCGCTTCGACGTCGTGCATATCCCATAATACCGACACCGCAGACACGTCTTCCGGTAACGGATCCGATATGCGATCTCGTTCTCTTTCCGGCTCCGTCTCACCAACTCCTGCCCTTCCGGACAGATATAGACATCCTTCTCCCAATCGTACCGAAAACGGCTCTTGTCGAACGGGCCCTTCTCCTCTTTCCCCGCCTGCCGCTGCGACGGGACGATGACCTTCACCCCCTCCCGGTCGATCTTCTCCAGCTCCTCCGTCGACGCATACCCGGCGTCCGCACAGGCCGTCTCACAGCGCCGCCCCAGCGCCTCCTCCGCCTTCTTCACTTGCACCGCGAACTGCCCCAGATCGTTCCCCTCCCTCACCGCGTCCGCCGAGACGATCAGCCCGTGCTTCTCGTCGACCACCACCTGCCCGTTGTATCCCGCGTGCGATCCTTGCATGCTGCTGAACCGCCCGCACTCCCGGTCCGTCGTGTTCAGAGAGCCCCCCTTGGCCAACCCGCCCAGGATCTCCTTCACCCTGGCCTTCAGCACGTCCTCTTTTTCCAGCTCCTTGGCCAGCGCCACCAGCGACCCTTGCCCCTCTTCCGCCGCGTCCAGCCGCTCGCTCTCGGCCACGATCGCCGCCACCCGTTCTTCGATCCGTCGCATCTCCCGCTCACAGCGCTCCTGGGTCCACGTGTTCTTGATCGAGGCGTTCCCCCGAATCTTCGTCCCATCCAAAAACAGCGTGTTCCCCTCGACCAGCCCCAGCCGAAGACACATCCTCACGCTCTGCGTCAGCACCGCCCTGAGCGCCTTCTTATGGCTCCGCCGATACTCCGCGATCGTCTTATGATCCGGCTTCAACCCTCCCACCAGCCAGATGAACGAGAGATTATGATGAACCTCCCGTTCCAGTTTCCGGGAGCTCCGAACCCCATAAGAGTATCCATAGACCAGAAGCTTCAGCATCGCCTTCGGGTCGTACTCCGGGGGACCGACCTGATCCTCGTCTAGATCGATCCCCAGCGCCTGGAAGTCCAGTGCCTCGACGAAGGCGTCGTAGGCCCGCACCGGGTCGTCCTTGGCCACATAATCGTCGATGCTCGAAGGGAAAAGCCCCAGTTGGTTCCGGTCTCCGTGCCGATAGGCCATTCGCTTATCCTTCCTGAGAGATCAAGTTCATCCTATCACACACGCTTGGTTCGGAGCCCTCGTTGGGTTATCCCTCGCCTCCGCTTGATGGGGGGGTGGGAGGGAAAGGAGATTGCGACACAGCCTCTGCGCGGGTCCCCCCTCCACAACGGGGATCTTCGGGGCGACACCCTTCGCGCCTCACAGAGACCTTCCATTTCTTGATATCTCGTAAAGGGAGATGTGCTATCATGAGCGGGCGTTCCGAGGCCGCGGCAGCAGATTGGCGGCCGGGAGAGAGGCAGGAGGACAATATGAAGACGACCAGAGCGCTCAACGCGAAAAAAACCGAGGCCAGGGAATTTCAAACCCGCGCCTCCGGCATCTTCTTCACCGTTAAGGACGTCCTTTACGAGGGGCGGTCCGAGTTCCAGCGGATCGAGATCGTCCGCAACAAGGACTACGGCCGCGTCCTCCTCCTCGACGGGCTCGTCCAGACGACCGAGCGGGACGAGTTCTACTACCACGAGATGCTCGTCCACCCGGCCATGGCCTCCCATGCGCGCCCGGCCAAGGTCCTGATCATCGGCGGCGGCGACGGCGGGGCGCTCCGCGAGGTCCTCAAGCACCCGGTCAAGAAGGCCTGGCTCGTCGAGATCGACGGCCAGGTCATCGAGGCCTGCCGCGAGCACTTCCCCTGGCTCAGGAAAACGTTCAAAGACGGTCGGGCGGAGCTCGTCGTCGCCGACGGCAACGTTTTCATCGACAAGGTCCGCGAGACCTTCGACGTCATCCTCGTCGATTCCTCGGACCCCGTCGGCCCGTCGACGGTCCTCCACCAAGAGGCTTTCTATCGAAAGCTGAAATCGAAGCTCAACCCCGGCGGCATCATCGCCTCTCAGGCTGGCTCGCTCATGCTCCACCTGGATTCCCACGCCCGGAAAAGCGTTTTCCTGAAGAGAATCTTCCGCCATTCCGCCCTCTATCTCGGTCCCGTGCCCACCTATCCCGTCGGCATGTGGTGCTACAATTTCCTCTCGGACAAGGTGGACCCGGGGAAAGTCAGGACGCTCTACATCCCCGACGGGCTGAAGTACTTTAATCCGGACGTCTACCGGGCCGCTTTCGCCCTGCCCAATTTCCTGGCGGAGAGGCTGGTCCGGGCGAGGTAGGGCGTTTCAGGGGCCCAGCGTGCCCGCGGCCTGCCGTTTCTTGAGGGCGGCGAGCATGTCCACCGTCATCGCGGCCAGGTCGTAGTCGGGCTTCCAATCCCATTCCGCGCGGGCCGTCGAATCGTCGATCGAGGCGGGCCAAGAATCGGCGATGGCCTGGCGGGAATCCGGTTCGTAGCGGCACTCGAACGAGGGAATGTGCTTGCGGATCTCGGCCGCGATCTCCCCGGCGGTGAAGCTCATGGCTGTCACGTTAAAATTCGCGTGGTGGTTGAGCCGGCCGAAATCCGCCTCCATGAGGTCGAGCGTGCACTTGAGACAGTCGGGAATGTACATCATCGGCAGGCGCGTGTCCTCCCGCAGGAAGCAGATGTAGCGGCCGCGCTTGACCGCTTCGTAATAGATGGCCACGGCGTAATCCGTCGTGCCGCCGCCGGGCAGGGTCATGTGGCTGATGATCCCGGGATAGCGGCAGCCCCGGACGTCGAGGCCGTATTTTCGGACGTAGTAGTCGCAGAGGAGCTCGCCGGCGACCTTGGTCACCCCGTACATCGTGCGCGGATCGAGAATCGTATCCTGGGGGGTGTTCTCCCGGGGTGTGGCCGGCCCGAAGACGGCGATGGAGCTCGGCGAGAAAACGCGGGCGAGGCCACGGGCGCGGGAGGTCTCGAGGACATTGTAAAGCCCGTTCATGTTGACGTCCCAGGCTTTCTGCGGGTTCTTTTCGCCCGTCGCCGAAAGCAGGGCGGCCAGGTGGTAGACCGTGTCGACTCCGAATTTCGCGATGAGGCCATCGAGGGCCGAGCGGTCCGTTATGTCGAGGAGTTCGAAGGGCCCGGCCTCGGCCAGAGCGGCCGGGGGCCGGACGAGGTCGGTGACGAGGACGTTGTCGCGGCCGTGCTTTTTCCGCAGGGCCTGGGCCAGCTCGGACCCGATCTGTCCGGCCGCGCCCGTCATCAGGATCCGTTTCGTCTCTCTGGGCATCAGGGTTGTCTCCGCTCGGAGGATGATCTAAAAACTGAGTGATACTTATAGCACAGCGGCCGCGAGCAAGCAATCAGAAGGGGTCAAACCTTAATTCTTATAATTTTGCTCCTTCCTGTGCAGTGGAGGATTCGTCGGGTTTCGCAAATTATAAGAATTAAGGTTTGACCCCTTCCGCGACTTCGGCTAAAGTTGTAGGGCTCAACATGCATCACGGCACCGATCATAACTCCGAGGAGGCTTCCCCATGTCCATCACGCTGAACGGGACCGGTCTGACCGTCGAAAAGGTCGTCCAGGTGGCGCGCGAAGGCGCCGCCGTCGCCCTGGCCCCCGAAGCGCTCAAGCGCATCGAGAAGTGCCGGGCCCTGCTCGAGGACAAGATCCTGAAGAAAGAGATCATGTACGGCGTCAACACCGGTATCGGCGAGCTGGCCAGCGTCGTCCTGACGCAGGAGCAGGTCGAGCAGTACCAGCGCTATCTCATTTACAGCCACGCGGCCGGCTACGGCAAGCCCATGCCCGGCGAGATCGTCCGGGCGGCCATCCTCAGCCGGATCAACTGCCACTGCCACGGCCACTCGGGGCTTCGCCCGGTCGTCACGGAAACCTTGGTCGAGCTCCTCAACAAGGGCGTGACGCCGGTCATGTGCGAGAAAGGCTCTGTCGGCGCCTGCGGCGACCTGTCGCCGATGGCTCAGATGGCCCTCGTCCCCATGGGCGAGGGCGAGGCCTTCTACAAGGGCGAGCGCCTGCCCGGCGCCGAGGCCCTCAAGCGGGCCGGCATCAAGCCCCTCGTCCTCCACGCCCGCGACGGCCTGGCCATGATCAACGGCTCCAACGTCATCGCCGGTATGTCCGCCCTGACCGTCCACGACGTCCACCGCTGGCTCAAGATGTCCGAGATCGCCGCGGCCATGACGCTCGAGGTCCTCAACGCCAACATGAAGGCCTACGACGAGCGTCTCCACAAGACCCGCGGCTACCCCGGCGCGCTGGAATCCGCCGAGAACGTCCGGCGCATCACCGAGGGGAGCGAGCTCCTCGCCCGGCCGGGCAAGAAAGTCCAGGACGCCTACAGCCTCCGCAGCACGCCCCAGGTCGTCGGCGCCGGCCGCGACGCCCTCAAGTGGGCCCGGTACATGATCGAGATCGAGCTCAACGGCGCGGCCGATAATCCCGTCTTCTTCCCCGATGAACAACTCGTCCTGACCGGCGCTAATTTTCAGGCCGTACCAATGGCCTTCGCCCTCGAGCTCCTGGGCACGGCCGTGACGACCATCGCCGTCCTCTCGGAGCGCCGCCACAACCGCCTGATGAACCCGCACTTGAGCGCCGGCCTGCCGGCATTCCTGACCAAGGGCGCGGGCATGTTCTCTGGCCTGATGCTGTCCCAGTACACAGCCGGCGCGCTCATCTGTGAGAACCGCATCCTGTCCCATCCGGCGGCCACCGGCTCCATTCCGGCCGCGGCCGACCAGGAGGACTTCGTCAGCATGGGCATGACCACGGCCCTCAAAACGCGCCAGATCATCGACAACGCCCAGGCCGTTCTGGCCATCGAGCTCATGGCCGGGGCCCAGGCCGTCGATTTCCGCAAGCCCCACAAGCCGGGCAAAGGGACCGCGGCCGCCTACGAGGTCATCCGCAAGCACGTCGCCCGCCTCGAGGAGGACCGGCCCCTTTACGACGATATCAACAAGCTCAAGGAGGTCGTCGAATCCGGGGAGATCCTCGAGGCGGTCGAGAAGGCCGTCGGGATCCTGGCGTGACGCCATGAGCCTGCGCATCGCCCTGGTGACGGGCGCCGGCCGCGGCATGGGCCGGGCCATCGCGCTGCGGTTGGCCGAGGACGTTTCCGGCGTCGCCGTCCACTACTTCAGCCGGCGCGACGAGGCCCAGGAGCTCGCCGCCGCCATCCGCGAAAAAGGGAAGCTCAGCGCCGTCTTCCGGGCCGACCTGACCAAGAAGGCCCAGGCCGCGGGCCTTGTCAAGAAGGTCGAGGAGAGGTTCGCCCGCATCGACGTCCTCGTCAACAACGTCGGGCCGTTCCTCGTCAAGCCTTGGGACCAGCTCGAGGTCGCCGACTGGGAGCGCGTCCTGCGGGGCAATCTCCTCGGCTCCTATTTCTGTCTCAAGGCCGCCCTCCCCGGCATGCGCAAGCGGAAGTGGGGGAGGGTCGTCAACATCGGCTACAGCCGGGCCGAGCACCTCGGCGCGTTCCCGACGATCGCCCCCTACGCCGTGGCCAAGACGGGCCTGCTCACGCTGACCCGGACTGCCGCCGCCTCCGAGGTGGGGAACGGTATTACGGTCAATATGGTCTCGCCGGGGCTCATCCGGGGCGGCGCCCTGCCCCAGGTCCGGAACCTCTCCGAATCCCAGCTGGGCACGTTCGAGGACGTCGCCGAGGCCGTGGCTTTCTGCGCTTCGGACAAGGCGGCCGCCGTCACCGGAACCAACATCCTTGTCGCCGGCACCTGGAAGATGTAAGAAAGGAGGACCCCATGGCCCTTTATATTTGGATCGTCGTCGTCGTCATCTTCATATTCCTGGCGGGCATCCGGATCGTCCGGCCGACGCACCGGGGGCTCATCGAGCGCCTGGGCAAGTACAACCGCTTCGCGATGCCCGGCTTCAGCTGGATCATTCCCGTCATCGAGACGATGCGCCAGATCAACATCACCGAGATGATGGTCGACGCCGCGCCCCAGGAGATCATCACCAACGACAACCTCAACGCCCGGGTCGACGCCCAGGTCTATTTCCGGGTCAAGGAGGACGAGGCGAACGTCAAGGCCTCCCAGTACAACGTCAACAATTTCCAGTGGCAGATCGTCAACCTGGCCCGGACGACCCTGCGCAACATCATCGGCACGCTGACGCTCAAGTCGGCCAACAGCGAGCGGGGCAAGATCAACGAGGAGCTGCTCAAGACCCTGTCCACGGAAACGGCCCGTTGGGGCATCGACATCGTCCGGACCGAGCTCAAGGAGATCGACCCGCCCAAGGACGTCCAGGAGACGATGAACAAAGTCGTCAAGGCCGAGAACGAGAAGATCGCCGCGGTCGACTTCGCCACGGCGCGGGAGACGGTCGCCGACGGCGAGCGCCGGGCCGAGATCAAGAAAGCCGAGGGCGTCCGCCAGGCCAAGATCCTCGAGGCCCAGGGCGAGGCCGAAGCCATCCAGCTGGTCAACGAAGCCGCCGAGAAATACTTCGTCGGCAACGCCCAGGTCCTGCGCCGGCTCCAAGCCCTCGAGACGGCCCTTCAGTCGAACGCCAAGATCATCGTCCCCTCGGACAGGGACCTGGTCAACGTCATCGGCGACATGGCCGGCATCGTCCCTTTAAAACGGGACTGATTAATAACGCTATCAATCGATCTTGGCCAGGATGATCCATACCTTGCGCGTCTTGCCGCCCTGGTCGACCTCGAGCGTCACGGTATCCCCGATCTTGTAGACGCCGAGCGCGTTGTAGAGGTCGTCGTAAGACGCGATCTTCGTCCCATCGATCCCGACGATGACGTCCTGGATGAAGAGCCGGCCCCTGGATCTCGGCCCGGCGCGTGTATTCGTCGCGGACGAACGTCATGCCCAGACCCGGGCGCGCTAAGGCCTCGTCCGCGGTTTGGCGAATTGCGCCGAACATGGTATATTTTCTCGAGGAAGAGGTCATCATGAACGTCCAATTGACGAAAGAACAGCTCGCCGCCCTGGTCAAGCTCGTCTACCTTGGGAACCGCATGGCCAACGACTGGCGGACCGACGACGTCATCGAGGAATACGACGAGGTTGAGAGCCTCGTCCTCGAGGCGGCCCAGAAGCACGGCCTGGGGGATTATGTCGATTTCGACGAGGAGACGAAGAAGGCCATTCCTTCCGGCGAGCTCGAGGAGAAGATGACCGAGACCGCTGAATTCTACAACGACAACTCCTTCTGGGACCAGCTCATCTACCGCATGGCCGACCGCGACTACGTCCGCAAGTTCGGCGAGCAGGCCCTGGAAGAGCTCTACACCGAGAAGGGCATGGAGCGCGAGCGTCCGCTCATCGAGAAGTACGAGAAGGAATTCAACGAGAACGGCCTCGACCGGCTCGATATCCGCCGGGATAACTGAGCAAAAAAAAGGGAGCGGCTGATTCAGCCGCTCCCTTCGTGGAGCCGTGTTGACGCCCCCCGGCTCTCCGGGGGTGGGGGTTTTAGTACCGCCGGCCGCCGCCGAAACCGCCGGACCTCGATGAGTCCGTTCGCGGTTTGGCTTCGTTGACCTTGGCCGTCCGGCCTTTCAGGTCCTTGCCGTTCACCATGGAGATGGCCTTTTCGGCCTCGCCCTTGTTCGGCATCTCGATGAAGCCGAAGCCGCGGGACTCGCCACTGAACTTGTCCTTGATGACGGAGGCCGTCGACACTTCGCCGAACGCCTGGAAGACTTCCCTCAGGTCGCTCTCGTTGACGGTGTTGGGCAGATTGCCCACGTAGATATTCATTCTCGTCTCCTTTCGACGATGGAAAGACTCTCCCGAGCCTTCCCGGTTCTTAAAGATGTTTGAACGTCATAAAGGAGAGGAGTATGTGACCGATCAGGGCCTCTGGCCCCTTCCTTTAATCATTCAGGTGTTTATAGCTGGGGTTTCCCTTTGCGTATGAACACATTTATTATACCACGGCTTTCGGGATCTCGCCTGATATTCTGGAGGCAGGACCTGGTAACCGATTGATTCCGTTCATTTAGGAGAATAATAAAATAATGTTATTCCTGCCCGCGGGTCATCCCGGTTATTTCGAGGGGGGCTGGAATTCCTGGATCCTCCTGTTGCCTTTCTCGAGGACGAAGACGGACCCCTTTTCATTGACTGCGACGGCGACAAGTCCCATCATTTGGCCGGGGTCGATCCCGTTGCCTCCGAACGAGCCGATGAACCGGCCGTTCGACTGGAATTTCAGGACCCGGTTGGCCCCCGCGTCGGCCACATAGATGTTGTCGTATCCGTCGCAGCAGATCCCGAGGGGCCGCTTGAACTCCGCTTCGGCAGACTCGGGTTTCGCGAAGGCGTCGATGAACACGCCATCGGAGGTGAATTTCTGGATGCGTCCCGCGTCGACGACGACGACCTCATTTTGCCTGGTCACGGCTACGGCCGTCGGAAGATAGAATTGCCCCTGGCCCGGGCCCGGCACCCCCCAGGTTTTTTTCAGGACCCCGGCCGACGAGTACTTGACGATGCGGCTGTTGGCGGAGTCGACCACGTAGATATCGTTGTTCTTGTCGACGGCGATGCCCATGGGCTGGGCCAGCTCCCCCTCCTTGGCGCCGGGCTTCCCCCACTTCAGGACGAGCTTGCCTTTCTTGTCGAATTTCGTCACGCTGGCGCCTTTCGCATCGGTGACGTAACAATTCCCCTCCCCGTCGATGACGATGCCGGAAGGCTGCTTCAGGGACTTGAACGCCTTGCCTTCATCGCCCCAGCTCAACTGGGCTCCGCGGTCCCGGTTGAACTTTCTCACTTTCATCGGGCCATCGTCGGCCACGTAGAAATTTCCGTCCTTGTCCATGGCCAGCGCTTTCGGCTGGATGAACGCCTTGCTCTCGGGGCCTCCCCACACGAAGACCGAAAAATACGTCTTGGGAGGGAGGACGACCGTCATGGAGAGGGGACCGGCGCCTTCGGAAACCGTGATCTCCTCTTCCCAGTCGGCGTATCGGTCTTTCTTGACCGCGAGCTTATGGGGCCCGAAAGGCACATAGCCGAGGTCGCACTCGGTCAGCTTGCCGGTATCCCGACCGTCCAGAAAGACCGCCGCTCCCGGAGGATCGGAGCTGACGTGGATGGTCCTTGCGACGCTCTGCAGGACATAGCTCTTGACGGTCTTGGCCTCCGTCAGGGAGAGAACGACCTTTTCCGGCTTGTAGCCTTCCTTTTCGATCTCCAGCGTGATCTTGGGCCTGTCGATCGTGATGACATCCGGAGATTGACCAGCCACCTTGCCGTCGATCTTCAGGACGGCTTCCTTGGGTTCCGTGTCGACCTGCAAGCTGTAGCCGACAAAGGTGCCGTTGTATTGCTTCTCAGCGGTACTGATGAGCTGGCTGATATTGGGGTCGGAAACGTACTTCGTGGCCCTCTTGGCGGTGAGATAATCCACTTCGAACATGTTCTTGAATTCTTTGATGGCCCTAGCGTCCTCGCCCTGCTTCGACAGGGCCTGCCCTGTCCAGTGGTAGATATCGCACGCGAGCTGTCTTTGTTTTTGGAGGTCCTCGAGGCCGAATACCTTGGGGACGAGGGACCTGAGGCTCTCGACTTGCTGAGGCAGGTCGCGTTCCTGGACGATCAAATAACGGCTCTCTTCGATCTTGAGCTCGATCTCGGCGGCCAGCCCGGCTTGGGTCTTGATCGGCCCGAGCGGGGCGGCGCTTCCCAGGAGATCGCTCTCGGTGACCTCTTCGACCAGGAATTCGTGGACGTAGCCGGTCGTCTTGAGCCCGTTGTAGTCGAACGTGATCTTCCAGAACTCGCCCTGCTTGACCTCGGCGTCCAGGATCCTGTTCAGGGGCAGGGTCGTGAACGGCTGGCCGAGGATGGGCTCTTTGTAAATGGGTGCGCCGGGCGGATGCGTAATCCTCAGCTTGGCCGCCATGCCGGTTGCGGAGAGCGCCAGGGCCAAGAGGCACAGGCCGACCGGCCCGAAGAACCCGGTCATTAAGCCCGTTCGCGCCGCCGTCCTTGCTCTTTGTGAGTTCATGATCGCTCCTGAATACCAACGATTTTCCAAGCGTTGCCCCGTTTTTCGAGAGTCCAGAACTTCTGGGTGTACAGAATGGGCTTCTGCTTTCCGTCTTTCCTGGAGATGCCTTGAATGGCATGGTGGAAACTCGCCGTCGCGTGGGCCCGGTCGGAAAAGCTGACGGAGATGGTGCTGTCCTGGATCTTGGACTTGATCCCGTCATAGATCGTGAAGATCATCGAGTAATAGGATTGCTCCTCTGAGATCAGGGGTCCCGGGGCGAGGGCTCTGAGCACGCCCTCGAGGTCCTCGCGTTCCTCCGCCTGGCGGCGGCGCTCGATCATGGCCAGGATGTCCCGCCTCGAAAGGGCGGTGTCGGCTTTGAAGAGATAGTCCCGGCCCATCTGGCTGTTTTGGTCCAAGCGGAGGACCTCCTCCATATCGCGAACACAGGCCGTGTAGTCGCCGCTCTCGTAGCTGGCGATCCCCGTCTTGAAGCGGGACTCAACCAGGGCCGAGTCGATCTCCGCCTTGGCCTTGGCCTGGTATTCCCCGGCCTCGGCATTGCCCGGGTCCTCCCGGAGGATCGCCTCGGCCAGCCTGACGGTCTCGTCATAGCTCTTCGACTCGAAGCTCTCCCTGAGCTTGGTCCGATCCTCGGCGACCGGGACCGTCCCGGGCGGCGGACTGACCTCTTGGGTCTTCGGTGTGCCGAGATCGGCGGCCACGATGCGGGACCGCCCGGCATCCCGAGTGAGGAGGAGGATGATGCCTCCGACGACGGCCGTGAAGACGAGCAGCCCAACGGCCACGACGGGCGGCCCTCTCCTTTTGACCCGCGTCTCGCCCGAGGCCCCCATCCTGAGCTCGTAGTCCCGTGAGGCGGCGGAGAGGTTTTCCGGGTTCTCGAGATCACGGACCAAGTCCCGGCCGGTCTGATACCGGTCGTCCGGCTGCTTGGCAAGCGCCCGACGGATCACGCTTTCATAGCCGGGAGGCAGGTTCTGATTGATCTCCGTGATCAGCCGCGGCTCCTCATGGACGATCTTGTAAACGATCGTGGACAGGTTATCCCCGGCGAAGGGCTTTTGCCCCGTGAGGAGCTCGTACAGGATGACGCCCAGGGCGAAGATATCCGCCCGGCCGTCCACCGTCTTTCCCATGACCTGTTCGGGGGACATGTAGCTGAGCGTTCCGATGGTCGTCCCCGGCCCCGTCATCGTCGAGGTCTCCATGCGGGCGACTCCGAAGTCGGCCAGGAACGGTTTTCCGGACGTGTCGATGAGGATGTTCGCCGGCTTGATGTCGCGGTGGACGATCCCGTTCTCATGGGCGTAGTCCAAGGCCTCGGAAGCGGGCTTGAGGATCGCGATGACCTCCTGCGGCGAGAAGACCTTCCCGGACTCGATCAGGGCCTGGAGCGTCTGGCCGGCCACATACTGCATGACGATGAAGGTCAGGTCGCTCTCCCGGATGACGTCGTAGATCGTGATGATGTTCGGATGGTTCAGCCGACCGGCGGCCTTGGCCTCGCGGATGACCCTGTTCAGCATCTCCTCTTTGACGGGTCCATCCGGGGAGGTATCGAAGCGGATCGTCTTGACGGCCACCTCCCTCTCGATGTCCGGGTCGAGGCCTCTATAGACGATCCCCATCCCCCCTTTTCCGAGGATGCCGAGGATACGGTATTTTCCTATCTGATCGACGGGACGTTGTTCTCGAGACACCGCTTTGCCCTTTGATTCCCCAGGCGCCTTTCTAAGCTAAAACGAGAGGAAAAATACCGATTCCTGCCGCTCTTGTCAAGGGGCCGCGACGGACCGTATTGATTTTCTCTCCCCGACCTGATATCCTTGCCGGCAAGAAGGGGTAACAGCAACACTGGATTATGAGGTGCCTCAAGTGTCAATTTGAGACGCTGGGGGATGTGCGCTTCTGCGGAAAGTGCGGGGCCAGCCTTCCCGGGCCGGGAGGACCGTTCGATTTCAGCAAGACCCAAACGCTCGCCTACTCCTCGGGGGGGCTCTCGGACGGCGCCCTGTTCGCGGGCCGATACCTCGTGATCGACGAGCTGGGCAAGGGCGGGATGGGCTGCGTCTACCGGGTTCTCGATACGAAGGTCGACGAAGAAGTGGCCTTGAAATTCATCAATCCCGATATCGCCGCCGATGGCAAGGTCATCGAGCGCTTCCGGTCCGAGCTGAGGATCACCCGGAGGATCACCCATCGCCACGTCTGCCGGATGTATGACCTCAGCGAGGACGGCGCGTCCCTCTTCATCACCATGGAATACATCCCCGGGGAGGACCTGGCCCAGATGATCGGGAGGCTGGGCAAGCTCCCCGTGGAAAAGGGATTCATCATCGCCCGACAGGTCTGTGAGGGGCTGGCCGAAGTGCACAGGCTGGGGGTCGTCCACCGGGACCTGAAACCAAAGAACATCATGATCGACCGGGAGGGCAATGCCAAGATCATGGATTTCGGGCTGGCCCGGACCCCCCACGGAGTGAGGCTCACCGAGGTCGGACAAGTCGTCGGGACGCCCAGCTTCATGTCTCCCGAACAGCTCAACGGCGAAACGTTGGACCAGCGCACCGATATCTTCGCCCTGGGCGTCATCATGTACTCCATGCTGACGGGCCTCCTCCCCTTCGAGGCCGAGTCGACGCTGACCCTGGCCCTCCAGCACCGGACGCATCGCCCGCCCAATCCGCACTCTCTCAATCCCCGCGTCCCCGAGGATCTCGGCCGGACCATCCTGAAATGCCTGGAGATCGACAAGACGGTTCGGTATGCGAGCGCCCAGGATCTGCTCGCCGACCTCGATAAATCCGGACGGAGATTCGAAACGTACGGCGTCCATGTGCCGGGGAGGTCCAAGAAAAAAGCGGCGAATCTCCCGTTACGTCTGTCCTGGGCCAAGGTCCTGACCGCCGCCTCGATCGTCCTGGCCTTGGCCGCTTCGGGTCTTGCCGTCAAAACGCTCTTCAGGAAATCGCGGGCGGCCGAGGCTCCAGCGCCGATCGTCCAGCTCGGCGCTCCCGTCAAGCCGGACGAAAAGGCGAAGGCCGTCCCGGTGACCTTCATCACGGAGCCCAGCCGGGCCGCGATCCTGGTCGACGGAACCCCCATGGGCGTCTCGAATGACACGTTCAGCCTTTCTCCGGGGACACACAACGTGAGGATCAATAAGCCGGGCTATCAGGAGATGACGGCAACCCTTGTGGTCGAACCCGGCGGCGCCGACCGGCTCCGACAGGAATACAAGCTCGTCCCGCAACCCCCCGCGCGGGGCACGTTGGACATCACGTCCGACCCTGCGGAAGCGGATGTCTTCCTTGGCGGTTCCCGGGAGCCGGCCGGGAAAACGCCTTTCGTCAAGGGACTCCCGGCGGGAAAGGTCCGGGTCAAGGTCAGCAAGGCCGGTTACAAGGATCAGACGGAGGATATCGATGTGCGCGCGGGACAACGGTCCCGCCTGTACAGCTCGCTGACGCCTCTGGACGGCACCGTGGAGATCTCCTCCGACCCGGAGGGAGCGGATGTCTACATCGGCAACGAGCTCATCGGGACGACGCCTTTCAAGCGGCCGCTGGCGGCTGCGGTTTACCGGCTCAGGATCGTGCTGAAGGGGGTGGCCGAGCGGGAGGATATCCTCACCGTCCACCCCGGCGAGACGGTGGGGCCGCTGACCTACAGTCTCGACCGGCCCAGGGCGGCCCCGCTCCGGTATTTCCTCAAGATCACTTCCAACCCGCCGGGCGCTTCCGTGACCATCAATGGCGTCCTCAAGAAAGAGCGGACGCCGTTCGTCTGGGAGCTCGACACCCACGAAGTCCGGCTCAAGATCGAGAAGGAGGAATACAAGAGCCAGGAAGAGATGATCTTCATCAGGCCCGCCCCGGCCCGCAACGAGAAGAGCTTCGAGCTCAAGAAATAGGGGGGGCAGGGCTGGCCGTCACCTCGCTGCCTGACAACCTTTGGCTTGTGCCGGGTAAAACCCGAAGTGATGAAACGCCGAAGCTCTGTCCATGAGCAATGGAATAAAAATCAAGGGCCTGGGGGCGATCCCACACGCGGGGGGAGTCGCGTTCCGCGTGTGGGCGCCTCATGCCCAGCGCGTGGCCGTCATCGGATCGTTCAACGGATGGGACGGCGACAAGCATCCCCTGCAAGCCGAGGAGAGCGGCACCTGGTACACCGACGTAGCTCCGGCTCGTGTCGGCGATCAGTACAAGTTCCTGCTGACGACAGCGCAGGGCGAGCTCAAGCGCATCGACCCGTATGCCCGCGAGGTGACCAATTCGGTCGGCAACGCCATCGTCCACGACCCGAGCTTCGACTGGGAGGGGGATGACTTCCATCTCGCGCCATGGAACGAGGTCGTCATCTATGAACTGCACGTCGGCACGTTCAACGAGAAGGACGACAATATGCCCGGCCAATTCGCCACGGTATCGGCCCGCCTGGGGCATCTCGAAAAACTCGGCGTCAATGCGATCCAGATCATGCCGATCGGCGAGTTCACGGGAGAACGGTCGTGGGGCT
>Ga0154867_1071_pt4 | contig 37022 bp, 30 predicted proteins | sample Rifle2008BG19ft_FD_105839 | JGI IMG/M metagenome (GOLD analysis project Ga0154867, IMG submission 105839) | Candidatus Aminicenantes bacterium RBG_19FT_COMBO_65_30 | reverse complement strand
CCACATCGGTCGCGTAGATGTCGCGGCCGTCGATCGTGATGGTCCCCTCGTGACGCGAGCCGCGGACGAGGTCGTTGAGCCGGTTGAGGGCGCAGAGGAAGGTCGACTTGCCGCTCCGGGCGGGCCCGATGATGCCCAGGATCTCGTTCCGGCGGACGTCCAGGTCGAGGGCGTTGAGCTTGCGGACGTCGCCGAAGAACTGGCTGAAGCCCTGGACCCGGATGGCGATGTCGCTCATATCCGCCGCTTTTCTCTCCTTAGGAATATTTCTTGATAAACCGGTTCATCAAGTAATAGGTCAGGACGTTTATGCCTAGGATGGCGATGATCAGGATGGCGGCCGTGCCGTAGGCCTTCGACATGGAGATGCCCTCCCGGGCCAGGATGTAGAAGTGGACGGACATCGTCCGGGTCGAGGAGAAGATCGAGGTCGGAAACCGGAGGGCGCTGCCGGCGGTAAAGATGGTCGCGGCCGTCTCGCCGATGCTGCGGCCGATGCTCAGGACGATGCCGGTGACGATGCCCGGCATGGCCGAAGGCAGGACGACCCGGGTGACGGTCTGCCACTTCGTGCTGCCCAGGGAGAAGCTGACTTGCCGGTAGGCCGGGGGGACGCCCTTGATGGCCTCCTCCGACGTTCGGATGATGGTCGGCAGGAGCATGAAGGCCAGGGTCAGCCCGCCGCTCAGGATCGACCAGCCGAGCTTGAGCTTGGTGACGAAGAGGATGAAGCCGAAGAGGCCGAAGATGATCGAGGGGATGCCGGCCAGGCACTCGGCCCCGAAGCGGATGATCCGGGTCACGGGGCCGCCCCAGGTGTACTCCGTGAGGAAGATCGCCGTCCCCACGCCGAGCGGGGCGGCGATGAGGAGGGCCAGGACGGTCAGGGCGGCCGTCCCGACAATGGTCGAGAAGATGCCCCCCGACTTGCCCATGTCCGCGGGATTGGCCGTCAGGAACTCCAGGCTCAGGACGGGCAGGCCTCGGCGCAGGATGAAGAAGATGATGAAGAAGAGCACGCCCACCGTGATGAGGGTCAGGGCCCACAGCCCGACGCGGGCGACCTTCTCTTCGACGCGGGGGCCGAGGCGTTTCACGGCTGCTTCCTCCGCTTGGCCGATGTGGCGTTGGCGATCGTGTTGAGGACCATGATGATGACGAAAAGGACGACGCCCGTCGCGAAGAGCGCCTCCCGGTGCTCGCCCGTCGCGTAGCTCATCTCCAGGGCGATGTTCGAGGTCAGGGTCCGGACCGGCGCGAGGAGCGAGCGGGGGATCTCGGCGGCGTTGCCGGCGACCATGATGGTGGCCATGGTCTCGCCGATGGCCCGGCCCATGCCCAGGATGATGCTGGCGATGATGCCGGAGCGGGCCGCCGGGAATAGGACCATCTTGACCGTCTGCCAACGCGTCGCGCCCAGGGCGATCGAGCCTTCCCGGTAGGACGGGGGCACGGCCTGGAGCGAATCGACGGAGATGGAGATGATGGTCGGCAGGATCATGACGCCCAGGATGATCGAGACGGCCAGGACCGACAGGCCCGGCCCGCCGAAGGTCTCCCGGATGAACGGGACGAGGATGATGACACCCATGAAGCCGTAGACGACCGACGGGATGCCCGCCAGGAGCTCGATGACCGGCTTGATGAAACGCCGGACCCTTTTCGATGAGAACTCCGTCAGAACGATGGCGCAGGCCAGGCCGAAGGGGATGCCGATGACCAGAGCGCCAGCGGTGACGAACAGGGAGCCGACGATCATCGGCCACAGGCCGAAGAGCTGCTCCGAGGGGTACCAGTTGGCCCCGGCCAGGAAACTCTTCAACCCGTACTTGAACATGATCGGCGTCCCCTGTCCGACGATGAAGACGGTGATGACGAGGAGGATGGAGACCGCCGAGAAGGCGACGACGAGGAGCGCCAAACGGACGAGGCGGTCGTTCCTCTCCAGCTTGTTCTTACCGCGCCCTTTCGACGTCGTGTCCATCGCTCGCCTCTTCCGGTCACTTGACCGGGAGGAGCCCCTCCTTCTTGATCAATGTCTGGCCTTCCTCCGAAAGGACGAAATCCACGAACTCCTTCGCCAGGCCCGTCGGCTCCCCCCGGCTGACGAACAGGAAAGGCCGGACGAGCTTGTAGCGCCCGTTCCTGATGTTGGCCTCGTTGGCCCCGGCCCCGTCGAGCTCGAGAGCCCGGACCTGCTCGTTGACCAGGCCAAGGGAGATGAAGCCGATCGCGTGAGGGTCGTGGGCGATGATCTCCCGGACCGTCCCGTTGGAATCCTCGGTGATGGCGCCACGGAAGATGCGGGTTTTGCCCATGACCAGCTCTTGGAAGGCGCCCCGCGTCCCGGAGCCTTCCTCCCGGGTGACCACGGTGATCTGCCGGTCAGCCCCGCCGAGGGGCTTCCAGTTCGTCAGATCGCCCGAGAAGATCTGCTTGACCTCGGCCAGCTTCACTCCCCGGACGGGGTTCGAGGGATGGACGATGACGGCCAGGCCGTCCCGGGCGACGACGATCTCGGTGAGGTCTTTTTCGTCGCCCTTGAGCTCCCGCGAGGACATGCCGATCTGGCAGACGCCGCTCTTGCAGGCCTGGATGCCTGCGCTCGACCCGCCACCTTGGACGTTGACGCCCAGCCCGGGGCGTTTCTCCATGAAGACCTCGGCCCACTTGTCGGCGAAGGGCTGGATGCTCGTCGAGCCGGCCAGGGTCATATCGGTCTGCGACCGGCCGCCGCGGCAAGAGGGGGAAAAGGCGACGCTGAGGGCCAGGAGGACAAGGGCTAACCGATGGCGCATCATGTCATTTCGGAATGAGGCATTAGGGGCAAATTATATAGCAAAGAAAGAAGGGGTCAAACCTTAATTCTTATACTTTTCCGGCCCTCGGACCCGTGAAACGCAAACCAAGGCAAAAAAAGTATAAGAATTAAGGTTTGACCCCCTCTGGGGCTTCTTTTCTTAGCTGGCGTTACCGGTATCGTCGAGGTCTCTCATCTTCGCGTCGAATCCGGCCCGTTTCGCCTCGTAATCCACGGTGACCTTTTCGAGCTCCTCGAGCAGGCCGTCGATCGTCTTCTTCGCCTCGTGCATGGACTTCGATATCTCGACGACCTTGCTCCCGTGACGGCCCTGGGAGGCCTTGACCAGCTCGCCGTTGAGCTCGCGGAGGGACGCGTCGTGGCTTTCCACGCTCTTTTCGAGGGCCGCGATCCGCGCTTCGAGCGGGCGCAGCGCCCGGGAGCGCTCGGCGATGACCTCCGAGCGCAGGCGCCGGAGTTCCTTGGGCGTCCACTTCGGACGCTCCTCCCCTCCCGTCGCGGGCTGCGGCACCGCGGCGATCGATCCCTGCATGACCTCGTCCCGCCAGCCGACCTTGTCCAAGAATCTTTGGTAGCCGCCCTCGTAGACGACGATGTCGTCGTTGTCGAAGACGACCAAGCGGTCGGCCAGGGCGTGGAGGAACATCTCGTTGTGCGTGACCATGACCACAGCGCCGTCGAAGGCGTCGATGGCCTCGAGCAGGGCGTCGTTCGACTCGATGTCGAGGTGGTTGGTGGGCTCGTCGAGGAGAAGGAGGTTGAGGGGCGTCGCGATGAGCCGGCCCAGGAGGACGCGGCTCTTCTCCCCGCCCGACAGGATGCGGATCTTCTTCAGGGCGTCGTCGCCCTCGAACATCATGCCGCCGGCGATGAAACGGACCCGCTTGGGATCGCCATCGGGATCGGCCGAGCCGATCTCCTCGAGAACCGTGTTCGATTCCGCCAGCGTCGAGACGTGGGTCTGCTCGAAGTACCCGGGGGCGACCGACTGGGGCGAGTCGATCTCCCCGGACTGCGGCGCCAGGTCCCCAGCGAGGAGCCGGAGCAGGGTCGTCTTGCCCCGGCCGTTCCGGCCGATGACGAAAACCCGGTCCTTGGCCCCGACGCTGATCGAAAACCTCCGGATGAGGGGCCGGTCGGACGCGTAGGCGAAGGAGACGTCGCGGACGTCCAGGGCGTACTTGTGGAAGCCCGGCTTCTCGGCGAAGACGAACTCGAGCGTCTTGATGGCCTCGAGCTTCTCCCGCTTCTCCATCTTCTCCAGGGACTTGACGCGGGACTGGACGAGGCCGCCCAGCCGGGCCTTGGCCCGGAAGCGGGTGATGAACAGGTCCATCTCCTTCATTTTCCGTTCGTCATTGACGCGCGTCTTCTCGTAGATCTCCTCTTCGGCCGCGATCTGCTCATAATACTTGCCCGTGTTCCCCTCGATCTTCCGGACCTTCCGCCGGTGGATGCCCAGGACATGAGTGACGACGTTATCCATGAAGCTGCGGTCGTGGGTGATGAGCAGGAGCTCGCCGGGCCAGGCCGCGAGGAAGCGCTCCAGCCAGCGGATGGAGGTGATGTCGAGGTAGTTGCTCGGCTCGTCGAGGAGGAGCATCTGATAATCGCCGACGAGGACCTTGGCCATATTTAGCCGGACCTGGTAGCCGCCCGAGAGCTCGGACGGGCGCTTCTCCAGGTCGGCCGCCTCGAAGCCCAGGCCGGACAGGACCTTTTCGACCCGCCAGATCTCGTTATGGGCGTCATGGGGCAGGGCCTTGGCCCCTTCGGCCAGGACGGTGGGCTCCGTGAACATCAGCCGTTGCTCGAGGTAGCCTATGCGGTATTTCCTCGGCTTCGTGATCGTCCCCGCGTCGGGCTCATCTTCGCCGGTGATCATCCGGAACAGGGTCGTCTTGCCGTGGCCGTTGCGGCCGACGACGCCGACGCGCTCGCGACGGTTGACCTTGAAGCTGATCGAATCGAAGAGCCCCTGCTTGCCGTAGCTCTTCGAGAGATTGTCGACGACGATCATAGGGAAATCCCTGCCTATCTAAGAACGACCATTATAGCGGACCGGTCCCGCCGGCTACTTCGCCGCTTCGCCTTTCACGGTCTTGGTCCGATGCGCCCCCTTCGTCACGTGGACACGGTAGCCGTCCTCGCCGGGGAGCCAGACCTCGGAGAGGACGTAGACGGTGATGTACTCCGTGTAGGAGGGCGCGAAGTCCCCGACCTCGTCGAAGACGAGCCGCGGTTCCGCGACCGGCGGCTCGGGCTTGGCGATCCGCTCCAGGACCGTGAGCGGGATCTCCCTGCCGGTCGATCCTTGCCGAAGGACGAGCCCGCCCTCGGCCGCCTGGACCACCGTGTAATCGCCCGCGGCGAGCTTCTTGCCGCCCGCCTGGAGCGGGAAAGGCACCTTGAACTCCGCCTGCGCGAAGGCCGAAGCGAGGCCCGCGACGAGGAAAAGAGCCAAGGCCCCGATCGTCGGCCTGACTGAGCGTTCCATCTCGCACCTCCTTACTTACACGGTGACGTCGGCCGGGTAGGCCGGGATCGGTTCCGGCGTCTCGGGCACGCCTTCCTTCGCGGCCACGGTCATGGCCTCGACGAAGGTGTCGATCTCCTCGAGCGTCGTGTAGACGTTGGGGGAGATCCGGAGCGCCTGGTAGTCGAAGACCGAGTTCGGCGGCGCCCCCCCGACGAGCGGGACGGCCACGATCCGGTACGCGCTCATCAGGAACCGGGCCAGGGCTCGGACATCTGCGCCCTCGATGGTGACGGCGGCGACGCCCCAGGCCTGCGCCGGCTCGCTGAGGTCGGACAGGATCTTGATGCCCGGAACGTTCTTCAGGGCGTTGGCCCAGCGCAGGGTCAGATAGCGCAGCCGGGCCGCCTTCCGCTCGGCCCCGATGGCCTGATGGAAGGCCAAGGATTCGCCGAGGGCCGCCCGGATGGCCCAGGGATGCGTCCCGATGGACTCGAATTTGCGGATGTCGTTATCCTGCTGTTCGGGCGCCGCCTGGAGGGGCCAGAACCTCGGGATCATCTCCTTGCGGACGTAGAGACAGCCGTTGCCGAGAGGGGCCAGCAGCCACTTGTGCAGACTGACCCCGTAGGCGTCGCACTCGAGGTCGCGCAGCTTGAAGGGGAAGTGCCCCAGGGCGTGGGCGCCGTCGACGATGGTGACGATGCCCTTCGAGCGGGCCAGGCGGGAGAGCCGCTTGACCGGGAAGAGCTGGGCCGTGAGGTTCGTGATGTGGGTGAAGTGGAAGACCTTGGTCTTCGGCGTGATGGCCTTCTCGAACATGTTGTAGAGGAAATCTTGGGTCGCCGGGACCGGGAACTGCAGGCGCGTGACCTTGATGCCCTCGCGCCGCATCCGCTGGTCCCAGGTCGTCAACATGCGCGGGTAGTCCTGCTCGGTCGTGATGACCTCGTCGCCGGCCTTGAGGTCGATGCCGTTCTGGACGATCTGCAGGGCCTCGCTGGCGCCGCGGGTCAGGGCCATCTCCTCGGGATCGCAGCCGAACTCGTTGGCCATGCGCCGGCGGATCGTCTGGGCGTTCGAGGCGACCATGCCCTGGTAATGGACGGGGAGCATGTTGATCATGTCCATATAGCGGAAGACCGATTCCAGCGCGACCCGGGGCATGGGGCAGGTGAAGCCGTTGTTGAGGTTGATGAGTGAGCGGTCCAGGTTGAAGGCCAGCTGGACTTCCCGCCAATAGAACTCTTCCGCGGCGACGGCCTCGGGGGTCATGTGGGCGACCGACTGGCTCGCGGCCTCGACCCGGGCCGTGCGCCTGGGATCGAGCGCCAGAGCGGCCGTCCCGAAAACTCCGGCGGTGCGCAGGAACGATCTTCGACTCCACGGATTCGACGGCATGTCACTCCTCCTCGGGTCCAGGCTCGCGTCTTCCGACGCGGACATCGTCGAGGATTGTAATTCAGGACTTGAGATGCCGTCAAGGATGGCGTTGGAGCGGGTTGATGGCCGAAAAGTCCCCATTGACCCCGGCGTCGATGTTCTCCGGGGTTCGGCCTTGCCGGTTCCCCGGGCATCCGCTATAATCGAGTCAGGATGGAGAGCAGGGGGAAGTTCCCGGGCTACAAACTCGCCGTCATAGCGGCGCTGGCGATCTTCTGGGCCGCCTGCGCCGCGGGCCCGGGCAGGCCGCGGACACTGCCCACGCCGGCCACGGCCTCGGAGCGCGTCGGGCCCTGGGACATCACCATCGCCCTCTATGAACCGGCCCTCTATGGGCCTGAACGTTCGCTCGCGGATCTCGTCGGGGAATACCGCCTCCACCTGGAGGACGGGAAGCTCAAGAAGGCCCGGCTGTTGGCCATCAAGGCCCAAAGGCGCCTCGAACTCTGGGTCGGGCGGCGTATGGTGAAGGCCTACAGGGTCCAGCTGGGCATCGTGCCGTACGGCGCCAAGATGCGTCAGGGAGACCGGATGACCCCGGAGGGGGACTACTTCATCTGCGCCCATAAGGAAAGCACGTACTACCTGGCCCTCTGGATCTCCTATCCGAACCTGGCGGACGCGCGCCGAGGTCTCACGGAAGGATTGATCACTCCCCGGGAATTCGAAGAGGTGGCGGGAGCCCTCAAGGAGGGCCGCTGCCCGCCCCAGCGCACGAGGCTGGGGGGCGACCTTCTCGTCCACGGTCAGCCCCGGGAGTACGCGGCGGAGCTCGCCGCGTCTCACAGGGCGGACCCCGGCCCGCTCCGGAGCGGGCTCCAAGTCGGCGACACCGACCCCGCGACCATCAAGGAGTTCCAGGACTGGACGGAAGGGTGCATCGCCCTTTTCAATCCGGATATCCGCGAGCTCTACGAACTTGTTCCCGACGGAACGCCGATCAGGATCGTCGCCGACGGCCCGATCACTCCGCCGCGACCCGCCTCGCGCCGGAAAGGCCAGAAGCCTCCCGGCTAACTCCCGGAGAAAACACCTGACGAAGAAAGGGCCGCGGGATCGGGCGCCCGTCGGTAGGCCCGCGCGCCCCTTGACAACCGACAACGGGCGGAGTTAAGTTTATCTTCGGAGGAATCGAACTTGAAGAGACGCCGGTTTCCCGTCACCTTCATTATCCTGTTGCTGTTCCTCGCCGCCTCGGCCGTCCCGCCGCTGCTGCTGGCCGTCACCGGAACGATCAAGGGCAAGGTCGCCGACCCCGACGGGAAATCGCTCGCGGACGTCAAGATCACGCTCGTCGACCCGGCCCGCGGCCAAACCTATGTCATGAAGACCAACCGCAAGGGGAATTACTTCCTGATGGGCATCTCCCCGGCCGAGTATAGGCTGAAGTTGGAAAAGCCCGGCTTCCAGCCGCTCGAGGGCCGGGTCTCGATCGCGCCCGGCCAGAACAGCGTCTTCGACGCCGTGCTCGCCCCCGAGGTCAAGCAGGCGGTCAAGCCGGAATGGGAGGACGCCAACATCCGGGCCAACGCGCTCTTCAAGGAAGGACGCTTCGAAGAGGCGGCGGCGGCCTACAAGGACATCTTGGCCGCCAACTCGAACCTGGCCGCCATCCACTTCAACCTCGGCAACTGCGCCTACAACCTCCAGCGCTACGAGGAGGCTGTTGCATCCTTCAAGGAGGCCGTCCGGCTCAAGCCGGATTTCTTCGAAGCCTACACCAACCTGGCCAACGCCTATGGCAAGCTGAAAAAAACCGGCGAGGCCATTCCTATCTTCGAAGAGGCGATCCGCGTCCACCCGGAAAACGCCCGCCTGTTCTCGGCCCTCGGCCTGCTCTACCTCAACGCCGGCGAGGGGGCCAAGGCCGTCGAGAGTCTGGAGAAGGCGTCCGTGCTCGACCCCGCCCAGCCCTTCACCTTCTACTCGCTCGGGATCGCTCACACCCAGACCGCCGCTTATGCCAAGGCCGTGGCCGCCTATGAAAAGTACATCGCGCTTATCCAGGACGCCAGGGAGATCGAGAGAGTCCAGGGCCTCATCGAACAGCTGAAGGCCCTGGAAAAGAAATAACAACGGAGGGAGGTGAGAGATGACGCGCCGTGTCGGAACTTGGACAGAGGGATCCGTTCGCTGATCTTTTGTTGGTTAGCTCAATCAGGGAGGAAAAGTTGAGGAAAGTCACAGCCATTTGTCTTGCGGTTCTCGTCGTCGGTGTCTTCACCATCGCCCGGGCCCAGCAGGCCAGCGCCAACCTCGAGGGCGTCATCAAGGACGGCCAGGGGAACGCGCTCCCGGGCGTCGAGGTCGCGGCCAAGGACACCAGGACCGGTATCACTCGGGCGGCCGTCGCGGGCCCTCTCGGCCGGTATCGCATCTCGGCCCTGGCGCCGTCCCTCTACGACGTCACATTCAAGCTCTCCGGGTTCAAGACCAAGATCGTGACGGGACTGGAATTATTCGTCAATGAAACCAAGGTCCTGAACACGGACATGGAGCAGGCCGCGGTCGAGGAGGAGATCACCGTCGTCGCCGAACTGCCGCTCATCGAGGCCACCAAGGCCGAGGTCTCGACGGTCGTCACGACCAGGGAGGTGGACAGCCTGCCGCTCCTGACGCGTCAGTTCGCCAACCTGGCCCTTCTCGCGCCGGGCACGACGGAGATGGGGTCCTACGACCCGACCAAGAACGCCATGTCGCACTTCAGCGTCGGCGGATTCCGCGGCCGGGCGGTCTATTACTCGATCGACGGCGCCGACAGCAAGGACAACATGGTCGGCGGCCCGGTCCAGATCTTCACCACCGAAGGCATCGAGGAGTTCTCGGTGGCCACCAACCAGTTCAAGGCCGAATACGGAAAATCGCAGGGAACGATCATCACCGTCCTGACAAAGGCGGGCACCAACGAGCTCCACGGCAGCGTCTTCGGCTTCCTGCGGGACGACAGCCTCCGCAGCTTGAGCTATTACGACAAACTGCTCAGGGACGAGCTCGGGGACGCGTACGAGAAGCCGACGTTCAAGCGATACAACGTCGGCGCGTCCATCGGCGGCCCCATCGTCAAGGACCGGACACATTTTTTCCTGGCTTTCGAACGGGTCCAGGAAAAGAACTATACCCGGGTGGACATGCTCGGGGCGGATGTCTGGAATGACGAGAAGGGATTGTTCGCCCAGCCGTTCAACCAGAACCTTCTGACCCTCAACCTGACGCATCAGATCAACGCCCGCCACAGCCTGAAGCTCCGCTACGGATACCAGTACGACAAGACCGAGAACCTCGGCGTCGGCGGCGAGTACGCCGTTTCGAACGGCTATGCGTCGAGGAACATCAACCACAACCTGATGCTGGCCCACACCTGGATCGTCAAGCCGAACCTCCTCAACGAGGCCCGGGCCGTTTATCAGTATTTCGACAACCGGTCGGACCCGAATTCGACCGAGCCGACACACTATTTCAGCATCGGCGGCTTCGGCCAGGCGAGAAACATGCCCCAGGAGACGCGACAGACCAAGTACCAGTTCCGCGACGACCTGTCGTGGCACGTCGAGGACTGGGGCGGAACCCACGACTTCAAGGCGGGCATCGACTACTACTACATGCCGCGGCTGGACCTGCTTTACACCTATGGCGAAAGCTGGTACTACCGGCACGTCAGCGGCTACTACACGATGGACTCGCCGATCCGCCAGGTCGAACACTACTCGGGCGACCCGTGGCGATTCTCGGACAACAGGTATCACTCGATGGGCCTGTTCGTCCAGGACGACTGGCGGATCACCGACCGGCTGACCTTGAACCTCGGCCTCCGCTATGACTACAACACCGGCCTCGAGTTCGACCAGAGCGGCCTGGCGTCGGTCCAGTTCCTGGCCGATTACATCCCCGGCTTCGAGAACCCGGGGCTCCGGCATGATAAAAACAACATCGCCCCGCGGCTCGGATTCGCCTATGATTTATTCGGGAACGGCAAGACCGTCATCCGCGGCGGCTACGGCATCTTCTATGACCAGCTCTACGCCGAGACCTTCATGTACGCGTCCGCCTATCTGGTAGACAACCCCTGGACTCAGGAATTCTACCACCGCCGGACGGCCGGCATCCTGGATCCTCTTGACCCCGGGGAATTCTGGTATCCCAACAGCTACACCAATCCGACCAACTTGCCGACAAACCAGATCACGCCCGGCCTCCCCACCGATGCCATCGGTCCGGAATTCCAGTATCCGTACACCCACCATTTCAACCTCGGTTTCTCCCAGCAGATCACGCCCGATTTCGCCGTCGATGTCAACTACGTCCATACGGAAACGAGGGGACTGGGAAAGGGCGACGAGTATAACCGCTACCATTCGGAGACGGACACCTACACGCTCTCCGGCGATTCCGGTGATTATTCGCAGTCGATCTGGGCGCCGCGGTTCGTCGGCAAAGGCCATTTCGACGGGCTGTACGTCTCGGCCAGGAAGAGGTTCAGCCGTAAGTTCGAGCTGAGGGTCAACTACTCCTTCTCCGGCGGCCAGAGCACGGTCAACTATCGGGGCACCGACGGCTGGGGCGTCACCTGCTATGTCGAGAACGAGCCCAACGCCCCCCGGGAATGGGGGCCGATCGACACGGACGAGCGGCACCGGCTGTTCGCCAGCGGCATTTTCGAGCTGCCCTTCGGCGTCCAGTTCGCGGCCATGTTCCGGTTCAACACGCCCAGGCCGTACAACATCTACGACAGCTCCGATCCGGACGACGACGGCTACAGCGACCTGCCGGCGGGCATCCCGCACCGGATGTACGGACGCGAGGAGGACAACTTCACCCAGCTCGACTTCCGCCTGTCCAAGTTCTTCCGGATCTCGGACCGCATGGAGATCGAGCTCATCGGCGAGGTCTTCAACGCCTTCAATACGGTCAACCTCCGCGGCTACCAAGGGGACGTGGACACCCCCGAGACCTATGGACTGCCCACGTATACGACCATGCCCCTCGAAGCCCAGTTCGGCCTCCGCTTCAGATTCTAAGTCGAAGCTGTTCAAGGGGGGATCCTCCGGGATCCCCCCTTGAGTTTTTCTTTAATTGAGAATAGCCTGGAATTCCCGATGAGAAAGCTCCGTCTCTGCGCCGTCTTCCTGCTGGCCCTGCTGGGCCTGGCAACAACGGACCTGCCGGCGGACTCTCAAAAAGCCCTCAAGCTCGACAAGACGTTCGAGACCTGGCTCAAGGACGAGGTCAATTATCTCATCACCGGGGAGGAAAAAAAGCTCTTCCTCTCCTTGGAGACCGACGGCGAGCGGAACGCGTTCATCAGCGCCTTTTGGGCCCGGCGCGACCCTCTCCCCGTGACCGCGGCCAACGAGTTCAAGGAGGAACACTACCGCCGCCTGGACGAGGCGAAGAGCAAGTACGGTATCCATACCGACCGCGGCCGGATCTTCATCCTCCTCGGCCCCCCGAACACGATCGACAACGAGACCTCGGGCAAGATCGTCTTCCCCTGCGAGGTCTGGAACTACACCAACCTGAGCCTTCCCGGGTTGCCGAACTCGCTGAGATTGCTGTTCTTCAAGCAGTGGGGCGTCGGGCAGTTCAAGCTCTACAGCCCGCTCTTCGACGGCCTCGAGTACCTCGTCCCCCAGCGTCACTACGACTTCGGCCCGGGCGACGATGCCGAGATCCGGAATCTCATCCGCAGCTACATGGGCATCGATTTCCTCATGGCCACCCAGAGCGTCACGGCCGGCACCGACCAGCTTGAATCCGAGCGGATTTTGGCCACCCTCAGGGACCCGGCGGCCTTCGAGGCCCTGCGTCCCTCCGACAAGCCCCGGGTGACGACCACCGTCTCACTGGAGAAGCTGCCCTTTGACGCCGACGGGTTCTACTCCGAGGACGGGCGGGGCAACTTCTACTACGACGCCGCTCTCAGCGTTTCCCCGGCGGACTTGACCTTCGAGAGGTCCGGAGAGAAGCTCTATGGCCGCGCCGACGTCTTCGTGACCGTCCGCGACCGTGGACGGAATGTCGTCGCCCAGTTCAACGACCAGCTCAGCCTCGAGCTCACCGAGGCCGAAATGGAGGCCAAGAAGGGCTATGGCCTCGGCTACGCCTTCTCCCAGCTTCTCATCCCCGGGGAATACACCGTCAACATCCTCCTCCGGGATTACGTCGGCAGCCGGGTCGGGGAAAAGGACCTCCACGTCTCTCTGCCGGCGACCGGCCGCTCGACGCCGCTGCTCCTGGCCGGACGGATCGTTCCGCTTTCCCTTGAGGCCGCGGCCGCAACCGGGAAGGCCGACGCCGCGAGGCTGCCTTTCACCTTCGGAAAAAGCAAAGTGACCCCGAGGACGGACGGCGTCTTCGGTCCCGAGGAGAACATCTACCTGTATTTCGAAATCTACCGTCAGACCGCTGATTCCGGCGACTATCGCGTCGAGTACGCCATCCTCGACGCGCGCCAGGCCCGGGTCAGGTCGGACGGAGAAACCCTTTCCCTTCCGGCCGGCGAACGGTCCCTTCCGGTCCATAAGGTCTTTTCGCCGAAGGGACTCGCGGATGGCGTTCATTCCCTGTCTGTCCGCGTCGAGGACGCGCTCGCCGGGACGGCAGTCCTCGAAAGTTCCGCCCCCTTCACCGTCTCATCGGCCCCCAGGCCGCCGGGCACATTTTCCTTCGAGCAGGCTTACCGCCCTTCGCCGGAGTCCCGCTACACGGAGCTCGGCCGTCAGTCGTTCTTCCGCCGGGACTTCGCCGGGGCCCGCCGGTTCTTCGGGATCGCCCTGAGCACGGCTCCCGGCTACGTACCGGCCAAGGTCCTCCTGGCCAGGTGCCACGCCATCGAGGGGAACGACGGCCCGGCCCTCGACCTCCTTCTGCCCCTCGCGGAAGAGGGCGTGAACGACGGCGAGGTTTTCACCGTTCTCGGGAGCATTTATTACGGGCGGAAGGACCTGGAGCGGACGGCCCGATATCTCGAGAGGGCCGCCGAGCTCACCGTCGAGTCGGTCGAGGTCCTCAACTTCCTGGGCAGCGTCTATCTCGAAATGGGCAAGAAGGACAAGGCCCGCGAGACGCTCTCCCGCTCCCTTCTCATCAAGGCCGACCAGCCTCTTGTCAAGGCCCTTTTCGAAAGCTTGGGGAAATAGCCCCGGATCTTACGACGGCCCGTCCCGCCCGCAGAATCGGGCGATAAGGCCGTCGACGGCCTCCTGCTCCTCGGCGGACAGCAGGCCGAAGTGCGCCGTCCCCCGGTATTCTCTGAGTCGGACGCAGGCCTTTGATGTATCCCCGGCTCGCAAATGGGCCAGGCCCAGATAATAGAGGACTTCGGGAATTTCGGGGTCGCCGGCCAGGGCGCTTTCCAGTTGCGCGACCGCGGCCGGAAAGTCCTCCAAATGATAGAGCGTCACGCCCAGGACGTAATGGGCCGGTCCGTTCGTCGGATCTATAGCCGCCGCTTTCCTAAGGCTCCCGGCCGCGGCTTCGAGGCGCGCCCTGTCCCCCGTCGATTGAAAGAGGGAATAGTCGAGATTGCCCAGGTTGTACCACGTGATGGACGACTCGGCGTCGATGCTCAGGGCCTTCTCGAAACATCTCCGGGCCTTCGTTTCGTCCCCTTTTTTCAGCCATGCGAGTCCGGCATAATTCCAGACGAGCGGGTCGAATTCGACCTGAGGAAGCCGCCGTCCTTCGAGCGCGGCGATCGCCGCGTCGAAGTCGCCGGCTTCGTACAGGCAGGTGACGTATTCGAGGTAGATATAGTAGTTCCCCGGAAGGGCGTCGAATCCCTCCTTGAGGACGGCGGCGGCATCGTCCAGGCGGCCCTCCTCCTTGAAGAAGTGGGCCAGGTTGAGGTAGGCCGTGCTGATGTTTTTCCTGGCGGCGATGACCGCCTTGGTCTCCTCGATGGCCGCCCCCGCCTTGCCCGCCTCATAGAGGCTCAGGGCGGCCATGGCCCTGTTGTAGAACGGAAGGAGGGCCTTGACATCGTCTTCCCGGCCGAACTTCGTCCGGCCCGATCTCCCGCCGCCGGGGGACGCCGCGGCGTAGCCGAGGCTCCGGAGTCTTTCGAGCGTCTCCCTGTCTGAAGCTTGGGCGGCCTTGCCCGCCGTCCCCGAGGAAAGGGAACGGACGAGCTCGCCGAGCGACTCCCTTTTCGCCTCCACCGCGGCCGCTCCGGCGAGGTTCACGGCCTCGGAGAAGTCCTTTCCCAGGTCGTAGATTTCCGGGACGGGTGAGTCGATGAATTTTTCGTCCTGGTCGATGAACCCCGAGACGGGGGCCCAGTCCATGCTGTAAAAGGGGGTCAGGGATTCGAAATAGATGGGCCGCAGCACCTCCGGCCCTCCCTTCATGGCCCTCACGAGGGATGTCCCCTGGATCTGGCCGGGAATATCGACACCCAGGAGCTCGCAGACCGTGGGGAAGATGTCAACGTGCGAGACGGGGGCGCCGACGACCCGGTGCCCCAAGCCGGGATCGGCGATGATAAGGGGTATCCAGAGCGTCGCGTTGTAAGCGAGGAAACCGTGCGTCGTCTCGCCGTGCTCGCCCAGCGATTCGCCGTGGTCTCCGGTCAGGAGGACGAGCGACGAACGGTCGAGGCCGGTCCGATCGAGATACCCGAAGAGCCGCCCGAGCGCGGCGTCGACGTAGGCCACTTCCCCGTCATAAGGGCTGTCCGCGAACCGGGTTTTATACGGCTCCGGCGGCGAGTAGGGCTCGTGCGGGTCCCACAGATGGACCCACAGGAACCAGGGGGACGGCCGGCCTTCGAGCCAGGCGAGCGCGCTCGCGATCACGGCCTCCGCCGGCCGGGTCCAGCTGTCGCCCGGCGTCGGGCCCGTCCGGTCGAGACGGTCGTCGTAGATGTCGAAACCCTGGTCGAGCCCGAAGCGGGATTCGAGGGGGAACCCGCCGATGAAGGCCCCCGTCGAGTACCCCGAACCCTTGAGGTGCTCGGCCAGCGTCAGGAACTCCTGACCGACGACGAAATTGGCGTTGTCGTGGACGCCGTGATAGAGGGGCGTCGCCCCGAGGAGGATATCCGTGTGGGCCGGCAGGGTCGTCGTACAGTGGGAAAACGCCCGGGTGAAGACGACGCCCCGGCCGGCCAGTCCGTCCATGTTCGGCGTCCGGACGTGCCGGTCGGAATAAAAGCCGACCCGGTCGGCCCGGAGCGTGTCGACCGTCACGAGAAGAAGATTCGGCCGGGAGGCCGGGCGCGCCGGATGGCCGCAGCCGCAGAGCGGGATGAGCCCCAGGATCAGGAGGCCGGGAAGCCGCGGCCGGGTCGGGAAGCGCATTTTCGCTGGTCTATACGAGCCCCATCTCCTTGATGCTGTTCTTCATGATCCCTCCTGACCGGAACGACTAGTAAAGTTCATAAAACCTGAATTTCCGGTTCGCGACCTTGACGATCTCCATGATCCAGAGCGGAAGTGAGGAAAAGACCATGATCATGCCCAGGTCGAGGGCGCCGAGCGCCTCCGTCTTGAAGATTGGCTGAAGGAAGGGCACGTAGATGACCGCCATCTGGAGCAGGAACGAGAAGCCCACGGCGTAGACGAGATGGGGATTGGAGAGGATCTTCAGCTTGAAGAGCGACTCTTTCATGCTCCGGCAGTTGAAGGCGTGAAAGAGCTGACTGCAGGCCAGGGTGGCCAGGGCCGCCGTGCGGGCCCGGTCGATGCCCTCCTTCTCATAGAGGAGAACGAAGAGAAAGGCCGCCAGGCTGCAGGCGGCGATGAGGATGCCCTGGAGGCCGATGAGCCAAGCCCTGGCCCCCGTGACGACGGGCTCGTCGGGCTTGCGGGGCGGCCTCGCCATGATGTTCGGATCGACGGGATCGACGCCCAGGGCTAGGGCGGGCAGGCCGTCCGTCACCAGGTTGACCCAGAGGATCTGGATGGGCAGGAGCGGAACGGGGAAGCCGAATAGGGCGGCCGTGAACATGACCAGGATCTCGCCCAGGTTACAGGACAGCAGGAAGTGGATGAACTTGCGGATGTTGTCGTAGATGCCCCGGCCTTCCTCGACGGCGGCCACGATCGAGGCGAAGTTGTCGTCGGTGATGACCATGTCCGAGACTTCCTTGGTCACGTCCGTCCCGGTGATGCCCATGGCGACACCGATGTCGGCCTCCTTGACCGCGGGCGCGTCGTTGACGCCGTCGCCGGTCATGGCCACGACCTCGCCCTTGCGCCGCCAGGCCCGGACGGCCCGGAGCTTGTGCTCGGGCGAGACCCGGGCGTAGACCGCCACCCGCTCGACGGCCGTCTCGAGCTCGGCGTCGCTGAGGCGGTCGACATCCTCGCCGGTCAGGGCCTGCGAGTCTTCGCCGTAAAAGCCGAGCTCGCGGGCGATGGCCACGGCCGTGTTCCGGTGGTCGCCGGTGATCATCACCGTCCGTATGCCCGACATCCGGCACTTGGCCATGGCCTCCCGGACCTCGGGCCGAGGCGGGTCGATCATGGCCACGAGCCCGGCGAAGGTCAGGTCCTTTTCGATCGCCTCGGCCTCATAGGAATGGGGCTCCTGGTCGAGGGCTCGGTAAGCGACGGCCAGGACGCGCAGGGCCTGGTTCGAATAGGCGTCGTTGGCCTTCATGATCCGGTCGCGGTCGGCGACGTCGAGCGGCCGCTCCGCGCCGTCCTCGAGGATGAAGCTGCAGTCGTTGAGCAGGAGGTCCGGGGCGCCCTTGGTGAACACCGACATGTCCTGGTCGGCCCGGCGGACGATGCTCATCTTCTTGCGCTCCGAGTCGAACGGAAGCTCCTCGACGAGCTCGAAGGCGTCTTCCTCCTCCCCTTTCCAGACGCCGGCCTTGGCCGCGGCGCTGAGGATGGCGATCTCCGTCGGGTCGCCGAAGACGGAGGTCTTTCCGTCCTTGACGGTCAGCTGGGCGTTGTTGCAGAGGACCCCGACGACCAGGGCCTTGACCAGGTCGGGGTGGACGCACGGGTCGACGATTTCCGAAGCCTTGCGGAACTCGCCGAAGGGGTCGTAGCCCGTGCCCGTCACCTCGAAGGCGTCGCGAGAGGTCCAGACGGCCAAGACGGTCATCTCGTTTTTGGTCAGGGTGCCCGTCTTGTCCGAGCAGATGACCGTGGCGCAGCCCAGGGTCTCGACCGAGGGCAGCTTGCGGATGAGGACATGGCGCCGGACCATGCGCTGGACGCCCAGGGCCAGGGCGATGGTCACGACGGCGGGGAGCCCTTCGGGAATGGCCGCCACGGCCAGGCTGACCGAGGTCAGGAACATGTCGAGGACCTTGCCGCCCCGGAGGATCTCCAGGCCGAAGACGATGGCGACGAGGACGAAGCAGAGGTAGACGAGGAGCTTGCCGAACTGCTCGAGCTTCCTCTGCAGGGGCGTCGTTTCTTTCTTGATGTCCTGGATGAGACCGGCGATCCGTCCGAGCTCGGTCTGCATGCCCGTTTCGACGACGAAGGCCCGGGCTTTACCCGAGACGACGACCGTGCCCGTGTAGAGGATATTGGCGCGCTCGGCCAGGGGGATATCCTTCTCTTCGAGGACGATGTCGGTCTTGTTGACGGGCGTCGACTCGCCGGTCAGGCTGGCCTCCTGGACGGCAAAGTTGGAGGTGTGCCAGCTGACCCGGCAGTCGGCCGGGATGTAGTCCCCGGCTTCGACCTCGACGAGGTCGCCCGGGACGAGCTCCCGGGAGGGAATGACCCGGGCGGCGCCGTCCCGGATGACTTTGGACGACGGGGCCGACAGCTTTTTAAGAGCGGCCAGGCTTTTTTCGGCCCGGTATTCCTGGGCGAGACCGAGGATGGCGTTGAGGATGACGATGGCCAGGATGGCCAGGGCGTCCACCCACTCCTTGAGGAAGCCCGAGACGAGGGCGGCGCCGATGAGGACCCAGATGATCAGCCCCTTGAACTGGTCGAGGAAGATGGCCAGGGGACCGCGGCCTTTTTTCTCCTGAAGCTCGTTGGCACCCAGGGTCTTGAGCTTATCGTCCGCCGCCGCGGCGGAGAGGCCCGCTTTTCCATCCGTTTCGAGTCTCCGGGCGATCTCCTCGATGCCGAGGTGCCACCATTTCGTCATCGTACGACTCCTCCTGGGATCATGGCCGGGTCTGAAGCGGCATTATATACTCTCCGGCCGGAGCGGGACAACCGGGCCGGGCGCGGCGACGATGCGGGAGAGAAGCGGCCTATTTCTTCTTCTTGGCCGTGAAGGGGAAAGCCCCGAAATCGCCGGCCTGGACCTCTCCGGACATCGTCTCGCCGTCGACCTTGCCTTTGTAGACGAGCATGAACTCGCCCATGGGAGCGCTGATGGTCACGGTCCACTCGACGTCCTGGCCCTTGACCGTTCCCTCGCCGTTCATTTCCATCCCCTGCAGGCCGACCATCGAGAACTTGAACTTGTCGTTCTCCTGGACGATCGTCGCGTCGGCGGTCATGTCGCCCTGGGGCGTCTGCGTCGTCATCTCCCAGACGCCGCCGATCGCGGCGGGCTTCACCGGGACGTCCTGGGCCGAGAGCGCCAGGACCGCCAGGAATACGAACGAGAGGCAACCGATCGCCGTTTTCTTTGAGTTCATGATGTGCTCCTTCGATGGGATCCCGAGCGTCCTATGATAGTACAGAGCCGGGCTCCCGTAAAGGCCGAAAGCCCGGACGTGACAGGGGCGTCAGGCTTCGCCGGGAACGGGCATGCGGCCGGCCACTTCCCTTCCGGACGGGAACTGTGTATAATAAGCCGCTCAAGTCGGGGAGTAGCGCAGCCTGGCTAGCGCACAGCGTTCGGGACGCTGGGGTCGTGGGTTCAAATCCCACCTCCCCGATTTTTTTGCCTCTCGGCCCATGATCATCAAGTCACTCAAGAGCGCGGCGGGATTCAAGGCCGGCGACGCGTCTTTCCTCAGGGAGCTCCTCCACCCGGACAAGGAGCTTCTGGCCATCGGGTACAGCCTGGCTCATGCCGTGGTCAAGCCCGGCGGGAAAACCTTGCCCCACCGTCTGAGAAGCGCCGAAGTCTACTACGTCCTTGAAGGCCGGGGCCTGGTGCACGTCGGAAGCGAGCGGGCGGAGGTCGAGGCGGGCCAGGCCGTCTACATCCCGCCCGGCGAAGTCCAGTTCATCGAGAACACCGGCGCGGGCGACCTCGCCTTTCTCTGCATCGTCGATCCGGCCTGGCGGGCCGCCGACGAAGAAATGCTGAAGGAGCCGGCTTCCTGAAGTATCAAGGCCCGCCCGAGCCCGGCCCGCCGTTCATCCACCGTCTCTTCGGCCTGCGCAAGCAGTTGAGCTGGAAGCAGGCCGTGACGGCCCTCAAATACCCCAACTATCGTCTCTGGTTCTGGGGTCAGATCGTCTCGCTCTTCGGGACCTGGATGCAGTCGACGGCCCTCGGCTTCTTCGTTTTCGACCTGACCAAATCTCCCGCCTACCTCGGACTCGTCGGCTTCGCCATGGGAGTGCCCACCTGGCTGTTCATGCTCTACGCCGGGGTCATCGCCGACAGGGTGCCCCGCCGCACCCTCCTTATGATCACCCAGACGGCCATGATGGTCCTGGCCTTCGCCCTGGCCGCCTTGACCTTCCTCCACCTCATCCAGCCGTGGCACATCCTGGTCATCGCCCTCCTGCTCGGGACGGCCAACGCCTTCGAGGCGCCCGCCCGCCAGGCCTTCGTCCTGGAAATGGTCGAAGCGGAGGACATGACCAACGCCATCGCCCTGAATTCGGCCATGTTCAACACGGCCACGGCCCTGGGCCCGGCCGCGGCCGGCCTGACCTACGCCTTCTTCGGCCCGGCCTGGTGCTTCACCATCAACGGTATCTCTTTCATCGCCGTCATCGCCGCATTGCGGCTGATGCGGCTCAAGCCGTTCGTACCCAAGCCCGGACGCGCCTCCGCCCGGGCCGAGCTCAAGGAAGGATTGAAATACGTGGCCGCCCATCCGAAGATCCGGACGATCGTCGGCCTGATCGCCGTCGTCAGCCTTTTCGGCATGGCTTTCGTCACCCTTATCCCCGCCTGGTCGGTCAACATCCTCCACGGCGACGCCAGGACGAACGGCTTCCTCCAGTCGGCGCGCGGCGCCGGGGCCCTCGCCGCGGCCCTCCTCATCGCCTCGCTCGGACGCTTCCGCTTCCGGGGCCGGCTGCTGACCTTCGGATCGTTCGCCTTTCCTATCGTGACCGCGCTGTTCGCTTTGACCCGCTGGACGCCCCTCTCCCTGGTCCTCCTTTTCGGATCGGGTCTCTCGCTCATCCTCATCTTCAACCTATCGAACGCCCTCGTTCAGACTTTCGCGCCGAACGAGCTCAGGGGGAGGATCATGAGCATCTACGCCTTGACCTTCTTCGGGCTCATGCCCATCGGATCGCTGGGCGTTGGATTGACGGCCGAGCGTTTCGGCCAGCCCGCGGCCGTCCTCATCGGGTCGGGGATCACTCTCCTGGCCGCAACGGCCATCGCCGTCTTCATGCCGCGCCTCCGCCGTCAGGCATGAGAGGATTGACTCGGGCGCGGGTTCAGGCGAGCTCGACCAGAGTGTATTTCGTCGTCCCAAGGCCGATCCTCTCGCCATGGGCGAGTTGGGCCGCCCAGTCGATGTCGTAGCCGGCGCGAAGAAGGTCTTTACCGCCGCCCCTCTCGACGAGGAGGTCCGCCGTGGCCTTGTCGATCGCGACGGGGTCGAGGGAGGCCAAGATGCCGATGTCGTCGACGATGCGCTTCTGATTCTTGGCCATGCAGTCGCAGTCCTTGGTGACCTGGATGAGGAAATTGATGAAGCCGGCCTTGCCCTTGAAGTGCGTGAAAACCCGCCAGGCGTATTCGGCCAGCTTTTCCTGGAGGCGAATCGAGTCCTCGTCCCATTTCATCTTGATGGCGCCGAACTTGCAAACGACGAGACATTCGCCGCAGCCGATGCATTTGGCCGGGTCGATGACGACGTGGCCCTCGGCCTGGACGATGGCGGCCTCCGGGCAGAAGGCCATGCAGACGCCGCAGTTCCGGCACTGCTTGGCGTTGACGCGCGGGTGCGTGACGGAGTGCTGATCGAGCTTGCCGGCCCGCGAGGCGCAGCCCATGCCCAGGTTCTTGATGGCCGCGCCGAGGCCGGTTTGGACGTGCCCGGTGACGTGGGTCAGGCAGACAAGGACGTCGGAGTCGAGGATGCCGCTGGCGATTTTGGACGAGGCGGTCCGGGACTGGGCGCCCCGCGGTTCCTGCTTGTCGTGGCCGATGAGGCCGTCGGCGATGATGACCGGGACGCCCGTCGTCTGGGGCGTGAAACCGTGCGACCAGGCCAGGCGGAGGTGGTCGATCGAGTTCGAACGGTTGCCGACGTAGAGGGTGTTGCTGTCGGTCAGGAAGGCGTGCTTGGTCTTCGACCGGACCTCCCAAATGAGACCCGTGAGCCATTGGGGCTTGATGTAGCCGGTGTTGCCGACTTCGCCGAAATGGATCTTGAGCGCGGCGAACTCGTCTTCCGCGATCCTGTCGTTGAGCCCGGTGGCCAGGTAGGCTTTCTTGGCCTTTTCGGCCAGGCTCTCGGCGGTTTCCTTGCCGTCGGCGGGGACGAAATAGACCTTACTCTTCATGGGCGTCGGATCTTTTCTTCAGGCTTTGAGCACGCCGTCGACGGCTTCCCGTCCCGTCCCCGGCTCGATGCTTTGGCCCAGTCCGGCGAGCGTCTTCTCCGCGGCCTCGACCGCGAACCTGACCTGGGCCGAGGTCAGGTTGCCCATGTGGCCCACGCGGAAGACCCGGCCCAAGGTCGGACCCAGGCCGCCGGCGACGACGACGCCGTTGTCGTAAAGCCCGGCGCGGAAGGATTTGTCGTCGACGCCGTCCGGGTAGCGGACGACCGAGAGCGTCGAAGCCGGGAAGCTCGGGTCGGTGAAAAAGGTGAAGCCCAGGGCGGCCAGGCCGGCCCGGATAGCCTCGGCGTAGAGGTCGTGGCGTTCGAAGCGCTCCTCCATCCCCTCTCCGAGGATGATGCGCGTCGCCTCGGCGAAGGCGCGGACCTCGTTGACGCAGGGCGTCGAGAAGTATTTGGAGGGGTCGTGCATGATGGCCAGCCAGCGGAGAAGGTCGGAATAGTAGGCCGGGACCGAGGCCATGCTCCGCCGCTTCTCCATAGCCAGCTCGGAGAGGACGAGGATGGCCAGACCCGGCGGCGCGCCCAGGCACTTCTGGGCCGCGGTCAGCACGACGTCGATGCCCCAGGCGTCCATCCGCTCGGGGATGCCGCCCGTGGCGCAGACGCCGTCGACGATGAAGAGCGATCCCGTTTTATCGAGGGCCTGGCTGTACTCCTCCAGCGGGGCGCAGGCGCCCGTCGCGGTGTCGACGTGGGTGCAGACGACGATGTTGTAGTTCTGAGTTCTCAGCCTCCGGTCAAGCTCGAGCGACGTGACGGCCCGGCCCCATTCGCTCTCGAGGACGTCGTGATCGATGCCGAAGACCTTGCAGATATCGGACATCCGTTGGCCGAAATATCCCTGGGACAGGACGAGGACACGGTCGCCCGGGCCGGCCGTGTTGAGGATGGCCATCTCCATCGACAGGGTCCCGGCTCCGGCGACGATGAACGGCTCGCCGTTCTCGCAAAAGACGATCTTCTTGAGGTTCTCGCAGGCCTCCTTGAGGTCGCGGACCATATCGGGCCCGACGTGGGAGACGGTCGGCAGGGCCAGGGCGTCGAGGATCCGCGGGACGACGGGGCTCGGGCCGGGGATCAGGAGCAGTTTTTCTTGGGCCATCGTGTTCCTCGCTCGCGAAATGCGCGTCCATTGTGACCAATCCCCCGCCCGAAATCAAGAGGGACTGTCCCGCTCGGGACAGTCCCTCTTCTTTTTTATTCGACGATGCGATAATTCACGCCTTCGAAGACGACGATCAGGTTGTCCCCGGCCGAGAGGTACTTGGCCAGGCCGGGCTTTTCTCTGATCAGGCGGAAGAATTCGTCGGAGTTGAACTTGACCTCGGTCGTCGGCGCGCCGTCCTTGTATTCGCTGTCCGTCCAGACGCCGTCCTTCAGATAGAACGTTTTGTCGTCTTTATAGAGGATACGCTCGGAAGCGACCTGGGCGGCCCTGTCTTCGAGCTTGAAGGCCTGGGTGGCCTTGGCCGCCTTGACCGCGCCAACTCCGAACGTTTGCCGCGCGGCGATGGCTTCCTGGGCCGCGGGGGCCGCGGCGTCGAGCGCGAGCGTGAGTTGCTCCTTTTCGGTGACCAGGAACGAAGTGAAAGGCGTGACGATGCCATATTTGAGTCCGAGGCGCCTGATCTCGTCGACGAGCTCCTGATTCGAACCCTGGAGACGGATCTCCTCGAGCAGATAGCCGATGCGCCGCGTCGCCCAGAGCCGGGGCAGGAAGTTGAATTGGCTGCCCCCGGCCAGGGCGCGGCTCTCGAGGACGAAGCGTTTCTCCTCCCGGCCGCTCTTTCCGGTCAGGACGACGCTCACCGGACCTCTCCCCCGGTACGTGCCGACGAGGACGAGCTGGGAACCCTTGAAGAGGTCCGGCAGGTCGCGGGGATAGACCTGGTTCGTTTCGATCCCCTTGAAGTCAACGGACAGGTCGGCGAGAAGGGGCGAGGAGATCTTCTCGTAGAAGCTCGACAGGGCCACCTCGAGGTCCTCGGTTTCCGCGATATAGACGGACGTGCCGCGATGGTCCGAGGCGATCCGATCGAGGAGTTCGGTGTTGACGTCGTTGCCGACGCCGAAGACGAAGACCCGGGAGCGCAGCCCGTTCGCCTTCCGGATGTTCCTCAGGATGTCCGCCGTCTCCGTCGTCCCGACGGTCGGCAGCCCGTCCGTCAGGAAGAGGATGTAGTTCGGGCGGTCCCCATCCCGCATCCGGGAGAGGGCCCCGATGAGGGCGTCGTTGATGTTCGTGCCGCCCGAATCCTCGATGGCGTCGACGAACTTGAGGGCCCGGCCGACGTTGTCGCCCGTGGCCGGGACGAGACCCTCCGAAAAGGCCGCGACGCCGTCGTCGAAATCAACGAGCGTGAATTCGTCGCGCCGGTCGAGGTGGTTGAGGACGAACCGGGCCGCTTCCTTGGCCTGGCGGATCTTGGCCCCGCTCATGCTGCCCGAGCTGTCGAGGACGAGGACGATATTCTTATTGATGATCTTGTCCCCCGGGGCGGCGAAGCGCGGCGAGGCCAGGAGCATGAAATAGCCGCCGTCCGGTCCGCTCCAGTTCATGAAGGACAGGCCGACGTCGTCCTTGGACAGGGAGTAATAGACAAGGAAGTCCTTGTCCGGCCGGACATGCCCGTCTTCGTAGCCGACGCGGGCGCGGCCCTCGCCGTCCTTGCGCACGGAGACTTTGTGGGAGGGGGAATAGACGTTGACGATGGGGACCTGGCTTTCGATCCGGATGGAGATGCTGACGTCCTCGAGCGGGTCGCGCGAGAACTTCTCCGTATTCAGTGGATAGAGGTACTTGACCAGGCCGTTCTCGGACTTGAGGACCTCGGTGTAGGAGATCTGGACCCTTTTTTCGCCGTTGGCCGGGATGGGAAAGACCCTGGCCCGGAAAAGATCGCGGCCGATGTATTCGAGGAGCCCGGGGTCCCGCATCCGGCGGACGATGTCCTCGTAGATCCTTCGGGCCTCGCGGCTGTCGAGGATCTCGCCTTTGACCCTCTCGTTCCCGACGTACATGGCGAACTCGGAGACCGAGGCGCCTTCCGGGACGGGGAAGATGTAGGTCCCCTCGATGTCCCGGCCGAAGTGGTTGATGAAGACCTGGTCGACCGACGTTCGGGCCACCTGGTTGACGATCTCCACCTTGACGTGGTGGTACTTGACGCTGAGCGGCGGCACGCGTTCGCCGGGGCGGCGATCGGGGATGATAAGTCCATCGGCCCGGAGCGCCGGCGCGGCGGCCGTCAGCATCGCCAGCCCGGCGAGGGCGGCGAGGATTATCAGGTATCGTCCTTGGCTCTTCATGGTCTCCTCCTTGAATGCGTTCGTGTTCGACATCTCCTAATACAACGGAAGCCGGCCGTTTGTTCCATCCCCGGCGGGGATGGTCAGGCGGCCAGGAGGGATTCAAGGTGTTCCCTGAGGAAATCCATGTCCGGGAAGACCTCGACGGGGAAGCCGGCGAACCGCTCGGGCTCGTCCGACAGGAGGAAAATGGCGCCGATCCCGGCGTCGAGAGCGGCCATGACGTCGAAATGGGTGTCCCCAATGACCCCGCAGGCCTCGGGTTCGAGGCCCAGGGTCTTCAGGACCTCGAGGAAGGGCGCTCCGGACGGCTTCCACAGGCCGCTCTCCCGGGTGATGACGCAATCAAAGGCCAGATCGAACTTCTCGAGGAGGAATTCGGCATTTTTCCGGGAATTGTTGGTCACGAGCGCGGCGGCGATGCCGCGGGTATGGAGCAGCCCCAGCAGTTCCCGGACGCCCCGGCGCAGGACCGAGGCCTCGGTCTGCTCGGCCTCGTGCGTTTCGAGGATGGTCCATTTCGTGGACCGCTCGGGCTCTTCGAGAGAATCGAGGTAGCCCAGGATGGACGTCGCCCCGGTCCCGATCTCTTCCCTGATCCGGGTCCAGTCGTAGTCGTTTTGGACGACCGTCCCGTCGAGGTCGAAGATGACGCCCCTGATCCTCATGCGCGGGATCACTTCTCCTTGACCCGCCCGACTTCGAAGAGGGGCTCGCCCTCGTTGCAGGGTGGGGTGCCGATGACGTACAGGAGGATGCCGGTGAACGGGGCCTTGACGTCCTCCTTCCACGTCCCGAGATAATCGGTAATGGTCCCGACGATCTGTCCCTGCTTGACGTAATAGCCCATATCGACGCGGGGGGCGAAGAGGCCGTTCTCTTTCGAATAGACGACCTCGTACTTGTCGATCCAGACGGGATCGGAGGCCGGCTCGGGGCCGCCGGCGACCATGTCGAGATGGCGCATGACGCTCAGCACGCCCCGGACGTTCCGGGCGATGGATTCCTCGTCCGTGCGGCCGAGGTAGCCCGCCTCGGTCGTGATGGCCGGTTTCCCCTGGAGGATGGCCGTGTTGCCCAGGTACTTCGATTCGGTCAGGACTTTAGTCCGCGACTCGTCGATGATGATGTGGGGCAGGCCGAAGGCGAGGGCCAGGTCCCGGGTTTTCGCGTCGAATTTTCTGTCGCCGCTGATCATCCAGTAGGTGTACGGGATGAGGGCCTCATTGCCGTCCCCGCAGTGCATGTCGATGAGGACGTCGGCGCGCTTGACGACCTCGTCGTTGAGCACGGCGGCGATCCTCTGGCTCATCGTTCCCCCGAGGTCGCCGGGAAAAACGCGATTGAGGTTCTTCCAATCGTCGGGGCCGTAGTAGATCGTCCGTTTCTTGAAGCTCGGCAGATTGGCGATGTGGACCATCAGGACCGTCCCGCGCAGGGTCTTCGCGTCGATCATGTCCTTCAGCCGGTAGAGCGAGAGGATCGGTGGATATTCGTAGGCGTGGACGCCGGCGACGAGGGCTAGGACTTGGCCTCGCCTCGCTCCATGGATCACCGTGTAGGGGATCTCGGTCCCGACGCCGCCCTTCTCCGGAACGGCCAGGTAGCCCGAGAAGCTGCTGCCGCTCTTGACGCGGGCGCCGCCGATGACGAAATCATCGCCGCCGGCCCAGGCCGGGAGGGCCAAAACGAGTGCGGCCAAAACGACGGCTCCGATCGCTTTTCTTATCATGCTCAAGGACATTGGGGGACCTCCTGCGCGGGGGATTTCGCCGCTATTCTAATGGAACGGCCCGCCAATATCCACAATGGATGGATTGCGTGGGGAGCGTGGGGGAATCTTGACGCCATCCGTGCTGTGACGGGTAACCATCCAGATCCCCCGTAGCGGAGGGGGACCCATCGCTTGCGATGGGGGGACCGTCGGGACAGGTCCCGGGGGGGGCCGGGGGAGATGGGTGGTTCCCGTCACAGCTAAACCGGGTGGCGTCACGTTTCTTGATCATTGACCGCGGCGGGCGTCCTTTGTTATAATCCGCGCCGGAACAAACTCTCAGGGAGGTCCACCAATGGGTAAATTCATCGCTGTTTTCGGCGGGATCGTGGCCATGGCCGGCGGCCTGGCACTGGTGATATTCTCTCCCCTCTTCCGGTCCGCCCTTTACCACCTGATCCTGGGATTCATCCCGCCGATCCTGTTCTTCGGGGGATTCATCGGCCTCATCGCCGGCATCAGCAGCATCAAGGACGCCAAGAGGACCAAGAAGCTCGAGCAGGAAACCGAGCCCAAGAAGGCCGAATAGGACCATTCTCCCGTCCGGCCGCCGGGCCGTCGTCCATCAGCCCCTGAGAGGCGTCATCCCTTGCCTGTCCGGAAAGGGCTGTGCTAAGATGGTGACGCCAACGTGGTCACTTTTCATCTGTTCTCGCTGACCCTGTTCCTCTCGCTCCCCCTCCCCATAGCCTCGCGGGTCGAGGCGGCGTTCCTCCAGAACTCGCCGGCGATCCTCCGCGAGCTCCTGCCGACCCAGGGAACGATCCCCGTCTCCTTTCCCGAGCCCCTGTCCTTCGCCGACCAACTCTCGCCCGACCAGGCCTTCCTCGTCTTCGGCCGGATCTTCTCGGTTTTCAAGACGACCGAGTTCATCACCGATCCTCAGCTCTCCGCCTTGCCCGGGTTGCCGGGCGGGATCCTGAAAGCCCGCTGGTCGTTCCGGAACGAACGGACAGGGAACCAATATCCTTTCCGCGTGTACTTCTTCATCGTCCCCCTGCGCCTGCCCCATTCCGCCGGCGCCCGCGGACCCCGCATCGCCTTCAAGATCGTCGAGATCCGGGCGGAGAGGCTGTGATGGCCCGGCGCCGTATCTGGACCCGCAACACCCTTCTCGCCGGGAGCGGCGTGGGGGTGGCCCTCGCCCTCGTCGTCGCCGCGCTTTCCCTCACGCTTCCCGGTTTCCTCTCGCGGGACTACGACGCGAAAAGCCTCGCGTCGCTCCGGAAGCAGGCCGTCGGGACGCGGCGGGGTTTCTCGTCCCTGCTGGCCTCCATGGAGTACCGGAAGGCCCGGTTCGCCCGCCCGGACCTGCCCGCAGAGGCCGCAGATTTCTTCCCCCTGTTCCGTGAGGCCGGCCTCGACCCCGAGAACGAGGGCGTCGCCCTCAGCAACGGCGACGGCCTCATAGAAGTGTGGTATGGAAACGTCTTGAGCCTCGCCGACCAGCTCGAACGGGAGGACCTCGAGGGTTTGAAAGGGGCCGGCGGGTCGTTCCTGATCAGGAGCAAGGCCTCGGTCTACCTCATCGCCCTTCAGCCCCTGGGAAACGGCGGCCGCATGCTGGCCCATTTCTCCCGTCTGGCCTTCATCCCCCAGGTCCAGTCCTCGCACATCCGCGAGTTCCACGTCTTGCGGCCGGCCTTCCGGTCGGAGTTCGACATCGACTACTGGGATTTCCGCGAGGAGGTCGAGGGCTTCGAGAAGTTCTTCGCCCGGCACAAGGACGAATTCACCGGCCAGCCGCGGCAGAAGAACGAGATCCAGACCCTCTTTTTCCCGCTCCGGAACGAGAAGGGACGCATCATGGCCACCGTGACCCTGGCCTCGCCTTCCCTGACGTCCCGGCTCAGCGCGACGCGCGAGGACCTCCGTCTCGTCCTGCTTCTCGCGCTCTTCGCCGCCGGGCTCGCAGCCCTCGCCTTTTTCTGGTCGTCCCCCGATTTCGGCCGGGGCCGGGACATCCTCTCCGGCGTCATCGGAGCGGCCCTCCTCGTCGGTCTGAGGCTCGTCGCTCTTCCCCTGGGTCAGCTGGAAAGGATCCAATCCCTCGGCCCGTTCAAGCCGGCCGTGGCCGGCTTCGCCTCGTGGAAGGGCTTGACCCAGTCCCCGGCGGACATCTTCCTGACCTCACTCACGGCCCTGGGTCTCGCCGCGTGCCTGGCCGTCTGCACCCTCGGCTTGCGTCGCGGGGACGGGGCCCGCCTCCCCGCTTACCTCAACGTCCTGGTCCATGTCCCGGCCGCGGCGCTCGCCGCCGGAGCGATCCTCGTCCTGCGGGAGCTTGTCCGTCGGGTCGTCTTCAACTCCAACCTTTCGCTTCTCCGCTGGGACTTCGACATCTCGCGGTTCGTCCTCCAGCTCAGCTTGTTCGTCTTTCTCGTCGCCGTTTTCCTCGTCCTGGCCGTTGCCTTCCGGCTGGCCTTCCAGGGCTCCCATACGAAGCTCGTCTCCTGCCTGTCGGTCTCGCTGGCGGCGGCCGCCGCCATCTTTCTCGGCGCCGGTCCCTCGCCGCTTCTGGCCATCGTCTGCGCGGCCCTCGCCGCCTGGCTCTTCGCTGTCGCCATCGTCCCCGGCGTCTCGAGGCGGCGCGAGTTCTGGTTCGCCGGTCTCATCCTGGCGGCCCTCTGGATGTCCCGATCCGTTGACGGCCTGACCGCGGTCCGGACCCACCGGCTTCTCGAAACGACCGTCGCCCACACCGTCCTGACCCAGGAAACCTGGGGGAACTTCCTCATCGAGGAATCCCTGCCTGGGCTCGACCGGAGCGAGCGGCAGATCGTCGCCTTCTTCAAGGATCCCCAGGATCCCGACTTCGCCCACGCCCTCTGGGAGAAGAGCCCGGTCGCGAAATCCAACTGGTATTCGAGCCTCGAGGTCCGCGACGCCGAGGGCAACGCCCTCAGCCGCTTCTCGCTCAACGTCCCCAAGGTCCTGGGCGGTCCGCCCGACCTCGAGCCGGCCGAGGACTGGACCATCGTCCCGTATTCGCAGACGTTCATCGGCAAGGAAAAGGACTTTCTGGTCGGCTATAAGGACTACGCTGAGGACGGTATTCGCCTCGGACGCGTCGTCCTCTACGTCTCCCTGGACCCGGAGATGCTCCCCTTCCTCTATTCCGCCAATCCCTACTTCGAGGTCCTCCGGACCGACTCGCTCCCCTCCCTCAGCCAGCTCGAGTTCGGCTGCGAGATCTACGACCTCGAGGGCCGCTCGCTTTTCAACCCCCGCAAACTGACCTCCGGGCTCGCGGCCGGCGACCTGGGCCGCCTCCGCGACTCCTCGCCGCCCTTCTGGTCGGAGTTCCGGGAGCGGGGGACGGTCTACGACGCCTATCTCTTCCGCTCGGGGGAACGCTGTTACAGCCTGTTCGCGCCGAGGAAGAGCTTCAAGACCAAGGCCGTCGATTTCTTGAGGTTCTTCTTCCTCGGGCTGGCCGCGGCGATGGCCGTCCTGCTCGTCGTCACTCTCGCCTCCGGCAAGGCCTCGATCCGCAAGCCCCTCTGGTCGTTCTCGAACCGCGTCTACGCCGCGTTCCTGGCCGTCGCCCTGGTCCCCCTGCTCCTTTACACGGTCTTTACCCGGAACCTTTTCGACAGCCTGTTCACGGAGCGGTTCGTCGAGGACGCCGCCGTCCACGCGAGCTACGCCCAGGGCCTGATGAAGGCCTTCCTCATCATCCAGGGCGTCGAGTTCTCGCCCTACCTCGCTCCCTCGGAGGACCTGGCCCTCTGGATCAGCTCGACCCTGTCGAACGACGTCATCCTCTACGGGGACGCCGTGCTCCTCGCCTCGAGCCGGCGGGAGTTCTTCGACAGCGGCCTTCTCCCCGAGATCCTCGACGGGGAGGCGTACCAGGCCCTGGCCTACGATCGGAAGCCCTTCTTCATCCAACGGACGCGCCTCGGCGGTTATTCCTTCCAGACCCTGACCGTCCCCTACGAATTCAAGAACACGACGCTCTTCATTTCCCTTCCCTTCCCCTTCGAGAAGGAGCAGCTGACCAAGGCCACGCGGGAGATCGTCGAATTCCTCGTCCTCCTCTCCGCCTTCTTCGTCGCCCTGGTCGTCCTCCTCTCCCGGGGCATCAAGAGCATGATCATCGTCCCCGTGCGCAAGCTCCTGGCCGGGACGCGGGAGGTCGGCCTGGGCAACCTCGAGGTGATCATCGAGCACCGTTCCCGCGACGAGATGATGACCCTCATCGACGGCTTCAACGCGATGATCCGGAACCTCAAGGCCCACGAGCAGGAGCTGGCCGAGATGAGCAAGAAGGTGGCCTGGACCGAGATGGCCCGCAAGGTCGCCCACGAGATCAAGAACCCGCTGACGCCCATCCAGCTCTCGGCCGAGCACGTCCTCAAGGTCTACGAGGACAAGCGGGGCGACCTCGACAAGACCCTCAAGGAGTCCATGTCCTACATCATCGGCGAAGTCGAGAACCTGCGGCACATCGCCCAGGAATTCATGGAGATCGCCCGGGACACGACGGTCCGCAAGGAGCCGGTCGACCTCCGGGCGATCCTCGAGGAGACGCTACAGCCCTACCGCCGGCTCCTGGCCGAGCGCATTCGCTTCAAGGTCGTCGCCGAGGGGACGGACTTCCGGGCGCGCGGCGACGCGGCCAAGCTCAAGACGGCGCTCCGCAACATCGTCGCCAACGCCGTCGAGGCCATCAGCCAGCAGGGGGAGGTCGCGGTGACGATCGGGCGCAAGGGACAGGTTCACACGATCGTCGTCCGCGACAGCGGGCCGGGCATGAGCCGGGAGACGATCGAACGGATCTTCGACCTGTATTTCTCGACCAAGGACGCCGGCACCGGGCTCGGCCTGCCGATCACCAAGAAGATCGTCGAGGAGCACGGCGGGACGATCCGTGTGGCCAGCGAGCCGGGCCGGGGGACGACGGTCACGATCGAGCTTCCGGCCTGCGAATGAGTGGCGTTTTCGGCCGATTTCTGGCAGAATAGCGGAAGCGCCGCACGTCGAAAGGATGCCCGCGATGGCCAAGACGCTCGTCACCTACTTCACCCGGACGGGGAACACGAAGCTCGTCGCCGAAGCCATATTCGGCGCCCTCACGGGCGACAAGACGCTCAAGCCGATGGCCGAAGCAGGCGACCTCGCGCCTTACCAGCTCATCATCGCGGGTTTCCCCGTCCAGACGCACAGCGTCCCCTACCCGGCCGAGGTTTTTCTCAAGACGATCCCCGAGGGGAAGAAGGTCGCCCTCTTCTCCACCCACGGCTCGGTGACGGGGAGCCGGCTTTCCCGGGAAGCCCTGGAGCACGCCTCCACCCTCGTGGCCAAGGCCAAGCTCGTCGGGACCTTCTCCTGCCGGGGGAAGGTGTCGATGAAAGCCCTCGAGATCCTGATGCAGTCGCCCGAGCACGAGGCCTGGGCCGACATGGCCGCCTCCGCGGCGACCCATCCTGACGAAAGCGACTTCGAGGACGCCCGGGCCTTCGCCCGCTGGATCATGACGATCGGCGCCCAGGGGCACTACCGCGGGCTCTGACGCTCCGCCGCCCGGATCCTCTCGAACCCCGAGACGTTGACGAAGCTCAGAGGTCCATCTTTCTCCAGCTCGTCGAAGAGCAGGTTGAGTCCCAGCGTGTCGCTCGAGACGTGGCCGGCGATGATGACGTTCAGGTGGGCTTTCTTGGCGTTCTCGAGGGCCTCCTCGCTGATGTGCATGCCGACGATCGTGCTCACGCCCGAGACGGCGCACTGCTCGTAGATCGTCTTGGCGCCTTCGGTTCCCCCGGTCATCTCCACGAAGATCTTCCCGCAACGGGCGTTTTCCGAACCGCTGACGATCTTCGGCCCGGCCATCCGCCGGACGGCCTTGCCGTATTCGGGGATCCTCTTCAGCACGTCGACCGCGTCCTTGAGCCGGGCCGGCTTCTCCTTATCGAGCAGCGCCGTGAGGTGGGTATTTACGCAGTTGTCGGCGGGGGTGTGGACGCACATCATCGGCAGGCCCAGCAGGCGGGCGGCGTCCACCGCCCGGTCGTGGTTCACCGGCAGGACGCGCCGTTCCACTTCGCCGATCCGCTTGTCCATGAGCTGTTCGGCGACGGAGATGTTGACGCCGAAGGCGGCCAGCATGTCCGACTGCAGGCGCATGACCTCGGGGAGCTGGGCCAGGGCGATGCCCTGGGGATGATGGGCGATGACGAGGTCGATCCTCTCGGCGCGGTCCCTGTTCAAGGTATGGGCGAGGAGGATCTCGGCCGCGTCCATGTCGATCCCGACGATGACCTTCTTCACCTCGGTCGCCGGGTCCCCGGCGAGGATCCGCGTGTCGGCGTAGGGATTGAACAGGCGGTCCTCCTCCCAGGCTTCGCGCTCGTCCTCCTTGAGCTTCTTCGACTTGGCCAGCTCGTCGTCCAGGATCCTGCGGAGCTCCTCGGGGCCCCTCGGGTCGTTGGCGATGCCGATGGAGACGGCCTTTCGGTAGAGCGTTTCGAGCTTCATCGTCGTTTCCTTTCATTTTCGGATGGGAAATCTTTCACGGGGAGGTTCTCTTTGACCCAAGGCTCCCCAAGCAATGAGCGAGCCGCGATCGAAACGCGCTCGCTCAGGCTGACGCCGGACGGGGACGCCGCCGCGCCGTCGGGACAACGGGCGCCTTCGAGGTCCCGCCAGATCCTCTCCGGTGCCGCTCGCGCCATCGATCGAGGAGGGTCGTCCTGCAGGCGGAAATAGTCGCGCGCTTTCCGGCGGAAGATCGTCTCGTCGGCCGTCCAGAAGGCGTCCATGCGCGCCTGCCTCAACGGGTCCGGCGGATGACGCCGGCCGCCTCGAGGTCGGCTATCTCCCGGTCGGAGACGCCGAGCTCTCCCAGCACCTCCGCGGTGTGCTCGCCGTGCCCGGGGCAGGCCCGGCGCTCCTTTTCTTTTGCGTCCCGGAGAGGATGCCCGAGCCGGATGACGGCCGGGCCGGCCGCGGTGGCGTCGATGACGAGGCCGCGGTGCTTCACTTGGGGATCGTTCAGGGCCTCGCCGAGGGACGGTACGATCTCGCAGCAGAAATCGGCTCCCGCCAGGAGTTCCGCCCACTCGTCCCGGGTGCGGCCGGCGAAAAGGGCTTCGACGAGGGTCAAATCCTCGGGCTTCTCGGAAAACTGCAGAGAAAGGAGGTCGTCCCGGCCCACCGCCCGGCAGAAGGACTCCCAGAATTTCTTTTCTAAAGCGGCCAGGCAGACGTCCCGGCCGTCACGCGTCTGATAGACGTTGTAGCAGGGATGCTTGCCGGTCAGCGGCAGGCGGCCCCGGCCTCCCCGCTCGCCGGCGGAATATTCGGCGACGGGCATGACCATCAAGGACAAGGCGCTGTCGAGCATCCCGATGTCGAGGAAACGGCCCGTGCCCATCCGCTCGCTCTCCCGGAGATGGGCCAGGATCCCGGCCGCGGCGTACATGGCCGAACTCAGGTCCGCGATCTGGACGGGAGGGATGGCCGGGGCTCCGTGCGGCCGTCCACAGAGCCCGAGGATCCCGGCGCGGGCGATATAGTTGAGGTCGTGGCCGGCCCGATCCCGGTTCGGGCCGTCCTGGCCGTAACCGGAGATGGAGCAATAGACGATGCGGGGGTTGACCGCCTTCACGGCTTCGTAGCCGATGCCCAAGCGATCCGCCGTCCCCGGACGGAAGCCCTCGACGACGACCGCCGCCGTCGCCGCCATTTTCATGAAGATCCCCCGGCCGGCGGGGGACTTGAGGTTCAGGGCCACGCTTTTTTTCCCCGGGTTCAACGCCAGGAAATAGGCGCTCTCGCCGCCGATCGTCGGGCCCATGGCCCGGATATAGTCGCCGCCCTCGACGTCCTCGACCTTGATGACCTCGGCGCCGAGGTCGGCCAAGAGGAGCGTACAGAAGGGACCGGGCAGCAGCCGGGACAAGTCGAGGACGCGGACACCGCGCAAGGGCTTGTCACTCATGGTCTTCCCCTATTTAGCAGAAAGAAGGGGCCGGGTCAAACGCGGGCGGCGGAGGCTCCCGTCCGGCTATTTGACATTCCCCGGATATCCCATAATAATGACAGGGTTCTCATACGGTTCCTCTTTTTTCGATTCGTATCGAGATCAATCACCAAAGGAGATGGCGCGGACATGCGAGTGAAGATCGCCGGCACCGGAAAATGCTTGCCCGGCACGGACGTCCCCGGGAGGGTCGTGACGAACGACGAGATCGTCACGATCCTGCTGTCGCACAGGGCGCTCAAGCCCGGCACCGACAGGCCCTGGCTTCCGGAAGAGTTGACCCCCCAGAAGATCGTCGACCTCGTCGGCATCAGGGAACGCCGCTGGGTCTCCAACGATCAGAACACCTCGGACTTGGCGTTCGTCGCCGCCGAAAGGGCCCTGGCCGAAGCCGGGATCGGCTGGCGGGATATCGGCATCCTGGCGATCGGGAGTTCGACGCCCGAGGCCATTTTCCCCTCGACGGCTTGCCTGCTCCTGGACAAGGTCACCCGGAAGAAAATCGGGAGCGGCGAGTGGCCGGAGAAGGACGCAAAAACCATCCTGCGCATCCCGGCTTTCGACCTCCTGGCCGCCTGCACGAGCAGCCTTTATGCGGTCGACCTCGTCCGCAAGCATCTCCTATTTCATGAGACCGAGGCCGAGTACGGACTGGCCATCGGTGCCGAGGTGCTGAGCCGGATCCTCGATTTTTCCGACACCAACGCGGACCTCTGGGGAGACGGCGCGGGCGCCGTGGTCTTGAAAAGGGCCGACGGACCGTCGGGCATTATCTGTTCCGAAATGGGGTCCGATCCCTGGGGAGCCGATGCGGCATACGGCGTCGGCAAAGACAGCCGCTATCATGAGACCCCGGCCCATCCGAACATCGCCATCCGGGGGCATGAGATCCAGAAATGGGTCCTCAAGCTCATCCCCGAGCTGATCGCGAGGACCCTCGTCAAGGCCAACGGGGTCCTGGGCGGGACGCGGCGGGTCGAGCTCGATGACGTGGCCCTCTTCATCTGCCACCAGGCCAACGCCCGGATCTTCGAATTCCCGGCGAAAAAGATGGGCATCCCCCTCGACAAGTTCTACGTTAACGTCGACCGCCGCGGCAACTGCTCTTCGGCGTCGGTTCTCATGGCTTTGCGCGAGGCGGTCGAAGAAGGCCGGATCAAAAAGGGCGACCGGGTCATGCTCATGAGCTTCGGCGGCGGCCTGACCTGGGCTACGATGCTCGTCGAATGGTAGTTGCGTTGTTCCGTCTCGTCCTGTTCGTTTTCATCGCCTACGTCGCTTTCCTGTTCGTCCGGATCTTCCTCGGGCTGAAGCGCGGGCGGCCGCGGTCGCAGGCGCCCCGTCAGGTCCAAGGCGTGATGGTCAAGGACGAGATCTGCGGCACCTACATCCCCCGCGAGGAAGCCCTGACCGAGATCCGCGACGGCGCCGAACACCACTTCTGTTCCGAGGAATGCCGCCGGAAATTCAAGAAGGGCTGACCGCCGGAACGGTAGTCTAGTCGGAAAGAAGATCGGCTCGGAAGTTCCGGAACTCCCCCGTCGACGTCTCGCGCCGGACCTCAAAGCT